>JAAGKN010000173.1_pt1 | contig 163784 bp, 159 predicted proteins | sample 6206371 | NCBI WGS metagenome assembly JAAGKN01 (sample SAMN11533720, study PRJNA540317) | gut metagenome | isolation source: fecal pellets from male and female animal of same cohort | host: Peromyscus leucopus | place: USA:CA | collected 2017 | reverse complement strand
AAAAAGGAACAGCCCAATTTTCAGGCTGTTCCTTTTTTTAGTTCATATATTTAGCGACAAAAGCACCAACTTTGTCAGTATATACCGTTGGATCTTGGTAGTAAGACATTCCATGGGCTGCACCTTTTACGACCCACAATTCTTTTTTACCCGCACTAGCTTGATAATTTTCATATACCATTTCCGTTGGGACAAAACGATCTTTGCTCCCGTGGATAAATAGCGTTGGCAATTTATTTTGTTTCAGCTGCTCAGTTGCACTCCCATTTTTGAAATTAAATCCGATAAATGGATGGGCCATCCAACTAGCTGTTGTTAAGATCGGTTCTTTTGGTAGGCCAAATTGCGCGCTCAATTGTGTGCCTAATTCTTCGTTGATCGATGAATAGCCACAATCTTCGACGATGACTTTAACTTGCTTAGGTAGTTTTTCACCACTCATCATCATGACGGTGGCACCACCCATGCTCACACCAAACAGGCCGATCTTGGAATCTTGACCCTTTTTAGCAATGAGCTGCTTGAGCCAATTTTGATAATCTAGCCGATCTTGCCAACCAAAAGTGATATAGCGTCCTTCACTTCTACCGGCCCCGCGATCATCAGGCGCTAAGACATTGTAGCCGAGGTCATGAAACATCCGAATGTAACTTGCCATCCGCAAGCTATTTTCACGATAACCATGAGCGATCACGATCGTCTCATTGGTTGCTTTTTTAGCCGGCACATAGCGCGCTTTTAACGTCAACTTACCATCAGCCGACTTTTCTGTCCAAGTTTGTTGCTTAGTCTGAGCCAACCAGGCCTGATCTTTTTTCAAGAGTTCGGCTTTTTTCGGTGCTGGAGCCCCTAAACTGGCCGAATCACGTACAAAAGCATAATTGACAAGATAACCATTTACCCCTACATAGATCAACAACAATAGCCCAATGATCCCAATAATGATCTTTTTTCTGTGTTTTTTCATCTTTCTTTCCCTTTTGCCTACAAGATCGGTGATAACAATCTTGAAAAGTATTGTTTAAATTTACGCCAACGCGATTGACGTTCAAAGTATTCTGGTGTTAATTTTGTACACTTAGCTAAATCAGCTTCAAAGAGCTCTTTGAGTTTAAGTGCCAATTTACGATCATATCCAAAAGCATTAGCCTCAAAGTTTAATTTAAAACTTCTAAAGTCAAGGTTAGCTGAACCAACAGAAGTGATCTGTGAATCGACGACAAACGTCTTAGCATGTAAGAAACCATCATCATAAGTGTAAACTTCGACGCCACTGTCGACCAAAACTTTAGCATAATATTCAGTTGCCCGATAAACAAAAGCATGGTCTGGCATACAAGGGATCATGATCTTGACTTTGACCCCAGATAAGGCCGCTACAACTAACGCTTCTAACACCGAATCGTCCGGTATCAAATACGGAGTTTGGATGTAAATGTAGTCATTTGCCCCGCTGATCAATTTGAGATAGCCCTTCTTGATCGCTTCAACTTCACTATCCGGACCTGAGGAGATGATCTGAAGACCAACATTGCCTTTTTGTCGTTGCAATGGGAACAAACTCTCTTCATATTTTACTGGTTCTTTGCCCCGAACATTTTTGATCGTTGCATTCCAATCCATCAAAAAGCGCGATTGCATGGCAATAACAGCATTACCGACAACGCGGAGATGCGTATCGCGCCAGTGACCAAATTTCTTGGAACGACTGAGATATTGATCACCGATGTTAAAACCACCGATATAGCCGATCTTACCATCAATGATCGCTAATTTACGGTGCTCACGGTAATTGATCCGTGGACTATGGATCCAAGCTTTTTTATAAGCAAAGAATGGTTCTGCCTCGCCACCAAGTTTTTCCAATTCATCAAAGAAATGCCGTTCTTGGCCCCGTGACCCCATGCTATCATAGATCACACGGACTTTAACACCACGTTTAGCGGCTGCTTCAAGGCTGGCTAAGATCTTATTACCGATCCGATCACTGAAAAAGGAATAATATTCCAAGTGCACGTGATGTTTCGCAGCATCGATATCGGCTAGTAATTTAGCAAACTTATCGTGTCCGTCATCGTAAATATCGACTTGATTATTTTTGGTCAAGATCGCTTGATCAGTCTCCAGTAACAAGTGCACCGTTTGGCGGGCTTCAGGCGTACGCAAGCCTTCTGGCAAGAGCTCTTCTTCTTGCCATTGTTCCTTTTGCAACTCAACGAGCTGATCGATCCCGAGTCGTTCTTGCATCTTGAGATCAAACATCTTTTCTTTGGAGATCTTTTTACCAACTAGTAAATAGATTCCAAAACCGATCACTGGCAATAGATTGAGCACCAATAACCAAGCCCAAGTTGCCGTAATATCACGTTTTTCTTTAAAAACTGTAATGATCGCTGCAATAACGTTCAATAGTAAGATCACTGTCAGCACACTAACTAATGTGTCCATTATTAAATTCTACCCCTCCATTATATGATCATTAACCTAGTATACACCTTAGTTTTAAGGCTGTCAGGGTCAGTTTACATTTTCCCCGAACCATTTACGGTTCAAACGTTCTAACGTCCCATTCTCCTTTAAAACTTTAAACGCTTCATTGATCTTCTTTTGTAGGGTCTTGTCACCCTTTCGCATTCCAACTACAAAATCTTCAGACGCAAACCCTGCATTTTCTTTCCGATAACTAGCCGGATCTTTTTTATGCGCAATATAGTAGTTGGCATAAACGCTGTCGATCAATAGCCCTTGGATCCGATCAGCATCTAGATCCATGAAAGCATTGTTGAAGGTGTCGTATTGGATCGCTTCTTTGACATATTGTTTTAAAACTTTTGGTTCATCCAAGTAGGCTTGATAGCCCGAAGATCCACTTTGTAAACCTAAGATCTTGCCTTTCATGGAACTGTCATTTACGATCTGTTGGCTTTTTTTACTTACTAAGTATTGTTCATTCTTTAGGTATGGCTGACTGAAAGCCACATTTTTAGCACGTTCATCCGTCTTGGTATAGCCATTCCAGATCAGATCGATCGTTTGGTTGCGCAATTCAGTTTCTTTCATTGACCAATCGATCGTCTGAAAATCAGGTGTGATCCCGTACAATTTAAAGACTTCCTTAGCTAGATCGATATCATACCCCACGAGCTTACCATCTTTTTGGCGAAAGCCCATCGGTACAAAACTATCATCTAATCCGATCACGACCCGCTTTTTTTGCTCGATCTGTTGCCAAGTATCGACCGTATCGGCTCTTTTTTTGACATCATTGCAGCCCGAAACGACTAATAAGAGACTTAGACCTAAACCAAGCGCTAGTAATTTTAAATATCGTTTCATCTATCTCAATTCCTTTAATTAGCCAGTGGTTTCACACGTAAAATATCATCAGCGATCTCTTCAGCAAAATCAATATCGTGCGTGACGATGATCTGCGTCATTTTATCTTTTTTCAGATCCAAAATGATCTCTTTGACAGTATCGCGCAGACCTGGATCTAAGGCTGAAGTGGGTTCATCATAGCACAAGATCCGTGGTTTCATCGCTAGAGCGCGTGCGATCGCGACCCGTTGCTTTTGTCCCCCGGATAATTGCCAAGGATAAAGATCACCTTTATCTCCAAGCGCTAACTTTTGCAAAAGTTCTTGGGCTTCTGCTTGCGCTTTTTTCTTGTCTTTCTTTAAGACCATCGTTGGAGCTAACATCACATTTTGTAACACGGTCAAATGTGGGAAGAGATTGTATTCTTGGAAAACCACCCCGATCACAGCATCATTGGTACTATTGACGTATGGATCAAAGGCGACCCCATCTACCAAGATCTGCCCGCTGTCGATCCGTTCTAGACCACTGATACACCGTAAAAGTGTGGTCTTACCACCACCAGATTGCCCTACGATACACAAGATCTTGCCATCTTCTACAGTCAGATCAACATGATCCAAGATCGTCCTATCGCCAAATTTTTTAGTTACTTCTTTTAGTTCTAACATGTTGATCACTCCTTATTTCCAATAACTATAGTGTTGCTCGATCTTTTTCAAAACATAAGTGAAAAAGGCCGTCATCATCAAATACATCGCGCCCACTAGCAATAGTGGCACTAAAGTCACATCCCGACTTGTCGCAACATTACCTGCGCGCAAGAGATCACCTAGACCGATCACATAAACTAAACTCGAGTCTTTGACTAAGTTGATCACTTCGTTACCGATCGAAGGGATCACGATCTTGATCACTTGTGGAGCTACGACTTTGCGGATCGTTTGCCAGTAGCTCAAACGCAAGACTTTAGCACTTTCATACTGCCCTTTATCGATCGATTGTAAGCCCCCACGAAAGATCTCAGCAAAATATGCTGTGTAATTCAAAATAAATGCTACCAACGCAGCTTCATACCGCGGTAACACGATCCCTGTTCCTAACAACGGAAGTCCATAAAAGACAAAGATCAATTGCAATAACAGCGGTGTTCCCCGCATCAGCCAAACATAGATACCTAATATTTTTTGAAGTATCTTAAAGCGTGACATCATCCCTAAAGAAACGATCAACCCTAAAGGCAAAGAGCCAACTAAGGTCCAAAAAAATACTGATAAGGTCACTCCCATCCCTGAAATCAACGAGGGCATGACTTCCATGATATAATCCATCCCAAATTCCTCCATTTTTTAACTTACTGGTAAAAGAAAAACACCCTCTTGGAAAAGATCCAAGAGGGCGTTTTACGCGGTTCCACCTCATATTTACTCCTTTCTCACAAAAGGAGTCTCAGTGAGTTAACTTAACTCAAGTGTAACGGACTTCTGACCGGATACACCTACTGCTTTAGGTTCAGTGTACCAATTCACGGATGTGGTTCAAAAATGCTACCTCTATCCTTTTCAGCTCCCGGATAGTCTCTTTTTCAGGTAAACAATTTCTACTCTTCCGCTCGATATCGTTAAATAATTTTTCATAAAGATTACCATTTATCGGTAAAACTGTCAACAACAAATCTGGCTTATTTGCGTTTGAACCAAGAACTCATCTTCTTGAAAAAGCCACCTTGTTCGTCTTCTTTGAGTGTCATCAACGGGATCGTTTCGCCCTCTAAGCGCCGTGCGATATTACGATACCCCTTAGATGCTTCACTCTTTTCATCCAAAATAACAGGTTCGCCCTTGTTCGAAAAACCAATTACATTATCATCATCAAAGACGATCCCGATCAATTTGATCGACAAATGGCGCGTGATCTCATCAACATCCATCATTTGGCCATCGTGCATCATCTTCTTTTTGATCCGATTGATGATAAGCATCGGTGGTTCTTCTAAATTTTGTTGTTCAAGTAGCCCTACTACCCGATCAGCATCTCGAACGGCTGAGATCTCAGGTGTCGAGACTACGATCGCTTCATCTGCACCCGCTACCGCATTGGCAAAGCCTTGTTCGATCCCAGCTGGGCAATCGAGCAAGACATAGTCAAACTCAGACCGTAACTCATCAACGATCTGTTTAGCTTCTTCTGGTTCAAGGGCCGATTTATCCGTATTTTGCGCTGCAGGTAACAGGAATAAATTATCGCCGAAGCGCTTATCTTTGATCAAGGCTTGGGGTAATTTAGCCCTACCTTGCGCCACATCAATGATATCGTAAATGATACGATTATCTAAGCCCAAAATAACATCTAGGTTTCTTAAACCGATATCTAGATCGACCAGACAGACTTTTTTGCCCATCAAAGCTAAGGCAGTTCCGAGATTAGCAGTCGTAGTTGTCTTACCAACACCGCCTTTCCCCGATGTAATAACGATCGATTTTCCCATTTAAAACCCTCCTATTTGTGTAAAAATTTTAGGCCTAAGTGTTTTTAATTCAGCAAGCGTCGTATAACTTAAAGCATGCAGGTCATTGACATAAGCAACGACTTTATCAGCTTGCATATCTGGCTCGATAATATCCACTAGATCACTGATCCGGACTTGTTGTGCCCGTTTGAAATTCCCGGCGATCACTGCGATCACATTATCACTGTAGCCAGCATGTAAGATCCCTTCGACATTTCCTAAAACAAAGATACTTCCGGTCGCTTGTAAAATGCCCCCCTTATGGATATCGCCCAAAAATAAGACATCGCCTTTGATCAACTTGACTTGACCGTTGCGGATCGTATCACTGTTGACATGAACGGTATGTTCTTCCATAAATTCAAGTGCATCTTTAGTGTCCACCACATCAGAAACAAACTTATAGATCGAAAAACGGGGATAATTTCCCACTAACTCTTCGATCTTTTGCTTTTGTTTTGCACTCAACAAGCGTCTTTCGGTATTGACCGTAAATGAGATCTGTTTTTCTTCACCGACAGTATCAAGTTGTAGTTTTCGAAATAGGTCTTTTAATTCGGACAGTGCTTGATCAAAATCTGCATTATCACGTATGATCAGTTCATATCCGTCTTTGTAGCCCTTTAACACAGCTGCCTGCATCAGCTTGCACCTTCCTTATTTATCGAGAAGAATACTTCTCAAAGAAATTTTTGACTGGGATAAATAATAGCGAAAATACCGCCAAGTTATACGCCAGTGACGGCCCTAAAGTCTGCACCACAAAATCAGCTGAACCAGTTGGCGTCAGACCGATCAGGGAGTTGGCCCAATATGCCAAAGCCGTAACGAGCGTAACATCTATCAGATATATTAATAGTACCACAATAAAGTTAGAAGTGAAAAAACGATACACTTCTCGGTTCAAATAAACGATCAAAGGAAAAATGATCATAAAGATCCCTAAGATCCCCGTATAGTACATATCAAAAATCAACCCAGCAATAAATGCCCATAACATCAAGCGGTCAACTTCACCATAGAAGATCGCCATCACTAGCCATAATAAGGTCAAACGACTCTCGATCGAAATTGAACTTGTAAAAAAATATTGGGCATATAAGTTACTAAGTGTCCCATCCAAAACGATACAGATGATCAACCCTAGAGGAAAATAATATTTTAGCTTGGAATTTGCCATCATTTTGCCCCCTAGTCTGCGCGTTTAGCCACAGTCACAACACTAAGATCTGTCATATCAGCAGCTGGCTCGATATAAACCTTTGTCGCTAACCCATCATCGTCATCCGTTGTTTTGACAACTTTTCCGATCAATAAGCCCTTAGGTGTATTACCACCCATTCCAGAAGTAATGACCTCGGTATTCTTCTTGATCTTTTTCTTAGAAGTGATCTGTCCCATGATCAACTGATTTTTTTGTCGGTCATAGCCCGTGATCAAACCGTTGATCACTTCGCCATCACTTTCCAGTTGGACTGCAAAACGGTTAGCCGAATCATTTTGCGTCGTGAGCAATTCGACTTTACTGTTGGTCTTATTGACTTCAACGACACGTCCGACTAAGCCCTTACGTGATAAAACGGCAGCATTTTTAGTCACACCTGCAAATGATCCCTTTGAGATTATGATCTGATTTTGCCACGAAGATGGTGTCCGTGATAAAACATGGGCACTGATCTTTGAATAATCAGTCAAGCTTTCATCTAATTTCAACTGTTCTTTTAATTGTTTATTTTCCTTGCGTAAGGTCTGGTTTTCAACTTTATCGGCTGCCAAACTATCGATCTGTTGCTTTAATTTTTGATTTTCCTCATACGTATTGAGTAGATCAGAAACAGAGCCTCCGACATGAGCAACTCCGGCAACTGGAAAACTGATGACCCGGTCAACTAGACCAAAAGCTTCATTGCCAAACTGTTGCACAAATGTTGGCATCGATCGATTATTACGCACTGTGATCGAAAATGCGATCAGTAAAAAACTGATGATCAAAGCGACCAGTGTAATAACAAGTTTTTTATTGAAAAAAAACTTTTGCATAAAAAACCTCCTGAACTCGATAAGATCCGCATTAAAAATTAAGAGGCTGGACGACTAAACCCCAACCTCCTAACTTTAGACTTTAACCGCCTATTTATCTTTTCTTCATTACATCAATGCTCTTAAGTGATTCGCCTGTCCCAACAGCCACACAGTCAAGTGGGTCTTGCGCCACGAATACAGGCACTTTTGTTGCTTCAGAGATCACATCTGGTAAGTGACGTAACAACGCGCCACCACCAGTTAGAACGATCCCATGATCGATCACGTCAGCCGCGATCTCAGGAGATGTTTCTTCTAATGTTTCCTTGATAGCTGTGATGATCTCTTGCACTACTTCTTGGATCGCTTCAGCTACATCTTCTGGACGGATCTCGATCGTCTTAGGTAGACCTGTTACCAGATCACGACCACGGATCGTTTGACTATCCAATTCCTTAGCCGCTTCAACAGAAGCAGATGCAACATTGATCTTTAATTGTTCAGCTGTACGTTCACCGATCAACAAGTTGTAATTTTTACGTACATAGTAGATGATCGAATCATCGATCTTGTCACCAGCCATCCGGATCGAACGGCTAGATACGATCCCACCTAAGGAGATCGTTGCAACGTCAGTCGTCCCACCACCGATATCAACGACCATGCTACCAGTTGGATCCATAACTGGTAGACCAGCACCGATCGCAGCAGCAAATGGTTCTTCGATCACGTAAGCATCTTTAGCCCCTGCAACTCGAGTAGCATCGATCACAGCACGCTTTTCAACTTCAGTTACTCCACTAGGTACACAAACCATGACATATGGCTTAGCAGTCTTGCTACCAACAGCTTTTTCAATATAGTATTTCATCATGGAAACAGTTGTATCATAGTCCGCAATGACACCGTCTTTCATTGGACGGATCGCTACGATACTTGCTGGTGTGCGCCCGATCATATCGCGCGCTTCTGAACCAACAGATACGACTTCGCCAGTTTTAGTATTTTTAGCTACGACAGAAGGTTCGCGTAATACGATCCCCTTATTTTCAGCATAAACGATCGTATTAGCAGTCCCTAAATCGATCCCGATATTTTTTGTTCCGATTCCGAACACGTTGTTTCATCCCTTCGCAAACTCTAAATGAGTACTTAATTCAAGATATTTTAATTGTAACATTGAATCGCCGTGTTTCCAACATATTTTCATGTTTTTACCTTGGCAATGACAATTAAAAAGAAAAACTTTTGATCCTTTTTTGAAAAAACTTTCATCTCGCTCGAGCAGTTGCTCCAGCTAGCAAAAAAATTTTATAAATTGTTGAAATTGATCATCTTCAATTTCAGTATTATATCATAAATCAAAGCTTAATTTTTATTTAATCTGGATAAATTTTCATTTCAACTAATTTTTTTAAAATATCTTAACCTTTACAGGATCGTGACTAACGCTGCTTGAAAGCCTTTTTTACCTTCGACTTCAACGAATTCGACTCTTTGACCTTCTTCTAAGACCTTATAACCTGATTTTTCGATCGCCGTATAATGGACAAAAAGATCCTCTTTTGGCGCATTATCAGGGGTGATAAAACCGTAACCTTTATCCTTATTAAAACGACGTACTGTTCCTTGTAACATGTAATTCACCTATCTAATTAATATTTTTTCTTCACGCATACTCAAATATGTATGCTCACCAACAATAATGTGATCCAATAACGCGATCCCTAAGAGCTCACCACACGCCTGTAAACGTCTAGTCAAGGCGATGTCATTTGGGGAAGGCGTCACCTGACCACTAGGGTGATTATGGACCACGATAAAGCGGGCTGCGCTATACTTCAGCGCTAATTTCAAGATCTCCCTTGGATGGACCGTGGCTTCATTTAGTGTTCCCACAAAGATCTCTTCTTGCGCTAAGATCTGATTTTTAGTATCTAAATAGACGCCCCACAGGACTTCTTGTTTACGCAACGCCAACTTCGCACTCATATACTCACCGATCACCTTACTAGAACAGATCTGCCCCAATTCTAACGGTGGTTTTAAAGCATAGCGCTTAGCAAATTCGCATAAAAGCAATAAATAATCCTGGAGTTTGGCATCAGCGGTCAGCTTAGTCCAATCAGTGACCCCAAAATACTGGAACTGCGCTAGCGAATCAGCCTGCGCAAAGTAGCGTTCGACCACTTGACCAGCTGCTTGCTTATCCAGCAAAAATCCCAATAATTCACTTAAAACGATCTTATCTGTTAAATTTTTTAAATTCATTTTCAAGCCCCCTTACTTTATAAAATTCGCAAACGGGCCTAAAAATAATTTATTTTTTAATGAAATCGCGGACAGCCACTAGATCAGGCAAGATCGCCACCGTATGTTCTTTTTCATATGCAGTCGGTTGAATGATATCTGGCACCATAACGACTGGGATCTCAGCATTATTAGCTGCTTTGACGCCATTCAATGAATCTTCAATGATCAAAGTTTCATTTTTAGCTGGACAGCCAGCTTTTTGCCAAGCTTTTTCAAAGATCTCTGGTGATGGCTTAGCATGGGTCACATCGTCAGCCGAAACGATATGTGCAAAGCGACCTGAAATATTTGTCTTCTCCAAATAATACTCGATATCTTTTCTAAAATTACTTGAGGCGATGACATAAGGGATATTTTGTTCATCCAAATAAGCAGTCAATTCTTTAAAGCCAGGTTTTAATTCTAATTTTCCGGCTTCTACGATCGGATAAACATTGTCCATACTCATCTGGTAAAAACGGTCGACCAACTCACGGCTACCATAATCTTTAGCCATCTGGGCCAGCATCGGTTCTGTCCCCGCTCCGATAAATTGCTTATAGTACTCTAAAGTGTAGTTTGGTATTTGGAGCTTTTCCGCCGCTAGCTTATTAGCTTCAAAGTATACTTTTTCAGAATCAAACACGACACCATCCATATCAAAGATCACTAATTTCAAATCCATCTCATATCCTCACGATCTAAATAAAATAATTTCTTACTTCCGACACAAAATACAATGAACCCGTAAATAATAGCATATCATCGCCTGAGATCTCTTGCATGACCTCAGCCAAAGCTTCGGGCCACGCTTCATAGAAACGGCCTTGTTCATGACTGAGCGCACGGGGCGCATCAAAACTGACCGTAAACAGCTCAACGTTGGGTAACTGCTCCAATTTGTTTACCATCGTCTTAGCCTGCTTATCAGCCAAGACCGACATGATAACATAGATCTGTTTATCGGCAAAATTTTGTTTTAATGTTTGGACCAATTGCTGGACCGCATCTGCATTGTGGGCCCCATCCAAGACGATCAGTGGCTCATCATTTATCTTTTCAAAGCGCCCCGCCCAGGTCGTCTGTTTTAAAGCAGTTTTGATCTCGCTTAGCGTTGGCGAAAAGCCCGCTCTTTTAGCCAAGATCAAAAATGCACTCACAGCCAAACTAGCATTGGCGACCTGATATTGACCTAACAATGAGATCGCTAGCTTATCATTGAGCCCAAAGCCTTGATATGTAAAGCTTTCACCCCAAACACTAGCTCTTTTTTCAGGTAAGAACGTATAATCTACTCCCGCTTGATACAAAGGAGCATTTCCTTTTTCAGCCTGTGCTTGAATAACAGCCAAACATTCTGGCGCTAATTTTCCAACGACGACCGGCCGATCTTGTTTGATGATCCCCGCTTTTGCCGTGGCGATCTTAGCCAAAGTATCTCCTAAGATCTGAGTATGGTCTAACGCAACTTCAGTGATCACCGCTAACTCAGGTGTCAAAATATTAGTCGAATCATAGAGTCCGCCGATGCCCACTTCAACGACCGCGTAATCAGGTGCCATTTTAGCAAAATATAAAAACATCAGCATTGTGACGACTTCAAATTCCTTAGGTCCCTCACCGGCATATTCTTCATCGAGCCGTGAAATGACCGGTAACAACTCGTTTAACAGCTCGACCAACATTTGATCACTGATTGGTTCGCCATTGAGTGCGATCCGTTCGTTAAAGCGCGTAATGTAAGGCGAAGTGAATGTTCCCACCGTAAATCCTTGGCTTTGTAAAAGCTCACTCAAAAAAGCCACCGTTGACCCCTTGCCATTGGTCCCGGTAACATGAATGAACTTGGTCTTTTTTTGTGGATCACCCAGATAATGAGCAAACCGGCGCATCCGCTCTAAGTCGGGGGACTTTGTAAATTTGCGACGTCCATGAATAAATTCGACTGCCTCGGTATAGCTTTTGATCTGCATCTTTTCGCCTCATTTACCTAAAAATATCTTATTTCCAGTATAACACAAAGCACATAAAAAAACGCTCACCCCGAAAGGCAAGCGTTGTTTAAAAATTAATCAACTTGAGCTTTTAGATCCTTGATCCGTTCGTTAGTTGCGCTTAATTTTTCACGGTAACCCGTTAATTTTTCTTTTTCTTTAGCAACAACTTCAGCTGGTGCATTGGAAACAAAGCGTTCGTTGCCAAGCTTCTTTTCACCACGGATCACTTCAGATTCTAATTTCTTAGCTTCTTTTTCTAAACGTGCGATCTCTTCGTTTAGATCGATCAAGTCAGCTAATGGCAAGTAAACTTCAGCGCCTGTGATCACAGAAGTCATTGCTAAAGCTGGAGCTGTCACGTCAGAGCCGATCTCAAGATGTTTTGGATGGCAGAAGCGTTCGATATATTCTTGATTGTTTTCAAAGACTGCTTTAGTCGTTTCAGAAGTCGTCTTGATCAAGATATCGATCGCTGAAGACATTGGTGCATTAACTTCAGCCCGGTTGTTACGCACAGCTTTGATCAATTCGATCAAGTTATCCATTTGTTCTTCGGCAGCTTGATCATCAAATTCTGGGTGTTCAACTGGGTAAGCAGCTGTTACCAAAGATTCGCCTTCATGTGGCATTTCTAACCAGATCTGTTCGGTCACAAATGGCATGATCGGATGTAAGAGACGCAATGTTTGATCTAAGACATAGCATAAAATGCTTTGCGTATTTTGCTTAGCCTTAGCATCATCACCCGTCAAGTTTTCCTTAGCCATTTCGATGTACCAGTCACAGAAATCATTCCAGATGAAGTTGTAAAGCGCACGACCAGCTTCACCAAATTCATAGTTATCAAAGAGGCGCGTCACTTCTTTGACAGTATCATTCAAGCGACTCAAGATCCACTTATCAGCTAATTGCCATTCTGCTTTAACTGGTAAAGTAGCGGTCGTATCTTCATCGAGGTTCATGATCACAAAGCGGCTAGCATTCCAGATCTTATTGATAAAGTTCCAGGCTGCATCCATCTTCGTGTAGGAGAAACGAACGTCTTGGCCTGGTGCTGAACCATTGGATAAGAACCAACGTAAAGCATCAGCACCATACTTGTCGATCACATCCATTGGATCGATCCCGTTGCCAAGTGACTTACTCATCTTCCGGCCTTGTTCATCCCGGATCAAACCGTGGATCAAAACATCCTTAAATGGACGGCGACCAGTAAATTCGATACTTTGGAAGATCATCCGTGAGACCCAGAAGAAGATGATATCATAACCTGTGACTAACGTATTAGTTGGGAAGTAACGCTTGAAATCAGGCGCATCGGTATCTGGCCAACCCATCGTTGAGAATGGCCATAAAGCACTAGAGAACCAAGTATCTAAAACATCAGGATCTTGTTCCCAGTTTTCGATATCAGCTGGAGCTTCTTCACCAACATAAGTTTCACCTGTGTGCTTGTTATACCAAGCTGGGATCTGATGGCCCCACCATAATTGGCGTGAAATGACCCAATCATGAATATTTTCCATCCATTGCGTAAAGGTGTGTTCAAATCGTTCTGGAACGAAATTAACCCGATCATCAGTATCTTGGTTAGCTAAGAGCTGCTTCGGCTAATGGTTTCATCTTAACAAACCATTGTGTTGAAAGACGAGCTTCAACTTGTACCCCTGTCCGTTCTGAGTGACCAACAGAGTGAACAATTGGGTCAATCTTTAACATGTAACCTTGATCTTGAAGGTCCTTAACGATCGCTTCACGAGCTTCAAAACGGTCCATACCTTCGTATTTACCAGCTCGTTCATTCATCGTACCATCATCGTTCATCGTGTTGATCCGTTCTAAGTCATGACGGTTACCGACTTCAAAGTCATTAGGGTCGTGTGCTGGGGTGATCTTCACCATCCCAGTCCCAAATTCAGGATCAACGTATTGATCGGCGATGATCGGGATATGACGACCTTGGAGTGGCAAGAGCACTTCTTTACCGACCAAATCTTTGTAGCGTTCATCTTTTGGATTAACTGCCACAGCCACGTCACCCATCATCGTTTCGGGACGTGTCGTTGCGATCTCGATGTAGTCTTTACCATTGAATGTCGTTCCATCGACGAATGGATATTTCACATGGTAAAAGGCACCTTCATCATCTTGGTGGATAACTTCGATATCGGATAAAGCAGTCCGAGCCTTCGGATCCCAGTTGATGATGTATTCACCACGGTAGATCAAGCCTTTTTCATATAATTTTACAAAAACACGCCGAACAGCATGCGATAAGCCTTCATCCAAGGTAAAGCGTTCGCGGTCATAATCCAAAGAAAGGCCTAATTTAGCCCATTGTGCATGAATGATATCAGCATATTCGCCTTTCCATTCCCAAACCTTATCGATGAACTTTTCACGCCCTAGATCATAACGGGAGATCCCTTCTTCAGCTAAACGTGCTTCTACTTTAGCTTGTGTTGCGATCCCGGCATGGTCCATCCCAGGAAGCCATAAGGTGTCAAAACCTTGCATCCGTTTTTGTCTGATCAACATATCTTGTAACGTTGTATCCCAAGCATGGCCCAAGTGTAACTTACCAGTTACGTTTGGGGGTGGGATCACGATCGAATATGGTTTAGCTTCTTGATCGCCATTTGGCTTGAACAAACCAGCATCGACCCATTTTTGATAACGTCCTGGTTCAACTTGACTAGGATCGTATTTGGTTGACATTTCGATGTCACGTGCCATTATTATCTTCCTTTCTTATCTTGACCGGATCTAAACAAAAAGGCACTGCCATCCGCTTAGGACGACAGTGCCGTGGTACCACCTAAATTGGGTTTTTACCCCTCTTTGATCTGCGTTAACGAATAGATATCCGGTCTTACTTACTTAGTTTCAGTAGGACAGCTCACAAGCTACTATCTGATCGGCTGTTAAAGCGTCGCACCCACCCGCTTCTCTCTGAGAACAGTTTGCGATCAAAACCTCTTGTTCAAAGCTTATAGATGTATTTTAGCCTTGAAATAAGCACGCGTCAAGCGCTTTTTATAGTAACTCAGCGAAATCTGCTTGTTTTTCGTTCATAAATTCATCACCGATCTTGATATCTGTGATCGTGATATTTTCCATTGCACGAGCTAACAAGCCTTCAACATCAAGGCGTTCTTCGTAATAACGGGCCTTATCGATCTTTGGCTTAGTCTTTGGAGCTGGTGGTGCAAAGATCGTACAGCAATCTTCAAATGGTTGGATGGAAAGATCGAATGTATCGATATCTTGAGCGATCTTGATGATCTCATTTTTATCCATCGAAACTACTGGACGTAAAACTGGCATTGTCGTTACATCGTTGATCGCAGCCATACTTTCCAGTGTTTGTGAAGCCACTTGTCCCAAAGCTTCCCCGTTAAAGATCGCTAGACCATTGCGCTTTTTGGCGATCATTTCACTTAAGCGCAACATAAAGCGCCGTTGGATCGTCATCAAGTAACCAGATGGAACTTTTTCTTTGATCGTTTCTTGGATCTCAGTAAATGGCACAGCGATAAATTGGATCCGACCAACATATGGAGTCAACTTAGCTGTCAATTCCTTAGCCTTATTCAAAGCTTGTTCACTGGTGTATGGTGGGCTAAAGAAATGGACCATTTCGATGTCCACCCCACGTTTCATCGCTAAATAACCAGCAACTGGTGAGTCGATCCCACCAGAAAGCATCAACATGGCTTTACCTGCTGTTCCGACCGGCAGACCACCGGCACCATCGATCGTTTCAGAAGAAAGATAGATCCCGTTAGCCCGAACTTCAACGCGTAAGATCATATCTGGCTCTTTCATCTTGACTTTGATCCCTGGGACGGTCTTTAAGATATGGCCCCCCAACATATCATTTAATTCGTTGGTATCATATTGGAAGTTATGATCAGAGCGACGCGTGTTGATCTTAAACGTCATCCCTTCGTGGAACTGTTCAGCCACCATTTGTGTAGCGACCTTTTTGACTTCTTCGACATCACGGGCGACCCGGATCGAAGGAGAGAAGTTTTGGATCCCAAAAACTTGTTTCAAACGTTCCATGACTTTAGTCGAGTCTTCGCCGTTTAATTGGATATGCATCCGATCACGATGAGCTTTGACCACTAATTCGGGAAAATCATGCATTGCTTGTCGAACATTGAAACCTAAGCGATCGATAAAGTTACGTCGGTTTTTACCCTTAGTTGAAAGTTCGCCATAACGAACCATAATTTCTGTATATTGCATCTTGCTTCCTTTCTGTTTTTACGAATTGATCTTTAAAAATTTTTGATAGATATCATCGAAGATCTGATTGAATTTATCTGCTTCAGCCAGCGTATTATTTTCATCTAAACTGACACGTACAGCCGATGTGGCGATCTTATCATCGACTTGCATTGCGTGTAAGGTCGATGAAACTTGGCCTTTTTTAGATGAACAAGCACTAGTCGTTGAGATAAAGACGCCTTGATCTTCAAACGCATGGACGATCGTTTCGCCACGTACGCCTGCGATCGCAAAGCATAAGATATGTGGCGCAAATTTGTCATCTAACTGTGAAAAGAGCGTTACTTTATCAAACTCTTGTAAATGCTCAAAGATTTTTTGCCGGATCGCCTGCTCATGTGCGACATTTTTTGTTTCATTTTCCAGCAATAAGCGTAAGGCTTTAGCCATTGCAGCGATCGCCGGCAGATTCTCTGTACTACTGCGCAAATTCTTCTCTTGGCCACCACCAGATAAAAGTGGCGCTAATTTTCGTCCGGATTTCTTATACAAGAAACCAACGCCACGTGGAGCGTGGAATTTATGCCCTGAAAAAGTCACTAGATCGACTCTCTCATCCATGATCAGATCCGTTAGACCTTTACCTACCGCTTGAACTGCATCGACATGAAAATGAACTTTAGGATGATCAGCCAAGACTTGGGCGATCTCTTTTATCGGTTGGATCGTGCCGACCTCGTTGTTGACCGCCATAACTGATACTAAGATCGTATCCTTACGTAAAGCTTGTTTTAGCTCTTCAACTGATACTCTCCCAGTTTCATCAACTGGTAGATATGTGACTTCAAAGCCTAACTTTTCGAGTTGCTTCATCGAATTGAGCACCGCTGGATGTTCAACTTGTGTCGTGATCAAATGTTTACCATAGATCCCTTTTTCGAGCGCTGTGCCTTTGATCGCCCAGTTGTCGCCTTCTGTGCCCCCACTAGTAAAAAAGATCTCTTCTTTTTGACATCCAAGGAGTTCTGCGATCTGCGCCCGGGATTGTTCAAGTAGATTATAGGCATTTTCACCCATCTTGTGTAACGAGGAAGGATTGCCCCAGATCGCTTCGCTGACTTTTGTATAGGTCGTTAAAACTTCTGGGTGAACTTTTGTCGTTGCACTGTTATCAAAATATATCATGCTGACCCCTCTTTAATAATTTAACTTACTTATTGTAATTTATAATCACAAAAAGTACAAATTAATTTGCCATTACAAATTATAAGGACTAAAGCTTAGTTGTGCAACTTAGCTTTAGTCCTTAGTAAATATTTAGATGACTTCGCGGCGATTATTTCCTGCCTTATAGTCATTTTCGATCCGTTTATAACATCCTGGTTCAACTGTCTCAAGCGCCTCAGAGATCACATCTAAAGCTCCCATATAGTCATAATTCTTGTTGAAAAGTTCGACTGCATGGGCATAGGCAGATGCAACTTCTGGATATCGTGTCCGATAGCGGTTGGAATATTGCAACATCGCTTCGGTCAAAGTCGAACTATCGATGATCTCTTGGGTCTTTTGTGCCAAAACATCAAGATCTGATTGCGTATTGATCAGATCACGAGCGATCTGTTCCATATCGATCTGGATCTTATTCAAGTCTTGATCCAAACTTTCGATCTCACGTCCGACCTTGAAGAAATACTCAATGTAATCACTTGGCAAGCCGGGTAAATTCAAGATCTCGATCTCACGCTTCAAACGGTGGATATCGTTATCAAAGCCTTGGACCGCCGCTTGGGCTTCTTTTTCTTCTTCAAAGAGATCAGCCACACTTTCACCGATCTCTTTTTGCTTGAGTTCGATCTTCTTTAAAGCTTCCAGATCAGCCGTTTGTTGTTCCAAAACTTCGGAATAAACGATCACATCTTTTGGCTTAGCTTGCATATAAGCAGTAAAACTCTTGTCGATCTTCTTTAATTGTTCATTTAACGCATGCGCTTCTTCCATTTCATTATGGTTGAGCGTATAATTTTGGCTCAAGCGATCCAGTTCGATCAATAATTCTTTTTCTTGATGCTTGGCATGTTCGATAAAGTCAGCTAGATGTTTTTCTTGCCGTGTCACCTTAAGCTTAGCGTTATACTCATTTTCCATGATCTCATAGGCTTCATCGATCATATCGGCGATCTGTTGGTCAAGGGCTTCAGCTTTAGGTACATCAGCTTGCTTTAAGTTTGCTTCATTTTCTTTACACTTTTGTTCGATCGCTTCCAAGTGCTTGGCTAGATCTTTTTTAAAGCCATATTTTTCAGTTTGCAATTTGGAATAGCCAGCTTTTAATTCCTGCAACTGTTCTGGGAAAATATTCTTTAAATTGCGATAGATCGGTGGCAATTTCTTTAGCGCGATCTTCAACAAACGTGTTTGTTGTTTGAGTTTTTCTAAAAGTTCACTTGATTTGGCATAGTCGCCTTCTTCAGTTACCTTAGAATACTCGTCAAAATCTTTTTCTAATGTTGCTAATTCTTTCTCTAACTCATCGATACTTGGCCCATAAGAGAAATTCTTTGCCAATAAAGTCTTTCTGATCTTTTGGTACTCTTCTTTGAGTTCGCCGATCGCTTTTTTGTGGATCTCAGCAGTCTGTTTGATCTCAGCTAACTCAAGCTTTAATTGCTCATATTGTTGTTGTGCTTTAGCTACCTGAGCTTCATTTTGCTTGAGTTCACCGTTGATCTTCCAAAAGCGGTAATGCTCTAATTCAGCTTGCAACTTGTTCAAATACTCTGAGATCTCAGGTAATTGTTGGTTCACCAAAGCATAATAGGAGTGTTCTACTGCTTCAAATTCACTTAAACTATCTCCTGATAAGGTCATTTTTTTAACTTCCTCGAGTTCTTCCTCAAGCGGTGAGTCGAGGATCTCTTCTATGCTACTTTTAGCTTTTGTGATCCGTTCTTCAAATGAACGTTGAAAGAAAAGTACGCTTGCATAGATTGCGACCGCAACTAATACAATTGTAACTAAAACTACTACCATCTGATGTCCCATCCTTTAAATTGCTAGCTTAAACTTTATCACTTGCCAGAATCGGCAATTACGTATAAAATCTAAAGCTAATTATATCATAGTTACTGATATTGATACACTATAAACGCTATGATCGACACGGAGGAAATAAAATGTCTATTTTAAGTGCACAAATCGATGCTTTATTGGAAAATGAAACAAACCAGACCGCTAATCTCGCCAATGCTTCAGCTTTATTGAACGATACACTGGAAAATATCAACTGGGTCGGTTTTTATCTCTACGATGAAACGACTGATCAACTTGATCTCGGGCCTTTCCAAGGTAAAGTTGCTTGTATGCATATCAAAAACGGAGCTGGCGTTTGTGGCACCGCCTTTCAAGCAGGTAAAGTTTTACGCGTCGCTAATGTCCATGAATTTGCGGGTCATATCGCCTGTGATTCGGCTTCAAATTCAGAGATCGTCTTACCTTTGATCAAAAACGGGAAAAAAATCGGCGTTTTAGATATCGATTCACCTGAATTAGATCGCTTTAGCGCCGAAGATGAAATTTTGTTAAGTGAATTTGTCGAAACGCTATGTAAACATCTCTAAAATGGAGGAAAATATGGAAAAACATCTAACTGGTTTTACCAATATCCAAAAACTCGACCCTGAGATCTTGGTCGATCTTAAGTACGCTACGCCCGATAACTTTACTGGGCAAGTCATCTATGATTTCACCACGGCGATCGCTCGCACTGGAACAGCTCATAAGTTGGCTAAAGCTAGTGAACTTGTCAAAGCACAAGGTTATCGCCTCAAAGTCTGGGATGCTTACCGCCCAGTTTCAGCCCAAAAGCGACTCTTTGAAGTCTACCCTGACCCCAATTTTGTGGCCGAACCTGATCCAAATTTCAGCCATCAAAAAGGTGTGACCTTTGATCTGACTTTAACTGATCTTGAAGGCAATGATATGCCGATGCAAACAGCATTCGATGACTTTTCTGCAGCGGCTTTTCGTAACGCTAAACGGACCGCTGAGCAAGAAAAATACTACACCATCCTAAACGATGCGATGACGCAAGCTGGCTTCGTGGGTTATGAGAATGAATGGTGGGATTATCGCGATAGTCAAATGGACGAATATGGTCCCTTGACTGCCGATCCAAACGACTATTAAATGATCATATAAAATAACGAAGGGTCCGCCACGATATGATGTGGCGGACCCTTATTATTTATGGTTGCAATAATTTAGCAAAAGCTTCTTGCGTCATGTCTGGGACCACTCGTTGTCTGTGCAATTCATACAGTCCCTGTTCTGCGTTAGCTAGGCCTGGCTTGGTCGTCAAAGCTAGCTTGTAGCCACTTTCCTTAGCTACTTTGGGTGAAACTTCATTGTAACGTCCTACAGGATAGACCAATAAGTCTGGCTTTTGATGTAGTTTTTGTTTCAACCAAGTCCGTGAAGCTTGCATCTCTTCTCTTTGGCCTGCTTCATCGAGTCGATTCAATTCCTGGTGGTTTTGAGTATGGCTAACAAAACTGACCCACTTGCTTTTCTTCATTTCCTTGACCTGTTTTAAGGTCAGCATCCCTTGGGTGTCGACCTTGCTCGTGATCAAGCCGATCGTTGCGTGGATATGATACTTCTTTAAAAGTGGATAAGCAGCGGTATAGTTATTTTCATACCCGTCGTCAAAAGTCACCATAACTAGTTTCTTGTGCTTTTTTGGCACTTTGTTTTGCGCCAAGATCTTATACGCTTCAGCCGGCGTGACTGTATAATAGCCCTGCTCATGTAAATATTTCAACTGTTGCTCTAACTGCTCAGGTGGTACACACAAACCGTTTCCCGGCTTATTTTCCACACTGTGATACATCAAGATCGGCAAACTAACTGGAGCAGTGGTTTTCTCCCATTTAACGGTATGTTTTTTGCTAGCAAACGCGCTTTGAGTCAATAATGCTCCCCCTAACACGAGCGCTAGGCATAATAAAATAAGACGTTTAAACATTTTTCTCCCCCAATATATTAATTAAGTGATATCAACTAGTATTATACTCCATTTGTGTTAAAATAACTGATTTATTTTCACTTGACACTAGCTTTGATAATTGCTACAATAACGTTTGTGTAAAATAATGCAGCAGTGAGCGGTAAGCTCGTCAACATTTTATTGCCAGTTTGGTTCGCCAAGTACCCCTTCGGCTGCAAGGGTGAAAGTCGCAAAATAAAATGCACGAATACTAAACTCACACATTATTTTACTCCAAACAAAATATTGGAGGAATTTTTAATGTCTCGTTATACAGGTCCTTCCTGGAAAGTTTCCCGTCGTTTAGGGATCTCTCTTTCAGGTACAGGTAAAGAATTAGCTCGTCGTCCATACGCACCAGGCCAACATGGTCAAAACAACCGTCGTAAGTTGTCTGAATACGGTTTGCAATTGCGTGAAAAGCAAAAGCTTCGTATGACATACGGTTTATCTGAACGCCAATTTGCTAACCTTTTCTTAAAGGCTGGTAAGATCCGCGAAGGTAAGCACGGTGACAACTTCATGGTATTGTTGGAACGTCGTTTGGATAACGTTGTTTACCGTTTAGGTTTGGCTACAACTCGTCGCCAAGCTCGCCAATTGGTAAACCACGGTCACATCACAGTTGATGGCAAGCGCGTGGATATCCCTTCATACGAAGTAAAACCAGGCCAAGTTATCTCCTTGCGTGAACGTTCAAAAGACTTGAAAGTTGTTAAAGAAGCTTTGGAAGCAATCGTTGGTCGTGTACCATTTGTTTCCTTTGACGAAAACACAATGGAAGGTTCATTAGTTCGTTTACCAGAACGTGACGAACTCGATGCAAACATCGACGAATCACTCGTTGTTGAATACTACAACAAACTTTAATATCAATTTTGATATTATTTCAGAGCTCAGTTTTGACTGGGCTCTTTTTATTTTACTTAAAAATTTGCTATACTTTATCATAGAAAGGTGGTTAAAAGATGAGTGGATCAGATGAACTGCAAAATCACATGAATAAAGGGATGTATGGTACACCCCAACTCAAACCTGATGAAAAGCGCAAGTATCTCGGGACCTTCCGTGAACGGGTCGATCTAACTTTGACCTTTGAACAGATCAAAGATCCTGAATATCTCGCTGATCTCAAGCAGGAATTGACCCTCCATCCCGAACTACACGTCATCATCAACGGGCAAGTAGAAAATCCGCTTCTAAGTGAGTTGATGCAGCTCGCCCAAGAAGCAAATGTTACCTTCACGTGTAATACTGATCAAACATTGCATCATGGGCCAAAAGATCTAGCGGTCGTTGTCTGTGATAAAAACACTGCACTACACGTTGAAGAAGTTGACGTCGCCAAGCGCTATCCTAAAACAGCTAAACCAGAAGTAGCGCCTGAGCATAAAGAATCCCCACTTGAACGTTTGCATAAATTATTTGAATAAACAACAAAAGAGGCTGTGACAAACCATTATGTTGTCACAGCCTCTTTTGCTATTTAAATTGGGCGATCACTTTTTGCGCGATCGGTTGTTTTTCTGTCTGTAATAAGACATATTCATTCAAAGCTAACGCTGGATAAGCATGCGCATTTAAGAAGGTCAATTGCGCTGGTTCTGTGTATGGTTGATAGATATTTGGAATGATGATATCTAAAGCCCCATCGTAGAGTTGCAAAGCTTTAGCTAAACGTTTGATCTCGGTCAAATATGAACTATCGATCTCATCTAGGACCTCATAAGCCTGCGAACCAGTGTTAAACGTCGCATCATAGCGCAAGAGGACTTGGATCCCACGTGGAATGACACTTTCCAGTTTCAATCCTTGTGCTTTTAAGGTCTCACGTTCGACCTCCCCTAGTGTGATCGTCTCAAATTCAGCTCGTGCCCGTGCATTTTTACGGTTGATCAATTCCTTTAAAGTTGAACGTCCATCCCCAACGACATTAGCTGGAATGCGTTCAACTAAACTTATGATCTCATCATTGACGACTAAGGCGCGATAGACTGAACCTTGAACGACTTGCTCGATCATGACTTGGCCAGTCTCTTTGGCTTGTTCTTCAAAGGCGCGGGTCAATTCCGCTTGGGTTGGTGGTAACCTAAACAACTGCGTCTGCGCTTTGGAATCTCCGACCGCATTTTTGACGATCACAGCTTTCCCTTTCAGCGTTGGATACAGTTGCTTGAGTTCTTGGCGGTTATTGACGATCCAAGCTTGTGATGTATTGACTGCCTGTCCGCTGAGATATTGCTTGGCCAACTGTTTTTGTTGCCAGAGTTCAGTCATGATCGCACTTTCTCTTGTCGTCTGGATCCCACGTTTGAGCAGTTTGCCATTTACCTCGATGATCCCTTGACTTGGCATCACTTCTTGGTAACTAAGCCCTGAGATGATCGCTTCATCCAAGATCGTTTGCGTATTTTTATCTCGACTTGGTTCTTTTAATAATGCGGCTTCTTGGTAATTTTGCGCTAAAAAGGCACCATAGTCAGCTAACGTTTCGTGTTTGCCCTGTGTTCTTAACAAACGCGTACTTGGGGTCTCAGCCGGTGTTTCTAGGCGTTTCTTTAAAACATCAAAGGTCCCTTGCCACTTAGCATAACCAAATTTTTGCGCAAATCGGTCTAATTGTTTCAAGAAAGTATTAGCTTGCACGAAGATCTGGCTCTTGGCAAATGGATTCTCACGTGCCACTTCCTTAGCTAAAGTTTCAGCAGCCTGAAGATCACTTGGTGTCGTCGTACTTTCATTCAATAAGAAATAACCTGCCATCACTTCAAGTAAGCGCAACTGGTGGGCAGTAACACCATTTTCGTGGAATGGATCAAAGTCTAAGAGGTCAAATTCCATATAGTGAACACCTTTAGTCTGCATCTCACTTGGTTCTTGATACGTCCCACTGAGTTTGATCCCAGCATCGGCTAACTTAGCTTGAGCAGCTACACTGCGCTTAGGTGACACTTGGCTCTCACTTGCTTTTGTCCCCCAGGCATAAGGAGTCGCGCCAAATAAATAGATCAAGAATGCTTTTTTTAGGCTAAATTCTTCCAATAATTTGTGATAGACCTGGTTTCTAAAAGTCACATACGAGATCTTTGATTTACTGAATTTAGCGGCATAGAGTTCAGTAAATAGCTGTTCGGGCAAAGCTAAGCGGATCTTGCTTCCGACACCCTTGGCTAAACTTGCATGTAATTTTTCCGAAAATGGCCACAATACGACTTGGCTACCTAACCGTTTGCGTAAAGCCTGGCCTTGTAATTCCATATCGGTCAAAGCACCCTCTAACGAAAGATTAGCTTTTGTTTTTAGTGTCAACTGCGCCTCTTGGACGGTGACGTATTCATTTTTAGTCCCAACTAAGGGAAGTGTTTGCGTATTTAAATTTTTTTGTCTATCTAAGATCTGCCAGCGCCGGATCACTTGAAATGTGAAAGCGTGCAACGCTTCTGTCAGATCTGAATCAATAATTTGATCACCAATTTCATCAAATTTCATCTTGTTCATCCTTTACAGTTCTCATTTTTACCATTATAACAAATCCCTTGCCGTCCTGCGATCGCTATTTGCTTGTCAGTTGGTGTCGGTTTGCTATAATACTACTATTGAGCAAACGAAAGGATGAATGTTTTTGAAACCATTAGCCTATCGGATGCGTCCGAAAAAACTCGAAGATATCGTGGGACAACAACATCTTGTCGCCCCCGGGAAGATCTTAGCTCGGATGGTCTCAGCCAAATTATTGTCTTCGATGATCTTATATGGACCACCAGGGACCGGCAAAACTAGTATTGCTAGCGCGATCGCCGGTTCGACCAAATACGCATTTCGCATGCTAAATGCCGCTACTGACTCGAAAAAAGAACTCGAAATGGTCGCTGAAGAAGCTAAGATCAGCGGGACCGTGATCTTACTACTCGATGAGATCCACCGCTTAACTAAGCCAAAACAAGATTTCCTCTTACCCCATTTGGAAAAAGGAAGCATCATCTTGATCGGCGCCACGACCGAAAATCCCTACATCACGATCAATCCGGCGATCCGCAGTCGTACTCAGATCTTTGAAGTCAAACCCTTGACCGAAGCTGATATTGCCCAAGCGATCGACCAGGCCCTCACCGATAAAGAAAATGGGCTGGGTGAGCAAAATGTCGTGCTGACCGACGAAGCCCGCCTGCATTTGACCCGCGTTACCCATGGCGATCTGCGCAGTGCTTTAAATGGACTGGAATTGGCGGTAATGTCGACAGAGCCCGATGATTCAGGCGTGATCACGATCGACCTACCAACGATCGAAGAATGCGTCCAACGGAAAGCCTTGGTGCAAGACAAAGATGGTGATGCCCATTATGATGTGATCTCGGCGTTCCAAAAATCGATCCGGGGTTCAGATACAGATGCCGCTTTACACTACATGGCACGCCTCCTTGAAGCGGGCGATCTGCCTTCAGTCATCCGACGCTTACTGACGATCGCTTATGAAGATATTGGCCTCGCTAATCCCAATGCCTGTGCTCATGCAGTCCAAGCGATCACAGCTGCCGAAAAGATCGGGCTACCCGAAGCACGGATCCCCCTAGCCCAAGCCGTGATCGAACTTTGTCTTTCACCTAAATCAAACTCGGCGATCATGGCGATCGATGCTGCTTTAGCCGATGTTAGAGCCGGCAACTACGGGGATGTGCCTGATCATTTACGGGATGCCCATTACCAAGGTGCTAAAAAATTAGGTCGTGGGATCGGCTATAAATATCCTCACGATTATCCCCACGGTTGGGTAAAGCAACAATATCTCCCAGATAAGCTTAAAACTAAGCACTATTATGCACCTAAAGAAAACAGTCGTTATGAGAAAGCCTTGCAAGAACAGTATGACCGTTTGAACAAATTTAAAAGCTAAATTTTTTGATAACGCTTCATTTGGTTTCATTGCATTCCTAAAAAAAATGTGCTACTATGATAATGAACTTCTGAGATGTACGCGTTATCCTATAAATGTAAGGTTGACCGAACAACTTTAATTTTTGTTATTCGCAATGTCTAATAGCTGGCAGACCTTTACTGGGAGTCAAAAGTTAGACTAGGGATACATTTTCCTGCTTACACGCGGGTTCAACTACAAGGATGATTAACGGCATTATCGGATATTCTAAAGTTAAAAGCTTTGGATAGCGGTTGGGATTTTATCTTGACCGCTATCTTTATTTAGAGAAAGGAATTTTTGTCACGTGAAAGAAATGCTAACTTTAGGTCTAACGATCGTTTTAGGCTTGATCTTACTTTACATGGGTATTTATCTCTTCACTCACCGCACTAAAACGCTCTTTGGTGTCTTTTCACCCAAGGATGATCCTGCCCTAAAAAAAGCCATGACGATATGGGCATATATCTTAACGATCTTGGGCGGTTTAACGATCATCGCTGCGATCTTAGGTATTCTCGCCTTTCAGATCACAATGCTCATTTTAGATGCGATCTTAGTCTTTATCATGTCGATCTTAATGCCGACATACTTACGCATGCCGTAGTTGTTCTTGCTTTCATTTTTCAAACAAATAAAGTAAAATAAAATTGATAAAGAAGAAAGGGTGATCCTGATGTTACAAAGATATAAAAACATTCTTGTGCCGGTCGATGGCTCACATGAATCTGAATTAGCGTTCAAGAAAGCTGTTGCGGTCGCTAAACGTAACGGTGATGATACTAATTTGTATTTAGTCCATGTTGTTGATACCCGTGCATTCCAAAATATCTCCAGTTTCGATACGGCAATGGTCGAACAAGTGACCGAAACTGCGAAAAAGACAATGGACGGTTACGCAAATCAAGCTAAAGAACAAGGTCTTAAGAACATTTCTTATTCAGTAGAGTATGGTGCTCCAAAGGCAGTTATTGCTAAGGATCTTCCTGAAGAAAAAAATATCGATCTTATCATGATCGGGGCAACTGGTTTAAACGCTGTTGAACGTCTCTTGATCGGTTCGGTAACTGAATACGTGACCCGCACAGCTGATTGCGATGTTTTAGTAGTCAGAACAGACTTAGAAAACAAACCTGCTCTCAACAAAAAAAACAAGAAATAATAATAATTAAGCTTCGTTATCCCAAACCTGGGACAACGAAGCTTTTTTCTTTATACTTGGCAACCAACTAAATGATCATTGACCAACCCTGCTGCTTGCATCAGCGAATAGACTATTGTTGGTCCTAAAAATTTAAACCCCTGCTTTTTTAACTTTTTAGCTAACTTAAGCGAAGTTTCCGTCTTAGCGGGAACCTGTTCTGATTTAGTAAAGTGGTTGATACATGGTTCATAGTCAACTGCCTGCCACAATAGCTCATCTAAACTCGAGCCTGCTTGTTCCAGTTGCCAGACGACTTTGGCATTATTGATGATTGCTTCTAACTTCAAGCGATTACGAATGATGCGTTCATCTTGCATTAAGCGTGTGACATCGGTTTGATCCATCTGACTGACCTTTTGGATGTCAAAATCATAAAAGACTTCTCGCAAAGCAGACCGTTTGTTCAAGACAGTTTGCCAACTCAGCCCAGCTTGCATCAACTCTAAACTCATCAATTCAAATAATTTTTGCTCATCATGTTCGGGACGACCCCATTCTTTATCATGATAAGCTCGCATTTTTTGATCACTATCCGCCCAATCACATCGTGGCATTAGATCATCCCCTTTAGATATAATTTTAGATTGGCTTTCAAATATGTTTTTGAACTGTGATCAGCTAAACTTTTTTCGATCTTACTTGGTTCATCGGTGATCACACCATCGGCCCCCAAGACCCAAGCCATCAAAGCTTGTTTAGGCGAGTTGATCGTCCAAAGATAGACTTTTTTACCGTTAGCATGCGCTGTTTGGATGAAGTTTTTAGTTGCTGTCTTATATTCAAGTGAATAAAAATCCGCCTTATTTTCAGCCAAACTAAAGAGATTGAATGGCAAAATATAGCCCGCCTGCATTTTAGGAAGGCGTTGTTTTAATTCGTTGATCGCAGCTAGATCCATCGAATGAACAGCATCTTTTTTAGCTAGCTTTTTCCCATATAATTCACAAAAATACTCACTAAATTTTTCCCCTGTCCCTTGATTGATCTTTAATTCTACTAAGAGTGGTTGCTTTAGTTTTTGAGCTTGCTTCAAATAGCTATCAAAACTGGTCACATAAGCCACATGTCCGTTCTCTTTAAGTTTGACTTGGGTCAATTGTTCCAAGGAATTATCAGCGATCACTAAGTTCTTATGCGCTAATTTACGGAGATTTTCATCATGGCTCACCACAAACCGACGATCAGCGGTCTCTTGGATATCTAATTCAACATAGGCCGGTTTGGCGGCGTGCGTTGTTTTATCCAAGGCAGGTAACGTATTTTGAACCCCATTTTTACCATCGACTCCACGGTGTGAGATCACGAGCGGTAGTGTGCCCGGGTCAACATTTAACGCTTTATGTGCCAAATTTACCTGGATCCCCAATGCTAAAAGCACTAAAACTCCTGCCCCCCACTTTTTCCAATTAGCTAATGAAGCAACAGCTGGCCTACTTATCAGTTCACTTTTTATACTCCAAAAGACTAGGCTCAATAATAAGATCTGTTTGAGCGTCCAAAAACTGACCGCATAGATGATGGCTACGCTTGGAGTCGTTACCAAAGTCGTTGCCCATAGCCCTAATAGATCAACGAGCCAAAGACTTGCCCCACCTAATACAATATATTTAGCATAATGCCAAAAATGGTGCTTGGTCTTGGCAAAACTCTGCTTGAGTGTCTCCTTAAGTGAGGCTGAGGTGGTAAAGTACGGGATGATCCCCAAAAATGAACGCAAAGCTAGATAATAGAGCACTAAAAAGATCAACAGCCCTATCCCCAGTATGATCCGCCGATTGGTAAAGATCCAAGCACTGAGCGGTAGTGAAAGGGCTACTTGATTCAAGCGCTCCAAACTAAAACTTAGTGCACTAAAAGGCAACCATAAAAACAACAAAATAACGATATAAAATAATTTGGCTAAATAGTTCTTCCCAGTTTGTTTCGTCAAAGTTGTCGCTAAAAGTGGCAAGAGTATGAGACTCACAAGACCCAAGATCGGCCAGCGCAACATCAAACTATTCAAAAATACAATAATACAACCTAGGATCACTAAGTTTTGATCCAATTTTTTCAAAATTTCTCACCCCACAAAAAAAGGATACGGCAAAACCGCATCCCCTTGTCAAATATAATGATTATTTCTTATCTTCGTCTGTTAAAAGACCTGTACCAAGCTTTTCAGAACCTAATTCTTGGAAGTCATAGTGTAACTTAGCATTGTCATCGAATTCAGCGATCGCTAAACGGATCAATTCATCGATCAAAGCCTTGTAGTTGATACCAGAAACAGCCCAAAGTTGTGGATACAATGAAATGTTGGTGAACCCTGGTAAGGTGTTAACTTCACCAAAGTAAGGAACATTGTTTTCATCAACTAAGAAGTCCATCCGAGCCATACCACGGTTGTCTAACACGCGGAAAGCGTCTAAGGACATTTGTTGGATCTCTTTTGTTAGATCTTCTGGTAATTCAACTGGAATTTCAAAGACCACGCCTGAAGCATCCACAAATTTGTTGTTGTAATCGTAGAAGTCATCGCCTTCAGGAACTACAACTGCACCTAATTTAGATGCCTTAGCTTCACGGTTACCCAATACGGAACATTCAACTTCACGTGGGCTATTGATCGTTTCTTCGATCAAGACCTTGTAGTCATAACGGAAAGCATCATCTAAAGCTGCTTCAAAATCTTCTTTGTTAGCAACTTTGTGGATCCCAACGGAAGAACCTTGGCGTGCTGGTTTGATGAATAATGTTTCACCTAATTTGGCAGCACATTCTTCGTATGGATGGTCAGCCCGTGTTTCTGGTGTGACCACCACATATTTAGTATTGCGGATCCCATGCAAAGTCAAGAGTTGCTTGGTCAAGTCCTTATCAAAGGAAACGCCTGAAGAAGCGATCCCACTACCAATATAAGGTTTGTTCAATAAACGGAACAAGCCTTGAACAGTACCATCTTCACCCATGTTACCGTGGATAACTGGGTAGAAAAGATCAACATCTTTAACTTCTGAAAGATTTTGTAAGTTAGCTAATGGGTTGGAAAAATCAACATCTTTGATCGCTTCGGCAACCACTTCATCTTCCACAGCACCATTAAAAATCTTCATTGAGTCTTCGTTGCCAAGTAAGAAACCATCCTTAGTGAACATGAAGACCGAAACTTCATATTTGTCCTTATCTAATGCGTCGTAAACTGTGTGTGCGGAACGCTTTGAAACATCGTGTTCAGATGAGTTTCCGCCAAAAAGCAATGCAATGTGCAATTTTTTATCTGCCATAATGGTATATCCATCCTCTTATATATAATATTATTATACGGCTTTTTATTGTCCACAAATCAGCCATAACAGCGGTCTTTTTGTCTCCAATAACTAAGAAAATGATACCACGAAAAGCCTTTTCTTGTCATGTATTTAAGAAAAAAATAACTCAGTACGTAAAACACACTCACAATTCAAGGACAGCCGTGCCTTGTTTGATAGTTTCGAACATTTCATGGGCCATTTGACCAAATTTTTGCTTTTCATGGGTCAAGTGAAATTCCAAAATGTCTAAAGCACACAAGAACAAAAGGCAATGTTGCAGACTATAATTTGGGATCTCAAGTTCTTTTTGACTGCGATAGCCGGCGATAAATTCATTTCGCAGATCGAGTTCTTTAACTTCATTGAAGAAAAACTTGATCAGATCCTCGTAAGCTACTCCCATATGGGCCCGTTCAAAATCGATCAACACTTCATGATCACCATATAACATCAAGTTACGGATACTAAAATCACCGTGCAAAACGACTTTGGGCAATAGCTCATAGTCTGTATCAGCTGGAGCTAGGTCTTCTTCTAAGAGCGAAAAGACCTCATTGACTTCAGTTTCATACGCCGTGCCAGCAAATTTAGCCACTTGTTCTTCCAAACGTTGTGACAATACACGTTTATCATCAGGCACAGCAACTTCTCCGGTCAATCCAGCATGGAACAGCGCCAATTTTTCGCCAAATTGATAGGCTTTAGCCGGCGTTAGATCTTCTTTTTCAACGTCATTCATCACTCGATCCTTCAAAACGATAACGTAATTATCCTCATAGATCACATTATCAAGGTAAATATCTGGACAATAGACTTGATTTACATGTTGCTCTGCATAAAACTTGTCTTTGTCCTTGAAGATCTTAACGAATAGATCACACGCAAACCGCTCACTGTGACCTGTCAAATGCTTGTTTCCCGCTACATCATGGATCGTTTCCAGATCAGCTTGATAGTATTCATTTAAAAAATCGATCAACATTAATCTCGCATCCCTTTTCTCATTACTACTACCGCCTATTATACTTATTCATTGCTGGTACGTCCATAATCTGCTAAAAGACTATTCCGTAGTTTCAAGGATCGCTTGCGTCAATAATGCAGAGAAATCAACACCCAATTTTTTGCCGCGCTCATCTACCCATTTAGGAATGGATAGTGTTTTCTTAACTAATTTATCTTTTTCAAAATACTGACTGACATCAACAGCCACTAACGTCACAAATTCTGATTCCTTATGCTTTATCATATTTATCGGGGAAGGCGCATTAAATTTTTCGCCATTTTGGATAAATTCAGACAACATTATTCCTAAAACTTCACTCGCCATTTCTAAGCCAAGTGGAAGATCATTTTCAGAAATCCCAGTATAAACTCCTTCTAGATCCGGAAATTCAATATAGTATCCCCCGTTTTCTTCAGCTCTAAAAATCGCTGGATAGGCCATCATAAGCTTTGTAAACATTGGCTTTCCTCCTTTACTACTATGTACAGAAACGCCCACTCTGCACTTCTTTAGATCCATGCTTTCTAAGAAATTTCAGCATTTCCTTACCTATAAGTAGCATCGATATCCCTCTCTAAGCATATTTTAGAACTTAGCAATACATATTGTAAATTACTATATCTAAGCCTATTTTTACATCTTATACCTGATTCACCCTTGCAACTTATCTTTAGTTAGGATATTCTTTGTAGGTATGATTATTTTATGTAAAAAGGAAGGTTTATTTTCATGGACAACACACAGACACACGGAAAATATATCAGTTGGCCGATCTTGACATTGATGGCTTTTGTGACCGTCATCGGCTTTGATGATATTATGTATAACTTTAAAAACCAAGGTATGACAGTTATCACATCTTGGGTCTTGATGCTTTTCTTGTATGTTATTCCCTATTCTCTAATGGTCGGACAACTCGGCTCGGTCTTCAATAAAGAAGGTGGCGGGCTTAGCTCTTGGATCCGCGGAACTAATGGTGAATTTCTTGGTTACTTTACTGCTTGGACTTATTGGGCTGCTTCAGTGCCTTATGTCGTTGACTCAGCTAACTCAGTCGTCGTTGGCTTTGGTTGGGCGTTTACTGGTTCGGGCAAATTCCAAGACACCATGTCAAATGCACAATTTACTCTTTGGACTTTTATTATTTTCATTATCTTTATCATCATTCAACGGCGCTTAGCTAACTCAATGGAATTTCTAAGCGTTGTCGGTGGAGGCATGATGTTTGTCATGACGATCCTCTTTGTTGTTTTAGCTTTTGTTGGCTTAGCTAAAAATGGTGGGCACATGGCAACACAACCGATGAATGTACATACGATCATTCCTAATTTTGATCTGAAATATTGGACGACTGTCGGGATGTTGATCTACGCCGTTAATGGGAGCGAATTGATCGCACCATACGTAACACAAATGCGTAAACCACAGCGAGAATTTCCGAAAGCGATGATCGCCTTAGCAATTATGACAGCCTTTCTAACGATCTTTGGTTCTTTTGCCTTGGGGATCTACTTCAACGCTTATCACTTACCAAATGACCTTAAAATGAATGGTTCCTACTATGCTTTCCAAGCTTTGGGTGAACAATTTGGGCTAGGCGATGTCTTCATGTATGTCTACGCTTGGACTTCGGTCGTTTACATGTGTGCTTTACTAGCGGTGCTACTAGATGCAATGACACGGATGTTGATCTCAGATACTGGTGATAAATACATGCCTGAATTCTTACGTAAGACGACCAAAGATGGGCTTCCGATCAACGGTTACATTTTGACCTGTACGCTATGTGCCTTCATCATGTTCTTGGGTGTATTCTTACCTGAGATGAACGACGTCTTCAACTGGCTTTTGAACTTAAACGGGATCATCTCGCCTGGGGTAACTTGCTGGATCTTCTACGCTTTCATGCGGATCCGCAAAAACTCCAGCAAATACCCATCCCAATATGTCTTCATCAAAAATGATAAATTGGCATATCTTGCTGGACTTTTATTGTTACTCGTTACAGCCTTGGCTACCTTACTTGGGGTCGCTCCACAAGACGTGGAACAATTTAGCCATACATGGTGGTACGAATTGGTCATCAATATCGTCTCGATCGTGGTCTTGATCGGACTTGGTGCCTTGTTACCTTCGATCAGACGACGCGAGCTCAAATATGGGACGGCTTTTGATCGGTCACAATGGTATCTAATGATCGCACTTGTTGTCTTCTCCGTAGTCTTTGATGTTTGGCTCGGCGGAACAAAGATCGCTTTACGGTTAGTTTATATCATCATTGAAGTCGTAATCGCACTGGCTTTACTAGTCTTGATCGCACATAAAAAACCTAGTCAAAACTAGCTTCTTTCCCCTACTTAGTCCGTAGACTGAGTGGGGGATTTTTTTAGCCTACACTTATAAGATACGCAAATTGAGCCAAATACTTTTATGTAAATCCCCCTAAAATTTTCTCACAGAAACGTTATTTTGTTCGGTAAAGCTAGCTCTGAATAACACTACCAAAAAAGCTGATGAGTATTCACCAGCTTTTTTCTACGTCATTTTTGATTTATCTACGTCATTTCCCCTAAAAATGACGTAGATAATTATCACTTGCTCATTTTCTCTAGTATGCCTGCCAATAAGACTGGGATGATCGCAATAAAAACCGTTCCTCGTTCGCCCCAGATGAGTGATCCTATTGCCAAAACAACTGAGATGACGGCTAATACAAGTGCTAATTGATGGTAACGTTTCTTTTTCATGATGCTCCTCCTCGATCAGTGAACGTTCTTGCATAGACCATAATAGATATTTTTAACGAAATAATTGTGCCGATAAGAAGTAACAACACGGCCCCTGTCATCAACAAAATATTATTGACTTTTGCAAGCCAGCTAATAAAAGTCACACCAAAACTTGTTTTTTGCAGTACGTAAACGCCTCCCATGACCAGTGCTAAAAAAATTATATTGACGATCGTATTGCCAAAAGTTCCAAAGGCATAAATAAAAGGCAATAAGATCGCAACATACAGTATGCCAAAGAGTGCACCGACCCCAACAATGATCAAATGCAGTTCTAAACTGTATTGTCCAAAGATGATATGTGTCACTAAGCATAAAGCCAAAATTAGTCCACTCACCAAAACTGTCAACATGAAACAAAATAAGTAGCGAGCTAGAACTATTTTTTCTTTTGCGATCGGAAAAACCCCAACAAATTGCTCCCAGCCACTCTCATGGTCGGCCACTAACAGACTGGTCGGTAACGCAGCTAAGGCTAAAGGCAAGATCATCGCTAGAAATAAGGTGCCGGCTTCTTTTAACAAAAGCGTTACTAAAATGGCTACCACTAAAAGTAAGATCCGCTGAGTGTGACCAAATTTATTCAAAATAAGCTGAAAATCTTTATATAGTAGTCCTTTCATCTATCTTTACCCCTTTTACTAGAAATAATAGAATTTCCTCTAACGTGGCATAATGAACATCAGTAGGCTTTGTGCCTGTAACTTCTACCAAATACCTTGTCGTTTCTCCTTGTTTGAGCTGATAACATCGCTTATGCCTTTTAGTAGTCACGATAAAACGCTTGAGTAGATCAGCTCGCTTTTCTTGCAACAAGATCGCACCATTATGAATGAAGATAAAATGGCTGGCAACTTGCTCCAAATCGCTTAAGATATGCGAAGATAAGATAACGGTCATTTTTTGTCTTTGGACATAGGTCTCTAACAAAGCCAAGATCTCTTTTCTAACGATCGGATCAAGACCACTGGTAGCCTCATCTGCGAGAAGTATTTGGGGATGATGCGCTAAGGCAACTGCAAAATTCAACTTGACCGTCATTCCACGCGAAAATTCCTTTAGTTTTTTAGTGGTCGGTAAAGCAAATTTTTGCAGCAACTTGACAAACAGTTTTTCATCCCAACTAGGATAAATCTCTCTCAGCATTTTTTCGATCTGGATCGCAGAAAATGAAAGCGGAAAAAAGTTGTTTTCTAAAACTACTCCTAGTTTTAGCTTGATCTGTCGTTCATATTTTTGATAGTTTAAACCAAAAATTCTTATACTATCAGTTTCACTACTTATTTGGTTTAACAAAAGTTGTAACAGTGTTGATTTTCCCGCACCATTTTCTCCGATCAAGCCAATAAAACTCCCCGCATCAATGTCCAACTTATCAATATGCAGACAAAAATCACCATAACGCTTTGTTAGATCTGAAACTGTTATCACTGGGTCAGTTTGCATGTTATCACCTCACGAGCATATATAAATTCGCCTTCAGTATAACACCACTTTAAAAAGTTGTGCACTATAAGGTTTTAAAGTTTTTCAGACTAAAAAAACGCTAAATTCTAGCCTTCTCTTGCCAGAATTTAGCGTTTCTTATTTTCGTTTTTTAGCGGTATAGATAACGACGTGCAACTATAAAGATCAGTAAATACAATAATATATTGCTCAAAAAAAGCATACTAATAACTAGATCCCAGTTCTGCGATAATTTGCCAACTATGATACTTGCGAGCATCGTTCCAAAAAGTCCACCTATTTGCTTATTGGCGTTTAAAGTTGCTGCCGCGATCCCAGAATATTTCTGACCAGCAGCTTGCATCAAAAGTGTTGTAGTAGCTGGAGTCAAGATCCCGATCCCTAAGCTCATCAAGGCAAAAAATGCCAGTAATAATAACAAAGATATCTTACCTGAAAAGAGTTCAAAACCAACGATCGCAACTGCACCTAAAATTGCTAAAACGATCGAGATCGTCGCTAACATTCCAGCACTGATCTTATTTACAGCACGTGCATAAAATAAATTTCCCACAACCAAGATGACCATTCCAGGTACGATCAGTGAGCCAGCTACCATAGCTGACATTTTAAGATATATTTGAAAATACAGACCTAAGATCAACACAATACCATACAATGATATATTGACTACAAAACCGATCAAATTAGCAACCATAAACTCTGCATTTTTTAGCAACTCAATTGGCACGATCGGGGCTTTACTTTTACGCTCATAGAAGAATAACCATGTAAAGAACAACAAAGCTAGGGCTAAAAATAATAGTAATATGTTATCCATATAACCATACTGCTCCCCCTCAACAAGATATATCACTAAACAGCTGATCGAGAGTACTAATAACAGATTATCTAGAATGTCTATCTTAACTTGCTGATCAGCTATATTTTTATCTACCAAAATCAATAGCGACAGTACCGTCAAAGCCCCTAGTGGAATATTTACCAAAAAGATCCCACGCCAACCAAAATAGCTGATCATCATTCCCGCAATAAACGATCCTGTTCCTGTTGCTACCGAGATAATAGCAGTCCAAATGCCTAACATTGTTGCTCTTTTTATCGGATCAACATACGTTAAGAACAATAGCGCCAGTGAACTTGGCATAAAGAGCGCAGCCCCAAAGCCTTGCATAAAACGCAAAACTATCATTGCTAAGATCTCATTTACCAACGTACATCCCAATGAGGCTCCAGTAAATATCAGCATTCCAAAGATCAATATCTTTTTAGCACCATATTTAGCTGTTAGCATCCCTGAAAGTAACAACATAGATCCTAGCGCTAACACATATGCATTGATCACCCAGATCGACTGCTCTAGTGAAACCTGCATGTCCATTTTAATGTGTGGAATAGCCAAAACTACACCAGTCGTATCCAAAACTGCCATGACATACCCTAACGAAAGTACAAAAAGTAAGTAGGCAGATGCTTTTTTATTCATCGTAAATTCCCCCTTCAAGTGTTATAGTTAGCGTAACACTTAGTAGCTCCCTAACAAGAAGGGAAATAAAGTATAGTACCTATAAAGGAGAAAAAATGAAAAATTGTCCAGCTAGAGAAGTTCTAAATCTATTAAAAGGTAAATTCACCCTTGAGATCTTATCCGAGATCATGGAAGGAAACATGCACTATGGCACTCTACTTCGAAGTGTTGAAGGGATCAATCCACGCATTCTCGCGCATCGATTACGTGAATTCGAGCAAGAAGGGATCCTTTTGCGAAAAGTTTTGCCAACAAATCCACCCCAAGTTGAGTATACAATTACCGAAAAAGGACTAGCACTAAGTAAAGTCGTTACTGCAATGAAAAAGTGGTATCAAATTTACGGCTAACATTACAAAAAAGCTGATGAATATCACCAGCTTTTTCTATGTCATTTTTGATTTATCTACGTCATTTTGGGGTAAAATGACGTAGATAAATTTTAATTTACCCTGTTGATTTTGTCAAAACTATTTTGATTTAGCTTAATAGTATCTCGCACGTGGGTCTTGTTCGCCAATTTTCGTTTCTTTTCCAAAGCTTGTTGCTCTTTCTTGGGCACATCAAAAAAACTGTATAAAAATGCTCTTACTTCCTCAGGCGTCATCTTCATTTCTTCTTCGGTAACATAATCTCGTAATTTTACACCCATAACTATCTTTCCACCTTACTTGCGTTTAAATCTCTATTTTATCCCCTCAAACATATCTACTTATTTTCCAGCATATCCTAATACATACTGCATGCTTTTTCAACTAAAAACTTTTTACAAAATTTCTCAAATGCAAAAAAGCTGATGAATATTCACCAGCTTTTTCTACGTCATTTTCAAATTATCTACGTCATTTCACCCCCAAATGATGTAGATAATTATTTTATGACGGAGATTTTATATAGGCTGTTGCCCGCCCACGACCGATTTTCGTGATCTTTCCTTTTTTGCGTAGTTCGAGCAATGTCCTCTCAACCGTGGTCTTACTAATATCAGGCGCCTGAAGTAAAATATCTTTTTTGGTTATCTTGCCAACGGTCCGTTCAATTATCGCTTCAACACGTTCAGGTTTACTCAAATGCCGATAGCGTAAGTGTTCTACACGATCTTCAAATTCAGAATAAGCTTTCAATAATATCCCTAGATAGTACTTTATGAACGGGCCATAATCATTTTTGTTAGTATGCCAATCGATCGAACTATCATGTAATGCCTCATAATAGGTTTCCTTACTTTTTTCGATCAGCATTTCTAAACTCACATATTTTCCAACAATAAAACCTGCTCGATAATAAAGTAATAGTGTCAACAAACGGCTCATCCGTCCATTACCGTCATTGAATGGATGAATGCACAGAAAATCTAAAATAAATATCGGAATAAGGATCAACGCCGAAATCTGCGGCTCTTTGATCGCCTGAAGAAAGTTCTCACTTAAAGTTTCGATCGCACGAGGTGTCTCAAAAGCCGGGACTGGTTTAAAGCGGATCTTTCTTTCTCCAGTTGCACTTATCTCAGTTATTTGGTTATCACTCGTTTTGAAGTGTCCACCATCCCCAGCAAAAGAATATAGATCTCGATGGAGCTGTAAAATAATATTTTTCGTTGGTTCAATATATTCATAGTTTTCATGGATCGTTTGCAATACTTCACGATAACCTGCGATCTCTTGTTCTGAACGATTTTTAGGTTTGACCTTTTCTTTCACGATCTCTTCTAGCCTTGCGTCAGTTGTAAATATCCCTTCAATTCGATTTGAAGCACCCGTACTTTGGATCTTAGCAACTTCTAAGAGTACTTCTAAGTCATCAGCATTAGCTTCGATAAATAGCTCCTGTTTTCCCTTATGTTCGTATAGTTTACTTATCAGCGTAACAATTTCTGGAGTTAAATATTTTTTCGGTTCATTTTCATAATCATAAACTCGCATACTAATTCTCCTTTCTACGTCATTTTTAATTTATCTACGTCATTCTACCACTAAATGACGTAGATAAAAATAAAAAACAATTTAAATTATCTATGTCATTTTTGATTTATCTACGTCATTTTACCCCAAAATGACGTAGATAATTATTTTATGACGGAGATTTCTCGATAAAAAATAGCTTCCAGAAATTCAATCTCTCTGGAAGCTATAAACTATTATTCGTAAGTTCCTGTTTTTAATTTACTTGCGATCTGCTCTATAGTTGCACGCTGTTCGGCTGTCGAAAAGTAGCGTGACTTTAATTCATCGATTGAAACCGTATGCTCAACTGCACGGGCCGTTGCCGTAGATCTTCCACCACTAGTATCCTTGGTCCAGTACTTCATTTTATCACCGTCTTGTTGCAATAAGATCGTACTTGCCGATGTTCCTTGACCAATACCATAACGTCCCGAATCCTGCATATAATATAGATCTAAAAAGCCATTATCTGCTGCAACTTTTGCACCATTTATATCACCATCCCCATAACCAATGGCATACGTCATAACAGCTAATTCGTTAAATGATGGTTCGCGCTCTTTTTCATCACTACTTGTAGTTGTATTTTCACCTGCGATCCTTTGGAAAGCTTCTCTAACATCTGCATTTTTGGTTTCTGTCACACGAACTTCACCTTCACGTGATTGGTCAACTAAAGCTACAGGTTGCCCATTATGAAATGCGAATAGATAAGTAATATGATTTGGCAACGGTGGTTGAGTACCGTCATGATTATAGATCGCTACAACATTATAATCATACGGACCTTCACCAGTTGGACTATATCCGATCGAAAGTCTGGAGTTATTCATATAAACACCATTCCCACTGAAAATATCCGGATAAGTTGTTCCAGTTGATGCTTTTAGTGAATTTTGTCCATCATATTTAGTATATGATTGTCCCATTTTTCCCTGCCAACTACTGATGAAGCTTTGCAACTGTGCATCCTTATCTGCATTCCAAGGTGTTGAACTTTGAGATTCACTAGCCTTTTTATCTAGTGTCGTACTACTTGCACTGCTACGTGAACTTTTGGAGCTACTACTATGTTTTACCTGAGATGATGATTCCACCTTTTTAGTCGGTTCACTTTTTTGAGCACAGGCAGTGAGCAACACCCCCACACTACAAAGTGATAAAATAACTGCTAATTTTTTCATAATTTAGCGCTTTACCTCCTCGAAAGTAGTCTTTTGTGTCTTACCATCAATAGTCAAGGTACCTGTCAACTTGTATTTTCCCCAACCACTTATCTTAACATTGGTAAAATCCATCCTAATGTCAGCGATCTGCATGTTGTTACTATTTATAGTATCATTTATCCCTGATTCAATGATCGGTGCAAATATGCTAGTAGCTAATCCGCCCCAAAAATCTGTCACAACAGCTGTGTTATTATTAGCAAAGTGATCATCATTAGGAATATAAGATTGTTTAGCCGTCAAGATCAATTGATCCGAAGTCACCTTATACTGCTCAACTCCGATCCCAACATCCTTACTAACATCGATATTAGTTGCGGCATATACTCTAGCAAAGCGTGCTTCGCTTTCCAAAGCATTTAATACCACATCTTTGCTATCAGTAATGATCATATGATCTGCATACTTCCCCTTTCCAAAGGCAATATACTTATTCATCGAGGTAACATAGTAGGCATGCCCCGGAATCACTTTGGGTAACGTTCTAGCACCTAAACTACTAAAAATTATAGCAAATACTAGTACTATAATGGTACCAATACCTATTAGTTTTTTCCTACCTAATTTTTTATATCCACCTTTAGTGAATTCTTGCACTTTTTGAGATAGTTCTTGACCTTTTAAACTCCATTTTTCTTTAGGAAACTTATCCTTCAATGAATCCTTGATATTTTGAAACCGTCCTTCATTTTTTGCGATATCTTCTGTGATCTTTGTACCACATTTCGGGCAAAATTTATTAGTGATTTTCAATTCATTCCCACAATTTGGACAAAATTTCATTATTTTTCCTCCTCTACTCTACCTTTTTTACATAATAATCTTTAAGATTTTTGATCCGCGTCCGTGAATAGTCTGAATGGGTTACCGTCGTTAAGACCCATTCATCATCATTTAGATAATAAGTCAAATCAAATTCTTGGATCAACGTTTCAGTTTTATCGTTTCGTTCTTCACCTCTAAACTTTGCCATTGCATTTTTATACGTGTCTTCTTTAGCTTCGGTTCTTTTCACCTTAGCCAAAACAACACTACGTAATTCTGTTGTGTAACCACGCTTAGCAGTCAACCTATAATTAACTTTGATCGAATCATCTTTTTTCCCCCAATTTTTATCAAAATACAGTTCCTGAATCTCATACGTATAAGTCGCTTGCATCATATTTTCAAGTTCTAATCCCGAACGCAACGTCTCATCTTGACTCGGAAGCTGATCAGGGTCATTAGCACTAACAGCAGCTAGGTATTGCTGTACATCTTGAAAATTTTTCTCACGTAATTTTTTATTCTGTTTTACTGCTAGATCTCTCGCACGTACGTAACCTGCAACACCATTATCATAACGTTTATCAAAACTGTTCTCTTCATCAAGGGTAGGTTCAACACTAAACTTGTTGACTTCATAATAATCTGTGATAACCTTGCCAACTAAGGGCAATTTGCCCCCAAAGGCGATCTTATCTCTGTCCCCCAATTTAATGACTGCATTTTTATCGTTATTTAAAGTCGTCTTCGTTTCCTTACCATTTACATAAACATGCATCCATGGTGCCCCTTTTGGCAAACCATACTTTTCTACCTTACCGTAATTCTTTATGCTGCTACTATTTGTCTTAGCTGAAACTTCGATCTGCTTCCCAGCTTCAAATACCCCAAATGTTATAGAGGCTAACATTGCACATAAAAGGATCCGCTTTTTATTTTTCATTTTAATTCTCCTTATTACGCTATTTTTTTATCATAAAACATACAATTAATATTAGTAATAGTAATGATTTTGAAATTTTTTTCTTTTCTACGATCTCACTACCAGCTTTGCTTGATCTATCTTTTTTAAATTGATTTTCAAATCCGGTCCCGATCTCTACATTCTTCCTATCAAATATCTTTTCTAAGCTCTCGATCTCACTTTTGTACCACCAGCTCTTGGCGATCACCCGTGCATCTTTTTGTAAAACTTTATAACGATTCTTTTCAGAGATTATTGTCATATTTCCTTTAGCTTTTTCACTGATCCAGCCTCTTTCATTGATAAAATAATTACTAGTGATGTAAATAACTTCTTCAGCAACAGTTATACCACGTACAACCATCGTGATCCGATCAAAATCTGGTTTGGAAATAATATCCGAATATAGCTCAGGGACTGGATACAAACAACAATTAGCTTTTAAAACACGATAGCTTAATATTTCACTTGCCCTAGTATCCTGATCTTTTAAAAATGCAAACTCTACACTTTTTAGATCTTCCTTACCATAATTAAAGATCCCAGGAAAATAGTAATTCTTGTTACCTTTAGCTTGGTTATCAAGTATATTTTCAGCAACATCTCTGTTCCTATACACGACTTTACTGTCAAAATTTCTATCCAAGTCCTGCTTAAACTCGCCAGACATAACAATTCCTAAAATGGGACGTTTTTTGACTGCGTACATTTTGGCATCATGTATTTTAGTTCTACGATAAGTGAATATTCCCCAAAGAATAGGTGCTATCGCAATATATGTTGCCGGTTTTACCTTTGATAGTCCTAAAGCAATCCAACCTTTTATTACCACCAGTAACAAACCACCTACTATTGCGACTACTACTGCAATTATCATCAGTTGTATTACCAATTTTTTTATTTCAGATATAAATTTTCTAAGTTCCTCGTTCATATATTTTCCCCTTATAACACTTTACTTTTTTCTTTGGAAACTATATAAATACTTAAATTCAACATTCCCCCCTTAATGTCGATTTGCTCCTAAACTATTATGATTTTGAACAATACTTTCTCATATCATTGTAATAATACTATGTATATGTTTATATGTAAATAGTTTTCTAAACAAAAATAGCACCAAATAAACATATGATCTTCAATAAAATAAAAAGCAAAAAGACCTATAAAAGTAGCCACCTAAACTACTCTTATAGATCTTCTTAAAGTTTCTCACTTTTTACACTATCTCAATTGAAATCTATCCACAAATTCAACAGATTCTTCCTAATTTGCAACAACTACACCTATAATACCCTAATAGTTGCTACACTACTGAAAATCCCACATCTTCTATCCTACATTATTAATTACAATATTCCCCAATGGATCATCAAGCTCAACACTAGCTAGATCTCTAGCCAAATATCTCAATCACAAATTTTTAACCAATCTAACAAAACACTCTACTATCTCATTCACAATATGATTTTATCACATAACTATTTATAAATAAATAGTTTTTTTAAAAAAATACAAATATATTGTTATAAACTAAAAAACTCCCCCAGGTTAAAGTACCCAGAGGAGAAAAGTTATTCAATTATGAACGTTTACGACGTGAAACAATAGCTGTACCTAAAGCAGCTAACGTTGTCATCATTCCTAAAACTACACCTGCTAAGCTATTCTTATCCCCCATTTGTGGTAAGACGTTATTTTTCTTAGCCGGTTGTTGTTTTTCATTTCCAACCGTATGCACATTTAGATTACGTGCTGGATTTTCACTTTGAGCTGCTTGATATGCTTTTTCAAAGTTCATCAATGTCATCTGTTCTTGTTTAGCCTTAGCTAGTTCAGCTTGAGCTTGTTGTTGCGTTTGCTTAGCGGAAGCAAGTTTTGCTTGGGCAGTTGCTAAATCAGCTTGTGCTTTATCATAAGCAAGCACGGCTTCATCGTAAGCTGTTTGAGCTTGAGCTAAATTTTTATCAGCGTTAAGCAGAGATTCGTAATGATCATTTGCTTTAGCAGCGTTAGTTTTAGCTGTTTCAAGCGCTTGTTTAGCTTCGGTCAACTTAGCTTGAAGCTCTTGTAATTTAGCAGATTCAGTATCGAAAGCTTTTTGAGCTTCGTCTTTTTGCGCTTGAGCTTTAGCCAAGTCAGCTTGAGCCGTAGCTAGGTTTTGTTGGGTAGTTACTAAAACTTCTTGAAGTTTAGCTGGATCTTGATCAGCTTGTTTTTGTGCTTCTTTTTGCGCACTAGTTGCCGTATCAAATGCATCCTTGGCTACTGCAAGTTGATTTTGAGCGTCTTTTAATTGACGTTCTGCGTTTAGATAATTGGTGTTTGCGTCAGCTAAGTGGGAGTTAGCCTTTGATTGTAACGCAACTAAGTTATCTAATTCAGCTTGTTTTTGCGCTAAAACAGTTTGTGCTTGTTTGAGTGCTTCTTGCTTAGTAGCCGTATCTTTTAAGCTATCAGCATAAGCTTGTTTGGCTGAATCAAGTTTTGCTTGGGCTGTAGCTACGTTTTGGTCAGCGTTTTGAAGAGCTGTTTTTGCTGTGGCAAGAGCTTGATCAGCGTTAGTTTGAGTTTTTAGAGCTTGATCGTAAGCTGTTTGAGCAGTTTTTACTTGAGCGTTAGCAGTGTCGAGTTTTGCTTGAATTTGTGATAATTCATTTTTAGTGTTGTTATAATTTGTTTGGGCAACTTCTTGAAGTTGTTTTGCATTTTGAAGTTCGTTATTTAGTGTATTTAATGTACTTTGTTTGGAATCTAATGCAATAAATCCTGATTTGTTTACGAAATTTTTATCTTTTGGTGTAAATGTTTCAAAGCGTAAAATTCCGTTTTTATCAATAGCAAAACCAAAATAAATCTCTTTTTGATTTCGATGATACATATTTTCAGTGGTTAAATGCTTAGCATGACCCCAATTTGATTGGGCATCTTTGAATAGCATTGTAATAAGTGCTTCATAAATGTAAGATTTTAATGTGTTAAGTGAGGATTGTTTTTGATACCCTTGTGCAATGGATTCCATTTGATCATTTGCACCATTAATATATTCAGCGCCTGCTTTAAGTGCTGAATTACTATGATTAAATCCTGCAGTTTGAGCATTTTCAGCAACGATTTTAGCATAGTTAATCGATTCTGGTGTTAGTACATAGTGTGTATCAAATCCTAATTGTGATGGAATTTGATTTAACATATTTACGATCCAAATATTTAGTTCTTTCAATTGATCATCTGTTAAATTAGTTGGATCTACAGTAATCATTTGATCATTTTTATTTGGTTTAAATTTATTTAGTTTTGCAATGTTTTCACGTAGTTCGATCAACTTTTTAAATTTAGTTTCATCTAAGGTCCGCTTACCATTTACAGTAATAAAGTAATTTTCTAAATCAGGATTCAAATAATCACTGCCCATATTAATAGTTTGCGCTACTGTTTGATTATTTAGTTGGTTGATTGTATTTTGAATATCGTTTGTTTTGTTTTGGGCAGCATTTAAAGTCTTTTGTGCGTTTTGGACATCTTTTTGTTTTTCAGATTCGGCTTCTTGTAACAAGCTTTGTGTATCTTTAGCGGTAGCAAGAGCTTCTTTTGCAGGTGCGACAGCTTGGTCAGCATGTTCTTTAGCAGTTTGTTTTTCTGCTAGATCTTTTTGAGCGTTTGCTTGAGCTGATTTTGCAGAATCAAAGTCGGTTTGAGCTTGATCGAGCTCGGCTTTTGAGCCTTTTGTGTCAAGCGATTTTTGTGCTGTGTCAACAGCATCTTGTGCGGTTGAGACTTCTGATTTCTTGGATTCAACTTGTGAATCAGCCGTAGTTTTATTGGTGTTAGCATCGGCTAAGTTCTTTTGTGCTGTATCAAAATTAGTTTGAGCTTGATCAACACTTGTTTGTGCGTTGTCAACGGTATCTTTAGCTTTGTTAGCATCTTCAGTCAATTGGGGAAGCTTTTGTTCAGCTTCTTTTTGGGAATCGACGTCATGTTGAGCTTGATCGACAGCGTGCTTGGCGTCTAATTCATCTTTTTGTGCTGTTTGCAAATCAGATGTCTTTGAATCTAAGTCTTGTTTAGCGGAGTCGACAACTGCGCTTTGATGTTCAATATTTTGTTGAGTTTGGTCAACTGTAGTTTGAGCTTGGTTTTGAACTTCTTTAGTTGAATCAGCATCTGATTTAGCTTGATCGATATTTTCAGGTGTTGCTTGATCTTTTAGATCTTTTGCTGAATCTAAATCTGATTTGGCACTATCTAAGTCAGATTTGGTTTGTTCAACGGTTTGTTGGGCAGTATCGACACTTGTTTGTGCATCAGTAACTGCTTTGTCGGCTGCTGCAACCTTGTTTTCAGCAGTCTTAGTTGGGGATTGCACACTGACTTGAGCTACATTTGCAGTCGCATTGTCATTTACACTATCAGCTTGTGCCGTTACCCCTGTTGCGATAGTGGTTGCTACAGCTGTAGCACCAAATAATAGTTTCTTCTTTTTCATTAAGAGCACTCTCCTTTTATTAGAATATACCGATATTATACTACTGTTATGTGCATATATAAATAGTTTTTGCGTTTTTTGTTGCACTAAATTAATATATTCACATAGTAATAATTTATTTTTGTAAAAGTATTCATTTGTGCCGTTATCCAATTTTAAAATTTTAATTACTATTAAAAGAGATAAGGGGGTCTCAAAAATAGTAAATATTGGAAATAACGTTAGATACTTTCGTAAAAAATATCACTTTACCCAGGAACAACTAGCCGAAAAAAGCGGACTTTCCGTTAATTTTATTTCACGCTTAGAAAGAACTAGTGATCAAAATGTTAGTATCAAAACACTTGTAAAAATTGCAGAAGCGTTTGATATATCGCTTTCTGATCTAGTCGCCGTCGCTAACACAACCTCTGAACTTGAATCAAATCGAAATATTGTAGAACTTACCAATAAACTTGAAAAATTAGATGATGAAAAAGCTGATAAATTTAGTCAAGCTTTTATTCAACTTTTGGAACTCTCTGCAAACGATTAGCTTAAAATTTCAAATTAGTGCGCAAAAAGCAGCCATTCGGCTGCTTTTTGTTTTGGGGCGAGAAACTCGCCCCTTTTCTTTGTGTGTAGTACTTTAATTAATTGGAGGTAATCAATATGCACACATTGTCATATTCTCAAGCTGAAATGGAAACATTACTAACGAAGGTTTTAAGTCACACATGTAAACAACAGCAACAAGTCTTAGATAAATTAGAACTGTCTGATACTGCTTCACTTTTATTAAGTGCTAAAAATTCAACTTTCCTTGCTGACTTCTTTACTGACTGTGCATTGCTCAAAAATAGCCCTAAAACCACTGTCTATTTCATCTCGTTTACTGTAACGATCCAAGATGCACATTTACCAGTCACATCGCTAAGCATTCATGTAACGACCCCAGAACAACAGGACTATGTTCAACTAACACCAGCTACTCTCACCTTCATCAAACAATATCTCTTAGACACAAGGATCATCCCTAATCCTTACGATATCGCTTAATTGTCCTTTCCCTGACCAGTGTTTTCTGGTTAGGGATTTTTTTTTCATCATCAATGCTTAAACGTAAACTGTTCCCTAATGCTTCTAAATTTATTTCTTTAAAAAAATCTACTACCTCTTCTGCAGTAAATGAAACCTTCTTTTCATCCAAGTCACTCACCTTCTTTGCCACTATAATACTTCACCTATCATTGCATGCACAAATTTAAATTTTTAGCCAAAATAAAAAACACATCCCAGCCAACGCCAAGATGTGCTCTTCTTTAACCCACTGAGTCTTCCATTTGATATTCGATCAAGCGGTTCAACTCAACAGCATATTCCATTGGTAATTCTTTGGTGAATGGTTCAACAAAGCCCATGATGATCATTTCAGTCGCTTTTTCTTCGGAGATACCCCGGCTCATCAAGTAGTAGAGCTGTTCTTCGGAGATCTTAGATACTTTGGCTTCGTGTTCCATGGAAACATTGCCATTCAAGATCTCATTGAATGGGATCGTATCACTTGCTGATTTGTCATCCATGATGATCGTATCACATTCGATATGGGCAAATGAGCCATCTGAGTGCCGACCAAAGCGGACTTGCCCACGGTAGTCGACCCGGCCCCCATCTTTACACAGAGACTTCGAAACGATCGAAGATGAAGTATTTTTAGCATTGTGGATCATCCGGGCTCCAGTATCAGAGTCGATATCTTTACCTGCAAAGGCGATCGAGAGCATCGTTCCACGCGCACCACGGCCATCTAAATAGACACTTGGGTATTTCATAGTGACCTTTGAACCTAAGTTACCATCGACCCATTCCATCGTCGCATTCTCCAAAGCCCGCGCCCGCTTAGTCTCTAAACTGTAGACGTTATCGGACCAGTTTTGGATCGTGGTGTAACGACAGTAAGCATCTTTTAAGACGTTTACTTCAACGACCGCTGCGTGCAAGCTATCTTCAGAATAGTTTGGTGCGGTACAGCCTTCCACATAATTGATACTTGCCCCTTCATCGACAATGATCAAAGTCCGTTCAAACTGCCCCGAGTTGCCCGCATTGATCCGGAAATAACTTTGGATCGGCACTGAGACTTTGACACCCTTTGGCACGTAGATAAAGGTCCCACCTGACCAAACAGCCGAATTCAATGCGGCCATCTTGTTATCAGCTGGCGGGATCAATTTTCCGAAGTATTTTTTGACTAATTCAGGATATTCTTGGACAGCTGAATCAGTATCCATAAAGACGATCCCCAAGTTATCAAAATCTTTGCGCATATTGTGATAGACCACTTCAGATTCATACTGCGCCGAAGAACCCGCTAAGTATTTACGTTCCGCTTCAGGTACTCCCAGGCGGTCAAATGTCTTTTTGATCTCTTCAGGCACATCATCCCAATCACGGGCAACGCGGTCGGAATCACGTCTAAAGTAATTGATATGTTCAAAATCAAGGGGTGACAAGTCAGGGCCAAAATCAGGCATTGGCAACTTGCGGTATAATTCATAGGCTTTCAACCGAAAATCTAACATCCATTCTGGCTCATTTTTAGCAGCCGAGATCTGACGGACGATATCTTCAGTCAAACCTTCCCCTGTTGTAAACAGCGGTTCAATATCATCTTTAAAACCGTATTTGTATTCGCCACCCAATTCAGGCATTGTATTTTCACTCATGGGCTTTGTCCTCCTTCTCTAATGCTTGGTAGATCGCTTTCCAGGCTAAAGTTGCACACTTGATCCGTGCGGGAAATTGAGCGACCCCCTCTAAGACGACAGCATCGCCTAATAAGTCTTCATAATCTTTATCTTCATTTTTAGTGATCATCTCGGAAAAGGCCTCGACCATCTCACTGACCTGTTCCGGCGTCTTGCCGATCACTTCATCGGTCATCATTGAAGCCGACGCCTGCGAGATCGTACATCCGGTCCCACTAAAAGCAATGTCAGCGATCTTGCCTTCATCATCGAGCTTGACTTCTAGCTCTAACACATCCCCACAAGTCGGATTGCGCAATTCGATCTGTTTGTCGGCTGCGGGAAGATTACCATGATGATGAGGACGGTTAGCATGTTCTAAGATCATTTGACGGTATAAATTATCTAAACTGGATAAACTCATCGAAAGAACTCCCTTGTTTTGATCAATGCCTCCACTAATTTATCGGCATCTTCTTTAGTGTTATACAGATAAAAGCTGGCCCGGGCCGAAGCTGCGATCTGTAATTTTTTCATCAACGGTTGGGCACAGTGATGACCGGCCCGGATCGCGACCCCCTCCATATCGAGTGCCGTTGCTGTATCATGTGGATGAAGTCCTGCGAGGTTAAACGAGATGATCCCGGCATGTTTAGCCGGATCAGCGGAACCGTATAATTCAAACCCATCGATCGCTTGTAACTTAGGCAAGACATATTCCATCAACTCGGTCTCATGCTGGGCGATGTTGGCTAACCCAACTGCTTGCAGATAGTCGATCGCCTTGCCTAAAGCGATCACTCCTGCGATATTTTGGGTCCCACCTTCAAATTTCCACGGAACTTCTTTAAAGGTCGAATGCTCTAATTCGACAAAATCGATCATCTCGCCCCCAAAATCAAGCGGTGACATCTGGTTCAATAATTCCAGCTTGCCCCACAAGATCCCTGTTCCCGTTGGCCCTAGCATCTTATGGCCAGAAAAAGCTAGAAAATCAATATCTAATTCTTTAACGTCTACTGGCATATGGGGTACTGATTGCGCCCCATCTACGACCATGATAGCGCCGTTTTGATGCGCTAATTGAGCGAGTTCTTTGATCGGATTGACAGCCCCTAGAACATTTGACACCTGTGCCAGCGATACGATCTTGGTCTTTTCCGTGATCAACTGCTGGGCATTTTCTAAATCAACTTGTCCATCTGCATTCAACTCCAGATAGACTAGCTTTGCCCCTGTTTTTTCACAGACTTGTTGCCAGGGAACGATATTGGAATGATGTTCTGCATAGGATAAAACGATCTCATCGCCTGGCTGCAAGATCTTTTGGGCGTAACCCCGTGCGATCCAATTGAGACTTTCCGTCGTGCCTTTAGTGTAGACGACTTCACGCTCACTATCAGCGTTGATCAGTTCCTTGACCTTTTGGCGCGTAGCTTCATAAGCTTGCGTTGCTCGTTGAGCCAAAGTATGCACGCCACGGTGGACGTTAGCATTGTCATGTTCATAGTAGTCCACTAAGCTTTCGATCACAGCTTGTGGTTTCTGGGTTGTAGCCGCATTGTCCAAATAGACTAACGGCTCACCGTTGACTTTTTGATCTAAGATCTTAAAATCAGCACGAAACTCATTTTTCTTCTTGTCCATCGATAAGCTTCCTTTCGATCATGTCGGAGAGCTCTGTTTGGACTTTCCGGCTTGGAATAGCTGTCAAAACTGGGCCTAAGAAACCACGGATCACTAAACGCTCAGCGATCTCTTTTGACAAGCCCCGACTCATCAAGTAATACAACTGGTCTTGATCGACCCGTCCGACACTGGCTGCGTGGCCAGCAGTAACAGCATTGTCATCGATCAATAGGATCGGGTTAGCATCGCCACGCGCTTTAGTCGAAAGCATCAAGACCCGACTTTCCTGTTGCGCATCGGCTCCCTTAGCACCATGAATGATGTGACCGATCCCGTTAAAGACCAACGATGACCGCGATAAGATGACCCCGTGTTGGAGAATGTGGCCGATCGAATGTCTACCATAGTTAGTTACACGGGTATCGATCCCTTGGACTTGCTTACCCGTTGAAATCGCAACGACTTTAGTTTCGGCGTGAGAACCATCACCGATCAGATCAGAATCAAAGTCACCAACGATATTACCGTCATTCATCATCCCCATCGACCAGTCGATCTTAGCATCTTGCTCCAAATGTCCCCGGCGATTGAGATAAGCGGTCGTATTTTTACCCAAGCGATCGACACTGGCAAATTTTACGTGACTACCTGCCTTGGCAAAGACTTCCACGATCACGCTGGCCGTCGTCTTTTGTTCACCGTAAGTCTGTAGATTCTCCAAATATGAGACTTCACTGTTGACATCGGCGATCAATAAAACATGGTGTACAAAATCTTGTTCCGTTGTAGCATCTTGAATGAAATACGACGTCAATGGCTCTTCTAGGACGACATTTTTAGGTACGTAGATCAACAAACCACTGGTAACGTTAGCCGCATGTTGCATATTCAAGCGATTTTCATCGTCTTTGACTGCTTCCATAAAATACTCTTCGATGAGTTCTGGATGTTCTTGCAAAGCTGTTTGCCAATCACAGACGATCACCCCTTGAGCTTTTAACGTTGGATCGAGTTCTAATTTAGCAGTTGTTTGCCCAAATTCGACCACAACATTATTTTTGATCGTGATCTCAGCTGCCTTAGCTTCGGGCAAGTCGTTTTTGATCACTTGCACTGGCTTAGTCACTTCGATCGGCCAGCGTTTATATTTGATCTTTTCAAAGCGTGGCATATCAAGTTCTTGAGCTTTTTCTAAAGCTTGAGTCCTCTTTTGGGTAAACCAGCTAGGCTCATTAGTTTGCTTACCAAACTCTACTAGTGCCTGGGCTTGTGTTGTTAATGCACTCATTTTTGCCACCACCTAAGCTTTATCTTCTGCTAGCTTGATATCAAGCCCTAATTCATCACGGAGACCCGCATAACCTTCTGCTTCCAAGCGCTTAGCTAGATCAGGGCCACCAGTCGTTACGATCCGACCATCCATCATGACATGCACGACATCTGGTACGATATAGTTCAAGAGTCGTTGGTAGTGGGTGATGATCAATGAACCGAAATCTGGACTGCGCATCTCATTTACCCCCTTAGAAACGACTTTTAAGGCATCGATATCCAAACCAGAATCGATCTCATCTAAGATCGCAAATTTAGGCTTGATCATCATCAGTTGCAAGATCTCATTGCGTTTCTTTTCACCACCGGAGAAACCTTCATTGAGGTAACGTTCTGCCATAGAAAATGGCATGTCTAAAAAGGCCATCGTTTCTTCGAGATCTTTTAGGTATTTTCGGATCGAGATCGGTTCATCTTTAGGTAACCGCGCATTGATCGCACTGCGGATAAATTCAGCATTCGTGACCCCTGGGATCTCAGCTGGATATTGCATCGCTAAAAAGAGTCCTGCGCGTGCACGTTCATCAACTGCCCAATCCAAAATATTTTCACCATCTAATAAGATCTCACCTTCAGTGATCGTGTAAGCTGGGTTACCCATGATCGCTTCTGATAAAGTCGACTTCCCTGTTCCGTTTGGTCCCATGATCGCATGGATCTCACCCGTCTGCATCTTAAGATCAAGGCCTTTCAAGATCTCTTTTCCATCGATCGAAACGTGGAGATTTTTTACTTCAAGAGTTGACATTTTTCATTCCTCCGCTAAACTAAATAAGTATACTATCATCATTGTAGTCTAATTGAGAATTACTTTCAATTGGAAAAACTTGTTCAAAATATAATTACGAAAGAAGGCATCCACGTGCAACCAATCATTGGCATTATCGGAAATTTCAACGGCGCCTTGATTCCCGAACACGCGAACTTACCTATCTCCTATATCGGGCAAGGCTATTTAGATGCCGTTAAAAAAGCCGGTGGGATCCCAGTGATCATCCCACCTAAGAGCTCACTTGAGAGCATCAGTACTTTGATCGATCGGATCGACGGTCTCTTATTGCCCGGCGGTAAAGATATCGATCCTTATTTTTACGATGAAGAACCCAGCTTAAAATTAGGTGCGATCGACTCAGCGCTTGATGCTTCTGAGATCGAATTTTTACGCCAAGCTTATGAACGCGATCTTCCAACTTTAGGTATCTGTCGCGGACTCCAACTCGCGAATGTCTTTTTGGGTGGCAGTCTCTACCAAGATCTAAGCGACTACGATAAGCTAGCTGTCAAGCACAACCAATACCAGACAGCACCTTGGCAAGCACTGACACATTCGATCGAAGTCAAAGAAGACAACTTGATCCAAGACTTCTTTGGCACTTCAGCGCGCGTAAATTCATTTCATCATCAAGCGCTAAAAGATATCTCTCCCGAATTGGTCCCGGTAGCTTACAGTTCAGATGGGATCGTAGAAGCAGCAGTCGGTAAAAACTTTAATTTCTTAGGTGTTCAGTGGCATCCCGAGACCCTTTACCAAGACCACGAGAATTCCTTAAAGCTCTTCATCCATCTTGTCGGTGAAGCGAAAAAATTTGCCAAACAAAGATAAAGCGTGCCAGACAATGCGGTCAGCACCGTATGAATAACAGAGGCCTTACTATGATGCGGATCTTGTATCATAATAAGGCCTCTATTGTTTATTAAATGTTGCATTATCGAACACGTTTCAGCTACGCATCGATATCTCTTACGGCTGCCCTTTCTAATTTCAAGACTTCTGTACATGATCCCCCTGTCTCTGTTTCCGGATCCTTACTCTTACCATAATTGCCTCTTATTTATTATGTAAACTATGGAATCTATCACCGCTGATCAATACGAAAAGATCACCGGTAAGAAATACAAATAGCTAACACAAGCGCCCCCGCTCGATCCATCAGACGGAGCGCCTTTTTTAATGCAAAAAAATTACCCTCTGACAAATATATGTCAGAAGGTAAAACTGGTTCGCAAGTGATCAGCTTGCATTATAGAGCTAGGATGAATCCATGCTCTCCACACCATTATCATATAAAATTTATTTCAACCTGTCAATAGATGCGATATACTAAAGAAGTACGTGAAGTCTGATCAACTTCAATTAGTACAAGAGAGAGGTGAATGCTATGCTCTCCACAATCCTAAGCTTGATCTTGGCTATCCTAGTCAATCTGGTATCAAGCATTATCTATGACTGGTTGAAAGACCACCGATAGATAAGCGTGCCCCAGTTGCTTGTCGGCTGGGGTATTTATTTTTCTTTACTGCATATCATAATGCATCACTAGGCCGTCCCAAAGCGAAAAAAATAACCGTAATTCTATGCTTGCCATGCTAGAATTACGGTTATTTGATCAAAGCCAAGTTTCTTGATAAACTTCAGGCTTAAAGCCACAAGTTACGGTCTTTTCATCGACCATCAGCGGACGTTTGATGAGTTTGCCATTTTCCGACATCATCGTTGCGGCCTCTTCTTTTGTCATTGTGGGAACTTTTTCTTTTAAGTTCAACTTGCGATAGTCTTGACCACTAGTATTGAAGAAATAACGCAATGGTCGGTCACTTTTGGCAAAGATCGCTAAGAGCTCCTCTTTAGTCGGAGGATCGGCAACTAGATCTTGCTTGTCAAATTGAACTTGATTTTCCAAGAGCCATTTTTCGGCTTTTTTACAGGTACTACAACGTGCATAACAATAAAATTTTTTCATTTACACTCACCCTATCTAAAATCTGTCCCATTACTAAACATATAACTCTTATTGTGATAACGCATCGACATCACAAATCCGACCCCGATCATGTTCCCGATCAGAGCTGATCCCCCTTGACTGACAAATGGCAATGGAATACCTGTCAAAGGCAAAAGCCCGATGTTCATCCCGATATTTTCAAAGACGTGGAACAAGATCATCATGATGACCCCAGTCGAAATATAAGCATAAAACTCATTTTTCGTATCAAAAGTCACCTGGATCATTTGAAAGATCAACAATAAGTAGATAAAGATCAATAAACAACAACCGATAAAGCCAAAGTTTTCTCCAATGACCGAAAAGATCATATCTGATTGACGCACCGGTACGTAAACATTGGAAACATTGAAACCTTTACCTAATAATTGCCCTGAACCGATCGCTTTCATACTCTGCCAGAGCTGATAACTACTACCACTAGTGCTCCCAGACGGGTCGAGCCAGGAATCGATCCGTTTGAACTGGTAAGCCTGAAAACCGATCTTTTCAAGTAAAGTCCTATCGTAAACAACTAAAAAGATCGCTAAACTACCTAAAACGGTCACGGCTCCTGCGACCGGCGCAATGATCTTCCAGGTGATACCTGAAACTAAGATCATCCCCCCTAAGATCGCAAAGAACACGAGCATCGTCCCAAAGTCATTTTGCAACTTCAAGAGAACTGCCACTGGGATCGTCCACGCAAAGAGTTTACCTAACAATAACCAATCCGAACGCGTCGTGTGTTCCGGATATTCACTGTTATGTTGCGAAATGACCCGCCCCATCATCAAAATAAAGGCAGGTTTCATCACTTCAGAAGGCTGAAATGATAACGAGCCGATCGCAAACCAACTCTTGGCCCCGTTTAAGATCGCCATTCGCCGACTATAGAAGAATAGCACTAAGATCAATAAGAAGATCCCTAGTCCATAAGCCAACGGGGCGATCTTCCACAACTGTTCAGCGTCAAACTGCATGATAAAGATCACAGCCCCGATCCCTAAGATGTACCACATTGCCTGAGTGATCATCGTTCTAGTCACACTAGCAGTACTTGTATCATGGGTCAAGGCAACATAAAGCGAGATCATCCCGATCACGGCTAACACGAGGACCGAAAAGATAATGCCCCAGTCGATACGAGCATCATCGTCTTCATCACGGCGTAAGAACTGTTGTCGCGCCATTAAAAGTCACTCCTTTTATTTGATTCCTACTAATTATATACAATTTGCCGACTGAAGAAAGGCTCAGTCGGCAAACTTATTTTTTTATTAACTTATCCGCGGTGTAAGTGGTAATCACGCAAGAGATAGTCAACAGCTTCATTTCTTGAGTTGAGCTTTAATTCTTCGCCATTGGATAAAACGGCAATATAGCGCATTCCGTCTTGTTTGACACTACCGATCACTTCATCTTGGATCGTCAATTCTAAGACTAAATTACCATTCACCATCTTTTCATTTTCAATGATCTGAATATTACGTTCTTTTTTCGACAAGGTATATCCCCCTATGTTAATTCACTTTTTCGGATTTTTATTTCTACGTAAACTAAAGTGATCCGGAACTGGATCATAGCCACCTCTAACGAAAGGATTACACCGTAAAATACGAGCACATCCCATCAGCAAGCCCAATAAAGCGCCGTGTTTTTCGATCGCCTGGATCATATAAGTTGAGCAGGTCGGATAATAACGACAACTCGGTGGCAATAAGGGGGAGATCCCCTTTTGGTAAAACTTAACCGGTAAGATAAGTAACTTGCTAAAAATCTTCATTATTTACTCTTTTTTAATTTTTCGATCTGTTCGAGCAATTGACCTGAACCGACTGCCACATCATCAAGCGGTGTGTCTGCGATCATCACTGGGATCGTCAATTCTTCTGCAAATAAAGTTTCGATCCCATCAAGCAAGGCACCACCACCAGTGATCACGATCCCACGATCGATCACATCAGAAGCAAGTTCAGGTGGAGTTTCACTCAAGACTTCTTTAGCAGCTGCGATCATAGCATCCATCGTGTCACGCATTGCCTCAACCGTTTCATCAGATGTGATGCGGATCGATTTTGGTAACCCGCTGACAACATCGCGGCCACGGACGGTCATTTCCTTGTTGCGGTGACCCTTGATGACACTGCCGATCTCGATCTTGATCTTTTCAGCTGTATGTTCACCGATCATCAGACCGTATTCTTGACGAACATAGTTAGCAATGTTTGCGTTCAACTTATCACCGGCACTGCGTAAAGAACGACTGATCACTATATCACCTAAGGAAAGGACCGCAATATCACTGGTCCCACCACCGATATCAATGATCATATTGCCATAAGGTTGGAAGATGTCGAGTCCCGCACCGACAGCTGCCACTTTAGGCTCTTCTTCCAAATAAACATCGCCCCCGCCAGACTTTTCAGCCGCTTGACGGATCGCTTTACGTTCAATGTCAGTCGTATTAGTTGGGCAGCAGATCAGAATGGCCGGCTTCGACATCACACCTTTAACATTCAACTTCTTGATGAAATACGATAACATCTGTTCTGTCATGTCAAAGTCTGCAATGACCCCATCTTTTAATGGGCGGATCGCACGAATATTACTTGGCGTTCTGCCGACCATCTTGTAGGCTTCCGAACCCACTGCTAGGACCCGGCCAGTTTGCGTATCGACAGCTACAACGGAAGGCTCATTTAGCACAATGCCCTTACCCTTGACATTGATCAATACATTTGCCGTACCTAGATCGATACCGATATCTTTAGCCATAAAATTTTCTCCTTTTGTTCTTAATTACACATGTAAGTAGGACTGAGAGTTGATCTCAGTTCAATTCATTTTAAAATACACACAGCCAATTATAGCATATTAATTGCACCTGAAAAACCGTGTTCCCCCAATCAAATTGGTTTAATTTTAAAATTTTTTATTAAAAAAGGCTGCTAAGATAACTTGCAGCCCTGAAAATTATTATTTGATCTTTTTCTTGGAAATAACGTATTCTTCGTTTGTGATATCATCGATCCGTTTGATCTCTGCACCTAAAGCAGCTAATTTTTGGTGGAAGTGGTAATAACCACGATCCAAATATTGTAAATGGGTGACTTGAGTGATCCCACGTGATAAAAGTCCAGCTAAAACTAAGGCAGCAGCAGCCCGCAGATCAGTTGCAGCTACTTCAGCACCTGAAAAATCAGTTGGCCCGTAAATGATGACCGAATTACCTTCGATCTTGAAATCAGCATTCATGCGACGCATTTCTTCTAGATGCATGAACCGATTTTCAAAAACAGTTTCGGTCAAGATGCTCGTACCCTTAGCCGCTAACTGCAAGATCGAAAATTGTGGTTGCATATCCGTTGGGAAACCTGGATGTGGTAAAGTCTTGATCGTTGTTGGCTTCAATTGTTCTGGTCCAATGATGCGCAAACCATTTTCTTCTTCTAAGACTTGAACGCCCATCTCTTCTAATTTAGAGATCAACGGCTTGTTATGTTCAGCTACGGCATCTTTGATCAAAACATTACCCTTAGTCAAAGCGGCTGCCACCATGAATGTCCCGGCTTCGATCCGGTCTTGGATGATCGCATGTTCTGTGCCGTGTAAAGTCTCGACCCCTGTGATCTTCAAGGTCTCAGTCCCAGCACCTTTGACTTTAGCCCCCATTTTGTTCAAAATGTTAGCTAAGTCAACGATCTCTGGTTCACGCGCCACATTTTCGATGATCGTAGTCCCTTTGGCTAAAGTAGCTGCCATCATGATGTTTTGCGTTGCACCAACACTTGGGAAATCAAGGTAGATATTGGCACCCTTGAGTCCATTTGGCGCAAACGCCTCAATGTAACCGTCATGCCGGTTGATCTCAGCCCCTAAGGCTTCAAGCCCTTTCAAATGTAAGTCGATCGGACGCGAACCGATCGCACAACCACCTGGCATCGCAACTTTAGCACGACCTAAACGCGCCAAAAGTGGTCCTAAAACAACGATCGATGCTCGCATCTTTGAGACATACTTAAATGGTGCTTCATAAGAAAGTTCATCAGTTGCGTCCAATGCAATCGTTTTATTTTCTTCGTCAAAACCAACCTTAACGTTTAAAAAGCGGATCACATTGTTCATCGTATAAACGTCAGATAAGATCGGAACATTTGTTAAAAAGGTGCGACCTTCACTTGGTAAGATACCCGCAGCTAAAATCGGTAAGACCGCATTTTTTGCTCCTTCGATCTCTACTGTTCCATTCAATCTATGCCCGCCACGCACAATAATCTTTTCCAATTGTTACTCCTCCGAAAATTACTATATTTATTTAAATCAGATATGATAGATGTACCACATTGTCCACAAAGCTCGTAAAAAACGAACTGCATGCAAAACCAAGTGCCACCGCGACCATGACTAAAACAAGCCGGAAGCTATTTTGCCGTGCCGGTTCAATGTAGCGATCGAGTCTCAAAGACTGGAGCCCCACAAATGCCAAGGCGATAAAGACAAAATGACTGATGATCGTCAAAAGCGCCATTATTCCTATATATTGCATCTTTTTTCCCTCTTCTCTTTTACTCAATCCGAAATAATCATAGCATAATTTTTCAGTTCAGTCACTCATTTACGGCGAATCTCTAAAAAAATATAGCTATATCTACGCAAAAATCAGATAAAACGCTTACTCAGTTGTTAAAAAAAGATCCTTGCCAAAATGACAAGGATCTTTTTGATTATTTCTTCGAAACACTCAAACGGTTGATCGCCCGACGCAAAGAAACTTCAGCACGTTGTAATTCATTATCATCGTGGTTTTCTTTAGCTTTAGCGATCCGTGCTTCCGCACGCTTGCGCGCCCGTTCAGCCCGTGAAGTGTCGATCTCTTCTTTTCTTTCAGCTGCTGATGCAACTACAGATAAAACATTGTTTGAAAATTCGATGAATCCACCGCTAACTGCGACTTCATCAAAGGTATCTTCACCTGTCTTGACTCTGATTTTATCAATTGCCAGTGATGCCAACAAAGGTAGGCGGTTCGGCATGATACCGACTTGCCCAACTGTTGTTGTACAGATCACTAGATCAGTTGTATTTTCATAAACTGATCCATCAGGCGTAACCACATTGACAGTTAATACAGGTTTTTCATCCATTGGACGCTACCCCCTTAATTGCCTTGTGTCATCTGTTCAGCTTTTTTCACAACATCTTCGATCGGACCACAGCTCCGGAAAGCATCTTCTGGAAGATCATCGTACTTACCTTCAAGGATCTCTTTAAAGCCTTTAACTGTTTCTTCAACTGGTACATAAGAACCTGGAACACCAGTAAATTGTTCCGCAACGTTAAAGTTTTGGGACAAGAAGAATTGGATCCGGCGGGCACGTGAAACGATAACTTTTTCTTCATCAGATAATTCGTCCATACCTAAGATCGAAATGATATCTTGTAATTCACGGTAACGTTGTAATACGTGTTGGACTTCAGTCGCTACACGGTAATGTTCTTCACCCACGATCTCAGGTGCTAAAGCACTTGAAGTAGATGCCAATGGGTCAACAGCTGGGTAGATACCTTGTTGAGTCAAGGAACGTTCCAAGTTAGTTGTAGCATCCAAGTGAGCAAAGGTCGTTGCTGGCGCAGGGTCAGTATAGTCATCGGCTGGCACATAAACGGCTTGGATAGACGTAATAGATCCCTTCTTAGTTGAAGTAATCCGTTCTTGCAATTGACCCATTTCAGTAGCCAATGTTGGCTGGTAACCAACGGCAGAAGGAATACGACCCAAGAAGGCAGAAACTTCTGAACCAGCTTGTGTAAACCGGAAGATGTTATCAATAAAGAATAAAACGTCTTGTCCTTCAACATCACGGAAGTATTCCGCAATTGTTAAACCAGTTAAGGCAACCCGCATACGGGCACCAGGTGGTTCGTTCATCTGACCATAAACCATGGCCGTCTTTTCAAGAACTCCAGAGGCCTTCATTTCATAGTACATATCATTACCTTCACGGGTACGTTCACCAACCCCTGTGAAGACAGAAATACCATTATGACCTTGAGCAATGTTATGAATCAATTCCTGAATCAAAACGGTCTTACCAACACCGGCACCACCGAATAGACCAATCTTACCACCCTTGATATAAGGAGCTAATAAGTCGATAACTTTGATCCCTGTTTCAAGAATTTCTGTACTTGTGTTTAATTGGTCATAAGCTGGCGCATCGCGGTGGATAGGATCTCTGCGATGGTCGGCACTAATTTCTGGACCATTATCAATTGTTTCCCCTAAGACGTTGAAAACACGTCCCAAAGTATCATTACCAACGGGCACGCTGATAGCTGCGCCGTTATCAACAACTTTTGCCCCACGTTGAAGACCATCAGTGGAATCCATCGCGATCGTACGCATTACGCCGTCACCCAATTCAAGAGCAACTTCGATCACCAATTTTGTTCCATCTTCACGTTCAACTGTTAAAGCATTGTTGATATCAGGTAAGGATTCACTAAGAGGGAATTGGACATCGACAACTGGGCCGATTACCTGAACTACTTTACCGTAACTCATCTAGTTAATTCCTCCTAATCGTTCTAATCTAAGGCAGCTTGCGCACCTGTGATTTCCGTAATTTCAGTTGTGATCGCACTTTGCCGTGCACGGTTATATTGAAGCTCTAACGCAGAAATAATGTCCTTAGCGTTATCAGAAGCTGACTTCATCGCAGTCGAACTTGATGCATGTTCAGAAGTCTTAGCATCTAAAATAGCTCCATAAACCAAACTTTCCGCATATTGAGGCAAGATGACTTCTAAGATCGCATCACGTGAAGGTTCTGTTTCATATTCGATATGATACTTTTGATCTTCATCAAGTGCAGTCAAGTCATCATCACCCATATTTTCAGCTGTGATAGGTAACATCTTTTCAGCACGGAAAATAGAGGTCAAAGTGTTAACAAAGTGGTTGTAACAAACAAATAATTGATCGTACAGACCATTGCTATACATCGTCACGATAGCTTCAACGATCGGACGTACTTCTCTAAATGTCGGTACGTCTTTGACACCGCGAAATTCATACGCAACGTTGTAACCACGTTTACTGAAAAATTCAGCCCCGGTACCACCAACTGCGATGATCACAACATCATCTTTGGTGTGGCCGTTTTCTTTGATCAGATCAAGCGTTTGTTTGATAACGTTACTGTTGTAGCTACCAACCAAACCACGATCTGAAGTCACAACGACGATCCCGGTCTTTTTCACAGGACGTTGTTTTAGCATACCTAAGGTGTTGAGTTTGCCCGCTTGGTCTTTTCCACTTTCAACTGCTGAAGCAGAATCAAGTAGATGAGATTGTGCCAAATGGGTAATCACGCTACGAATCTTCGAAGCATAAACTTGATAACTTACAGAGTGCTTTTGGATCTGACTCAACTTAGCAGTCGAGACCATTTGCATCGCACTTGTGATCTGTCCAGTTTTCTTAGTCGAAACGATTCGACGCTTAACTTCTTGTAAAGAAGCTGGCATTAGCTCTCACCACCCTTTCTTATTTTGAATTTGCTTGGAAAGAAGCAGCAAATTCTTTGATTGCTGTATCTAATTTATCTGTGTCTGGTAATTGACCAGTCTTAGCAATGTGATCTAAAAGATCTTTGTGGTTGTTATCAAAGAAATCAAACATTTCATCTTGATAACGCAAGATCTCATCAACAACAACAGAATCTAAGAAACCGTGTGTCAAAGCATATAAGATCAAGACTTGCTTTTCAACTGGAAGTGGCTTGTGAAGTGGTTGCTTCAAGACTTCAACTGTCCGACGACCACGATTCAACTTAGCTTGTGTTGCTTCATCAAGGTCAGAACCAAATTGTGCAAATGATTCCAATTCACGATATGAAGCTAAGTCCAAACGTAATGTACCAGCAACTTTCTTCATCGCTTTGATCTGAGCCGAACCACCAACACGGGAAACAGAAGTACCCGCATCGATAGCTGGACGAATACCAGAATAGAAGTTATCGCTATCCAAGAAGATCTGACCATCAGTGATGGAGATAACATTAGTTGGAATATAAGCTGAAACGTCACCAGCCTTAGTTTCGATAAATGGTAAAGCAGTCATTGAACCGCCACCTAATTCATCACTAAGCTTAGCTGCACGTTCCAACAAACGTGAGTGAAGATAGAAAACATCCCCAGGATAAGCTTCACGACCAGGTGGACGTCTCAAGATCAAGGAAAGTTCACGGTAAGCATCAGCTTGTTTTGAAAGATCATCATACACGATCAAAACATGCTTGCCGTTGAACATGAATTCTTCACCCATAGCAGCCCCAGCATATGGAGCTAACCAAAGTAATGGCGCTGGTGAAGAAGGACCAGCTGAAACAACGATCGTGTAGTCCATCGCACCATATTTGCGCAATGTTTCTACTTGAGTACGAACCGTTGATTCTTTTTGACCAATAGCGACATAAATACAGATCATGTCTTGGTCTTTTTGATTTAAGATCGTATCGACCGCAACTGATGTTTTACCAGTCTTACGGTCACCGATAACTAATTCACGTTGGCCACGACCGATCGGCACAAGTGCATCGATCGCTTTGATACCTGTTTGAAGTGGTTCATTAACAGATTGACGTTCCATAACGCCAGGAGCCTTACGTTCTACCGGACGAGTCTTGTCCGTTTTGATCTCCCCTAAACCGTCGATCGGTTGGCCTAAGGGGTTTACTACACGGCCGATCAAAGCTTCCCCAACAGGGACTTCCATGATCTTACCGGTACGTTTTACCGTATCGCCTTCACGAATGCCTTTATAAGCACCTAAGATAACGATACCGACATCGTTTGATTCTAAGTTTTGTGCCATTCCGTATGTACCATCTTCGAATTGAAGAAGCTCACCAGAAAGGGCATTATCAAGACCATTAGCACGAGCGATCCCGTCACCAACGTAAGTAACTGTACCAACTTCATCAACGGTAAGTTCGTCTTTATAGTTAGCTAATTGTTGCTTGATAAGAGCACTGATTTCCTCAGCCTTAATGCTCATAAAAGTCTCACCTCTTTAAAAATCATTTTAATAACAGACGTTTAATGTTTGCGATCTTCGACTTGATGGAGCCATCAAACACATAGCTACTTGATTTCAAGACGACCCCACCAATGATCTCGGGATCAACTACTGTTTCAAGTTCTACTTTTTTAGCTCCGACTACCTTAGCAAAGGAAGCTGCGATCTTATCTTTACGAGTTTGATCCAATTCGACCGCAGTTGTCACTGTTGCACGGACTGTCTTTTCGTCTTCATCAGTTAATCTGTTGAATTCATCAATAATATCTTCTAAATTGGCGATCCGTCTGTAATCGTATAACATCGCTAACAAGTTAGATGTCAATTCAGAAGTACCACTTTGTAGATTTTTTAACATTTCAAGCTTAGCATCATGCTTGATCGCTGCACTTGTCATGAAATCAACAAATTGTGGTTCTGCTTGCAAGACTTGTTTGATCTGAGCTAATTCACTAGAAGTTTCTGCCAAAACATCTTGTTCCTTAGCTGTTTCAAACAAAGCTTTTCCATAACGTTTAGCTATTGTTTGCTTATCTAATGCCATCTTGCTTCCCCAACCCTTCGATATAAGAGTCGACCAAGGCTTCTTGGTCCTTAGCACTCAATTCTTTTTGAATGATCTTTGAAGCAATTTCAACAGATAAAGCAGCTACATCGTTTTTAACATTGGAGAGCGCTTCTTGGCGTTCTTGTTCAATGTCTTTTTTAGCATTCTTTTTCAATGTGCTGACTTCTTCTTGTGCCGAATTTACGATGGTAGCTTTTTGCTGTTCACCGTTCTTCTTTGCACGATCAATGATTTTTGAAGCTTCAACATGAGAATCTTTAAGCGCTGATTCACGTTTAGCTGCGAGCTCTTCCGCTTTTTTGCGGGCATTTTCTGCCGAATCAATGTCGTTTGCGATCTTATCGGCCCGTTTTTCCATCATTTCGGTCACAGGTCCCCAAGCAAAATGCTTAACGAGTGCGATCAAAATCAAGAAAGTACAGAGATAAAATAAGAAGTCGCCCCATTGTACACCACCTTCAGCAGTAGCCAATAGTAATGCTGAGTTCATTCATTGACACCTCCTAATCTTTCAATAATGTGACAAAGTTATACTGATAGATCAGAGATTATTTAGCCATCAACATGAATGAGATAACGATAGCGATGATCGGCACAGCTTCGATCAAACCGACCCCGATAAACATTGTTGTCCGTAATTGGCCTGAAAGTTCAGGTTGACGAGACATACCTTCCAAAGTTTTTGCGATAACCAAACCGTTACCAACACCTGTACCGATAGCAGCAAAACCTGCGGCAAGACCCGCACCAAGTAAAGCTAAAGCTGTTGTCATAATAAAAATCCTCCTTAAAATTAATCCTATAAGTTAATTATTCTTTTTCGACCTTTTGAGAAATATATACCATTGTCAATGTTACGAAAACGTAAGCTTGGATCGATCCAATAAAGATTGAAAATCCCTGCCAAATCATTTCGAGTGGAATCGCTGGTAAATACGTCCACGGTGTATGTGATTTAGCCAACTGTTCATAGATAACAGTCAACAACACTTCACCAGAATAGATGTTACCGTAAAGACGTAATGCCAGGGTCAAGAAATTCGTAAATTGTTCCAAAACATTAATTGGGAATAAGGCCGGCATTGGACTAAAGTACGAATTCTTGACATATCCCTTAAAGCCAAACTTCGCAACCCCCATGAGATGTGACAAGAGCAAGACTAGAAATGCTAATGTCAAAGTCGTCGCGGGCGAAGCAGTTGGACTTTTAATGTAGTTTACACCATTAATTGGAAGCTGAATAGCCAATCCTATTTGGTTAGAAACAAAGATAAACAAGAAGAGAGTAAAAATAAGGAGTCCATATTTTTTCCCCTGTTCATCAGGCATGGAGCTTTTGACGATCCCATTTGTAAAATCGATCATCCACTCGATCATATTCTGCTTACCCTTTGGCTTCATTTGCAATCTGCGTGAAAACCAAAAGACGAGCCCAAAGACGATCAATGCTGAAACCAGTCCTGAAAGGCAGTTACCTACATTAAAAGGAATACCAAAAAGCTTCAAAACTTGAGCTTCTTCATTCACCAAGTTTCACCTCTTTTCAATTGTGATCAATACGGTTGAACAAAATGGTCGAACCATAAGATTAAGATTCAAGCATAGATAAAAAACTATTTTTGAATACAAAAGCAATAATACCACCAAATCCCCCAAAATTCAAAACGAAAATGAATTTATTTCAAAAGTTGGAGAAATGGAGCAACAACCGTATTTAAAGCGTTTGACTAATTTAGACTACGCGACACATTGCGTGACTTGTCTACTTAGTACCAAACAAGCGGTCACCCGCGTCACCTAAACCAGGAACAATATAACCATTTTCATCAAGACGATCATCCAAAGCAGCGGCGAAAATATCGATATCTGGATGTGCTTTACGTAAAGCTTCCACACCTTCTGGCGCAGCAACTAAACACACAAACTTGATCGATTGCGCACCACGCTTCTTCAAAGCATCTACAGCCATGATAGCTGAACCACCAGTTGCCAACATTGGATCGACCACAAAAACTTCACGACTAGCTAGATCGCTAGGCATCTTAACGAAATATTCGTGTGGTTGCATCGTTTCTTCATCACGATACATCCCAATGTGACCAACTTTAGCAGCAGGGATAAGATTCAAAATACCTTCTACCATCCCAAGTCCAGCCCGTAAGATCGGTACAACAACGACTTTCTTACCAGCCAAACGTTTTTTGTATGTCTTGCCCATCGGTGTTTCGATCTCAACATCTTCTAACGGCATCTCACGTGAAACTTCATATGCCATCAAAGTTGCGATCTCATCGACACATTGACGAAATTCCCGTGTCCCGCAATCCTTGTCGCGAATGATCGTTAGTTTGTGTTGGATCAATGGATGATCTAAGACTTCAAATTTACCCATTGTTAAAATTCCTCCTTTGTCTAGCTCTGCTACTTATTTTAGCTGAAAACGCGCCTATTTGCTACTATTCGCGTTAAATTATTTATTCTTACTGAATTCCTCCTTAAAGAAAACATTTCCAGCTGCTTTCTTTAAGCGATTCATATAAGCTTCACCTAAACCTGTCTCGGCAACGCCCGCACATAAGATGTAGTCTTTGCTATCAAAAGTTCTGAGACCTGAAAAGAGCCGACTGCTAGCACTCTTGACGTCTGTGCCTAATGAGTAGCCTGCGATATTTTCTGGTAGCTCAGACACTTTAGCCACTTCTGGCTCAAAAGCCATTACTCCGATCTTAGCCGTTTGTGCCTTAGCCCAAGCAAAAGCTTCTTCCCACTCAGTAGCATTTACGATCAAGACCTGAGCATCAGGAGCATAGTGCTTATACTTCATCCCAGGAGCTTTAGGTGTCTCGGCTTGACCAACATGATGCTTATCTGAACGCACTTCACAGCCTAAAATTTCGCTGATCTGTTCAGGTGTAACTGCTCCTGGACGCAAAACAGTCGGCACAGCTGTACTTAAGTCAACGATCGTGGATTCGACCCCAACTGTAGTCGGACCATCATCAACGATCCCTTTGATCCTGCCTTCTAAGTCATGAAAGACGTGTTCGGCCGTCGTAGGGCTCGGTTTGCCCGAAGAGTTAGCTGATGGTCCAACTAGTGGTACCCCAGCTTCTTTGATCAATTCTAGCGTTGTTTGATTGTCAGGCATCCGAAAGGCAGCTGTCTTTAAGCCACCCGTAACTGCATCGGGCAGTGAATCAGGTTTGATCGGCAAAATGATCGTCAACGAGCCTGGCCAAAAAGCATTCATCAATTTTTTGGCTGCTGTAGGCAATTTTTCGACGTAGCGTTCGACCATTTCCTGTGAACAAATCGTCACGATCAAAGGATTATCTGACGGGCGTCCCTTAGCAAGATAAACGCGTTTGACCGCTTGAGAGTTAGTTGCATCGGCCCCTAGCCCATAAACGGTCTCAGTCGGAAAAGCGACCAACTCGCCCAACTGTAGTTCTTTAGCGGCCAAAGCAACTTTATCTGGTGTATAGATCTCAGTTATCAGCACTGTTATTTCCTCTTTTCTATTAAAAACTCACTTTTACCATCCGGTCATGTCCGGTGATATCCTGGCGTAATTCGACTTTAGCTGTCGGATAAGCTTGGCTAAAGATCTCGACTACACTTGGACCTTGTTGAAAGCCGATCTCTAAATAGAGCTTACCGTGTTCTGTCAGATGTTGGCTGAGCTTTTCAGCTAATTTCTTATAAAGATATAAGCCTTCATCTGGCGCAAATAAAGCCGTTTTAGGTTCATGCTCTAAAACACTTTTATCCATTAATTCCGCCTCTGATTCGGCAATATACGGGGGATTTGAGACGATCACATCAAATTTGCCCGTGATATTTTGGAAAAGATCACTTTCGATCAACGTGGCCTCTAGCTTCAAGGCTTGCTTGTTTTCTTTAGCAACTGCTAGTGCTTGGGAGGAGATATCACTTAAAGTCACTTCCCAAGCAGGACGTTCATGTTTCAAACTTAGTCCGATCGCTCCGGTACCAGTCCCGATATCTAAGACCCGCAGTGAAGCTTTAGGCTCGGCTTCCAAGATCCATTCGACTAATTCTTCTGTCTCTGGTCGTGGGATCAAGGTCGCTTCGCTGACTTTGAACTCCAAGCCAAAAAAGTTAGCTTTTCCTAGCAAATATTGGGCTGGCCAATCTTGGCAGTATAATTTGACATTGGTAAAAAAGCGCTCTAATTGTTCAGCTGACAATTGCGTCTGATAGTTCATCAACATCTCTGTTGTACTCCAATTCAACTGGCCTTGCAAGAGCAGATCAGCGGCACTTGGATCTTTTCCATGATCTTTGATAAAAGAAAAAGCCCATTGCTGAGCTTTAAAAACGGTCATTTTATCCATTTTGTAATTCTTCTAAGGCTTTAGTTTGATCGTAAAGAACTAAAGCATCGATCACATCTTCTAATTCACCGTTCATGATCCGGTCAAGCTTGTTCAAGCTCAGACCGATCCGGTGATCAGTCACGCGGTTTTGTGGATAGTTGTAAGTTCTGATCCGTTCAGAACGATCCCCGGTACCGACAGCAGATTTACGGTTTTCATCATAAGCACTTTGCTCTTGGGCAGCATAGTAGTCATAAACACGTGCGCGCAAGATCTTCATCGCTTTTTCACGGTTTTGTTGTTGTGAACGTTGATCTTGCATAGCAACAACGATCCCCGTTGGCAAGTGAGTCATCCGCACAGCTGAAGATGTCTTGTTGATATGCTGACCACCGGCACCAGAAGCGCGGTAAACGTCAACTCTGATGTCTTTTGGATCGATCTCGATCTCAACATCTTCTTCTTCGGGCATGACAACTACGGTAGCCGTTGAGGTATGCACCCGACCTTGAGATTCAGTTACAGGGATCCGTTGAACACGGTGAGCCCCAGATTCATATTTCAACTTAGAGTAAACGCTTCGACCATTGATGAGCAATGCGATTTCCTTGAAACCACCTACTTCTGTCATCGTCTTGTCGATAACTTCGATGTTCCAACCTTGATGTTCAGCATACTTGCTGTACATCGTGAATAGATCACCTGCAAATAGACTCGCTTCATCCCCACCAGCAGCGCCACGGATCTCCATGATGATGTTTTTATCATCGTTAGGGTCCTTAGGTAGAAGCAAGATCTTGATCTCTTCTTCTAATTGTTCTTTTTCAGTCTTTGAACTTGCCAATTCTTCTTTGACCATCGTTGTCATTTCATCATCGTCAAGTCCAGCACTGAGCATCTCTTCGTCATCTTTGATCTGTTGGATGACTTGCTTATATTTGTTATACTTTTCGACTGTTTCACGCAGATCGGCCATTTCTTTTGAAAGTTCCATAAAGCGCTTAGTATCTGCGATCACATCCGGATCAGAGAGCAATTCGCCGAGTTCTTCATACCGATCTTCAAGCATTTGCAATCTGTCAAATAACTTATCCATAAAATTCTCCTTATTTAATAGTATTGTTTGTATCAGTTGGTGGCGCGACGTAATGTTTACGGCACACCGGATAGTAAGATTCATTGCCACCGATCTCGATCTGCTTGCCATCATAAACCGGCTTGCCATCATTGACCCGTAAGTTCATGATCGCTTTTTTGTTGCAGAACCAGCAGATCGTTTTCATCTCTTCGATCTTATCCGCATATAGTAGTAAATATTTTGAACCTTCAAAAAGTTCATTACGGAAATCATTTTTCAAGCCAAATGTCATCACGGGGATATTTAATTCATCGACCACCCGTGTCAATTCTAAAACATGATGCTTACTCAAAAATTGAGCTTCATCGACCAAAACACATGCAGCGTTTGGGTCTAGTTCTTTGACCTTAGCCAAAAGGTCATCTTCCTCAAAGATCGGAAATGCCTTACGCTTAAGGCCGATCCGGCTCGAAACATAACCGACTTCATCGCGGTCATCCAAACCACTAGTCATAATAATTACGCTTTTATCTTGTTCTTCATAATTATGGGCGACTTTTAAGATCTCGATCGTCTTGCCGCTGTTCATTGCTCCATAGCGGAAAAAAAGCTGTGCCACTAACGCCACCATCCTTTTAATAGTTCCTAAACTAGTATATATGATTTATGCGTAAATTTCATTAATAAATTTGTTAGGTGTTGCTATCAGCTAGGCTCAGCCCGTTTTTCTGCGCACTGATCTAGATTTTATGGTAAGATACAAGTTGACATAAAAAAATCGGAGGAAATTTCATGTCATTTAAAAGTTCAATCGCAATTACTGCGGGTAAAACTTCTCACTGGTTCTTGCATAACTTTATGCACGGTGGGACCTCTCTGCCTGGTAAGTTAACTTTAAAAATTGATCCTGATGTTTTAAAAGCTTTAGCTAAAGATTACGAGATCGTGATCATCACTGGGACCAATGGTAAAACATTGACGACCGCTTTGACCGTAAAAGTGCTCCAAGCTAAATACGGTAACGTTTTGACTAATAAGAGCGGTTCTAATATGAAACAAGGGATCGTGACCGCCTTTTTGACAGCTCAAAAAACGAACTCTGGCAAAAAGCTCGCTGTCCTTGAAACCGATGAGGCTAATGTGCCGATCGTCTGTGAATATATCAAACCAAAAATGTTCGTGTTGACTAACCTTTTCCGTGATCAAATGGATCGCTATGGTGAGATCTACACGACTTATGACAAGATCTTAAAAGGTGTGTTGATGCATCCTGACGCACTTGTACTTGCAAATGGAGATGCACCTATATTTAATAGTAAGGAATTACCTAATAAAGTTGTTTATTACGGTTTTGCAGATAAAGCTGAAATAGACCAACTCGCGCCAGCTAACACTGATGGGCTGTTGTGTCCTGGATGTCAACACATTTTGCATTTCAAATACCGTTCTTACAGCAACTTAGGTAAGTACTTCTGCCCGCATTGTGGCTTCAAACGCCCTGAATTGACTTATAAAGTCGACCAGATCAGTGCTCAAACCCCACAATCTTCTAAATTTACGATCAATGGACATGAAGTTGAACTGCACATCGGTGGGACTTACAACATCTATAACGCCCTAGCCGCTTATGCAGTCGGCTCACAGCTAGATGTCGAACCCGAAACGATCTGCCAAGCACTCAGTCAAAATGACGAAAAGGTCTTTGGACGTCAAGAAGTTATCGATCTTGATGGCAAAGAAGTGACTATGATCTTGGTCAAAAACCCAGTTGGCCTTGACCAAGTTTTAGAAATGATCAAGACCGATGATAAGCCATTTTCACTGGCAGTCTTGTTGAACGCCAATTACGCTGACGGGATCGATACGAGCTGGATCTGGGATGGTGATTTTGAAAACTTACCATTTGACAAGATCCCTAGTGTCTTGACCGGGGGCGAACGTTACAAAGACATCACATTCCGGTTGCGCGTAGCTGGTGTTCCCGAAGAAAACTTTGCGCAACGTGAAAGTCTAAAAGACGTCTTAGCTTATCTCAAAACGATGCCAACAGAACACATCTATGTACTAGCAACCTACACTGCAGTCTTGCAATTACGGAAACTTTTAGCAGATGAAGGCTATATCAAGGGAGGCATGGATTAATATGAAATACCAACTTCACTTAGCACACCTTTATGGCGATCTCCTGAACACTTACGGTGATATCGGCAATGTTTTAGTCTTAGAATACTATGCTAAACAGATGGATATCGAGTTGACTTCAGAAGTTATCTCACTTGACCAACCGTTTGATGCTACGAAATTCGACATTGCCTTTTTCGGTGGTGGCCAAGATTATGAGCAAGTCATCGTTTCTAAGGATATCCAAGCCAAAAAACAAGCTTTGACTGATTATATCGAAGACGACGGTCCAATGCTTGCGATCTGTGGGGGCTACCAATTGCTAGGTAAATATTATATCGGAGCAAATGGCGAGCGCATCGAAGGGATCTCCGCACTTGATCATTACACCGAAAGCCAAGACAATAACCGTTTCATCGGCGATATCGTGATCGAAAATGAAGAAACAGGGCAAAAATACCATGGTTTTGAAAACCACAATGGTGTCACCTATCTCGGTAAGGATGAACGTCCTTTAGGTAAAGTCATCAGTGGCCACGGTAACAACGGCAAAGATCAAGGTGAAGGTGCGATCTATAAGAATGTCTACTGCTCTTACTTCCACGGCCCGATCTTAGCCCGCAACGGTGAATTAGCTAAGCGGATCTTACTGACTGCTTTGAAGCGTAAGTATCCTGATGCTGATCTAACTGCTCAAGAAGAACTAAAAATCAAACCAACATATTAACCAAAATGTCCAGCGCGATCGTAAAAGATCATGCTGGACATTTTGTTATTATTTTTAGATGCAATACAGTTACTAGCGCCAAGGGCTATGCAACATTCGCCCACCTAACTTACTTTCCATACTGGGCATCATCATTTTGCTTATTTAGCCCTAACTGGATCAGTTGTCGCGTCTCAGCTGCTGTCTGAGCCTTCAACGCATTTAATGCTTTATTAAAGCGCTCGATCGTCTGGTCTACATTTCTAAACTGCTTTAAGTCCGTCTGTTTGAGCTTTACCTGCTTAAGCGAATTTACTCGACCAAGTGCAGCTTGATTACGATCTACTGTCGTTTGCCACTCTTGAAAGTCAACTCCGACTTTTCCCATCTAAAATGCCTCCCTTAACCTTTTTTCAAATTGTAGCCCCACACCGATGTCCGTATAAATTTCACCTTCAAATTCAGTGAAAACAAAAAATGTCGGAGTATTTGGATACTCACCATCTAATTTCGTTACAGCTTCCCCCAAAGCCTCCATTCCACGTGCAAAATCCAATTGGCTCATTCCTTTAACACGTGTTTGCAGTACTCTTCTCACTTGAAAATAGGTACGGTAATTGAACTCCTCAGTCAAACCGCCGTGATGATCTTCTTCCACTGAAACAAAAAGTTGCATTGGGATCGCCTCGGTCTGCATCAACTCACCACCATTAGCAAAAAATACATTTCCGACGGGGGTGTAGCCAGCCTCGGTCACATTATCGATAAAATCTGTGAATGCTGCATTCATCATTTCCATATCCACAACGCAATTTAAACTAATAACATTTTTCGCAGTAATACTTTGTCCATGTGCTATCATCGCTTTTCACCTACTTTTCTTCGATTGGCTTGATCGGAAAGATGAAGTCGACCCAATAATCCGCATAGATCGGGGTAAATACCATAAAGAAGCGTTCTGGGATCGGCAAATCTTTTTCCTTGAGAAAATCAAGGATCTTTTGATAAGCATCATTGATCTCATCCCCAAAACGGACTGTTTCTGTCACTGCTTCAGGAATATCCAAGGTCTCTTGCCAATCAAAAGGATTATCCTCAAGGTCGACCTCAACACTTATCGGTGCATAAGCCTTAAAATCGACCTCAGCTGCAAAAAATTGATCAGTCGGTAGGGATACCATTGCTGGACCGGTCTTATAGACGCCTTCGCCATATCCCATCATATCGATATATTCAACTAGATCTACCAACTGTTCGCTCTTTAGATGGCGCTCAATGGTCATCATATTTTCTTGATGTAATGCTACTACTCTCATTTATTTTTTCTCCTTTTTCTTTGATACAAAAATGGCCGACTTATCAATGTCTTTAGGACCAAATTCTTTTATTAGGTTACGACGATAGGGTGTGTCTAATATTAGCCAATATGGAATAACTTTGAGTGATAAAAACATCGCACAAATTAATATGGTAATGCCATAAAAAAATTCATTATCGGTAAGATACGCAATTATACTCACAGGGGCTCCCAGTATAGCGATCATATATATCATATATTTGGTCACCCTTCTCTCTTTTTTCCCACGATACTCATACCACGTACAAAAAGCCATTAAACTAACATAGTATAAAATCACCAATGATAAGCCCACCAACATCATATTTTCTGATATATCCATTGTTACCCTGAAAAGCCTATATGAAGTATAAATATTGACATAATTAGATATCACTTCTACAACTCCCGCCCATCGTTTGTTGTAATATTGCTTCCAAAAGATTCGCTCACCGATCAATAATACTAAGGTAATCCCATAAAAATATATCAACCACTTCTTTACTTCTGAAGAAAGGATGTATTCTGGAATAGTTCCTACTGGTAATGTAGCAAAAAAGAAACCATTGATACATAACATTATTGTATTTTCAAATTTCGAATATGTTGTTACTCTCAAAAAAGCATACTGTACTTTCCTAAATGTTTGATACATTTTCTACCTCCACTAACTTACATATTTCCCAAAAATTTATTCCAAGCATGTTTGACTTTCTTTTTGTATCCCGTACCATCAATAAAATTCGACACTGCAATAGCTGCACCAATACCTATAGCGACACCAACACCAGCCGTTAACCAAGCAGGTGCTGTTGCTACTCCCAGCATTGCTGTTGCTCCCCCTATCAATCCTGTAGCTATACTTGTTCCTACCATACTACCAACGGTCGATATACCCGCAGTCACAGCCATATCACCTAGGTCAACAGCTGTGCCACCGATCAAACTCATTGCTTTCGCCTTGCCTTTCAGCTTATGTTTGTTCGCCATCTTACTCGATTCGTTGAAACCGTCATAGAGTGATAAAGTCTTGCTGGCTATGTTTATTCCAGGAATAACTCGGCCTAGGCCTTTAGCCTTACTAAAATCTTTGAACATTGATTTAAAATTCAGCTCTTTTAAGGCACTGCTCTTTGCTTCTTTAAGGTAGTCTTTGACTTTCAAGCTTCCCTTTTGAAGAGGCTCCACGATCTTTTTAGCGTCGTAGATATACAATTGTTTGGCTAATTTTTCACCGCCTTTGACAACATTAGCTTTGATATCGATCAAAACACGCATACTTTTCTTTGATAGTCCTGATTTTGAAGTTTGAAATGCTTTGACGATATACTTGTTATCCATATGCTCGATCAACTTCTTCAAAGGCTTCTCTAGCTTTTCACGGACAGCCTTGGGGAGATGTTTTTCTATTTCTTTATACAACTCTTCTGCCGTTTTAAAACCAATCCGACCTTTGCTGTCCTTTTTTAAAGCTGCGACTAAATATGCACTTACTAAATACTTTTGTGTGTCCTTAGCGACTTTATACTTACCTTTGCCCCATTTTAGGTCTCCGATCATTTGAGAAATATCATTCAAAGCCCGTGTATCTAAATCTGTGCCACTCAGCATCTCCAATGCTGGATTTCTTTGGATCACAGTTGCACGCATAGCCTTGTCGAATTTTTGTGAACTCGTCAAATAATCAGTATTGAATAAATACGAACCTATATTTAATGTTCCGTAGCCCTTAGAAACTTCACTTCCGACATTACCGATCGCCTTTAGTTGTAATTCAAGCTGATCGTCGATCTTTTTAAATGCTTCATTTTGATTTTCAAAACGTTCGAGCCACTTTTTCGTGTTTTCATAAACTTTTTTGGTATCAGATAATTCTTTGGTTATCCCACCGATACTTGGTGCGTGTACACTGACAATATCTGAAACACTACTGTATGTCTTTTTAAACGAAGCATCCAATTCTTTTAGCTCATTTTGCTTTGTCCGAAGTGTCTGTTTCAACTCAACGATCGTTTGCGTATCGATCACCGCATCATCTGAAGTCTCTTCCACGATCTCTTTGAAGTCATCGATCTTTTGATCAAAGGTATTTACTAGACCGATCAATGCGTCTTCAAGTACCGTGATAAATGGTAGTTTATAGTTGGCAAATTCAGCTTCAACGGCTTTTTTTGCTTGACCTGCCAACGCACTACTTTGCTTGACCGAATCAGCTGCCATTTTGGCATCACTCAAACTCCCCAAAAGATGCGTCTTTGTCCGTAACAATTCATTTCTGGTCGCTAGGACTTCACCTACATCAATCTTCATCTTCTAACACCCCCAATAACATGTCTAACAAAATAGAATGTCTCTTCTTGAGTAACATATTCAACTTTGTTCCTTTGGCATATTTCTTTTCAAATTCGTTAGTATATCCTTTCGCAATAACACTTTTGATCAAATAATTGCTGATAAATATTGGTTGAACTAACGGTTGCATTCCGATCGGCCAAACAGTTGCTAAATAATCTACATAATTATCACTAGTTTCAACAGCTACTTTACGGGCAACGATCTGTAGATAAAAGCCGATCCCATCTTCTTGACTTTCAAAAATCTCCCTAAGTTCTGGGGTCGTTTTTTCTCCATCAACTTCGATCACAGAACCGATCGGAAGCACATCAGAAAAAACAAGATCGATCTTTGCCAATAACTCAAACCAAGCAGCCATTTCCAATGATATACTCTGCTCTAGTCGCTCAAGTACCACTTGCTTTTTATCCCATTGATAGTTCACTTTTAAACCAGTTCCAAATAAAGGTGTATATTCAAATAAACTATCTTTTTGCAAGATCCCATCAATGATCTTATTGTGTTGGTCCATATCAGTTGCGATATCTAAGCAGATCTTATTTAGCAAACCATCATCATCTAACTCAGGAACAGCTAGTTTCCATAACTCTAATTCTGTCAACCTCTACTCACCTCACATATTCAATAAATACGCTGCACTCGAAAAGAGTACTGTAGCTTCATTATTCAGTGCTAAGACCTTTGAATGCAGATTTTGACTTTGGTCTTGAAGTTCCCTTAATTTCTTAGTCATTACTTTTTTATTTTCTTTATGCGCATCAAGCCAACTATTAAGCTTATCTATTGTTTGATCAATATTATCATTTGCTTTATCTCTACGACTTCCGTGAAATCCACTGGTTCCCTTAGTCTTTAGTTTGAGCAACTCATTTTTCCAAGTATTAGCATGATTTAGATCTTTGCTTAAAGAACTCAGGGCTTTTTCAAGGCGCTCTATCTTATGCTCAACTGCGATCTGTTTACCACTCAGAGCTCTAGCTGCACTTTGTTTTTGTAATGCCTGAGTTCTCATATTTTGTCCGCGTGCATGAGCTGCGATCTTTTCTTTATCCAAATTCTAGTCCACCTCACTAGCTAACTTAACTTTTGTAACTTCACGGCCAATAAAGAGATTGCTTTCATCTTGGCCTACAAATGGCTCACGGTACGAACTCGTAACTTTTATCAAATTTTGATCTGATAATTTAGAGCCGATCAACCCAGCCGGTATACTATTCCTCAACAATTTACTGATATCTTGGAATCCACTACTCATCGCTTTTTGATCGGCTGAAAAGATCAGATGGATCCCAACTAAATAGCCTTTTTGTAATAAAACCTGCAGATCATCGACTGAAAGCATGATCTTTTGGGCTAATTGTTCAGCCTCTGGAATATATATATAAATAGGTTGATGTTCTCCAGTAACTGCGCGCTTCTCGATCTCACTGCCCAATTTTTTGACCATCATCCCAATATCATCGACCCCGATCACATTATCAAATATATCGGTCTGCTCTGTATATTTGCCAGATAGGTCAAACACGATCGTCTTTACCTTTCCTTTCATATAGCTAAAGTTTTCCAAGACAGTATTCTCAAAATACTCGTCCTGCTCTGGGGTATCGCTCAAAGCCATAAAATACTTTGTCTGCTTTGGAATGTAGCCCACGACTTCAGCAGATTCCTTATCAAAGCCGATCGGAAATTCTGATTTTTCACGCATTGTTTGAGCTTTCTTATTTTTGAACAAGAACTTAGTACTGATAACTTTTGGCAACATCGGCACTTTGGCTGGTAGATCACCAGTCCAAGTATCTGACATTACTTCAGCTAGTTCGCGCAACTCCTTGGCACTTGCTAAGACATCAGCTTGTTTAGTCGGTAAGTACGCTTGAAAATCTAAGATCTCTTCTAACTCGATCTGCCCCCGACCTGGGATCGGTGACTGGATCGGTGCTTGATAGCCTTGCATGCTCTTATATTCATCTTTATCGACCATATATAAACTCAAACGCTTATTGATATTTGCTAGCATCGTTGCCCGTAAGCTGTTGATCCGATTAGCTGTGATCACGATATTGACCCCTAAAGCTTGGCCTTCTCTGATCAAACGATTCAGTACTTGATCGATCCGTTCTCTAGCTTCGTCTTCAGTTATATTATCGTAAGCATCGACTGCTACTAAAATAACTGGTAGTTTTTCTCCAGTCTCCATTTGATACTGAGCTAGATTAGAAGCTGCTACTTCTTGGAACTGAGCTTTTCTTTGATCAAGCAAACGTTCTAAGATCCGCAACATTTTAAATAGCTTTTCCCGGTCATCTAGGCCTGCAATATCTGCAGTATGCGGTAGATCACGCAAAGGTAACAAGCCATTTGTGCCAAAATCTAATAAGTAAAATTGGACTTGTACAGGGGAATTTTGCTTAGCTAAATTTACGCCCAGTGTTTGAAGTAACGTTGATTTACCATATCCAGAACTCCCGACTAATACAGCTGGGGCAAATTCAGCTAAATCAAACATCAGTGGTTCTTGTTTTTGTTTACTTGGAATATCCAACATCCCCAGTGGCACTTTTAGATCACGATCAGTTTGCCAGTTAGCTCGCCAATCGATCTCAGGGGCTACCATAACTTTCGCTAACGGTGGGAGCCAAGGCTTACTTGGTAATGGAACACGGAGTTTTTTAGCCTCATTTTTGATCTGCTCGACTACAGCTTCTAGTTCAGTCTCTTCAGTGTCACTTGGCTGTTCCTCATTAGCTAACGATAGATCAGCCGTCAATAATTCCGCCTGTCCCAAATGATTGATCAACCAGATACGGTCATCTGCTTTGGCAGCATTTTGGGCTTCGTCATGAACGTATTTAGCACCACTATAAGCGGTTTGGAACAACTCATAGATCTCATTATTACCGACTTGGAGATAACCACGTCCAGGTAAGGTGATCGAAGCTGCATCTGGGGTTTTGATGACTTCTTTTGAATCAGCCGGTTCGGCCACTTTTAAAGCGATCTTAAAGCGTGAGTTCGACCAGATCTGTTCGTTGACGACCCCACTTGGTTTTTGCGTAGCTAAGATCAAGTGTACCCCTAAAGAACGCCCGATCCGTGCAGTCGAAACTAGCTCATTCATAAATTCAGGTTCGTTAGCTTTTAACTCAGCGAACTCATCACTGATCAAGAACAGATGCGGTAACGGCTCAGTTGGGTACACGCGGTCAGTCGCACCCGCTTTTCCTTTTTTATACAACTTAGTGTAACCGTTGATGTGGTTGACCCCAAATTCTCTAAATAAACGTTGCCGACGCTCTAATTCAGCATGAATACTCTTCAAGGCCCGGGCCGTACTTGCGCCATCGAGATTAGTGATCGATCCCAATAAATGCGGCAGATCAGCAAATAAGTTCGCCATCCCCCCACCTTTATAGTCGATCGGTAAAAAGCCCACATCTTCAGGGGCAAAATTGACTGCTAACGACAAAATAAGGCTCTGTAAGACTTCAGATTTACCCGAACCTGTCGTCCCAGCTAATAAGCCGTGGGGGCCATGTGCTCTTTCGTGTAGATTCAAGTTGACCACATCATTTTTGCCCCGTACGCCTAAAGGTACAGCCAATGTCTTAGAGGTATCAGCTAGCTGCCACCGCTTTTTCACGTTTAACTCCGCGACATGCTTAACTTGATACAATTGCAAAAACGAGATGCTTTCAGGGATCGAGTTTTTTTCGACCTCAACGTGGCGTAAATTAGCCAAGCGCTTGATCGCTGCTGCCTGTGTTATCTTTTTAGGATATGAATTAGGCACAAATTCTAGGTTCAAGTAGGTCTGGTCTTCATTGATCAAGGTCCCTAACTTTGAACTGTGATAATCAACTAAAGTCGTGACCGTTTCAGGCAACATCGCTGGGGTCTCTTTTGCCCAGATCACAGTCACACCGTAACGACTCATATCTTCCATCAAAAATTCATTTAAGTTATGCCCCGTCAACCATGATTCATCTTGGATCACTAAAACGATCTGGGGCTTAAAAAACATCGCTTCCCGAGAATTGCGCTGCTCTTTATATTCTTGGCGACGCTTGACTAACATCTGATACAGCGAGTTTAAGACCATATCACGGGTTTGGGCGTTATAGACAAGACCACGCAAGTTCAAACTTTCTAATTGAAAATGCGGTAACCACCGCCATTCCTGCCAATGATCTTGATATTCAGCTTCATTTAGTACGGCGACAAATTGAACATCGTGGTACGAATGAAAAGCCGCCAATTGGAACAATGTCGTCTGTAATGCTTGGCGTAAAGCAGCGCTATTGCCCGCTAACCCCAAAGTCGTTTGGCGCAACCCGATCGTCACGGGGACATCTTCGACTTTTTCGTAGGGTTCGATGATCTTTTGTTCAATGAATTTTTCTAATTTGCTTTTGACCTTAGCATCATTTTTGTCGTGCTCGAACTGGTAACTGATCGGTAGAGTCCCCTGACCTAAGCTCAAGGTCAAAAAGTCATCATTACTGAGCATCCGTTCATACAAACGCGGATCATAGTGATACATCATCGTTGCGATCTCTTCGGATGTAGGGTGATCGTATTGCATCACGGCTCGTTGCTCTTGATTTAATTTAGCCAACTGACCCGTGATACTTAACAGGTACTGTTCATAAGCCGCGCTAGCCTGCTTATTTTGGGTTTGGATCATTTTTTTATTGGTAAAATAACTTGAGACCGAGAAACCAGCGGTCAAGACACTAGCACTCCCCATCCCCAGCATCATCAAGCCATTGCCCCCACTCAATAAGCTGACTAACCCACTAGCTACGACCATTCCCAGTGGCGGAACGATCATTTGCATCAAAGCACCTTGGGGAGATGTTTGTGGTGTCGGGACATTTTCTAAACGTAATTTTTGTTTAGGTTCTTGCAGATAGATCCGTGGGCTCCGGCGAAAATTAGGAAAATCAACGGGATATTCATGCTGTTGCTTAGTCGGTAACAATTTATCGATATTTAACATGATATCTTGCCGTAAGGGTGTCAATTTAAGCTGTGATTCCCTTAATTCAAGCAATAAGCCATCAACGTACAATCTTGTTCCTAGCTCCCATTTAGCCTCGAGCTGTTCACAAAGCTCATCTTGCCAATAAAGCTTGGCCCCATTACCAAAAGCCTGCACAAAATATCCTTGTTCCGTGACCGTGATCTTTACGAGAGCTAGAGTATCAAAAACGATATCCCCTGCTTCTTTAGCTAAGACAAGCGAATGTGTTGGAAGATCGGTCGTTAGTACCCGCAAGTGTTCATGGGCGATAACGAGCTGCTCGGGCTCTTTTTTGGCTGGCTTGTCAGTTACGGTCCAGTGTTTGAAGGTTTTCGTCAATTCAAAAATTTCAAACGCCGTGGTCGCTTGTTGATCGATACGATCGTCAACGCGGTTAGTCGGATCCGCATAAAGTTGCTCAATTGGCTTCAAATTCATTCTTCTCACCTCCTAGTTTTTTCAGGTATTCATTGATCTGTTTACGGTATTTGCTCAATTCAGCTTGCTTTTTAGCCCCATCCATCGTGGTATTGTTCTTAGTCGCAGTGTAAAGTTTCGTATAGGCATGCAAGATATATTCATCATCGCCGATATTTTTAGCTAAACTCAACGCCTCGGTGTACTTACCACGACCTAACTGGATCCAGTAACTCAACTGATTGGGATTGGAATTTTGTGAGATATTTTTCAAGACTGCCTTTTTTTGCTGACTTGAAAGTGTATCGAGCTCGATATAACTGACCGCTAACACATAGCGCGCACTTTGGGGCAATGAATTAGGTGAATAACTCGCCAGCTCTTTAGTCGTATCGGCGTAATTATCATTTAAAAAACGCGCTTGTGCCGTTACGATATGTTCGGCTTTAGGCACCGTATAAAAGCCCCAAAAGAGAGTCACCCCAAGTAGGATCACGCTTATCACGCTACCGATACCGGCTCCCCATTTGAGCATTTGAAATTTAGTCTTTTTGACCGTTACCAATGTCTTTTGGGCAACTTGTTCTTGGGTCATGACCTGTTGATCAACTAGCTTTTCAAGCGCTTCGATCGTGGTCGCTTGCGCTAATTCTTGAGCGAACTTATGCCGCAAAGCGCCAGCCCCATTGACCAACTTGGCATAATCTTGCTTAGGCTCAAGTAAATACAAGACCAACGCCCGAAATTGTTTGACTCTAAGTTCGGCTGTCTCTTTAAAAGGTGCCACTGAAGCCTTGAACCCTCGGTGTAAGACAACGATCCTTTGACCGATAACAAAAAGATTCTCGGGTGCGATAAAGGATTGTAATAGCCCCGCTTGTTCTTCAACGATCCAATAAAGTTGTGGTAATAAGCGCAAGACCGCTGCTCGGTCAAAGCGTTTAACATATTCTGTCAGCGCTAAAGCTTTTTCAGGAAGTTGATAGCTCAAAGTCAGCTGGTCTTCGTCCGCTTTGAGTACTTTACCGGGTAAATAATGTTCATTGCCGGGCAAAAAAAGTTCGTATTCGGCTAATTCAGTTAACCGATATTTATCTGCGCCTAAGGTCACTTGGATCTCAGACTTATCTTGCTTGAATTCAAGGTCAAGCTTGCCATCACTTATCATCGTCATTTTCTTTCCTCACGCTCACTTCAAATTGGTCGCCATTTCCCAAAGGATAGGCCTGTAATGGGACGTTCTCGTCTAACGTCAATGCTTTATTGAGTAAGTGCAACTCAAATTTTGCTGGTAAATTCACATTAACAACGGCTAAAGCAGGTCCAAGTTGCTCAGCTAATAACTTTAACGTTGTTTTTTTAGAGACTTGCAGATCATAGACTGTACCAGCGTATTTCAGTCCGATCCTGATCAGTTGTTCGTCCATCGACTACTTTCCTTTCGTTTTACACGTCTTTTGGTGAAATATATCCCTAACGCACTCCCTAAAACTGCCATTGTTCCAAATAACAGCGTGAACCACAGGTATTTAAGGCCTGCGATCTCAGTCGTTTCCACCTTTTTATCGCCGGGTGCGACTTTTAGCTTCGAGCGCTTGGTAAATAGATACTTGCGTAAGACCTGCTGATTTTTTTGCCGGATCTGGTTTGTGCTGTGCTCACGGTGCGTAAAGAGCTTTTTTTCAGCTTGAACTACAGGAGCACTAGCTTGCTTTTTTTGCTTTTTATTTTGCCTTTCCATCTCGGGGGAAAATAGCGTCTTAACTCCATAATTTTGCAGGGCATCATCTCTGTGTCCATCATCATAGATCGCTTGTTCATTTAGCTCGAGGCTGCCATCATCGGCGGTCGCTGTCACAGCCAAACCACCTAAAAATATCAGACAAGCTCCTAGACACACACAGATAGTCTTAATCTTCATCATCATTTTTTACCACGGTCTCATTTGTCAGTGGGCGCAAGAATAAGCTAGCCCCAAAGACTGCAACAGTCGCTAAGATCAGGCCTAATAAGGTCGCGATCCCGACTGTGCCTCCACTTACCAACGCCGTATAGCCAGCTTCGATATTTTGCAACGGTGAAAAGCGGTATAACACTTGAACAAATGTGCCCGCTTTGACTAAGATCCCTAAAAATGGTGTCAATAAGATATATAGACCTAAAACTAACCCAAAGATAAAGAGCGTTACTTCACGTTGCATCCGCGCTCCGGCTGTGATCAAACTCGTCAACAGCGTCATGATCGTTACCGCATAGATAAACCAAGCTGCTTTCGAGCCGATCCCCGGCACACTATACGTACTCAAAGCAAAGATCGCCCCTAAGCCCAAGCTGATCGCAAATGTCAAAATAACACTCGGCAGATTCAGCCATGCGCGTGTATGTTCGATCAAAGCTTCTTGGTCTGAGATCGTCCGCTTAGGTAAGTACTTAGCGATCCCAAAGCCAATAAAGACTGCACTCAAGGCCCCGATCACTGTCATAAAATACGGTACTAACGAATGCTTTGGCATCGCCGTATATGAACCAGTAGCTTTGATCGGATTGGTCAAGAAATTATAGACCTTACTGTTGTCGGCTTCACCATTACGCGCATTTTGCATGACTGTATTGAATGCCTTAGCATAATCTTGATTATTATTGGCCTGTTTTTGACTATTCTTTAGATTTTGACTCAAGCTGGTCTTGATCCCTTCCGTTGTCTGTTGCAACTTAGTGGTATTATTCGTGAGATCTTTGATGACAGGCTGTAAACCTTTAGTATCGACCTTATCAGTTGTCGTCAATTCCTTTGTCCCAGTAGTCAAAGAAGCTTTCAAAGTTTGATACTGTTGTGTCAACTGTTCTGGTTTCATCTCAGCCGTAGCACTTGCCATTGTCAGTGGCACGGTCTCTGTAGCTGACGGGTCAGTTTTAGCTGCATTGACCGCTAACTGAGCCTTGTTATACCACTCGATGATCCCAGCGACCTGTTCGAGATAGCTTTGTAAGCCGGCTTCTTTCAAGCTTTGGCTGATCTCATTTAACGTCTTGATCTGAGCTGGGGTCTGGTCATCGAGTGTGAGCCGGCCCGTTGCTTCACCTAGACGTTTGACTTGTTGGCTCAGTTTAGCGTATTGCCCCACTAATTGAGTGGCATATTGTTCTAGCTCAGGGCTAAGTTTGGCACTCTTAGTAACTAATGCGGCTAATGAATCAGGGCTTGCGACGATCTTAGCTTGTTCTTGTGTAGCTAAAAAGTTGCCCAGATCGTCTTCTCGACTATAAACAGCCATGACTTCATGTGCTAAAGCCAAAGTTTGCGCTACATTTTGGTTCAATTCAGTACTATTTTTTTGTGTGACCACTACGAAACGACCCGTATTTTGGACCTGACCATTGACGCTCCACTCATAATCCGTCGTCTCCTTGATCTGGTAGTCAACGGTCATTTCCACTGCATAATTAGCTGGAAGTGGCGTAACGCTCGGTGTCTGTGGAGAGGCCTCTTCTTTAGCCGTTGAACTAGTTTCAGCTAAACTAGAACTTTCAGCTGACTCACTGCTTTTTGAACTCGTTGCAGCTTCAGGTTCTGACTCAGTCTTAGCTACGGCAGTCGTTGTTTGTGGCCGGGTAAAGCTGATCGTAAAACGCCCCTGACTAACAGGAGTCATTTTGACATCTTGATAGCCTGCTTGTTGCAAAGTCGAAACAATATTATTTTGAGTCAAAGTTACCGCTGCTCCATTACCTTTTAGTTGGATCACATTGGGTTTATCCGCCGTTAGATTTAAGGTCACTTTAGCTTGGTAATTTTCTTCTTTAGCATTTTCTTTGAGATAAGTCACTGGCTTGCCATAATTGACCCCAAGATTTTTAGCGTATTTACTCAAGATCTGCGTGGCAGCTTGATAATCATTTTGATCTTGCTTAGACCAAAGATCTTTTGTTCCACCGTCAGCTTGCGTCAATTCGGTCGCTACCCCTAGCTTGGACAACTTTTTCTTTAGCTGTGCTTCAAAAGCGGTCAAGATCTGCGTATTGTTGCCATTATTACCATTTAATTTCGCTTTTAGCATGGCTAGATTCTCTTCCGCTGTCGTCTGGGTCAGACCGTACTCTTTTTCTAGCTGTTGTTGCATCGAATGCAAAGTTTGATACTGTTCATTTAACTGTTGCAATTGCTTAGCTAAAGCCGCTTGATCACTAGAAACAACACCGACTAAAGCGCTCGAAGCATCATGGAGTGGTAAAACTGGAGCTGTATCTGTAAAATAATTGCCAACATTCAATTGATAAGCTGAACTCTTCTTGGTCAATGCCTCATAGAGCTTGAGTTGTTCCTCTAACTTGTCATGTAAAGCGGTGCGGGCAGCTTGCTCAGCCTCATTATTGCTCGTTAGATCTTGATCTAATCCCTGTAATAATGCTTGAACACTCTGACTAAAAGCCTCATCCGCTTGAACACTTGCTTGCCGATCTTCATCTAAAATACTGGCTGTACTAAAGAGCGTAGCAAATTGAGCGTTTAAACCTTGAAATGGTGCTTGGACTTGGCTGGAGAGATCGCTGACCTGATTTTTTTGCTGCTTAGCGCCTCTTTCCATCGCAACTTGAGCACTCCGCAAGTTACCGACTAAACTCGAAAAATACATCCGAACGACACGGTTATTGAAATAGTTGATCAAACTGTCGACGTTTCGCCCGACAACTTGATTGGTTATCTCATTTTGCCCCTTACGAACTCGGTAACTGATCCAAGCCTGCTTGGGATCGGTACTTTGTAAAGCTAAGATCCGCGCTGAGAAATTTTCTGGGATCACAACTTCAACGTCATAAGTTCCATCATTCATCCCTGCTTCCGCCATATCAAACGGGGCTGTTTGCCAATCGTGTTCTTTATCCCGTGAGACGAGCTTTAAAAAGTCGCCTCCTAAGTTATACTCTTTACCGTTGAATTTTGCTCCGTTATCTTGATTAACTAAGACATAGCGAATCTTGTTATTAGCCTGTGCGTTTTCATCATGTCGCACGACACTTTGGTTTTTAAGCCCTAACCAGACTAAACTAAATACCAAACATGCACCTAATAAACTGATCAACGCTAAGCTGAAATACCGCTTAGTTATGTATTTTTTCATACGTATCGTTCACCTCTTCTTTTCCTTACCAAAAAAAGGGCCCCAACTTATAAAATTGAGGTCCCTTTAAAACTAGTGCAAACCAAAAGCGTTGCGATCTTCGTTATCCCGTTGTTCAACGGTATTAGCGTATGTTTCAAGCTGTTGATTGATCTGCTCTAAAAGCTGTGTCATTTGATTGACATTCCCCTTCAATTGTTCAAATTGTTGGAGATAAGCCTGAAAAGCTTGCCCTCGCCATTCATTTGCCATCGTGTTATTCTCATTTTGTACCCGTTGCATCTGTTGTTGGATCTCTTGTGATGCATGGATGTAAACTTTTGCCGAAGCACGTAATTGCTCAGGAGTTACGGAAATTGCGCCCATATGTGGACCCCACCTTTCACTTATTTTTAACACACCCGATACTATCATTTTTCTAATTTTAAAACAAAGTAATTTTAACCTAAAACCACCTATATTTCTCATAATATAGCTAAAAATATCTTGCCAATCCAATCAATTATTTTTATATAGTTTATTCAACCTTAACAATTTAAGCTTATCGTAATAGGGCTCGGAAATAACAATATAAATTACTAAAATTTAAGGTATATTATTTTTATCAATACATAAATAATATTTTAATTATGTATTTTCTCGCCTAATTTTTTTATTACATTTTTGTTACAAAAAAAGCCTCGTTGTTTTCACAACGAGACTTTTTAACTTTAACTATGCTTTTTTACCCGGTTCAGAAGCGATCAACATCATCTTTCCAGCCAACGTCCAAGATTTGACGGCATAAGGTAAGATAAAATGCATGCCCTTCTTAAGTTCATAAGTACGCCCCTCTACTTCCAACTGGCCGTTTCCATCTAAGACTGAGACCAGTGTATATGGTGCTTGTTGGCGTTCAAAGGTCGCACTGCCATCGATCTCCCATTTATAAACGGCAAAGAAATCAGTATCGACAAAACGGGTAACTTTTTTATCACCTGTTACAGTCGTTTGAATATCTAATTTAGGATCAACATGAGGAACGTTGGTCACATCGATCGATTGCTTCAAATGCAACTCCCGCTTTTTACCAGTCGTTTTATCGACCCGATCAAAGTCATACAAGCGATAAGTCGTATCTGAACTTTGTTGCGTCTCTAGGACCATGATCCCTTTACCGATCGCATGGATCGTACCGGCTGGAACATATAGGAAGTCACCGGCTTTGACTGGGATCTTGCGTAACAACTTATCCCATTGTTTATTTTCGATCATCTCAGCTAACTCTTCACGCGTCTTAGCATGATGACCGTAATACATCTGAGCTCCTTCATCGGCAGCTAATACATACCAGCATTCGGTCTTGCCCAATTCACCTTCATGTTCTTTAGCATAAGCATCATCGGGGTGGACTTGCACGGAAAGATCGGCTTTAGCATCCAAGATCTTCGTCAATAGTGGGAAAACATCGCCCTTAGCGTTACCAAAAACTTCACGGTGCTTATCCCAGACCTCCGTCAAAGTCAAACCTTTATATGGCCCATTTTCAACGATCGCTGGTCCATGTTGGTGAGCTGAAATCGCCCAACATTCACCCGTATGATCACTTGGGATCTGATAACCGTATTTGGTATGTAACCGGTCGCCACCCCAAATTTTTTCTTGAAAATATGGTTCTAAAAATAATGGTTCACTACTCATATTCATCATCGCCTCACCTAAAAGTCTATACTTTTATTCTATCACACTCGTATAAATTGTAAACCTTTTCCACTCAGTCCTTTTCTGCCAGATACGTTGCGATGATCTTATCGCGCCATGCTAAAAATACTTCATTATCGGCACTTGGATGCACGCGATTTGATAAAACGATCAAGGCATTTTTTCCTTTTTGATCAAGTAACATAAAAGTCCCAGTAAATCCAGTATGATAGAGACAAGGCGTGCTATTGCGATCATAGCGCAGATCCCAGCCCAGCGAACGACCAAGATCGTGGGTCGGAGTATGATCAGCATAGAGCAGCGCGACCGTTTCTGGCGCTAACACTCCCGGGATCGTTTGGGGAGCAAGCATCCATTTAGCAAATTTGATCAGATCGGCCAAATTAGAAAATAACCCCGCCGACCCACAATGCTCACCTAAAATAAAAGCCTTGGGATCATGAACTTCACCTTGGATCAAGCCTCTAGTCTCCGTTAGCTCAGTTGGCACACACCGCTTTTTTTCCGGAGTAAAGGTCGAAGCTTTCATGCCCAATGGTCGTAAGACCTCAGTCGTGATCACCGCTTGTACCGGTCGGTGGTAAAAAGCTTCGATGATCTGTCCGAGTAAGATCAGCCCGATATCTGCATAAACGACCTTTTTCCCCAACCAAGCAGCTGGCTTTAAGGTATACAAAGCCGCCATCAATTCCGCTGGGGGTAATTGATCACGATTTTTTATGTAACCACTAAGAGCAGACGTGTGGGTCAATAAGTGGCGTAGAGTCACCCTTTGATCGGTGAACCGCGGTAAATATTTAGCGACCCGATCGTCTAATCGTAGTTTTTTTGCCTCCAACAGCTGTAAGATCACCGTCGTCGTCCCAATGACCTTCGTCAACGAAGCCAGATCATATAAAGCTCCCTCTTCTAGTGGCTTTACCGTTGGAACTAATTGCTTATTGCCAAAGACTTCGGTTTGGATATCGTCTTGACAGATCATAGCATAGGAGACTCCCGGGACGATCTTTTGGTCTACCAACTGGTGTAATAAGGCAGCCGTTTTTTCGTTCATGCTCAACTTTCCTCTTGTTTCAATTGATTGATATAGATGATCTCGAATTTACCATCAGCATAGTCTACCCGACTTGCCCGCGAGTTGTCGACTAAAAATAGCGGTACATCGCCGTTCAACGACTCTAAGAAATTCGACAAGATCAAACCATGCGTTACGATCAAAATATTGCAATCCTTACCTTCATATTCACATGCGATCGTCTTTAAAGCTCGGGTAAAGCGCTGTTCGAGGTGAACTGAGGTCTCGATCTCTTCTTCACCATCCATCGTCCGAAAAAGCTCGGTCAACTCAGAGACGTGCTCTTCATTGGCAAAAGCCCGTAAGATCTTGCGCAAGCCCAGCGTTCGCAAAGCTGTAGGGACCATTGTAAAATTATTGGCTTCTTCAAATTTACCAAAACTCAATTCACGCAGATCGGGATCACTGTAGATCGGTGGATAACCCCGTTTATTTTCCGCGAGAATATAGCGCGCTGTTTCTTGGGTCCGCTGGAGATCACTCGTATAAACAGCCTCAAACCGGATATTTTCCAATTCTTTGCCTAGTCGCTTGGCCATGCGGATCCCTTTTTTGGTCAACGGGGAATTCGTTGTCCCCTGCAATCGGCGTGATCGATTCAAACGCGTCTGTCCGTGGCGGACTAAATAAAAATGTATCACTATTTTCACCAACTCTCTTTTTCTAAAAACACCTATCTCTATTATAGATTTACCACGCCAACATGCAAAACATTTTACCTAAAACTTCTCGCAACCATAATTCAAATGATTGTGCTAAAATGTTGATAGACAATGGGGGTAGTATTTTTGGCAAGTAATTCTGATTCGATTTTCAACGTTTTATCATATTTGAAGCGCCATCCTGAAAAGATCTTTGCCTTGAGATCACGTTATGACAATGTGATCCAGATCTTTTTCAAAGACGCGGTCAAAGTCGCTGATGCAAATATTTATTTTCCTGACAACAAATTAATGGTCAATTGTTTGACTGATGATTTTTTAGCTCAAAACGGTGATCTTTTAGACAGCTTTTGGCAACTAGCTGGCCATGATTACATCGATCATCACGAAGTTTGGGCTACAACATCACATTTGACCGAGAAAAATATGTACTTATTGGAGCTCTCATTTGAATAGTATGAGACAAAACACCAAGGACCTCACCACAATATCGTGATGAGGTCCTTGGTGCTTCTCGCTGGGTTATTTTTCGTTTTCAAGTGGACGGTGGACTTTCCAGATCAAAAGCAAGTTCAATGCCATCAAGGCTGCTGTTACCAAGAAGACCGCTTGATAGTTGAACAGACCCGAGATGAGCGAACCCATCATCGAACCAAGCATCGCCCCGGCCGCTTGAAATGATTGATTATAACTAAAGATGCGCCCAAAGGCTTCCCGTGGGACACTGACCGTCAAGACCGTTTGAACTGCTGGTAATAACGCTGCATTGGCGATCCCCAATAAGAAGCGCCAAAAGCCCAAACTCCACGGTGAAGTCACAAAATACATCGGCAAAAAGACTACCATAGCAGCCACTAAGCCAAAGACCAATACTTTTAGCGGCCCGATCTTATCCATCTTGACACCTAAGCGCGAAGCAACTAACAACGTCCCAAAACCAGGCATTGCCGCTACGACCCCACTGACAAAGGAAACATTACCCGTACCATGCATCAATGATTTGACCAACAAACTGACGATCGGTGCGATCGACATCAAGGCCGATTGGATAAACAGCGTCGTGATAAACATTGCAATGATCAACTGTTTGTTTTCTAACTGTGCAAAGATCTCTTTCATCGGTTTCATCTTTTTAGCTGGGATCGGCGTAAAATGCTCTTTTGTATTAAATAAGGTCAGCAAAAAGACGATCCCCATCATCGCCCCACAAACAAAAAACGTTACCCGATAGCCAGCAAAACCTGCTAATAGACCACCAACTAGGGGACCGAGCAAATTCCCCGTCACGTTGGCGGTCATCATATTTGCCATCACAGCTCCAGAACGATTATGCGGGGTCTCACCTGCCATAAAAGCAGTCGCATTATTGATATAACCAGAAAAAGCTCCTTGAACGAAGCGCAGTAACACGATCGTCCAAGCATGGTGGACTAAGCCAACAGCAAAGATCGTAAACGTCATCACCCCAGAAGCTCGTAAACACATGAGTTTGCGCCCTTTTTGATCGGCAAGATTGCCCCACAGTGGTGAAACGATCGCTTGGGCTAGATATGTAACAGCAAAGGCTAGGCCCGCATATAAGTTCAATTCAAATTTTCCATAGGGATGCAAGGTTTCAATATAAAGCGCCATAAATGGCATCGTCATCGAAAAATTCAACCCCGTCATAAAACACCCTAACCAGAGGGTCATAAAAGTTTTGCGCCATGAAGCAGGCAGCTCAGGATCTGCTACCATATTCATCACTCCTGTCATCGTAATATTTACACTCTAGCAAAAATAACTTCAAATTACAAACTCAAGCAAAAAAGTGAACTACCTGAGCAGTTCACCTTTTAATTACATTTCAAAGTCTTTTTCAGGATCCAAGCCGTAGAGTTCACTGACTGGATCAGTCTTAGCAGTCGGTTTAACCACGAGGATCGCCGTAACTGCTTTAGTCGACTCATATCCGGCTAAAGATACCACATCTTCGATCAGATAAGTCAGACCGTCACTATTATAAATATGCTCACCGATCACCGGTAACTTTTCAAAAGTAGTTTTGTTCATCCGGTAATAATCCCCGTTTTTTTCGTGCATGACTAGAATCGCTTGCGTCACTTCGATCCCCCCTAAAAATTTTTTTGCTTTACCAAAGCTCTTTCATTATAGTATATATCAATATTTTTTTACATAGGTATTTGCCAAAAAATCTAAAAAGTTCTGCCAGTATCCCAGCAGAACTCTCTATATTAGATATTGATAACTTTTTCCAAGAACGCTTTAGTCCGTTCATTTTGAGGATCTTCAAAGATCGCTTCGGGGCGTCCTTCTTCGACAACATAGCCATCAGCCATGAAGACGACCCGATCGGCCACTTCTTTAGCAAAGCCCATTTCGTGGGTCACAACGACCATCGTCATCCCATCTTTAGCTAGATCTTTCATAACTTCCAACACATCACCGACCATTTCTGGGTCAAGTGCTGAGGTCGGTTCGTCAAACAACATGATATCTGGATTCATCGCCAAAGCACGTGCGATCGCGACCCGTTGCTTTTGCCCCCCTGAAAGTGAGGCTGGCATTGCATCGAATTTATCAGCTAAACCGACTGTTTCCAGTAACTTTTTAGCAGTCGTCATTGCTTCATCTTTGTTAGCTTTACCCAACTCAACTGGGGCTAGCATGATGTTTTCACCCACACTCAAATTGTTGAACAAGTTAAAATGTTGGAATACCATCCCGATATTTTCACGAGCCTTATCGATATTTGTCTTAGGATCACTGATATCATGTCCATCGATCACGATCGACCCGGAAGTTGGTTCTTCAAGCTTATTCAAGCAACGCAATAAAGTACTCTTCCCTGAACCAGAAGGTCCGATCAAAACGACTACTTCATTATTTGCAACTTTAAAATCAATGCCCTTTAACACTTGATTTGAGCCGTAGTTTTTCTTTAAATTCGTAACATCTACTTTTAAATCTGTCATTAATTATTGATCCTCCGTTCGATCCACTTCGAAAGAAGCGTTAAAGCTGTAATGATGACTAGGTAGATCACCGCAACGATCGCCCATACTCTAAAGCCTTCGAGGTTTCGTGCGATAATGATCTTCCCGGTCTGAGTAAGTTCAAGCAACCCGATAACAGATAAGATCGAGGTATCCTTTAAGGTAATGATGAACTGGTTGATAAACGATGGGACCATGATCTTGATCCCTTGAGGTAAGATGACCCGACGCATTGATTTACCAAACGGCATCCCTAAACTACGTGCGGCTTCCATCTGTCCTTTATCGACCGATTCGATCCCACCTTTAACAAAGGCAGCCGTGTAGGCACCTTCATTTAACATCAACGTGATCACACCAGCTAAGAAGGCTGGCACTTTGCTACCGATCAAGCTTGGGACACCATTATAAATGAACAGTGCTAACACGATCAATGGTAGCCCACGGAAGATATAGATGATCGTTGTCGAAAGGCCACGGCAGAATTTGTTTGGTACGACACCTAACAAGCCGACAAAGATCCCAAAGACTGTGGCGCACAAGATACCCACGATCGTCAATTTCAGCGTTTCAATGATCCCTGAGATAAAGGCATCTTTGTTTTCTTTCAAGATCCCTAAAACTGTTCGATCTTCTGAAGCAGCAGTTTGTGATTTGACCTTAGTTTCAGAAGTTGCTTTACCTTCTGTGTATTTTTTGATGATCTTATCGTATTCACCGTTAGCTTTCAACTTAGCTAGACCTTCGTTGAACATCTTGAGCAACTCTTGGTTTTGACCTTTTTTGACAGCAAAACCCGTTTCGGTCGTATTAGCTGGCTTAGTTACAACTTTTAGATCTAAGCCATTTTTGATCGCATAATACATTACAGCACTATCTTCAAAACAGGCAGCAGAGTTACCATTGATGACATCATTGTACACACCATCAGAATCATCGAACGTTACGATCTCAAAACCGTATTTATCTTTGATCGAATTAGCATAATCAGCCCCCGCTGTCCCAGTCTTAACGGCTACTTTTTTACCTTTTAATTCTGATAAATTTTTGATCCCACTACCATCTTTGACCGCCATTACGATCCCAGCAGAATAGTATGGATCAGAGAAATCAAATTTTTGCTTTCGTTCTTCTGTGATCGACATCCCCGCGATCATCCCATCAGCTTGTCCAGCACTTACAGATTGAACAGCGGCGTTGAAGCCAACGGGGCGGATCTTGACTTTAAAGCCCTCTTCTTTAGCAATTGCACGTAAAAGATCTAAATCGATCCCCACATACTTATTCTCTGTGTTGGCATACACAAACGGTGGAAAAGTCACATCCGTGTCGATCGTATATGTCTTTTCTGATGCCGCTTGGATCTGTGGCTGGGAGAAAACACCCAACATAAATAATCCAAGCACTGCACTTAACATCGCAATAAACTTCTTCATGGGAACTCCCCTTTACTAGAATTTAATATAAAATTATTATAGCACAACTTTTGTCAGAAGATAGTACATGAGAACTCAAACCATAATACAAAACTTAGATTTTGTATCACAATACTATTAAAAAAGCCTATAAAAACGGGTTTTTATCTCGGGTCAAAAAAATAAAATTAAATTTTGATTAACTTTTACAGCATGTGATTAATCACAAAATTCGATATTTTCCACAAACTCCCAAAACAACAGCATTTATCATTAAATTAACACTAGCAAAATCGTTACCCGGGAATGTAATAAGATATGACATGTCATTTGTGTAATATCTCAAATTCACTCGTTTTCCCCTGAATAATTTTTTCGATCGCTTGCGCCAGTCTTTTTCGTTCGACTGGTCGATACTTCTTTAGCCCAGGCAAAAAGGTGATCACGTGTAAGATCTTGCCTAAATAATACGTGCTCTTTTTAGTACGATCATAGATCAAACCGGGATACACAACATATGCGTGCTCACCTAGAACTTGGCGCGCGTATGTTTCAACGGTCCGTTTGGCTTTTACATAAGCCGGAGGTCCCGCATTAGCTGAGATGAACAAAAATTTGGTCTCACTTGTTTTGATGGTCGTAATGATCTGTTTAGCCGGTTCGATACTAGCATTTTGATAATTCAACTGCTTTTTACGATCTGGCCACAAGATCCCCACACAATCGATGACCCAATCCGCTTCGTTGAGCAACGCTTGCCAAGCTCCCGTCTGCTTTAGATCTACTCTTTGATACGTAACACCAGCTACACTGTGCGAACGCTTGCCACCACGTGATAAACTGTATAGTTCCAGCGTCTTATTCTTGACCAGGACCTGTAAGATACCTTGTCCAACAAAACCAGTCCCACCAACAACGACAACTTTCATCAGCTCACCTCCAGTACTTGATTTTTCCTGATTATAGCACTAAAAAAGTACGAATATGTAAACTTTTGCCTACACATTCGTACTTTAACAACTATTTATTGAGTTTTCCCTTAGCTACTGCTTGATGATAAAAGATCCAAGCAATCACGCCAAAAAAGACTGGTCCAATGATCGTCCAAAAGGCGGTATCATACTCGTGTTGTAAAATAGGTTCAACACAGGTAAAGATTATCCCACCAGCAAGGACTAGCAAAACAATGACCGTGACGATCCAGGTCCATTTACGACTCTTGAAAAATTCAAATGGGCGCTCGATATCAGTTCTTTGTTTGAAGAACGGAAACGCGCCAACTAAAAAGAGATACGGACAACTCGTTGAGACATTCGCCATGTCCGTCAAGATCGTATAAAACTTTTGGGCAGCCGAGCCCCCAAAAGCGACTAAAAAGATAAAGATACAAACGATCGTTGCTTGAAGCCACATTGAAAAAGCTGGCATTCCTGCTTTGTTTAAGCTCGTCATTTTTTTAGGCCAAAGTTTAGGGTCAGAACCTAAAATAAACGATTTGATCGGTGAATAGACTAAGATGAAAAAGGCCCCGACATAACCGATAAACATCCCCAAACCAGCAAAGCGTGTCATCAAGACGCCAAGAAACTGGCTTGTTTGTGCCGATAAGCCCAATGCTTGACCTAAAACGACCCCTAAATTATTCATCAAAACATATGTAATATTTCCCAGGTTAGCTTCATTTTTTCCAATGACTTCTTGCCAATTAGTACTGATCCCCCACATAAAGATCATCAACGAATAACTAAGAGCGATCACTAAAGTTGAGATCAAAACGGCCCGCGGAAAAGTCTTTTCCGGTTTTTCAATATCATCCATGACGCCCCCGAGCGATTCCATCCCAGCATAGGCAAAGATCGCATAGACCACAAAGGATAACAAAGCGACCAGCGTACTAAAATCTGGATTAGGTGACGTCGTAAAACTGCTCCAGCCTGTGATCGGTTGTTTTAAAGTGCCATGATCAGCGATCCAGATCACAACACTAGCCACACAAAAGATCACATTCAACGCAATCGTGAAGACCCCACCGATCGAACCGACCTTAGCCACAAAATCCATCCCACGTGTACTGAAAAATGTGACTACCAAGATCCAAATGATCGCTAATAACCCGATCGTCTGCGTTGCGCCTAGACCTAAAAAAGTCCAGCTTTGAGTGGTGTCTTTACCGAAAAGCAAAGCCGATAATGGGATCCAGACCTTATTTGACGTCGAGACTAACCAAATGACCCACGAGGCTAACCAGATAAACGTCCCGATAAAAGCGATCTTTTCTCCAACTGAGCCCGCTAGCCAAGAATAGATCCCACCTTTTGCTTCTTTAAAGGCAGCACCATACTCGGCTAACATCAAAGCACTGGGAAGAAAGAAAAAGATCGCCGCTAAGATATACCACATGATACTGCCATATCCCATCTGTTCATAAGCGACGGTCGAATTCGCAAATCCAAAGATCGTTGAAAAGATCATCATTACCAAACCAAAAAGTTTGATTTTCTTTTTATTCACATTAAACCCTTCTTCTTATACATTATTATTAATATTTATTCATTATACACTTTTTAGTAACAACATAAAAGTGTATATCAAAATATTTTTAACGATTATCTATGCAAAAAGAGTTATGATCTGATCTACTAGTGCAACAAAATAATTCTATTTATAAGTATTGACAAAGCTACGTGACAGGCATAAACTGTAATAGTTGAGTTTTTATTGGGCATTCGCCAAACTGGTAAGGCAGTGGACTCTGAATCCATAATTTACTGGTTCGAGACCAGTATGCCCAACTATTATCAAAAAAGACACGCTTAAATTTTTAGGCGTGTCTTTTTTGCCTTATTTTCTTCACAAAAAAAGCTTGGGCGTTCCTGCACCCAAGCTCTCCGTCTTATATCCTACCCACGTTTGACCGTATTTTTATGCTTATTGCGGTCTTTTTCCTTAACGTAACGGTGGGCATGCTTTTTCAAGTACTGTAATAATTTAGCCTCGTTGGCAAATTCACGTGGATGTTGTTGGCCGTGCAACCGTAAAGTGATCTTATTGATCTTGTCACGTCCTGTCCAGGTATAGCTATGTTCAACGATAAAACGGTTCAAAAACTTGCCGTCTTTTTTGCCAAACTTCAGTACATATACTCTCTCAGGCACCATCAACGGATTAACGTGCTCTTTTTCATACTCGACACCGTGTGCACGTAGAAAATTTTTCGTTTTTCTAAGCATGTTTCTCCTCCTAACTTGATAGTAATCCTTTTACTTACTTCACCTATTATAGCACCTTTGAACTTATTTTTTGATAACAATTTGTTAACATTAACAAATTTAAAAGAATTATTCAATAACTTTATAAAAAAAGCCGCTGGCTAAACCAACAGCTCTAACTTATCACCCGCACGGGGATCGAACCCGTAACTCCGCCTTGAGAGGGCGACGTCTTAACCAATTTGACCAGCGGGCAATGACTACTCTTATTAGTATACTCTCTTTTTAAATAACGTCAACTATTTATCCAAATTTTTTAACGCAAAAAAGCAATAACCTAAAAAGAGCAGTCCCGTCCAAATAACACAGAGGACAAAAACTAGATCTAGCCATGCAAAAGCGAGGTAAAATCTAGTCGCAAACACTAACAATGTGATAACACACCAAATAACTAGCTTACGCTTGAGATAGGCACTCTCACTTGCCATTAAAAGTCACTTGCAATTCCGGGACCGCATTTAACTTGCGGTCATAGTATTGGACCTCGATCCGCTTACCATTTTCATCAGCAAAAGTCTCAACTATCGCAAATGTGCCACCGAGCGCAGTGAATTTTCCACGTGGATAGCTGATACTGCCCGGATTCAAAATGAATTTACCATTGATCACTTCGACTCCTAATTGATGGGTATGCCCAAAGAAAGCCATATTAGCACCTAACTCATCCATTTTAGCTTGCAAGCCACCCAAGCCAAAACCTACACCGAGCAAATGCCCATGAACTAACAAGATCTTGTCTTGACCACGATCAAAAAATTGTTCATCTTGCAACTCCAGATCATAGTCACAGTTACCACGAACGACTTTAAAATGTTTGAAAACTTCATCTGTTGCGGGCAACTCTGAATCACCACAATGTAACATCAGATCAACTTTCCCTGCATAAGCCGTGATCAATTTTTGCAAGATCGCCTTATCACCGTGACTATCACTAACAACTAAATATTTCATTTTATCGTACCTCGTTTAGCCATGCGTCAAAACGTTCCATCAAAGCTTTGACTGCTCGTCCACGGTGACTGACACTATTCTTTTCTTCCATTGATAATTGGGCAAAGGAGCGTTCAAATGGTGGATAATAGAACAGTGGATCATAACCAAACCCACCTTGGCCACGTTGTTCTTCTAAGATCACACCGTTGACCTCACCTTCAACTGTCAACTGTTCGCCGGCTGGACTAGCAACGACGATCGCACAATGAAAATGAGCTGTCCGTTTATCCGGGGCAACACCGGCTAATTCAGCTAACAACTTTTGCTTATTGGCCTCATCATCGTGATCACCAGCATAACGCGCTGAATAGATCCCTGGCGCCCCATCTAACTGATCGACCATGAGTCCTGAATCATCTGCTAAAGCGATCACTTGGTACTTTTCAGCTAAGGCTGTCGCTTTGATAGCCGCATTTTGTGCGAACGTTTCACCATCTTCAACGATCTCGATCGGATCATTTAGGTCATTTAACGTCACAACTTCAAAACCCTTTGGTTCAAATAGTTTACGATACTCTTTAGCCTTACCTTCATTTTTGGTTGCAATTAAAATCTTATCCATGAACATCACCTCATTACTAATTATGCACTAAATCACACCTTGATTTCAAACTAACTACTAACCACCGAGTTTAAAAATCATTAGTAACACGGTATAATTAGAGTAATAACTATTATTAAGGATGTGTCTTTTTTAATGCAAGATAATTTTTATGAACTGGCAAGTTCGCAAAATCAGCTCAGCGCGACTTTGATCCGCGATGCCTTGATCCCCGATATCCTAGGTAAGGATAACAATATTCTTTATTGGGCTGGCAGACGTTTGGCCCGTCTCTTTCCTTTAGCTAAGGATGAGGAGTTACCGCTCTTCTTTGAACAGGCAAATTGGGGTCAATTAAAACGCGTCAAAGCCAAAAAAGAACAACAATACTTTGAATTGACCGGTCAGATCGTTGAGACACGGCAAAAATTGAACTCAGCTTGTGAATTTTTGATCGAAGCGGGCTTTTTAGCCGAAACGATCCAAAATCAACTCGGTTTCGTCACAGAAGCGATCATTGATAAAAAGACACATGATACTGTAACGATCTTAGTCCAAGTCGACACCAAAGATCCCCTTGATCTCGACTTTATCGAAGAACAAAAACCGCTTAACATCTTGACCGAACCAGAAGCAAAATAAAATAGTCTAACAAATAACGCGGGAGCTACCACAATGCAAAACATCATGGTGGCTCCCGCGTTGTATCTTAAAGATATTGTTCTAATTTTGCTTTGAGTGCGCCTTTATCATGGTAACCGATCAAAGTATCGACCACTTGACCATCTTTTTGGATCAATAAGGTCGGAATACTCATCACACCATATTTAGTCGCTGTAGCTTGGTTCTTATCAACATCGACTTTACCGATCTTCACTTGACCCGCCATCTCTTCGGCAAGCTTTTCAACTACAGGTGCTTGCATCCGACAAGGGCCACACCATGTTGCCCAAAAATCAGTCAAAGTCACACCATTTGCAGTTTCTTGTGCAAAATCTTCATCTGTCCATTCTTTTACCATAAGCTGTTCCCTCACTTTTCATTTCGTATTTATTCAGTAAGAATATATCACATCTAAACAAAAAAGCAACTTATTTGTTTTAGCGGAAATAAACGACCGTAGCCCCATTGCCGCCATTATTTGGCGCTGCAAAATTAAAGCTTTTGACAGCGCGATTAGATTGTAGATACTGCGTGATCCCTTGGCGCAAGGCTCCGGTCCCTTTACCATGCACGATCGTCACTGACGGATATCCCGCTAAGATCGCGGCGTCAATATAGCGATCTACCTCAGTCATTGCTTCTTCATAGCGTTTGCCCCGAAGATCAAGTTGCGGTGAAACATGACTCGTTGACGCTGAGCGCAAGACAGTCCCAGCACGTTTGACTTTCTTTGGTTCAACATTGACCTTTTCAAGATCAGCTTCATCGATCTTCATCTTCAAGATCCCTAACTGCACTTCCCAAACATGCTCTCCGACTTTTTGCACCAAGACCCCACGTTGACCATAAGAAGTCACCATCACATCATCATTTGGTTTGAAAGCTTGTTTGCGCTTAGCACGCTTCAAGACTTTATTTTTCTTCAAAGCCCGTTTTTGCTCAAGCGCATTTAATTGGGCTTTGGCATCGATCAGTTCGTTTTCCTTGATCTCAGTCGCGGCATTTTGTTTCAAGGCGCGTAATTCACCGATGATCTCATCTGCTTTTTGTTTAGCTTGTTCGACGATCTCGTTAGCTTTTTGCTTAGCTTGATCTTGCATTTGCTCCCGCTCATTGACAAAGCGCTCATAGGCCGCTGCCAGCTCATGATGCAGCTTTTGAGCTTCATCAAGGTTGGCTTGTAAACTGATCGCCTCTTCTTCTGCTTGACGCCGTTTTGCGACCAGGTCAGCGATCATATTATTGAGATCTTGGCTGTCTTTAGCGACTAAATTTCGCGCAGCTGTGACGATCGTTTGGGATAGACCCAGGCGCTCAGAAATATTGAACGCATTACTTTGGCCCGGGATCCCGATCAACAACCGATATGTCGGTCGTAATGTTTCTTCGTTGAATTCCATCGAAGCGTTGATCGTTTGGGTCCGTTCAAAGCCATATGTCTTGAGCTCGGGATAGTGTGTCGTTGCCAAAACGTAAGCCCCACTGGCCCCAATAGCGTCCAAGATCGCGATCGCAAGCGCAGCCCCTTCTTGTGGATCAGTTCCAGCCCCCAACTCATCGAATAAAACAAGAGAGTCTTGATCGACCCGCTCTAAAATATTGACGATATTTGTCATATGAGAGGAGAACGTACTTAAACTTTGCTCGATCGATTGTTCATCCCCGATATCAGCAAAAATGTCCTTAAAGACCCCGATCCGACTGTTTTCAAAAGCCGGGATAAACAGGCCTGATTGTCCCATCATTTGGACTAAGCCCAAAGTCTTTAACGTGATCGTCTTCCCACCCGTATTAGGACCGGTGATCACCATTGCTTGATAATCTTTTCCTAGGATAATATCGTTTTTGACCGCTTTATCCATCTCCAAAAGCGGATGCCAAACTTGGCGCAAGTAAATATCTTTTTGTTCTGACAATAAAGGTTGCGTCGCCTTGAGCTCTTTAGCGTATTTGGCTTTAGCGTTGATAAAATCAAATTCACCTAAGATCTTAGCATCGTGAGCTAATTCAGCCGTATAAGGCATCGTCTCTTCCGATAATTCGCGTAAGATCCGCAAGATCTCCTCTTTTTCAGCTACCTGCTCTTGCTTGAGACGATTATTCAATTCTACGATCTCACGTGGTTCGATAAAGTAGGTCTGCCCCGAAGAACTTTGGTCGTGAACGATCCCCCCAAATTTACCTTTATGCTCAGCACGCACAGGGATAACATAACGGTCATTTCTGATCGTCACATTGGCTCCGCTTAGATATTTAGCATTATTACCACGGGTCAATGCCACTAAACGGTTCCTGATCGTGGCTTCAGTCGTTGAGATCTGACGACGCAATGAGCGTAAGAGACTAGAGGCGTCATCGGTCACATAGCCATCAGCTTCCAAAGATACTTGCAGCCGCTTAGCCAATTGCGGTAAAGTCTCAAGTTGTTCTTCGAGTTCATATAGATAATTCAATTCAACTTTTTCATCGGCTAGAGCCATAAAAAAGCGATGTACTTCGTTAGCTGAGCGCAACACCTGACTGATCTCAGCTAATTCTTTGCCATTTAGCGTTGCTCCGATCTCTAAACGCTTGAGATGATTGGTGATCAACGTTAACTGTGGGACTGGTACCCCACCTTTTAAGCGCAAAATATCTGCGCCATCTTTTGTTTGTAAGAGCTTCACCTGGATCTCATCAAGATCGGTGCTGGGTCTTAAGCGTTTGACTTGACGCTTGCCCATTTCAGTTGTCGCATGTTGGAACAACTTTTGTTTGATCTTGTCGTATTCGAGGATCGCTAAACTTTTACGATTCATTTCCATCCCCCTGTGATTCAAGTAACCAGTTATCTAATACTTGTTGTGAGATGACTGGTGTCTTTTTTAGCATAAACTGTGCTACGCTAGATTCGGCAATAAATGGCTTTGGTTGTACACCAGGCCAAGTATCCACTAGTAGCAACAAAAAGAAGATCACACCATACATCATTGCCAACGAAAAAAGCCCACCTAATAAACGGTCAGCTTGGGAAATGATCGGTATCTTCTTAGCTGTTTGGCGTACTGCATTTGTAATGAGCCGTAGTCCTAAGCCACCAATGATCGCGATCACCCAAAAGGCCAACATCTGGTAGAAGATCCGATTCACTTCTGTCGTTGCAAATATACTACTTAACTTTTGTCCCAAACTAGGCGCAAAGTAAAGCCCCAGACCTGCGACCACTACAAAGCCAACTAGCTTGATAAAGATCGCTGCTAGGCCTTTATGCGTTCCATGACGAAAAGCTGCTACTAGTACGATCAAAATACCTATTGTTAAAATCATTTTTTCTCTATTCTTTTGGTTCTGTTTGCTTTAATTTCAGCAATTCTTCTTGTTTATATAATTGATCTGAGACTGCATTGATCGCTAATAGGATCGCTGCTTTTTCATTATTCAATGACGGCATCAATTCCTTGATCTCCGCCAATTGTTCTTCCACGATCTTGACAACAGCTGCCATATGATCTGGTTCAGCTTTACCAATGATCGTATAAACTTCATTTGCAATCTTAACTTTAAAACGTCGCTTATTTTCAGGCATTCTCAAAAAAGCCCCCTAATTAAAAATTAACATACTATATTTTAGCATAATATCTAAGTGTGGAGAAAATCATTTTGAGCCGTACGGATAGCCTAAGTCAAACTATGATGCGTTTTTTGCATCATTGCTTGACTGTAGCTATACGCTAGGCTCAAATTTTTGCAACACATCAATATCTAAGTGTGGAGAAATGCGGGTCGCACCGTACACCACTTACAGAAAAAGGCCCTCAATATCCAAAAGATATCCAGGGCCTGTAAGCGAAAAGAATTATTGGAGATTTTCGTCATTCAAGAAAGTATCTAAGACACCTTCGACCATATCCCATTCTTCATCACTTTCGATATCGTAAAGTTCAGCATCCTTAGCTTGACCATCTTCGTCAGGGTTAAAGGAGAAGGCTAAAACATCAACTTGTTCTTCAGGTTCTGAACCGGCTGGGATCAACAAGATATAAGCCTTGCCGTAATCTTCTGATTCAAATGTGAATAAAATTTCGTATAAAGTTTCGTTGCCATCTGCGTCAACTAATGTGATCATCTTTTCTTCTTGTTCACTCATTATCAATACCTGCTCTTTCTTATAATTCTGAGAGTAACTTGCCTTTGCTATCAAGATAGTTTTGCAAGATCAAGCCCGCAGCTAGTTTATCGATCACTTGCTTGCGCTTCTTGCGTGAAGTATCAGCTTGTTCAACTAGCATACGTTCTGCTTCGACCGTTGTCAATCGTTCATCACAAAAATCAACGGGTAAAGCAAATCTTTCTTCTAAAAGTTTACCATAATTTTTAGAAGCTTCTGCTCGAGGTCCTAAAGTATTATTCATATTCTTAGGTAATCCGAGAACAAAACCCTTAACATCATATTCTAAGACCAATTCAGCGATCCGATCGATCCCAAACTGTTCTTCATCTTCATTGATCCTAACGATCTCAACACCTTGAGCTGTCCAGCCCAATTCGTCACTGACTGCTACTCCGACGGTTCTTGAACCTACGTCTAGCCCCATCAATCGCGCCATTAATTTTCTTCCTCCTTGTTGAGATATGAACGAACCAACTCTTCGATTATCTCATCACGTTCATGTCTTCTGATCAGGTTGCGCGCATCGTTTAACCGCGGAATATAGGCTGGGTCCCCTGATAATAGATAGCCTACTATTTGGTTGATCGGGTTATAGCCTTTTTCTTCCAAAGCCGCATAAACGGTTTCTAGCGTCTCGCGCACATCCTTTTTATCGCCGTCATCAAAGTTAAAATACATTGTTTTATCCAACGAACTCATCTCAAAACACCTCCGTGATCTTGTCTACTAGTTCTATTTTACTAAACAAATGCTTACGCTACAATGAATATCTCTCAATTTGTATATTACAAAAAGATTATGTTTGTAAACTAAACGTCATGCTAACGAATAAAAGACCTTAGAAATCACCTTCTAAGATCTTTTAACGCTAAATTATTTATCAGCCAACCAAGTCTTGGCTTTAGCTAAAGCTTCACCGATACCAGCTGGGTTCTTACCACCAGCTTGGGCTAAGTTAGGGCGACCACCACCGCCACCACCAACAAGTGGAGCGATGTCTTTGATCAAGTCCCCTGCTTTGATGCCTGCTTTGATGCCGGCATCGGAAACACCCACGATCAAGTTGACCTTATCCTTAGCTGGTGCTGTCGCTAAGACTAACACTTCGGATAGATCTTTTTCTTTCCATTGGTCAGCTAATTGACGCAATTGATCCATTCCAGAAACGTTGACTTTAGCCGCGATCAACGTATGACCATTGACTTCATTAACATCTTTGAAGATATCTTGTGCTTGTTGACTGGCAAACTTAGCTTCAAGTGCTTGTTTTTGTTGTTCTAATTCTTTGATCTGTGCTTGTAAAGCTTCGACCTTACGTGGCACTTCTTTTAATTGCACGACTTTCATTTCCGCAGCTGTTTCTTGCAATAAATTATTGCGTTGTTCTAAGAATTCAAAAGCTTCCTTAGAAGTTACCGCTTCGATCCGCCGAACCCCAGCACCGACACCGGATTCAGAAACGATCTTGAAGAGACCAAGTTCGTTAGTGTTGTCAACGTGATTACCACCACAGAATTCCATGGAGTAGTCGCCGGCTTTAACAACACGTACGGTATCGCCATATTTATCGCCAAACAATGCGATCGCACCAATCTTTTGAGCTGATTCAAGGTCCGTGACCACTGTTTCAACTGGTAAATTAGCCCAGATCTTAGCATTAACGATATCTTCAACTTGTTGCAATTGTTCAGCTGTGACTGCCCCAAGGTTCGTGAAGTCAAAGCGCAAGTAAGTTGGTTCCACCAATGAACCAGCTTGATGTGTGTGTTCGCCTAAAACATCACGTAAAGCTTGGTCTAACAAGTGAGTTGCCGTGTGGTTCTTTTTGACTTTATTATGGAATTCACGGTTTACTTCTAAGCGGTAAGTCATGCCCTTAGCCAATTTTTGGCGTAATTTCAAAGTATGCATGTTTTGGCCATTTGGTGCATGTTGCACATCCATCACTTCAGCGACCACATTACCGTCTTCATCTTTGACGAGACCTTTATCGGCTACTTGGCCCCCCATTTCAGCATAAAATGGTGTCTTATCAAAGATAACTTGTACCGTCGTATCAGCTTGTGCTTCATTTACCAAAGCATCATCTAAAATGATATCTTCGACAGTCCCTAAAGCATTCAATTCGCTATAACCAACATATTCGCTTGGAGTCGTGATGTCAGTCAATAAGCCGTTTTGAACGCCCATGGATTTAGCCCCAGAACGAGCATTTCGCGCACGTTCACGTTGTTTTTCCATTTCAGTATCAAACCCTGCTTTGTCCACACCTAGACCATTGTCACTTGCATATTCAAGTGTCAATTCATATGGGAAACCATAAGTATCGTAAAGTTTGAAGACACCGGCTCCAGAAAGTTCAGTTTGACCAGCAGCTTTAGTTTGTTCGATCAAGTCATCCAATAAAGCGACCCCGTCTTTTAAGGTCTCATTGAAACGATCTTCTTCCATGCGGATAACTTTTTGAATGTAGTCAGCTTGTTCTAAAACTTCTGGATAAGCGGCTTCCATGATCTGACCCACGATCGGCACTAATTTATACAAGAATGCTTGGTCGATCCCAAGTTTTTGACCATGCATAACAGCTCGCCGGATCAAACGGCGGATAACATAGCCACGTCCTTCGTTTGAAGGTAAAGCGCCGTCGCCGATCGCAAAAGTCACAGCCCGCGCATGATCAGCGATGACCTTAAATGAGATGTCTTTTTCAGGATCTTGACCGTAATGATACTTACCACTTAATTTTTCAGTTTCCTTGATAAGTGGCATGAAAAGGTCGGTCTCAAAGTTTGTCTTCGCGTTTTGGAAAACAGAAACGACACGTTCTAAGCCCATACCCGTATCAATGTTTTTATGTGGTAATTCTTCGTAAGTGCCATCTGGCTTGTGGTTGAATTGGGAGAACACGATATTCCAGATCTCAAGGTAACGTTCATTTTCGCCCCCTGGATAGTTTTGTGGATCATCTTCAGCCACGTTGTTCATCGCTTGGCCACGATCATAGAAGATCTCAGAGTCGGGACCAGATGGACCTTCCCCGATATCCCAGAAGTTATCTTCATCTTCGTAGATATGATCTTCTTTGACCCCAGCTTCAAGCCAGATCTTCTTAGCATCGGTATCTTTTGGATAAACCGTGATGTAAAGTTTTTCGGGATCTAAAGCGAACCATTCTTCGCTCGTCAACAATTCCCAAGCCCAATTGATCGCTTCTTTTTTGAAGTAATCACCGATCGAAAAGTTACCTAACATTTCAAATAATGTATGGTGGCGCGCAGTCCGCCCAACATTTTCGATATCGTTAGTTCTGATCGATTTTTGAGAACTCGTCATGCGGTGGTTCTTAGGTACAACAGAACCATCAAAATATTTTTTCATCGTAGCGACCCCAGAGTTGATCCAAAGTAAAGTTGGGTCATCTTGAGGAACTAAAGGTGCACTTTTCATGATATCGTGACCTTTTTGTGCAAAGAAATCTAAATACATTTGCCGGATTTGGGAACTTGATAATTCTTTCATCTTTGATCCTTTCTGGGCTGAAGGCAAAAAAACACCGCTGCTAGCAAGGACGCCTTAGCGCGGTACCACCTTGCTTGCAACGATGTTAGTCGTAACCTCTCAGCTGCTCAAATACGTGAGCACGTTATTTTCATGTAATAATATTAGTTTCAGGGAGCACCAATCAGTTTTTGCAAGTCCTTTCACCTACCGGACCCTCGCTTTAGCAAACTAGCTGACTGACATATCCTGAGTCAATGCAAAGTATAGGCAAAAATCGCCTTTTTGTCAAGCTTACGAACGCTGATTTTTACGTTCTTGTCGGCGCGCGATCTTGCGTTTTTGTTGGGCATCACGTTTTAACGCGCGCTTGATCTTATTCTTGTAGCCTGGTTTGCGCTTCTTCTTAGCCTTTTTGACCATCCCGATCATCTTAGGATCAAGACTTTCTTGTCTCGTCCGGCGTTTTTGGCGCCGATTGCGGTCATAAGAGTCCACGATCTCGCCATTTTTGAGCGCTTTAGGGACAAAAGTGACCCCCATCTTTTCTAATTCTTCGATCTGAGCTTCCTCACTTGGGACATACAATGTGATCGCTATGCCCTTAAGGTTGTTACGCCCAGTCCGCCCAACACGGTGTACGAAAAATTCAAGGTCTTCTGGTAGATCATCATTGATCACATGTGAGACCCCTTCGATATCGATCCCACGAGCTGCAAGATCGGTCGCAACGACATATTGATATTCGAGATTTTGGATCTCACGCATCAAACGTTTGCGTTCCCGTGGTTGGATGCCCCCGTGGATCTTAGCGACTTTTAGACCTTGATGACGCAAATAAGTCGTCAATTCGTCAGCCCGTTCTTTGGTGTTAGCAAAAACTAACGCTAAATATGGTTCGCCCATCGTCAACAATTGATAGATCAATTGCTTTTTATCGCGTCCCTTAGTCGAAAGTAACCAGTTATCGATCGTCGGACTGATAACTGTTTTATTTTCCACCACTTCAACCACGGGATCATTCATATATTTTTGTAAGAATGGTTTTAACTTTTGGGGGATCGTTGCTGAAAAGACCAACATTTGAAGATCTTTTGGTAAAGCTGACGCGATCGCATCAGTCTCTTTTAAGAAACCTAAATCTAGTGTCATATCAGCTTCATCAACGACTAAATAATGCGCATTATGCACATCTAAAGCATTTGAACGCATCAGATCCAAGATCCGTCCCGGTGTCCCGATCACGATCTGTGGTTGGTGGTGCTTTAATTTTTCGATCTGGCGTAATTTATCAGTCCCACCGACATAGTTTTGGACTAAGATCTCAGTTTCGGAATGCTTAGCTAGTTGCTTAGCAGCACCATAGATCTGATAGGCCAATTCTCGACTCGGAGTCGTAATAACAGCTTGGACTGCATGGACAGCTGGATCGATCGCATTAAAGATCGGCAGCAAGAAAGTATGGGTCTTACCACTCCCTGTTTGCGATTGTCCGACAACACTTTTGCCCTTTTTGATCACCGGGATCAAGCGTTGTTGCACTTCAGTCGGTGTTTGAAAGCCGATCTCGGTCAACGCTTCATTTAAGAAGGGTTTTAAGTTAAAATCTTTAAATGTCTTATTCATAATATCCTCAATTTCTATTTTTCTGCGCTCGCAGCGATCTTGTCTAACTTAGTAAGATAAGTTGGCAGCTCATCTAAGCTTCTCAGGATCGCTCCGCTAGCTAGGGGATGACCGCCACCTTCATATTCCTTAGCTAATTCGTTGATCACAGGTCCCTTAGAGCGGATCCGTAAACGATAGGTCTCGTCTTTTTGTTGCACGAGCACGGTCCAACAAACGACAGAAGAGATCTTACCCACTAATGGTACGATCGGAGCTGTGCCAGCATCCTCTAATGTGAATTGTGCCAGCGTCTCATTATCTAAGACCACGTAAGCTGCATTGTGTTCAGTGTACTTGATGTTTTCTAAAACATAGGCTGATAACCGCGCAACCTCTGGTGTCACTTCGTCTAAAGTCCGATTTACTTGACTGGCATCAAAATCATATTCCATCAATTTAGCCGCTGCCCGCATCGTAGCTGGTGTCGTGGCATTATACATGAAACGTCCCGTATCCCCAACGATCCCCGCATACAATAGACGCGCCGCTTTTGCATTTAGTTTTAATTTGCCATCCAAGTTTTCCACTAAACGCGTGATGATCTCAGAACAGCTGGAAGCTGAACTATCGACCCAACAAATATCCCCATAAGGGTCATCATTTGGATGATGGTCGATCTTGATCAAAAACTTGCCTTTAGTATAGCGGTCATCATCGACACGCGGTTGATTAGCCGTATCAGTGACGATCACTAAAGCATCCCGATAGCATTCATCGCTGATCTCTTGGGGCGTATCGAGCCAACTTAGGCCCTTGACGTTTTTACCGACTTGATAAACAGTCTTGGTCGGAAATGTCTCGCGAATAATTTCAGCCAACCCACATTGTGATCCATAGGCATCTGGATCGGGACGCTGGTGGCGATGGATAATGATCGTATCATACTGTTTGATCTGTGCTAAGATTTCTTCTTCAACCTTCATTTTTCGTTTCCTTATCTTTTTTTGTAGTTAAATACCTATAACAATGTAGTATACCACGTTATTTCCCTATTGTTCAAACAATGGTAGACTCAAGTTCTCAAATTCTAGTGGGGCTAACCCCGTCATCGTCAGACCTAACAAGCGTAATTCTAACTCTGCCGGGGCTACTTCTTCAAATAACTGCATCGCATAATAGACGATGGTCGCGACGTCATTTAAGAAATAGTCTTGCTTAGTCAGGCGCTTCGTGACCGTTTCAAATGAAGCTGTCCGCAATTTCAAAACCAAGGTCTTACCATGCTTTTGCTTGTTATTTAATTCTTTTACCAGACGTGTGGCTAGTTGCATAAATTCATCGTTGACTTGGGACTCACTCACTAACGGGCGAATAAAGGTCCGCTCCGTCCCGATCGATTTGCGTTCCCGAACTTCGACTGGTCGTTCATCGATCCCCCGCACACGCTGATATAAGACTGTGCCGATCTTGCCAAAATGTTCATTTAAATAGCGCTCTGATTTGGCATAGAGATCTTCACCCGTCTCGATCCCTAAAGCATGCATCTTAGGTGCAGTCTTTTTGCCCACGCCACGAAATTTTTCGATCGGCAGTGGGAATAAGAAAGCTTTGACCTCCTCTGGTCTGACCACGGTCGTTCCCACTGGCTTACAAAAATCTGAAGCTAATTTAGCTAAAAATTTATTGTACGAAACACCGATCGAACACGTCAGTTGCGTTTCAGCATAGATCCTTTGCTGTAAGCGATGCGCCGTTAAGACCGCTGAGCCAAGTTTTTGTTTGTCAGCCGTGATATCTAAATAAGCCTCATCAAAAGCGACTGGTTCAACTAGATCGGAAAACTCAGCAAAGATCGCATGGATCTGGCGTGAAACTTTACGATATTTTTCAAAATTGGGTGTTACAAAAACTGCTTTAGGACAAAGTTTCAAGGCTTGTTGCGCATTCATTGCCGAATGGATCCCAAAAGCCCGCGCCTGATAATTGGCCGTTGCCACGACTCCGTGCCCTCCTGTTTTACGCGGGTCACGGGCGATCACAACTGGTTTATCACGCAATTTAGGCTCATCACGCATCTCGATCGAAGCATAAAAACAATCCATATCCACATGGATGATAACACGTTGTTTCATCAGTTTCCTCACATCACAAATAGGGACCCAGAGCCAAAACATCCCAGGGTCCCAAATATTTAATCATTCAACTTGCTTAGAAGATCCAATGGTGACCTGCTTTAGCCAGTAACTCATCTGATGCTTGGGGTCCCATCGTCCCGCAGGCATAATTTGGGAAATAATCGACTGGTAGATCTTCTTGATCCCAAGCATTTCTGATCGCATCAACAAATTTCCAAGAATATTCCAATTCATCCCAGTGCGTAAAGTTCACCGAGTTACCTTGCAACGCATTTAAGATCAAGCGTTCGTAAGCTTCAGGAACTTTAGCAACTTGTTCTTTGGTCAAGCGATAGCCGATATTGGTTTGCCGAGTCGCAAATTCTTGCCCGATCTTTTTCGTGTTCAAAGTAAAATCGATCCCGGTATCGGGTTCAACATTGATCGTCAAAGTATTATCAGCTAAGCCTTGGCCACCAAATAAGGAGTCATCATCTTGTTTGAAGACGATGTCGATCCGCGTAGCTTTTGTAGCTAATCTTTTACCTGTCCGGATATAGATCGGCACGCCTGCCATATCGCAGTTATCCACTTCAAGTTTACCCGCTACAAAAGTCTCGGTCATCGAATCCGGGGCGATCATACTTTCTTCACGATAAGCCACCATATCTTTGCCCTCACCATATTGACCCCGAACAAAATTTTGTGCGACTTCTTCGGGTGAATAGATCTTCAAAGCTTCAAAAGTTTCAACTTTTCGCTTCCGGACGTCTTTAGCACAGTAAGAATCTGGTCGATCCATCACAAGTAACGCAACGATCTGTAAAATATGGTTTTGGACCATATCCCGCAAAGCGCCGGCTGTATCATAATAGCCCCCACGCTCTTCGACACCCAATGATTCGCTGAGCGTCACTTGGATGTTGCTGATCATCTTATTGTTCCAGATCGCACTTAAAATGCTGTTACCAAAACGCAGTGCCATAATGTTTTGGATCATTTCCTTACCTAGATAGTGGTCGATCCTAAAGGTCGCTTCTTCTGGGAAATATTTACTGATCTCATCGTTTAATTCTTTAGCACTGGCATAGTCATGTCCAAATGGTTTTTCGATGATCACACGATTATAACCTGCCGTTTTAGTTAGACCTTGTGATTTCAAATGTTCACAGATCGTCCCAAAGAAACTAGGTGACATCGCTAAATAATACAAGCGGTTGCCTTCTAAGCCGTAATCTTGGTCTAACTTATCGGCCAAAACACGTAAAGTCTCATAGTGGTCAACATCATTGACATTATGTGATTGATAGTAGAAATGACTAGCAAATTCATCGATCTGGGTCTGGGAGTTGACCATCCCGTCGATCGATGATCTAACTACATCACGGTAATAGCCATTTGACCAAGGGCGTCTTGCTGTACCGATAACTGCAAAGTGTTTCTTCAAGTAACCACGCTTATACAGATTAAACAAGGCAGGATACAATTTGCGTTGTGCAAGATCGCCAGTCCCACCAAAAATAACAAACAATGCTTTTTGTTCTTTCTTAGCCAAGTTAAGCACCACTTTCATGATTAATTATAGTTATGTTTATTTTACTAATTCAGCTAACATTTAACAAGTAATTCAGTCACGACAAATTCAGTGCAAAGAATTGCATGTATGAGCCATTGCACAAAAAAACGCCCCGAATCACTCGTGAGCGTATTACTTTGTTTTCATTAGATCAGGTGGACACCCTTATCTACATAAATGACATCACCAACTACACCAGTTGCTAAGTCACTCATCAAAAAGGCACAAGTTCCACCGACTTCTCTGATCGTCACAGCCTCTTGATCGACCGTCCGTTGCTTGGAGATCTCTAAGAGGTCAGAGTGCCCCTTGATCCCCGTCACAGCTAACGTTTTGATCGCACCAGCTGAGATCGCATTTACCCGGACCCCAAACTTACCTAGATCACGTGCTAGATAACGCACACTGGATTCTAAGGCAGCTTTGGCGATCCCCATCGTATTGTAACTTGGGATCGCCCGGGTCGAACCCATATAGGTCAAAGTCACTAGACTAGCCGGATCTTTTAAAAGTTCCAACTCCATCGCTGCTTTACTAACAGCAAGCAATGAATAAGCCGAAACATCAAGAGCCGTTTGAAAACCAGCACGGGTCGCATTCGTCACTTCCCCTTCAAGTTCTGCTTTGGGGGCATAAGCGATCGCATGAACGATTCCATCGATCTTACCATACTGCGCTTTGATCTCACTAAAAGCTTGAGCGATACTGTTGTCATCAGCAACATCACACTCAAGTAACGTAGCGTTGTCGCCCGTTAACTTGAGCAAACCTTTTTTGAGGCGCTCATTTTGATACGTATAGATCAACTCAGCACCCTGCTCTTGCATCATTTGGGCACAACCCCAAGCGATCGAGCGTCGATTAGCGACACCCATTACCAAAATCGTTTTATTTGCTAATAAATCTCCCATGATCATAATTTCCTTACTCTAAAATTTTCGAAAACGTTCGTACCGCTCGGCTAACAATTCGTTTGGATCTTTTTTTACTAAAAGCTCTAGATCACGTTTTAAAACAGCCTTGATCGCTGCTACCGTCGACAAATGGTCATTTTCATCTTCTGCGATCACCCCTTCGATCGCGCCGTGTTCTAACAACGCTTCCGGGGTCAACTGCATCACTTCAGCGGCCTCATCTGCTCGCTGACTATCTTTCCACAAAATAGATGCGAACCCTTCAGGTGATAAAACAGAGTACATGCTATCTTCTAACATATACACCCGATCACCACAGGCCATGGCAAGAGCGCCTCCACTACCACCCTCACCAAAGATAAACGTGATCAGTGGCACTTTTAATTGTCCAAGTTCTAACAAACAGCGGGCGAGCGCTTCACCTTGTCCTTGTTCTTCTGCACTACGCCCCGGATAAGCACCGGCTGTATTAACAAAAGTCACTACTGGACGCCCAAATTTTTCGGCTTGTTTAGCTAACCGCAATAATTTGCGGTACCCCGCTGGTTCAGGTGAGCCAAAATGCTTAGCCACACGCTGCTTAGGAGTTTTACCCTTGTCAGTTGCGACGACAGTGACTGGACGGCCACAAAAGCGAGCCAAGCCACCAACGATCGCAGGATCATCGGCACCTTGACGATCACCATGTAATTCAAAAAAATCATCAAATAAATGCTCAATAAGTTCAGGGGTGGTGATCTTAGCTTGTGATCTAGCTGCAGTCACTGTCTGAGCTGGCGTCTTACTATTTGCCATTAGCTTCACCTTCCTTTTGATGGAATTTCAATAACTGTGCCAAAGTTTGTTTTTGATCTCGTCGCTTAACGATCGCATCGATAAAGCCATTTTGCAACACCGTTTCGGCACTTTGCAGATCAGCTGGGATCTTTTGATGCATCGTCTGTTCGATCACCCGCTTACCAGCAAATCCGACTAAAGCATGGGGCTCAGCCAAGATCAGATCACCTTGCATCCCAAAACTAGCCGTAACTCCGCCAGTTGTCGGATCGGTCAAGACTGAGATATACAACAAGCCAGCCTCTGAGTGCTTAGCGACGGCATTTGAAACTTTAGCCATCTGCATCAAGGCATGGATCCCTTCTTGCATCCGCGCGCCCCCAGACGCCGTAAAAACGATGACAGGTAAGCCTTCTTTAGTCGCACGCTCAAATAAGCGCGTCAATTTTTCGCCAGTAACTTTGCCTAATGACCCCATGATAAAATATGGATCCATGATCCCTAAAGCAAATTTTTGGTCTGCGATCTGAGCCAGACCCGTCAAAACGGAATCATTCAACTCGGTCGTCTTTTGCGCTTTAGCTAATTTTTCAGCATACTCAGGAAAGTCCAACGGATCATCGGTCACTAAGTCTTCATCCCAAGGAATAAACTCATCGACCAGCCACGATACCCGCTTTTTAGCCTTCATTCTAAAGCCATAAAAACATTGTGGACATTCTTGTAATGGGCCTAGGTCTTGATGAAAGATCTCATAGCCACATTTAGGACAAGCGACCCACAAGCCAGCTGGAACTTTTTTTTCAGCGGCTTTATTGGCCTTTACTTGTTTATTTTGGACTGTATTGGCCTCATCAAACAGTTTCATCGGCATTTCCTCGTTTCCACTCTGGTAATAAAACACGTTCTAAGTAATCAGTGTTAAACGTTCCATCCAAGAAACCTTGGTCTTCTAAAATAGTCAGATAGAAATTCTGGTTAGTCTTGATACCCGAGATCACCATCTCACTTAATAAACGTTTTAGCTTCTCGATCGCTTCATGGCGATTTTCACCCAAGACGATGACTTTAGCGATCATCGAATCATAATATGGTGAGATCTTGACCCCAGCATACAAATCAGAATCGATCCGCATCCCTAAGTTACCCACCGGGAAGTATAGATAGTCGACCTTACCAACAGAAGGCGTAAAATTCTTGGCGGGATCTTCAGCATTGATCCGACATTCGATCGCGGTCCCCAATAATTTGATATCAGCTTGCTCAAATGGTAGATCTTGGCCAAAAGCTACCTTGACTTGGGCTTTGACCAGATCAACGCCGGTCACCATTTCTGTGACAGTATGCTCCACTTGGATCCGCGTATTCATTTCCATGAAATAAAATTTATGCTCTTGATCCATCAAAAATTCGATCGTCCCAGTATTACGGTAATCGATCGCTTCAGCTGCTTTGACCGCCAATTCACCTAAGTATTTGCGTTCAGCTTCCGTGATCAACGCACAAGGACTTTCTTCGATCATCTTTTGTTTATTTCTTTGTAATGAACAATCCCGTTCTGGGAAATAGACCGTGTTGCCGGCATCATCGCGAAAGATCTGGACTTCGATATGCTTAACATTTTCCATGATCTTTTCCAAATACATCCGCGCATCACCAAAGGCCATCTGGGCTTCACGTTTAGCTTCATTAAAGGAATTAGCGAGTTCTTTTTCTGTATCGACCCGCCGAATACCTTTACCACCGCCACCAGCTGCTGCCTTCAATAAGACCGGATAACCGACTTCTTTAGCGACCCGCTTAGCTTCTGCAACATCTTCTAAAAAGCCAGTGCTGCCTGGGATCACTGGAATATCGTGTTTTTGCATCTGGATCCGAGCATTAGCCTTATTTCCCATCAATTCGATCGTCTCGGAGCGTGGCCCGATAAAGACTAAGCCACAAGCCTCACACAACTCTACGAAGCGGCTGTTTTCTGATAAGAAGCCAAATCCGGGATGGATCGCTTCAGCACCCGTCAAAACAGCAGCTGCCAAGATATTTTTCATATTCAGATATGAATCTTTTGGTTTAGCCGATCCAACACAGACCGCTTGATCTGCCAGTTGGACATGCAAACTTTCACGATCTTCAGTCGAGTAGATCGCAACTGATTTGATACCAAGCTCTTTTAAAGAGCGAATAATGCGGACCGCGATCTCACCACGGTTAGCCACCAATACTTTAGAAAACATGTAACTACCTCTTTTATCCGATCATAAAAGTCAATTCAGCTAGGCAAACTACTTGACCAGCCACTTTGGCGGTCGCTTTACCACTGCCGATACTGCTCTTGATCTTTTCAAGTTTTACCTCAAGTTCTAACACATCCCCTGGGTACACAGGGCGCATAAATTCTGCTGCTTTGATCCCGCCAAAATAAGCTGTCTTACCAACAAATTCTGGCAACGTCAGCAACGCACAGGCCCCTGTCTGCGCTAAAGACTCAATGATCAAAGTTTCAGGTAAGACAGCTAATTCCTGTCCCGCAAACAAAGCTTCATGTTCTGTCACACAGCGAAGCGCCCGCGCTGACTTTCCTGGTACTAATTCTTCGACCCGGTCGATCAGCAACAACGGGTAACGATGGGGCAAGATCTTTTTGATCTCTGCACTACTTAACTTCATCATTTAACCTCGCACTACTTTGAACAGCGGTTGATCAAATTCGACTAAGTCTTCATTTTCGACTAAGACCTCAGTCACGATACCATCTTGATCACTTTTGATCTCAGTCATCATCTTCATCGCTTCGATGATGCAGACCACGTCCCCTTTATGAACACGTGAACCCACCGTTACATAAGGATCTTGATCTGGTTTAGGTTGTAAATAAACACTACCGACCATCGGCGATTTGATGAATTCCCCTTCAGCCTTGGTATCTTTTGTTACCGGTGGCACATTTTCTTCAACGGCGGTGATCGCTGGTTGTTCAGCTTTTTCACGCACTGGTAAAAATGGGGTCTCATTTTTACTCAAATGGATATGAAAGCCATCCGTCGTGATCTCTAATTCACGCATTTCTGACTTTTTAAAATCATCCATTAATTTTTCAATATCATTAAAGTCCAAGTCTCTCAACTCCATTTTCTAAAAGCTAAAACTGCATTATGGCCCCCAAAACCTAATGAATTGCTCAAGGCATATTCAAGTTTTTCAGGGTGGGCTTTAGCCTGTGTTACTACATTAACTTTACACTCTTTATCTTGTTCTGTCATACCTATATTAACAGGTAATTGCCCCTTTTGTAAGCTAGCAACTACCGCAATGGCTTCGATCGCCCCAGCAGCACCTAATAAATGCCCTGTCATCGCCTTGGTACTTCCGACTAAAACTTTACTATCTTCACCAAAAACTAAATTGATCGCTTTTGCTTCAGCAGCATCATTAGCTTTAGTTGCCGTCCCATGAGCATTGATATAATCAACTTGCGCTGGCTCGATCTTTGCTTCAGCGAGGGCGAGTTGCATTGCAGTCGCAGCCCCTTCGCCTGTCGGATCAGGTGCCGTCATATGAAAGGCATCACAGTTGCTCCCATAACCAACGACCTCACCTAAGATCTTGGCGCCCCGTGCCGTAGCATGCTCTAAGCTCTCCAAGACTAAAGCACCACTACCCTCGCCCATGACAAAGCCAGAGCGGTCTTTATCAAATGGGATAGAGGCTTTTTTCGGGTCAGTCTGTGTCGATAAAGCCGTCAAAGCTGCAAAACCAGCGATCCCGATCTCATTGACCGATGCTTCTGCCCCACCAGCGACCATCACCTTGGCCCGCCCTTCTTTGATCTGGCGGTAAGCTTCACCGATCGCATTGGTTCCCGAAGCACATGCCGTTACGATCGAAGTACAGATATTTTTAGCTCCGATCCGCAAAGCTATATTACCGGCTGCCATATTGACGATCGAGGTCGGAACAAACATCGGTGAGACCCTTTTAGGACCTTTTTCATGCATCTTGATCACTTGTTCTTGGATCGTCGTCAAGCCCCCGATCCCCGAACTAAAAATAACGCCAAGATCTTTAGCAGCGGTATTTTCAGAGGTGATTTGAGCTTGTTTCACTGCTTGAAGGGCACTATCAACGGCATATTGTGAAAATAGATCCATACGTTTGGCCGCTTTTTTGCCGACCCGTAAAGTCGCATCAAAATCCTTGACTTCACCCGCATTGGTGACCCCAGTCTCAGTGGCATCAAATTTAGTGATCGGAGCGATCCCCAACTTGCCCTGAAATAAATTGTCACTATATTCAGTCACATCATTACCGATCGGGGTGACCGCCCCCATTCCTGTAATTACTACTCTTGTCATCTAAAACACCTCTCGTTTTGTTCTGCTTTAAAAGGCTAACCCACCATCGACCGTGAGCACTTGGCCTGTCAAATAATCATTTTCAGCTAAAAAGATCGCTGCATGTGCCACTTCATCCGGTGTCCCAAAGCGTTTTAGCAAGATCTGATCTTTGACTTGGTCTTTAACTGTATCACTTAAGATATCTGTCATATCACTGGTGATCATTCCCGGTGCGATCGCATTGCATCTGATGTTACGCAAAGCACCCTCTTTAGCTGTCGTTTTGGTCAAACCAATGATCCCCGCCTTGCTGGCAGCATAATTAGCCTGACCTACATTGCCGTAAAGTCCGACCACAGAGGCGACATTGATGATCACCCCTTGACGTTTTTTGTACATTTGCTTCAAAAAAGCTTGCGTCATGCGAAATGTTCCGGTCAAATTAACATCGATCACGTTGGTAAAATCTGCTTCTTTCATACCGATCAGTAATTTATCATCGGTGATCCCCGCATTGTTGACTAAAATGTCGATCTGACCAAATTTGGCTTTAGCTTCTTTGACCATTCGCTTAACGTCAGCGGTCTGGGAAATATCACCTAAAATGACTTCGACTTGAACACCGGTCTGCTTTAATTCATCAAGCAATTCGCTTGGGACTGCTTTGCGAGCGTTAAGAGCAACATTAGCTCCTTTTTTAGCAAAAGCGACCGCCATGCTAGCTCCGATCCCGCGCGAAGAACCCGAGATAAAAACATTTTTTCCCGTTAATTCCATCTTTAATTCCTCAATTCTGCCAATGTGGCTTGATAATGCTCCCATGTATCCAACCGATAACGTGGAAGCTTTTTAGCGATCTGACGCGCAAATTTGCTCAAGGTGTCACCCGGCCCGACCTCAAGTAAGACATCTGGCTTTTCTTGGGCAACGATCTGAGATAGACAGGTCGCAAAATGGGTCGGGGCAGCAACTTGTCTTGGTAAGATCTGGGCTAAGTTAGCCTTGGTAAATGGAGCTTCGATCGTATTACTAAAGACTGTAAATCCCGGTTCTTGCCACTCGATCTGGGCGACAGCTTGCTTTAATTGCTGTTCAGATGTTGAAAAAAGTGGTGTATGAAATGCCCCAGCTACGTTCAAAGCGATCACTTTTTTATTTTCAGCAGCTAAAGCTTGAGCTAACCTGTCAACCGCTGGCTTATGTCCCCCAACAACAACTTGTTTGGGCGCATTATAATTGGCGATCCAAACACCTGCTTCTGGGGTACTGCATTTGACACATAAGCGCTCCAACTCAGCGAGCTCGGGCTTTAACACAGCTAACATCGCCCCTGGCTTTTGAGCTACTTCTGCTTCCATGTATTGAGCTCGCTTTTTCACTAGCTCTAGACCAGCTTGTTCACTCAGCGCTCGACTCGCTATCAAAGCGGGATATTCTCCCAATGACAAGCCCAAAGCACCGACAACTTCAAGTTTTAGATCACGAGCCAAGAGCTGATAAACATTGTATGCAAAAGCAGTCAAGGCTGGCTGTAGTTCTAACGTACTTGCTTGTTGGCTATTTTGAAAGATCTTTAGTAGCGGAAGCCCCGTCAGCTGTGTGGCTCGAGCGATCCCAGCTTGAAAATCAGGATCTGCTTGATAAAAATCAAGCCCCATCCCATCAAATTGCGCTCCTTGACCGCTAAATAAGATGACCGCTTTTTTCATTTAGCTCACCTGACCTTAGTCGTTAGCTTCGAGTTGTTTAGCTACATGGTCAACAACATCTTGGATCGTTTTAATGCTTTCATCGGCTTCAAGTTGGATATCCAATTCATCTTCAAGCTCGTTCATGATCTCAAACACATCCAAGCTATCAGCTTCAAGGTCTTCTTTGATGTCGGCTGTCAAAACGATATCAGCTGCATCAACATCTAATTGTTCACTTACGATCTCTTGTACTTTGTTTAAAATTTCTTCTTTTGTCATTTTTTATTCCTCCAAAAATCATTAATACTTGATGATAACTGTCCCCAAAGTCAAGCCCCCACCAAAACCACTAAAGGCAACGATCTGTCCGCGTTCAAGCACGCCCTGCTCATTTAGCTCAGCTAATAAAAGCGGAATGCTTGCCGCCGATGTATTTCCATATTTAGCGATATTAGTTGGAAATTTTTCCAATGGTAACTTCATCTTCTTAGCTACACTTTGAATAATCCGTGCATTTGCTTGATGTAATAAGAATAGATCAACTTGATCTGGTGTTAGCCCCGCTTGCTCACAGGCCCGGACCAATGACTTAGGTACTTGGCGGGTCGCAAAGTTATAGACCTCACGTCCATCCATCCCAAAAGCTGTCGGTCTTTGTGGTCCAGTAGGCGGAAAGCTGGGTGATACTTGGTCACATCCAGCCGTCAATTTATCATGCGAAGCTCCAAAAGTTTTGATATCAGAGCTCAATAAATAACTCTGTTGTGTGTTAGCACTAGTCAATAAAACTCCCGCCGCTCCGTCGCCAAATAAAACAGCTGTCTTGCGGTCAGTCCAATCAACTAACTTGGATAAGACCTCGCCTCCGATCAACAAAACATTTTTGATCTGTTCATCTTTCAAGAAATTAGCAGCCACTTTTAGCCCATAGACAAAGCCCGAACAAGCAGCCGAGATATCAAAGGCAAATGCATTTTTAGCTTCAATTTCTCCCTGCACGATCGCAGCAGTTGCCGGTGTATTACTATCAGGTGACATGGTAGCCACGATGATCAGATCGACTTCTTCTGCCTTGATCTTACTTTTTTTTAATAATTCTTTAGCAACTTGGACGCACAGACTTGACGTATTTGCCTTCAAACTCACCCGACGCTCTCTTATCCCCGTTCGCGTCGTGATCCATTCGTCTGAAGTGTCCATTATTTGTGCTAATTGGTCATTTGTGATGACTGTTGGCGGTACATAACTCGCACTTGCAACAATTTTCAATTCGTCCATTACGCCACTTCCGTCTTTTGATTTAAGAATGCTCGGCTAAGAACGACTCCAAATTTCGGATCGCTTTTTCGACTACTTGTAACTCAGCCGGCGTCGTATCCTTGAGAAACCCTTCGACCATTTTATGGTGAAAAGCATCATGTGCGCGAAACATCACGCGTCCCTTTTTAGTCAAACCTAAGCGAATGACCCGGCGATCATCACTACTTCTGATCCGCTCAACATAACCCTTTTTAACGAGGCGATCAACGGTCGCAGTTAACGAACCCGGTGTTAAATGGAGTTCTTTAGCAACTTCAGAAGCAGTTTTATGGTTATACATTGAAATAGCACTGATCGCATGCATCTCCTTGATCGTTAAATCATTAAAACGGCTCTTCTTAAGTTCTTTTTCCTCGATCCAAAGAATATCACTATAGATCTTGACCAAAGCATCATTGATGTACCTACTTCTTTTATCCATAATTACCCCACCTTGAATATTTTGATTACCATATTGTTTGGTTATCAAAATAATACCAGAAAAAAGTACCTAATACCATTAAATTTTATCCTTAGACTGACCAACGATAAACATCAACTCAGCCGTGCAGACCTTTTTTCCTTCAACGAGGGCTTTAGCTTTGACGATCCCCATGTTTTCTTTTTGTTTGTCCATCGTTACTTCCAGTTGTAAGACATCTCCCGGACGAACTACTTGACGAAAACGCGCATTATGGATCGCACCTAAATAGGCGGTCTTCCCTAAAAAGTTAGGATCTTTTAAGATCATGATCGAAGCTGCCTGCGCTAAGGTCTCAATGATCAAGACCCCAGGCATGACTGGATTTTTAGGAAAGTGACCTTGGAAAAATGATTCATTGATCGTCACATTTTTCACAGCGGTGATCTTCTCACCTAAAACCAACTCTTCAACATAATCAATATAACAGATCGGATAGCGGTTAGGGATCAACTCCATTACTTCTTGAGCGTCCATTAACTTTTTCAAACACGCCACCTCTTTCGATTTATTTCGAATACCAAAATATTCGATAGTCGAATGTTATTATATTTAGCTTTGAGTGTCAAACTGCTAAAAAAACACCATTATATCGAACAATATTTAAAATAATTTACATTTATCTAAAAAACCGAAAAATAGTTAATAACTTCAAAATAAATGACTTGTGATCACATTTTTTGTCCAATGACCTGATATTTAATCACACTTTATACTTAACAAAAAAATTATCTATCAATAAAAAATAACAAATGTTTTTTAGCAACTTGTTCTCCTGATATTTATTTTGTTATTCAAAATTCTAATCAAAATATAATAAAAAGAGATATTTGCCACTCGTTTTTTCGACAAACATCTCTTTTAAACTATTTTTTCCAAATAAAATTAATAATCGCCCGGTCAACTTGACGATTTTCATGCAACTTACTGTGTTGCCCGCCTTCACCCTTGATCTCAAGCTCTTGATAACTGCGGTAAACTTCTTGCAAAAGATATTTCTCTGACCGTGAAGAATTGTTGCTTACTCGACCATCAGAATCAGAGCCATCATCTAGATCGCCATAGATATTTAGGACCGAGACCTGCTTTTTAGGATAACTGTCATCCAATTTCAATAGCTGCTGGTAAGTCCCATTCATCTGTTTAGGAGCACCATCTTCTTCTAATTGCATTTGATTAGCTTGATCATCCATGCCAATGATCCCATTATAATGCCCTGCAATGTTGACTTGCTTTTGTAATTGGGGCAATTTTTTATTTTGACCATTATCCAACATGTAGTAGGCCAAAGTCAGATTTCCCATCGAATGAGCAACCGCATTAAATTTCTTAAAGCCATATGTTTTTTGCAATTTGACCAAAACATTTTTGAGCCAGACACCATTTTGACGATAATTTGCATTTTTATTATCTTCAAATTCCACTTCGACTAGTGGATTATACGCACTTTGTGGCAGCGCCCCTTGTAATTTGACTGTACCATCTTTAGCCACTGTCGCCCGGATCACATTTTGGGTAACTCCGGCTTTGACGATCGCCTGCGTCATATGCTCTTCTGCGCGATGACTACTGCCATAACCGTGCAAAAATAAAGTTGGCACTTTAGTTTTTTCATATTGCTGGCTTGCATTATCACGTAAACTTTGCGAAACGATCAACCAGCCACCAAAAATAAGGACTACCAATAGTAATATCGGCCACCAAAACTTTCTTTTCATCCACGACCTTCCTTCCTTATGCCTGTTTATCGGATAAGATACCATATACTAAGGTTATTCTTCAAGCTAAAAAGGCAAACTCACACAGTGGAGTTTGCCCTTAAAGGAGATATTATTAGTCTGTTACGGCCTTAAAGTGGTACATGTCTGCCGTAAAATCATGGCGTTTAACGGGATCATAGAACCCTAATTCCATCAATTCGCTCCCACTAAAGATCGCCTTAGTTTTTTGATCTTGATAATTTTTGGCTGGGTCTAAACCGGCTAACTTAGTCAAGGTCAAGGTTGGTTGTGCCGAAGCTAAGCGGTCAAAGACAAAGACCAAAGCTTCATTTTTATCTCTGGAAACAAACATCCAAGCACATTGGTTACCCTTAGCTGGATCTTTCAAGCGGATAAAATCACCAAATTGGACTAATGGTCGGATCGCTTTATAAGTCTTGACCTGTTCTTTGACAGCTTCTTTTTCTTCATCCGTCAATTGAGTCAGATCGAGCTCATAGCCAAAGACGGCACTCATCGCTACCGCACCACGAGTTTCAAATGGTGTGATCCGCCCAGTCTGATGGTTAGGCACGGCCGAAACATGCGCGGTGAAGACAGATGGTGGATAAACTAGTGAAGTACCATATTGGATCGTTTGACGTGCGATCGCATCGGTATTATCACTTGTCCATGACTGTGGCATGTAATAAGCATAACCCGTGTCAAAACGGCCACCGCCACCTGAACAACCTTCCCATAAGATGTCTGGGTATTTGGTCGTCAATGTTTCTAAGATCTCGTAAAGCCCTAGCATATAGCGGTGGTAGACTTCGCCTTGGCGTTGTTTTGGCAGGGATACTGAATAAACATCTGAGATATGACGGTTCATATCCCACTTGATGTAATCGATAAAGCCACCGTCTAATAGGGCACTCAATTGTGCTACTACGTTTTCATGCACAGCCTTTTGCGTTAGATCCAAGATAAATTGATTTCGCGAAGGACTTGGTTTTCTTCCAGGAACTTGCATCAAATATTCAGGATGCTCTTGGTAGAGCTTTGAATCGATGGAGATCATTTCTGGTTCGAACCAAAGTCCAAACTTCAAGCCTTGTTCATGAACATAATCAGCAAAATGCTTGATGCCTTGAGGGAATTTACGTTCATAAACGTTCCAATCCCCTAACGAAGTATTATCATCATCTCGATGACCAAACCAGCCATCATCTAGGACAAACATTTCGATCCCTAATTCTTTAGCATCATCAACGATCGTCTTTAACTTGTCTTCGTTGAATTCAAAATACGTTGCTTCCCAGTTGTTTACGAGGATCTCACGTTCTTGATGTTTGAATTTACCACGTACGATATGTTCTCTGATCAATTCATGGTAATTTTGACTCATTTCATTCAAGCCGTTAGCTGAGAAAGCTAGCAAAACTTCCGGTGCTTGGAAGCTTTCACCGGCTTCTAAGTGCCAGCTAAAATTATAATCGTTGATCCCAGCGACCACACGCGTTTGTTCGAATTGGTCTTTCTCGATCTCAAAACTGTGATTACCGGAATACACTAAGTTAAAGCCGTAAACTTCACCCGAAAATTCATCGGCGTTGTGCTCTAAGACCGCGATAAAACTGTTCATTTGGTGACTTGAAGCACCTCGGCGGCTTTCAAAGACTTTTCTACCTTGTCCGATCGCCTCACGTTGGATATGGCGTTCATTGGCATGAGCCCCAGGCAAAGAGATGACATCCATATCTTGTTTGATAAAATCGAGTTGCATAGAAGCGACTTTTTTGAGTTCTACCGGTTCAGCGCCTGCATTAGTGACCTTAGCGGAACGGGCTACAACAGCTAGATCTTTGAAGATCGTGTATAACAAGGTAACTTCGACACCGCTGATCTCATCTTTAAGAAAGATCGCTAGGGTCTGGGCTTCATCAGCGTTAGCATAGGCTGCTGGCAAGCCTTCAAGTTTAGGTTTACCCGCTGTGATCTCGTAACCTTGATAGACTAAACGGGCTGCAAATGAACCATCTGCATTTTGTAGATCCAAAGCCGGTGTGCGATAATCACAATTACCAACACCACTGTACTCTTGAAGTAATGAGTCAAGGGAATATGTCCGGTCTAAACTCTCAGGTAAATTTCCTGAAAAGCCACGATCTACCCGAGGATAACGCAACTGGCCATGATATCCATTCACTTTTTTTCCAAAGTATAAGTGACTTAAATAGCCACCTTCTTCTACGGATAAAATGTATGAGATCTTATCGTTATGCAAATGAAAGACTTTATTTTTTTCATCAAATTCAATCAACTTGTTCATCAATACACTCTCTACTTTCTAAATTAAATTACCCCTCTAAGCCTACAAATTCAGCAAATCTCACAAATGCTTCTTGCCCCTTTTGGTCGCGTTTAAAGACTCCTGCATCCTCTAAAACGCGTGCAAAGACTTTACCGACTTCTGCTTTGACTAAATTATCAACATTTTGTTCACTTACTTCTGGATGATCAGCCTTGATCTTTTCAGCCCATTTAGCATGGTAGCCAGCCATTTGGTTGGGCTTTCCTAGTAAGTATTTTTCAACTTCTGTCAGCTCGTCTTTTAGACGTGGTGGTAAGATCGCTAAGCCCATCACTTCGATCAGACCAATGTTTTCTTTTTTAATGTGTTGTACATCTTGATGGGGATGGAAAATACCATCTGGATATTCAGCGGAAGTTTGATTATCCCGTAACACTAGATCTAGTTCAAATTCAGCACCTGACTTACGTGCGATCGGAGTGATCGTATGGTGTGGTTCGCCATTAGAGCTGGCTAAGACATCCACGCTCTCATCCGAATAAGCGCGCCACTTATCCAAGATCTTACTTGCTAGTTCAACTAGACGCGCTTGATCTTTAGCCCGTAGTCTGATGACAGACATCGGCCATTTAACGATCCCAGCTTCAACATCGGCAAAGCCAGCAAAGTGTAAGGCTTTTTCGATCGGTGCTTTTTGCATCGCAAATTCATGGTTACCACCTTGGTAGTGTTCATGTGTCAAGATCGAACCACCAACGATCGGCAGATCCGCATTGCTCCCAGCAAAGTAGCCTGGGAATTGGTCCACGATCGCTAATAATTGGCTAAATGTCTTGTTTGTGATCGCCATTGGCTCATGTTTGCCATCTAAAAAGATACAATGTTCATTAAAGTACGCATAAGGTGAATATTGAAAGCCCCAAGTCTTATTCCCTAGATCAAAGCGAATGATCCGGTGGTTAGCTCGTGCTGGATAATCGAGTCGCCCTTGATAACCTTCATTTTCAATACATAATTGGCACTTAGGATAACCTGTTTGCTTCATCTTTTTAGCAGCTGCGATCGCTTTAGGATCTTTTTCTGGTTTAGACAAATTGATCGTGATCTCGATATCACCATATTGTGTTGGCACACTATAAGCGATATTTTTAGCGATCGCTTTAGTTTTGATATAATCATTTTGTTTACTCAAAGCGTAGAAATCTGCGATCGCCTTTTGTTTATCCGTTTCATATGTTTGCCAAAAACGTTGGTTCAAAACGCTCGGTGCTGGCATGATGAAATTCATCAACTCAGCGCCTAAATTATCGCGTTCATTTTGAGTTTCGCCCACTTTACCATTTTTAGCCGCGATGGTTAATAATTCATCTTTCAACGCGATCAAGTCAGTCGTTTCCACTTCTTGTTCAAGCTCGCCTTCACCAACTAGCGCTAAAACTCGATTATACAGGTAAGGTTTATCCATTTGGGTATAGTCACTATTTGCGATAACGCCATCTACAAAGCGTGCCACTACATCTGCCTTCATCTCTTATGCCCCCATTTTTTTACAATTTCTTTGTTCCGTCAGCGATCTCAGCAATATAGAATGCTGGTGCATAGCCGATCTTTTCTTCGTAAACTTTACCAACATTTTCCTTAAAGGCTTCCACATCGGCTTTATTTACGATCGCGATCCCACAACCACCAAAACCAGCACCTGTCATCCGGGCACCTAAAACGCCTGGTTGTTGCCAAGCTGTATGAGCTAACGTATCCAATTCCTTACCCGTTACTTCATAGTCGTGTTCCAATGAAACGTGTGAGGCATTTACTAAACGCCCGAATTTTTCGAGATCTTCTGCTTGTAAAGCTTCACGTGCTTGTAAAGTTCTTTGATTTTCCCAAACTGCATGCCGTGCGCGCTTCAAACGATCTTCATCAGCGATCAAATAACTGTATTCATCAAATGTTTGCTCATCCAAAGCACCTAAGCTCTTAGCAGCTAATTTAGTGTTCAATTCTTCTAAAGCAGTCTCACATTCACTACGACGTTCATTGTACTTAGAATCAGCTAATTCACGGCGTTTATTTGTATTCATGATCACGATCACGTTGTCTTTTAGGTCCAAAGGCACAAGATCATACTTCAAAGTGTTAGTATCTAACAAGATCGCTTTGTTTTCTTGGCCCATACCCACGGCAAATTGATCCATGATCCCTGAATTTACACCGATAAAGTCATTTTCAGTCTTCATCCCGATCTTTACTAGGTCAAGACGTTCAAGGTCGAGGTCAAATAAATGTTGCGCAATGACACCCATCAACAATTCCAATGAAGCTGATGATGATAGACCAGAACCATTAGGGATATTACCATTGACATAGACATCCATCCCTGTATCGATCTTATGCCCGGCTTCTTTTAAGAAATGGATCATGCCCTTAGGATAATTTGTCCATTTATCGGCTTTATCAAAATGTAGATCAGCTAATGGAACTTCAATGATCCCTTCATCAGCAAAGTTTTCTGAGTAAAAGCGCAATGTTTGATCATCACGTTTAGCAGCAGCACCATAAGTCCCTAAAGTGATCGCACATGGAAAAACATGACCTCCATTGTAATCGGTATGTTCACCGATCAAATTGATCCGACCAGGTGAGAAGAATTCTGCCTCTGAGGGCCGACCAAAGATCTCTTCAAAGCGTTGTTTTAATTCTGTTTTTTCCATTTTGTATTACCTCTCTTCATTTGTGCAAGCGTTTTATTTACAGTTATAATTATAGAGACAATTTCGGAATTTAGCAACTGTTTTTACTTAAAATTTAGTAAAATAAATCTGTTTCTTTTCCCATTCTTAAAAAAGCTCATTCTGACCTTTACTAAAATATATACAACTTGTAGGCGTTTTTTTACTAAGCTTATGCTATACTAGATTACATATACTTATACGTAACGATCATGAATGGAGGAAAATATGGCTACGATCAAAGATATCGCAACTAAAGCAGGTGTTTCTGCTGCTACAGTCTCACGCGTTTTAAACTATGACGAAACAATGTCTGTCAGTCCTGATACTCGAAACAGGATATTTAAGATCGCTGAAGAACTAAATTATGTCAAGCACACTCAAAATAAAAAGCAGATAAAAGATCGACCTTTAGAGAAACGTTTAGCGATCATTCAATGGTACACCGAACAAGAAGAAGTCCACGATCTTTATTACTACGCAATTCGCTTGGGGATCGAAAAGCAAGCTCATAAGCTCGGTTATGAGATCACACGGATCTTCCATAATGATCCCTTGGAAAAAGCGACCCAAGCTAATGGTGTGATCGCGATCGGGAAATACAGTCGCCAAGAAAGCCACGACATTGCTGCTTTAAACTCAAATTTAGTATTTGTCGATAGCAACACTTTGAATTTAGGCTACAATTGTGTCATTTCGGATTTTGACGGTGCTGTTAAAATGGCTTTGGACCACTTTTTGAACCAAGACCAAACCAAGATCGGACTTTTAGCGGGGGAAGAAAAGACCGCCGATCAAACTGATTCCTTGATCGATCCCCGTTTTAGGTCATTTAAAAACTATTTGAGCGACCTAAAACTTTACGATCCGCGTTATGTTTACATCGGAAAATTCTCACCTGAATCAGGTTATCAGATGATGAATCAAGCGATCAAAGAGTTAGGCGAGGACTTACCGCAAGCTTTCTTCATCGCTAACGATGCGATCGCTGTTGGAGCTTTACGCGCGCTACAAGAAAATGATATTTCCGTACCTGAGCGTGTCAGCTTGATCTCATTTAATGACACATCTTTAGCTAAATTTGCTTTCCCTGCCCTCAGCAGTATCAAAGTCTTCACTGAGCAAATGGGGCGTTCAGCGGTGACCCTACTCAGCACCTTAGCTGAACAAGATCAAGAGACACCCGAAATGGTGACCTTAGGGACTAAACTGATCAAGCGTGACAGTAGCTTAAATTAGTTCATACCAAAAAAGACCGTAAAAACGTGGTTGCGTTTTTACGGTCTTTTGTATTATTTTCTATTCATAGATCGGATGAGCGGCTGTCAACTGAGCTACTTTAGCTTTCACATCAGCTAAAACTTCGGCTTCACCTTTTGATTCAAGGACTGCTAAGATCAATTCAGCAACTTGCTTAGCATCGGCTTCATCAAAGCCACGACTCGTGATCGCTGGCGTACCTAAGCGAATCCCACTCGTCTTAAATGGACTGAGCGTTTCAAATGGGATCGAGTTCTTGTTGACAGTCAAGGAAACACTATCGAGCAATTGCTCTGCTTCTTTTCCGTTCAAGCCAAAGCCTAAAACATCAACTAACAACAAATGATTATCCGTCCCACCAGAGATCAACCGGGCTTTATCATTTTGTGCAAATACTTCTGCCATCGCTTGAGCATTCTTGATAACTTGAGCAGCGTAATCATTAAATTCTGGACGCAAAGCCTCCCCAAAAGCAACTGCTTTACCCGCGATAACATGTTCTAAAGGACCACCTTGTAAGCCAGGGAAAACAGCACTATTGATCTTCTTAGCCAATTGTTCATCGTTGGTCAAGATCAAACCGCCCCGTGGTCCACGTAAAGTTTTGTGTGTCGTAGTCGTTACGATATCAGCATACGGTACTGGATTTTGGTGTTTGCCCGCTGCAACTAAGCCTGCGATATGCGCCATATCGACCATCAAGTAAGCTCCGACTTCTTTAGCGATCTGGCCAAAACGTTCAAAATCGATCTCACGTGGGTACGCACTGGCACCAGCTACGATCAACTTAGGCTTGACCTCTTTGGCTAAAGCTAAGATCGCATCATAATCTAAGCGTTCTGTCTCCTTATCAACACCATAGCTGACAAAATTATATGTTTGCCCACTAAAGTTGACGGGCGAGCCATGCGTCAAATGACCACCACTAGCAAGATCCATCCCTAAGACCGTATCACCTGGTGCGATCAAGGAACGATATGCGGCTGCATTAGCTTGTGAACCAGAGTGCGGTTGAACATTAGCATATTTAGCTCCAAAAAGTTCTTTTGCACGGTCGATCGCCAAGTCTTCTACAATGTCGACGTACTCACAACCACCGTAATAACGTTTCCCTGGATAACCTTCAGCGTATTTGTTGGTCAAAACACTGCCTTGCGCTGCTAAGACCCCTTCAGAAACGATATTTTCCGAAGCGATCAACTCGATATTTCCTTGTTGGCGTTTCTTTTCTGCTGCAATAGCTGCCCATAATTGTGGATCTTGTTCTTGATAGTTCATCTAAGCGCCCTCTTTTCGTTGGTATAATTTCCTGTATTGTAGCCGAAAATTAAATTTTTTTCAACTAAAATAGTTTACTTATCGACCGCAAAAAACCTCGCCAGCAGTTACCAGCGAGGTTTTTAGTAAAACTATTTTTCGATCTCGACTGCAACATCTGTATGACTTACTTCTGTCCCAGGCTTGACTTCAACTTCAAATTTTTCAAAGAGATCTGAGTTAGCAAATGTAAACATCACCGTATCATCTAAGCCAGCCTTCTTGATCGCTGGATCCCAGAATTCCATGATCTGTTCACCTTTTGTCACATGTTGTCCTTCATTGACATATGTTACAAAACCAGTCCCTTTCATCTTAACAGTCCCGATACCAACGTGGATCAAAGCTGGGATCCCATTGTCGGAAACTAAGCCGATCGCATGGCGTGTGACAAAGACTGTCTTGACGACCCCATCAAATGGAGCATAAACTTTACCATCACTAGGAACGATCGCAACACCAGCCCCCATCTTGCCTGAAGCAAAGGTTGGATCAGAGACATCATTTAAAGCTACTACTTTACCAGCTACAGGTACCATAGCTGTCAATTCATCATCTTTGATCAAGACACCGGCTTCGCTACTTTCACTGCTAAATTGATCACCCCAAGTTTTTTCCAACTCAGCCACGATCTGTGCGTGACGTTCTTCGGTCAAAGTGATCTTCTTAGCAAAGATAAACATCCCGATCAACATCATGACTGCTGGGATCGCAAACATCATGATCTTGAAGGTAAATTGATCACTTGCTGTGATAGAAGAAGCTGTCGCACCCGTAGTCATCCCAGCTAAAACAGCGATCTGACCAACAACACCGTTGGAGATAGCACCACCGAATTTATCGACTAACGGACGAACGGATAAGGCTAATGATTCATCACGGTGACCTAATTTCCATTGACCATATTCAACTGAGTCAGTGATGATCATCAAAACGATCAAGAAAACAACTGGTTGTGGGATGAAGAACAATTCAGCTGCAAATAAAACTAAGGCTAAATTGCTTCCGGCAACAGAAAAGACTGCTAGACCGATCAACATCATCGTCAAACATCCGATAAATAATGGCTTACGGCTGAACTTCTTCGCTAAGAATGGGAAGAAAGCGACCGAGAAAAGCCCAACGATCATATTGATAAATGAAAGGATCGAGAAACCTTTAGAAAAGCCCATGATATACGTGAAGTAATACAATTCAAGCGCATTTACCAAGTTGATCCCGATACCATAGAAGAGATAAGCGATCGCTACCCATAACAATTGGTCATTTTTGACTAACATCTTTAAGACAGCGCCGATACCAGCTGTATCTTCTTCGTTTTTCCGGAGATCATTTTCAACTTCGCGGGTCCCAAAACCAACAGCCAACGCACTAAGAAAGGCGGTAGCACAGACGATAAAGGCGAACCAGAACCAACCACGATCATCACCGGTCCCACCATTACTTTGAAGTGAGAAGAATAACACCAATGGCATTACGACGACCCCGACTAAAGAACCACCGATCGTTGAACCGATACGAGCTAACGTTGCGATCTTTTCACGTTCCCGCGAATCAAAGGAAAGCGCTGGTAGCATCGACCAAAAACCGATATCCTTAAAGGAATAGAAGATATCCATCGTGATATACAATACGGCAAAGATAAAGAGGTATAACCAAGGGTTTGATTTATTCAAGCCCCCCATATTAGTAAATAAGATCAAAAGTGCGATCGAACTGATCGTCCCACCGACTACGACCCAAGGACGAAAATGTCCCCAACGCGTTTTTGTTCGATCGATCGCATTCCCGATAAAAGGATCGATCAACAACTCAACGATCCGTAAGATCATGATGATCAAAGTCACATAACTGATCAAACGGTTATTAGTCGCTTTATCACCTGTATTAAAAAGGTGTGAGGTAATGAACATGATCAAATAACTTGATAAGGCAGCATAAAACACGTCATTACCAAAAGCGCCAAAAGTATATGATAAACGTGAAGTAAATTTACTTACAGGGCGTTCTTTTGTTTCCATCATAATTCTCCTAACTATAATTACTATTTCTTTTACAACTCTAATCTTAACCGCTTTCAAAAGATAAATCAAGGATTATTTACTAAAAATTACTTAACTTTATATTTGGAGTCGTATCACTTGACTTTTAACACTGCACTCTATCTATAATCCATCAGATATTTTAGTAATTTAATTTTCCCTAAAAAGTAATGTTTTTACTAAATATAACTTGAATATCTAAATGTAATCGTTTACGATAGAGATGTAACAAGAACTTAAAAATTACTATCTATCCAAGGAGGAAGCCTACTGATGCATGTAACAAAACCAAAATTATCTTGGCTTGAAGACCCAACCGTCTTTGCCGTAAATCGTTTAGCCGCTCATTCCGACCACGAATTTTACAGTGCTAAAACAGGTAAAAATTCACTAAAACAAAGCTTAAATGGAACTTGGCGCGTCCATCTCGAACCTGATATCGCTAGTCAAAAGCTTGATTTTATCGATCCTGATTTTGACTTTGGACGTTTTGACTATATTCAAGTTCCCGGCCATTTACAAACACAAGGATTTGATGGCCATAAATATGTTAATACCCAATATCCATGGGATGGTCACGAAGAACTCCGGCCCCCTAAATTACCTAAGAAAAATAAGATCGCTTCTTATATCAAGACCTTTGAATTAGATCAAGCACTAAAAGATAAGCCCGTCCATATCTCATTTCAAGGGGTCGCGACTGCCTTTTATGTTTGGTTGAACGGCCACTTTATCGGATATAGTGAAGATTCATTTACTCCAAGTGACTTTGATCTGACACCATATTTAGTTGAAGGTCAAAACCACTTAGCCGTTGAAGTCTTCAAATACAGCAGTGCTAGCTGGATCGAAGACCAAGATTTCTGGCGCTTGAACGGAATCTTCCGGGATGTCTTCTTGTATGCTTTGCCTAAAGCTCATCTAGCTGATATCCACGTTACCGCAAACTTAGCTGATGATTACGAGACCGGCATTTTTGAACTAAAAGCAACTGTAACAGGGCAAACTGACGATAACTTTTTACATGCGCGTCTCTTAGATCCAGATAAGCGCGTTGCTTTTGAGACCAAAGTACCTTTGACCCAAACGCTCAATTTAGGCCAAGAATTGAGTCAAGTAGCGCCATGGAGTGCTGAACTTCCAAATCTATATACACTTGAATTGACTTTGGAAGATAAAGATGGTGCTGTTTTCGAATTTGTTCCGGAAAAAGCCGGCTTTAGACGCTTTGAGATCCAAGATGGATTGATGTTGTTAAATGGTAAGCGTATCCTCTTTAAAGGGGTCAACCGCCACGAATTTGATCCTAAACTCGGCCGGGCGATCACCAAAGAAGATATGTTATGGGATATCAAATTTATGAAACGCCACAACATCAACGCCGTGCGGACATCCCACTACCCTAACCAAACGCTTTGGTATCGTTTATGTGATGAATACGGGATCTATTTGATCGATGAAGCTAACCTTGAATCCCACGGTTCTTGGCAAAAACTCGGTGCCTGCGAACCATCGTGGAACATCCCTGGCAACCTCCCAGAATGGGAACCGACCTGTATCGATCGTGCTAACAGCATGTTTGAACGTGACAAAAACCACCCTAGTGTGCTCATCTGGTCGTTAGGTAATGAATCCTATGCCGGAACAGATATTGCAGCCATGGGCGATTATTTACGTCACAAAGATCCGACCCGCATTGTTCATTATGAAGGGGTAACTTGGAATCGCGAATTTGACTACATTACAGATATCGAAAGCCGTATGTATGCTAAACCACATGAGATCGAAGAATATCTCCAAAACGAGCCTAAAAAGCCGTATATCTCATGTGAATACATGCATGCGATGGGGAACTCAGTCGGTGGCTTAGACCTCTACACTAAACTTGAGAAATACCCTCACTATCAAGGTGGCTTTATTTGGGATTACATTGACCAAGCGATCTATCAAAAATTAGGTGATACGACGCGCTTAGCTTACGGGGGCGATTTTAACGACCGTCCAAGTGATTATGAATTCTGTGGTGATGGTTTGGTCTTTGCTGACCGGACGATCTCACCTAAAGCCCAAGAAGTCAAGCATCTATACGCTGATATCAAGATCGAACCCGATGAAACTGGTGTCACCTTGACTAATGATGGTTTGTTCACTAATAGTGCCGATAGCTACTTTACTGCACGGGTCTTGCAAGACGGTAAAGTTATTTTTGAAAAAGACTACCAATTGATCGTCTTACCTCAAGAAAGTAAGCACTTTGACCTTGAGCTTCCATTACCTGAAACAGGTGAGATCATCTATGAAGTTCAACAACATTTAGCCAAGGATACGGCTTGGGCTAAAGCCGGCTTTGAGATCAACTTCGGGCAAACTGTGATCCGCCAAGCTTTACCTAAATTCAAAGCTCAAGGAACACCAAAAGTCGTTATGGGTGATGTCAATATCGGGATCTCGGGTAAGGACTTTGAAGTGCTCTTATCTAAAGACAAAGGTGGTTTGGTCTCACTTAAATACAGTGGCCAAGAATTTATCACGCGAACACCACAACTATTATTCTGGCGTCCAATGACTGATAACGACCGAGGCTGTGGTCATGGTTTTGAACGCGCAATGTGGTTAGGTGCCGGCAAATTTGCCAAGGTCGTTGATCTTCAAGTCACACCTAAAGAACACGCCGTTGAAGTAAGTTACACCTATGAACTGCCATTACCAAAACAAGTCACTGTTCAGGTCACATATTTGGTCGATGGGACAGGTAAAGTCAACGTCAACGCCAAATATCCAGGGCATCCCGACTTGCCATCCTTACCGACATTTGGGCTTGAATTCAAGTTACCTGCTAAGTACGACAACATGACTTACTATGGTCGCGGTCCAGTCGAAAATTATCTCGACCGTAAACTGGGGGCTCGGTTAGGAACATTTACTACGACTGCAAAAGATAGTGTCGCTCCTTATTTAGTTCCACAAGAGACCGGTAACCACTGTGATGTCCGTACCTTAGCACTTACGGATGACAAGGAATTTGGCCTCAAGATCAGCGCTGATAAACACGCATTTTCGGCTAGCCTTTTACCGTATAGCACGATGATGCTTGAAGAAGCACTCCATCAAGATGAATTACCACCAATGCGCTTTGCTTGGTTACGTCTCATGGCTGACCAAATGGGTGTCGGCGGGGATGATTCTTGGGGCGCACCAGTTCACGAAGCTTACTGGCTCAAAGCTGATAAACCACTGGAACTCAGTTTTACACTCGAACCTTTAAATTAAAAGTTTAATTTTTAGATAGGTACTTTGCGTTGGCAGAGTGCCTATTTTTTATGCCATAACACCTAACAAATACTAAAAAACGCCAGAATGCACTTGCATCCTGACGTTTCTTTAGGCTCTCACACGCTTGGTTTAGTCCTTACCGAGTTGAGCTACGTGATCTTTGATATATTGGACTGAGCGTGCCAATTGTTCTTCTTCTTTAGCATTCAACTTGAGCTCAACTACTTCTTCGACCCCATCAGCTCCAATGATCGCTGGATAACCGATGTATGTCCCCAGAGCTTCAACATATACTGAAGCCGGCGCAAATAATTTAGCGTTAGACATGACTGCTTGCGCTAAACGTACCCCACAAGTTGCGATCGCATAAGAAGTGTAACCCTTGCCACTTGCCACTGTCCAAGCCCCTTCAGATGGTTTACTATCCAAAGCTTCGATCTCAGCTTGGCTCAAGATCTCCGTGATCGGCTTATTATTAGCCCGGACCGTTGACCAAGCGTTGAATTGAGAATTACCATGTTCACCTAAAACATAACCATCGATATTACGACTATCTTGATGCAAGTAATCACCCACTACATGTTGCATCCGAGCGGTATCCAAGAAAGTCCCCGTTCCAAAGACACGGTTGCGTGGTAAACCAGTCTCTTGTTGTAAGATCGTCGTGATCGCATCACATGGGTTGGAAATATTGATCAAGACCCCATTAAAACCAGCTTCTTTTAACTTACGCCCTACTTCGACCGCATTTTTGCTGTTGATCTCAAATTCGGCAAAACGATTACCGGTTCTGACACTAGCTTGAATATCACCAAAGGCAGTGATCACGACATCGGCATCCTTTAGATCAGCATAATCTTGGATCTTGATTTCGGTGTGATATGGCATCCGTGGCATTGCATCTTCAAAGTCCAACTTTTCAGCCAAGACTTTTTTATCATTGGTATCGATCATCACAAGTTCGTCTGCGATCCCTTGAGAAACGATCGTATAAGCCACAGTTACACCAACATTACCAATTCCGATAACACCTAATTTTCTCATTTAAAATTCCTCCCCACTGATGCTCAAGCATCAATTTAGTTTGTTCCATAATACTCCGTTTTACTAAAACTCGCAAGTAAAACCTACTAAAAAAGGATGCCACACAGACATCCCCAAAAATTATTTATCTTCTTTTGTTTCATCTGCCACAACTGAATCATTTTTAGCTTCAGTTGTTGTAGCTGTTGTCGTTGTTTCAGCCGCTTTCTTTAAAACGCGTGCGATAGCTGAACGAGTAAAATCAAGGTAAACCCCATCGCAATCGATCGTTACGATGTTTTTATCTGCATTTACTTCACTTACGACCCCATGTAAACCACCGATAGTTACGATCTCATCGCCTGGTTTCAATGCGTTCATCATTTCTTGATGTTGTTGTTGTTGCTTCTTTTGTGGTCTGATCATCATAAAATACATCAAACCGATCAAAACAACAAACATTACAATTGTTGAAATTGAAGAATTCACAATATTTGCCTCCTTAGTATATGTGTTCCTTATAACTGTATCAAAAAAATCTGTTAAAAACTAGCGTAATTGCCTTAAGAACTAAAAGTTTTTTGGATTTTTAACATTCAAACCGTACTCTTCAAAGAAATGTTCTTTAAATTCGAGCAGATTATCATCCATGATCGCTTGGCGAACTTGCTTCATCAAATTGAGCAAGAAATACAAGTTATGATAACTCGTCAAACGCAAGCCAAAGGTCTCATCAGCTTTGAACAAGTGACGCACATAAGCGCGTGTGTAATTGCGGCAAGTGTAGCAATCACAGTTATCATCGATCGGTGAGAAGTCACGCGCATATTTAGCATTTTTAACGACTAAGCGTCCATGTGATGTCATACATGTACCATTGCGTGCGATCCGTGTTGGCAAGACACAGTCAAACATATCGACCCCACGTAAGACCCCATCGATCAAAGCATCTGGAGAACCGACACCCATCAAGTAACGCGGTTTGTCTTCAGGAAGTAGCGGTGTCGTAAAGTCTAAGACGCGATTCATCTCAGCTTTAGATTCACCAACTGATAAGCCCCCGATCGAATAACCTGGGAAATCTAACGAAACAAGGTCGCGGGCACTTAATTTACGTAGGTCTTCGTGACCGCCACCTTGAACGATCCCGAATAAAGCTTGTTTTTCAGGATTTTGGTGCGCCTTTAAGCCACGCTCGGCCCAACGACTTGTCCGTTCAACTGATTTTTTGATGTAATCATAACTTTCGTAAAATGGTGGGCATTCATCAAAACTCATCATGATATCTGAGCCCAAAGCATTTTCGATCTGGATCGCTTTTTCCGGTGACAAGAAGAGCGGAGCCCCATTCAAGTGGCTCTTGAAATGGACGCCTTCTTCTGTGATATTACGCATATCAGCTAGTGAAAAGACCTGAAAGCCACCGGAATCAGTCAGGATACCTTGATCCCAGTTCATAAATTTATGCAGACCACCGGCTTCTTTAACTAGATCTTCACCAGGCCGTAACCACAAATGATAGGTGTTGGATAAAATGATCCCAGCCCCCATAGCTTTTAGTTCTTCTGGTGACATAGCTTTTACCGTCGCTTGGGTCCCAACTGGCATAAACATTGGCGTTGGAAATGTTCCATGTGGGGTGATGATCTCACCTAAACGTGCGCCAGTATGCTTTTCTTTTTTGATCAAACGATATTTAATTGCTGGTTCAGTCATCTATTTGTGCTATAAAAATGTGGAATAGCATATACATTATGCTATTTAGAAAGAATTATATACTTCCTTTCTCGATTCTTGTTTATCTTATCCCCCACATTTCATCTTTCTAGGGAAATCATACTTGCTTTAATAAATAAACATTGCATCACCAAAGCTAAAGAAGCGATATTTTTCTTCAACTGCATGGCGATAAGCATTCAAAATATTTTCACGCCCTGTAAAGGCTGAAACTAACATTACTAATGTTGATTTTGGTAAATGGAAATTAGTGATAAAGGCATTGACCACTTTCCATTCGTAACCTGGCTTGATAAAGATATCGGTCCAACCGCTATCAGCCTTGATCTCACCGTTAAACTTGCTTCCGATCGTTTCTAGCGTCCGGATCGAAGTCGTCCCCGTAGCTACGATCCGACCACCATTTTTGCGAACTTCATTTAATGTTTCTGCCGCTTCTTCTGATAAACGGTAGAATTCACTGTGCATCTTGTGTTCTTCGATATTATCCACGCTGACTGGTCTAAAAGTCCCTAAACCAACATGTAATGTCAGATAGACTAATTTGACGCCTTTAGCTTCGATCTTAGCCAATAATTCTTCTGTAAAGTGGAGCCCAGCTGTAGGCGCAGCTGCAGAACCAACTTCTTTAGAATAAACTGTTTGATACATTTCGGGATCATCTAATTTTTCCTTGATGTATGGTGGTAATGGCATTTCACCCAAGCTTTCTAAGACTTCTAGGAAGATACCATCGTATTCAAATTCAACGATCCGCCCACCATGTTCAAGTTCTTCTTTGACAACGGCCGTTAATTCACCGTTGCCAAAGCTGATCTTAGTACCAACTTTAGCCCGTTTAGCTGGTTTGACCAAGGTCTCCCATTGATCACCTTTGATGTTATTTAAAAGTAGCACCTCTAAATGTCCACCAGTATCTGGTTTGACGCCATAGATCCGGGCTGGCAAAACACGTGAATCGTTCATGACTAAAGCATCACCGGGGTTTAAACGGTCGATCACATTGTAAAAATAGTCATCTTGATATTTGCCTGTTTTAGAATCTAAAACTAACATCCGTGATTGGTCGCGATGTTCTAACGGTGTTTGTGCGATCAATTCTTCGGGTAGATCATAATCAAAATCTTCGGTCGTTAAATGTTCTTCTGTCAAAAAAATCATCCTCTTTAATTTTTGTTATATGGTAGGTGTAAATGCTCATATGCCAACGGGGTCACCACACGCCCCCGAGCAGTTCGCTTGATAAACCCTATCTGTAAGAGATAAGGTTCGATCATATCGGCGATCGTTTCCGTATCTTCACCGATATTGGCAGCTAAAGTGTTCAAGCCCACTGGTCCACCGCCGTATAATTCGATCATTGTTCTTAAAACTTTATGATCGGTCTCATCTAAGCCCCGATCATCAACATGTAGCATCTCCAAAGCAAATTTCACGATCTCAAGGTCGATCTGATCTTTGGCTGCTACTTGTGCAAAATCACGTACACGCTTTAATAAGCGGTTAGCCACACGTGGAGTCCCCCGCGAACGGCGCGAGATCTCCAAGGCGCCTTGCTCGCTGATCGCAGTTGAAAAAACACTTGCAGACCGGGTAACGATCTGTGCTAGTTCAGCATCAGTGTAGTAGTTCATATGCTCGACGATCCCAAAACGCGCGCGCAAAGGTGCCGACAACATGCCGGCCTTAGTCGTAGCTCCGATCAAAGTAAACGGTGGCAACGGGAATCTGACTGGATGAGCGGTCGCATCTTGGCCAACGATGATATCGATATAAAAATCTTCCATCGCCGAATAAAGCATCTCTTCAATGCTCTTTGGCATCCGGTGGATCTCATCGATAAATAATACATCGCCTGGTTCAAGCTCATTTAATAGCGCCACTAGATCACCTGGTCGCTCAATAGCCGGCCCTGTCGTCGTCTTGATCTTAACTTCCAACTCATTAGCAATGATCGTCGCTAATGTCGTCTTACCTAAACCAGGTGGTCCATAGAGCAAGACATGATCGAGTGACTCTTGGCGACTTTTAGCGGCTTCGATATAGATCGCCACTTTTTGCTTGATCTTTTCTTGGCCAATATATTGCGCTAATTTTTGCGGACGTAGACTCAATTCTGTTTGCTCATCGTTTTGATCAAAAGCCGCATTTGAGATCAGACGCTCATCTTCCATCCAAATCAGTCCCTTCTACTTATTTTTTCATGATCAAGCGTAAACCTTGCCGCAAATAAGCATCGGTCGAATCGCCAGTGTAATTTTCCAACTTCTTAGCAACGCGCTTGATCTCAGTTTTCGTATACCCTAATGCGGTCAAGGCTTCGATTGCCTCTTGTAAATATGGTTGCTCAGTCGTGGTCAACTCGATCCCTTGTTGGCCGACGAGCTTAGTCTGGTCTAGATCATTTAACTTGCCCTTCAAGTCTAAAATGATCTGCTTAGCCGTTTTCTTACCAATGCCAGGGAAATTAGTCAGGTAACCATCATCTTCTTGTTCGATCGCATTGATCAAACCACTGTGGTCTTCACTAGCTAAGATCGCTAGCGCACTTTTCGGCCCGATCCCTGAAACATTCAATAACTTCAAGAAAAGTTGCTTTTCAGCTTCGTCGACAAAACCGTAAAGCATGATCTCAGTCTCACGAACAGCTTGGTGCAAATAGATCTTTTGTTGGCGCTCAAGATCGACTTGATAGCGAAATGGATTAGCCACAAAGACTAAATACCCCATTTGATCACGCTCGACTACGATGTAACGTGGAGTAACTTTAACTATCGTCCCAATGATATATTCATACATAAAATTTCACCTGTTCTTTTTCTACATGCCTTTTAATGTTACCACAGAAACAGCAGCTTGACCGAAATTTTTTACAATTCTGTCTGTTTTCCTTGGTGGGGATCTTGGATCCGTTTGAACATCCGCTCAAGTTCTGAATTGCTAAAGTGTACCAAAGTCGGTCTACCATGCGGACAATTGAACGGGTTATTACATTTTGCCAACTGTTCCAACAAAGCCTTAGCTTGAAAATCATCTAAATGATGATTGGCCTTGATCGACCGTTTACAACTCATCATGATCGCTGTTTTTTCGCGAAATTTTGCAACAGTCAATTTATGATCTTCTAAAAACCATTCGATCATTTCTCTGATCGTATCTTCTTCTTGCCCCTTGATGAACCATGTTGGGTGCCGCCTTACGATAAAAGTATTTTGCCCAAATTCTTCTAGTTCGATCCCTAACTCGGCTAATTTAGTACGATTTTCACTGATCTTTAGCGTATCTGTCGTCGGATAAGATAAGATGATCGGCACTAACAACTCTTGCTGAGCTTTTGAAACTTCACCGATCGCTTCACGGTAGTATTCATATTTACACCGCTCTTGAGCAGCATGTTGATCAACTAGGTATAACCCATCCGCTGCTTGCGCCAATAGATAAGTTCCGTGGAGTTGTCCGATATAAGTTAACCCAGGAAATTTTTCTTTTACTGGTGTTTGACTAACTTGATCATCATTCTGCTCGACTTCTGACTCTGCGGTATCTATTGGCTTGGTTTGCGCTTTTGCTCGATACTTTTCATCCCATGCTTTGAGTTCAGCAGAGTTTAGTTGGCGCTTATCTTCGATGATCACTGGCTTAGTTTGCGCCACATCTTGTGCTTTAGCGGGCTTTGCCTTAGTTTCTGCTGGGGCCTGTGCTAAAGAACTTCCCAGCAAGACCTGAGTTATCTCAGCCGTTGAGTGCTTTGGCTTGTTTTTTACTTCATAACTATCACTAGTTTCAGCTAAGGTAAAATCCAACTGTTCGGCTTTAGGTTCACGTTTAGTTTTCGGTTTTGAGCCGAGATTTTCCAAGGCACTCGGGATCAGATTTTCTTTAGCTAAACGCGCATAGATCGTTTGTTCGATCAAGTTCGCTAACTGCTCTTCTTTACTGATCCTAACTTCTTGTTTGGTAGGATGCACATTGACATCAACTAACAAAGGATCCAAGTGGATGTCGATAACTCCAAAAGGATAGCGTCCGACCATCAACTTGGAGCCATATCCTTGTAAAACTGCTTTTAGCAATTGCTTATTTTTGATATACCGGCCATTGATCAGTAAACTGATATAATTTCGGGAAGCACGCGTCAATTTAGGCAACGACACGTAACCTTGGACCTTAAAATCTAGGTCTTCGCCCGAAAAGGCCACCATCTGCCGGGCATTTTGGATCCCGTAGATCGCACTTACCGTTTGGATCAGTTTACCATTTCCCGCCGTTTGCAAGATCCGCTTACCATTATTATATAGAGCAAAAGCGATCTCACCATGACTTAAAGCCAAACGGTTGACGATATCACTGACCGCGGCTAGCTCGGTCTGAAGCGAACTGAGATACTTTAAACGGGCAGGTGTATTATAAAATAGATCAGTTACCGTGATCTTTGTACCTTGGCGCATGGCTGCTGGCTTATGAGCCGTAACTTCGCCGCCACGTACATGATAAAATGTCCCCTGCGTTTCAGTCTGAAGTGCGGTCTCCAAACAAACGTCAGCTACTGAGGCAATACTTGGTAACGCTTCGCCCCGAAAGCCTAACGTACTTACTTGAAAAAGGTCTTGGCGATCCTTGATCTTACTTGTCGCATGCCTAAAAAATGCCAGCGGGACATCTTCGGCTGCGATCCCTTCACCATTATCGATCACAGTAACTTCTTTGATACCTGCTTCTTTAACATAAATATCGATCTGCGTACTGTTAGCATCGATCGCATTTTCGACCAACTCTTTGACCACTGAAGCTGGCCGTTCAACAACTTCACCAGCTGCGATCTGATCGGCTAAAACAGTCGCTAACTCATGGATTTTAGCCATTTTCGTCTCACCTTGCTATTTTAATTTTTCTTGCCACTTAAAGACTGCATTCATTACATCCATCGGCGTCATTGCCATTAAATTCAGATCCAAGATCTCGTTTAAGACATCCTTTTCTTTGCCAACAGGTTCCTTTGTCGTCACAACTTCGGGACTAAAGAGTGAAAGTTGAGCCTCACTATCATCAGCTTCAACCTGCACTGGAGCGACCTCTTTAAGTGTGGCCGTCGTCTTAGGTGCCTCTTTTCCTTCTAGTTGATGTAAGATCGTATCGGCTCGGGTCAATAAACTTGCGGGCATACCAGCTAGTTTGGCAACATGGACCCCATAAGAGCGATCAGCGGGACCGGCTTGCATCTTGTGTAAAAAGACTAATTCGCCGTCTTTTTCGACTGCACCAACGTGAATGTTGGCCAACCGTGGCAATTCTTGTTCGAGGACAGTCAATTCGTGATAGTGGGTCGAAAATAGTGTCTTAGCTTTGACTTTATCATGCACATACTCGATGATTGCTTGGGCTAAGGCCATTCCATCATAAGTAGCCGTTCCCCGTCCTAACTCATCGAAGAGCAACAAACTATTTGGAGTTGCCTGTTTTAAAGCTAAATTAGCTTCTTTCATTTCGACCATGAAAGTGGATTCCCCTGAGATCAGATCATCAGCCGCCCCGATCCGAGTAAAGATCTGGTCAAAGATCGGCATTTTAGCTTGTTTAGCTGGGACAAAGCAGCCCATCTGTGCCATGATCACACTGAGTGCTAATTGGCGCATATAGGTACTTTTCCCGGACATATTTGGCCCGGTGATCAATAAGATATCCAACTCCGAAGCCATTTTGACATCGTTAGGGATATAGCTTTGCTTACCTAAAACTTTTTCGACGACTGGGTGCCAACCATCAACGATATCCAAGGTTCGCTCATTTTGACTCAACACTGGGCGGACAAAATGATTATCCTCACTAACAGTCGCAAAACTTTGCAAAACATCCAATTGAGCGACCTTAGCTGCCAATTTTTGCAGGCGCTTGATCTGGTCTTTGATCTGGTCACGGATCTGGGTGAATAATTGATATTCTAGCTCATAGGCTTTAGTCTCCGCACCTAAGATCAATTCTTCTTTTTCCTTTAATTCAGGCGTGATAAAGCGCTCGGCATTTGTCAGCGTCTGTTTTCGTTGATAACGATCTTGTGGCAGTTTCTTGACATTAGCTTTAGAAACTTCAATATAGTAACCAAACACCCGATTGAAACCGATCTTTAGATTAGAGATCCCCGTTACTTGGCGTTCGCGCGCTTCTAGCTGAGCTAACCACTGCTTACCATTTTTCATCGCATCATTGTACTCATCTAATTGAGCATTATAGCCAGCTCTGATCAAATTACCTTCTGTGATCGATAGTGGCGGTTCATCAACGATCGCCTGTTCGATCAGGTCAGCGACGTCTTCGACTGGATCTAATTCGGCTAAGAAATCACGATAAATATCTTGATCTAGTTGTTCTAAAATATAGCGGATCTGTGGAATATGGGCGAGCGAGGTCCGCAACTGGACTAGATCACGACCATTAACATTGCCAAATGCTACGCGCCCGGCTAAACGCTCAAGGTCATAAACTTGGGTCAATTGTTCAATGATCCCAGAGCGTTCAAAATAATTATCTAATAGATCTTCCACGATCGCTTGGCGTTGCTCGATCTGTTTGAGATCTAATAGTGGGCGCCCGATCCATTGTTTCAATAAACGCGCTCCCATGGCTGTTTTAGTCTCATCTAACAGCCAAAGTAAGGTCCCGGATTTTTTATGTGTCCGTAAATTTTTCAATAATTCTAAATTACGTTGGGCATTGTGATCTAATTTCAAATAGTGGGATGGTTCATAGTGGACCGCTTTTTGTAAATGGGCTAAAGAGCGTTTTTGCGTTGTCGTCAAATATGCTAGCAATTGCTTGACCGTTTGCTTTTCTAACGTCTGTTGGAGGTCTTGACTTACATACGAAACTTCTGCACTTGGTGTCACTTCTGGTTGAGTTGACGTCAAAACTTTCAACTGTTCTAATAATGTTTGCGTTGGCTGACTGAGTGAATCATCGATCACAACTTCTTTAGTCTGCAAACTCATCAATTCATTTAAGAGCGATTCGGTACTCGTTAAGGTCGCAACTTTGATCTCCCCCGTCGATAGATCAGCATACGCAAAACCATACTGTCCCTTTTCTTCGTGTAGCGCTGTTAAGTAGTTGTTTTCTTTAGCTTCACTTGCATTTTGGTCGATGATCGTCCCAGGTGTCACTAGTTGGACCACTTCACGCTTGACCATTCCCTTAGCTGTCTTAGGATCTTCAACTTGTTCACAGATCGCTACCTTATAGCCCTGGTCAACTAAAATATCAATGTAATTTTGTGCAGCATGATGCGGTACACCACACATCGGGATCGGATCGACCGCATTTTTATTGCGCGTCGTCAAAGTCAACTCCAGGATCTGAGCTCCCTTGACCGCATCATCGTAAAACATCTCATAGAAATCCCCTAAACGATAAAATAAAAAGGCGTCGGGATACTGTTTTTTGACTGCCAAATACTGTTCCATCATTGGCGTCTTTTTTGTCTTTTGTGGCATCTATCCAAAAATCCTTTCTAAACTAAAAAATGGGTCCGTTCCACCCACTTACCAAACTGATTCTCTTGTTAATTTTATCATTTTAAGCTGCATTTTGCACCATGCTGTCAGATGCTAAAAAAACAGGAAGCGACGTATCACTTCCCGTAATTGTTTTTCAAATTCTAATCTTCTGCAGCATCCATCGCTTTTAAGATCACACCTAAATGATCTCGGCGGTCTTTTGTATCTTTTAGCTTAGCATCATATACAGCCACCAGATGGCTACCACGTTTAGTTCCATGTAATTTTTCGCAAACATTGGTGAGCTCGGCACATTTTTGCTCCGCTAACTGATACTCATGCAAAATATCAAGTTTGTTGCCCATCACAAAGCCTCCCAAAAAACATAAATTGATCTTGACTTGACTAATTTACCACTTTTGAATGCATTTGTTAACCATCTTTTTTTAAGATTTCGTTACAAAAAAGTTTCGCCTGTAATAATCAAAAAATTTAACTATTCATTGACGACCAGCGTATCTGCCTTGGTATTTCGAACTACATACGCTGCCGTCGAACCTAAAATAAAACGATCGAGCTTATTTAAGCCAGTTGCACCAACGATCACCAATTCAGCTTGATACTTCTGTGGCAATGTTTCGCTCAACATCACCTTAGGATCACCGAGAACGACCACCGCTTGTTGCTTGACTTGCTCAGGTAGCTTTGCTTGATATTCGGTCAACATTTTTTGTGCTTGCGCTTGCTTTACTTCAAGTTGCTTAGCTGACAAAGTGTTGACCTCAAGTCCAGGTCCCCCAAAACCAACTTGGAGTTCTGGTTTGACTACGGTGACCAAAACTAATTTAGCATCCATGAGTTGTGCCAATTCCCCCGCTTTTTCGAGGGCACTAAGTGAATTAGTCGAGCCATCCAGTCCAACTAAGATCGTTTTATAGTGTTTCATCTGTAAAGACCTCTTTTCAAAATATAGCTACACCCTCGCCTATATTCTAGTTCAATCTTTTGCTAATTAACAGCAAAAAGACTGCCGTTTTCTTTTTGCCAAATCCAAACTGATGTGCTATTGTAGAAAAATGCGAAACACTTTGAAAGGAAGCCGCATTACCTATGACATTAGATGAACAATTGTTAACATTGATCCAGAAAAGACCTGAATTTCGTGAAGTTTTTGCGATCTTAGATAAAATGCATCTCGGAGACGCTTTTCTTTGTGCTGGCAGTATCCGCGACCTAGTTTGGTCTGAACGCGAAGAAAAACCATTCAATTTGATGCTTGGAAATTTAGACATCTATTACCGTGATCCTAATGAGTCCTATGAACAATATCTAACACGTAAAACTGAACTAAATCAGCGTCACTCTAAATATCTGTGGGAATTGACTAATATTTCACTTAATAATCCTCATAGACCAGACTTTCAAGGTAAAGATACGATAGCTGACGTGATCGCGACTTTCCCCGAAACCTGTAGTGCCGTTGGGATCTGCCACTCGCCAGCAACAGATTTTGAATTCATTGCGCCATACGGGCTAACTGATCTATTTTCAGAAAAGATCGTCCCTACATCGGCTTATCTTGAAAAAAATACGCTCGAAGCCTTTCAAAAGCGAGTCGAGCGTAAAAAATGGTTGCAAAACTTTGAAAATACAACTTTGGTTTTGCCTTGATATTCTTTAGAAACAAAAAATGCGTGAAAGTTTTTTCACGCATTTTTACTTACCTATTTTTGTTTTTCTACGTTATTCATTCCATAGAAAATATAAACTAAAAGTCCTAGGACAAACCAGATCCCGGTAACAAATTTTGCCATGTGATCTAAACCTAAGAAAACAAACAACGCACCTAAAAATGCTACTGCTGGTAAGACCGGATAAAGTGGCATCTTAAATCCTGGCACTGGTAAGTCTTTACCTTCACGGGGACGTAAGCGGTAGATCCCGATCGTCACAAACATGAAGGCGATCAATGTCCCAGCTGAGATCAATTGTGATAGAAAGGCAAATGGGAAGACTGCCCCTAAAACGATCGCAACACCAGACAGTAAGATCAACGCATGATTTGGTAAGTTATTCTTATCTAACTCACCCAACCACTTAGGTAATAATCCATCACGCCCAAATGAATAAAGCAGACGCGAACCTGCTAAGGTCATCCCGATCAAAGCAGTAAACATCCCGATAACCGCGATTGCTTGGACAACTGTCGCAACGATCGGATAACCGGCATGGCGTAATGCCCAACCAACTGGTTCAGCATTACCAGTATAGTTTGAATAATGGAACATCCCGACCAAGACTAAAGAAACACCTGAGAATAACACGACCGCGATCAACAAGGAACCCAAGATCCCGCGTGGCATCGTTTTAGACGGATTCTTAGCTTCGGCCGCATTAGCTGCGATCGAATCAAAACCGATATATGATAAAAAGATCGATGAAATACCGGCATAGATCCCTTGCCAACCACCAAACGAAGTCCCATCAGCATTGACTTTGTGAGCTGGAATAAATGGATGATAGTTAGCTGTTTTGATAGCTGTTGCACCAACAGCGATGAAAACTAAGATCGCAGCCACTTTCAAGATAACCAATAAATTTTCAACAGCTGCCGCACCAGATGTTCCGCGTGAAAGTAAAATAGCAACTAAAACGACCACTAAGATCGCCAAAATATCAACTACACCACCATTAGTTCCAAAAGCTGCGGATAACTGCGCTGGTAATTTAAAGCCTAGTGGTTCCAAAAGACCTTGTAAATTGGCTGAAAGTCCCGAAGCAACAAAGGCGACTGCGATAAAGTATTCAGCTAGCAAAGCCCAACCAGCGATCCAGCCAAAGCCTTCACCAAAGACAACGTTTATCCAAGAGTAAGCTGAACCAGCAAATGGTAAAGCCGAAGACATTTCAGCATATGCAAAGGCAACTAGCCCTGCAACAACTGCTGCTGCTAAAAAGGATAAAACAACGGCAGGACCCGCATGTTGTGCTGCTACGATCCCTGGAAGTGTGAAAATTGAGGTCGATACGATCGTCCCTACACCTAACGCTAAAAAGTCCTTAACACCTAAAACTTGAAGTAGATGGGCATCCTTTTTTTGATACTCTTTTGGATCTTTTTTATGCGTCATCTTTTTCCACAGTTTACCCATAGAAAATCCCCCTATATAAATTTTTTCTGAAAGTTTACATTAGAATAAACAGATTATAGCAAAGCATTTAGAGATTAGTCAATACGAAAAATTAAATAAATTTCATTATATTTTCATATCTCTTCTGAATCTCTACCAGCATTTTCTCCTTTTCGATCTCTTCTTCTACTAGTCATTAATAGTAAATTAATTTAATAAAGCCTAAAAAAATAGTGACTTCACTCATCGAAGTCACTATTTTTCAGTCTTAAAGTAATAGCCCATAAAATAGTACGGAGCTATAATTATCTCTAAACAAATTTTCGCAAATGATTTTACTAAATTAGTTAAAAGTTCACTATCGATCTGACGCTTTGTCTTGGGTTTAGAACGGCGTAATGGGCCACTCTCTTCAACGACTACCTTACTTTGTTTCGTTAGTAGTTGTTGGCGTCGATTATATGGAAATAACATCAAATAATTACTGATCGTATAGTAATACAATACTGACCGCCAAGCTTGGTCAGGCACTAAACGACATAACGCCAATAAGACGACCACAGCCGCTAGTCCATCTAATAATATCATACTGTATCGTTTGATTTTCTCTGCCTCACATACAAACTTATTATTTAGCTGCTAAAATATTTAGGGTCGCAATATTTCCACGCAATACAACGATATTGCAGATAGAATATAAACTGAGAAAGAACGCTAATTCTTCCATCTCACCGACAAAAGCAACTAACAATGCCACCCAGAAAAAGACTCGCCCTAAAATATTCCATTTCTTCTTGTCTTGATTGATCGCTTGCAAGCGCGCACTTTCATCGGGCAAAATATCCTCTGGTCGGCGCAACAAGGCCGAAGTCTGTAACTTAGACAACCGCCAAGCCAGGCGTAAATTATATGCCGACAAAACGATCAGTGCTGCATAGATCACAAGTGAAATAGTATTGATTTTCATTCTTGACCTTTCTCTGAAAATAGATTAATTCTTAACGTGCAATGATAACATCACACTTAGCCGCACGAGTAACATAATCAGTTACCGCCCCAACTAATAACCGTTCGACTGGATTTAAGCCAGTTGGTCCCATGATAATGAGATCATTTTCATGGTCATCAGGAAATTCGCGCGCGATCACGGCCCGTGGCGAACCAAAACGTGCGTGAGCCGTTACATCTTCTAGCCCTTGTTTTTTTACACGTTCAACTAAGGTATTCAAATAGCCTTCAACATCTTCAAATGTTTGGTAGACCGCATCACCATTAGCGTCGACCATTCCACCAAAGCTAACGGAAAATTGCTTGAGATCGATCACATTTAAAATATCTAAGTGTGCTTTATTTCGTAACGCGATCTCAGTTGCACGCTCTAAAGCTTTTTCAGCAGTTTTGGAACCATCAACTGGCACTAAAATGTTGCGGTATTCTTGTTTGATCAATTCCATAATTCTCCACTCCCAACTGGTTATTTAAATGTTTAACTATACTTAGATTATAGCATTTTTTCCGTTAGTTGTCCTGAGCGACACATGTAAGCTAAAAAAAGACTTGTAAGCCAGTAAACACTGACCTACAAGTCCACAAGATCGGTAAAGTCTTATGCCACTAGCAGGAGTCGAACCTGTACTTGGATAAACCAAACAACGACCTGAACGTTGCGCGTCTGCCAATTCCGCCATAGTGGCATTAACTTCTACTATTTTACACTAAAAACCCAAATAGTCAAGCAACCTAGTTTAAACTGATCACAGTTCCGTAACCATGCAACATCAAATATTTAGGCCCGACTGAAACGCGGACGATCTGGGGCTCAAAACTAACACCAATGATCCCATCACCATCTTTAGCGACTGCGCGTTCGATCAAAATATCTTGAACTTGCCGATAGAGCTCATCGAAATTATCAACTTCATCAAGTTGTTCTGCTGTCAAAGTTTTCTTGACGGTCGCATTTACGATCCCTTTGATCGTGTAAGCTTGTTTGACTTCACCTGTAGTTAAAAACAATTGATTCACCTCATTGATCATTAAAGAAAGATTCGGTAATTATGCTGAGTGATATTTATGATCTCGCGCCGATTTGCCTTAGACCGCTTGCGCAATAAAGTATCAAGCATCTTTTTTAGCTTGGCATCATCGTCTAATTTAGGCAACAAGCTGTTATCAACTCGCAAAAAAAGATCTTCACGCCGACTTAAAACTTTAAACAGTGTTGTTTTCTCATCGCTTTGGGCTGAATTCTTTTCCAAAAAACCTTTCTTCATCTTAAATCCCTGCTATATAAAATGCAAACAAGTACATCGTTCATACTTGCGAAAGAAATATAGTTTTTCCTTTCTATAATTACCGCAAACATGGCCCGCGGTCCTTATCTCAAGTAATCCCAGCTTCACATTTTGAACTTTCTAACTGTTACTTACTCCGCTAGGCTAATGTTACTCTAACTTCATTTTACGCCCTTTTTTTGAAATTATCAAAAAAAGACTGCCATCCGACAGTCTTTTACTAAAACTATTCTTATTTGATCAACTCATAGATCGATTGCGCATAGATCGCTGCTGCCTTCACAAGATCATCGATCGGCATAAATTCGTTTGCTTGGTGCATTGTATCTGGTACACCTGGGAACATTGCGCCAAAAGCGACCCCACGTTCCATCAAACGGCCGTATGTGCCACCACCGACAACTTTACCTTCAGCTTGTTCACCTGTTTGTTCTTGGTAAACATTGAGCAAAGTCTTGACCAATGGATCTTCAGGGGAAACGTAATGTGGCACTTGTAATTTACCACTACGTTTTACCTCGATATCTAATGGTTGGGCAGCTTTTTTCAAACCAGCTTCGATATCTTTTTCATCTGTACCTTTAGGGAAACGGAAATTAAGGGTGATCTGTCCACCTTTACCCGCTTCAAAATTGTAGATCCCTGAGTTCATCGTCAAATCACCCATGATCTCATCGGTATAAGCAACACCAAAAGCTTCCATCCGTGAATCTTGATGTAAGTAGTCAGCCGTAAATTTGATGAAGTTAGCTGCTGCACCACCAAAATCAAATTGTTGCAAGAAAGTAGCCATATAAGTGGCCGCATTTTCACCATTACGTGGTTCTTGCGCATGGGCCGCTTTACCAATAATATGCAAGTAGACCTTGCCTTCTTTCAAGTAAGCTGTCCCTGTAATAGGATTTTTGGCTACAAATTCATCAAAAGCACTCAAAATAGCCTTTGAGTCTTCGGCTTTCAAGTAAACTTCTGCATCACGTGGCACCATGTTTTCACGTAAACCAGCTTCAAAGCTAACTAATTCAACTTTACCACCATTAGTTCCAGCAAAATCAGCGACAAAGCTAACATTACCCTTTTCACCATTGATGATCGGGAAAAAGGCATCTGGTGAAAAGCCAAAGTCAGGTTGTGGCATTTTTTCAAAGTAGTGCGTCATACCACGCCATTGGCTTTCTTCATCAGTTCCTAAGATAAAACGTACTTTTTTCGAAACTGGTAAGCCAAGTTCCTTAACGATCTTTAAACCGTAGTATGCAGCCATACTTGGACCCTTATCATCAGAAGCCCCGCGTGCGTATAAACGTCCATCTTTTTCAACAGGTTCAAATGGATCAGTATTCCAACCGTTACCAGCTGGCATAACATCTACGTGAGCTAACATCCCTAATGTTTCAGGGCCATCACCATATTCAATGTGTCCAGCTAAGCCATCTAATTCAAGTGTTTCAAAGCCATCACGTTGACCAATTTCTAAAAATTTGTCTAAAGCTTCCTTAGGCCCAGGTCCAAGTGGAGCTTCAGGAGTTCCTTTTGCTTCATCACGTACACTTTCGATCCGAAGCATGGTCTTTAAGTCCGCCAACATATCGTCTTTGCGTTTAGCGGCTTCTTCTTTCCAATCGATTGTCATAAAAATCCACCTCTTATTTAGATTCGATCTCTTCCCTATTTTAGCATAAATTTTAACAACTTCCACCTTAACACTTATCTTATCAGTTGAAAAATATAATAAAATGACTTAACTTGGACATAGAATACCTTGAGTGATCGGAGTTGAATACAATGGAAACTATGAAAAATTTGACCACAGTTTGTCTAAAACAAGTCATCAAGCCACGGCCTAAGCAAAGTCACAAAGGAAATTTTGGTAAGGTCTTGATCATCGGCGGAAATAAAAATATGGGTGGGGCTGCGATCATGTCGGCTAGCGCTGCTGTCCATGCCGGTGCCGGTCTTGTCACATGTGCCACAGATAGTTCAAATTTTTTTGCACTTCATGCTCGCTTACCCGAAGCAATGGTCGTTGATCACAGTGACTTTGAGACCTTGACTCAAGCTATAAAGCAAGCCGATACGATCGTTATTGGCCCTGGTCTAGGCCTCGATCAACTTGCACAACAGATATTGAAAATTACTTTATCAACCGTAAGCCCAACTGCAACTTTGATCATCGATGGATCAGCGATCACGTTACTTGCACAACAAAACGAGCCCTTACACCCGACATGTCAGGTGATCTACACCCCACATCAGGCCGAATGGACTCGTTTATCTGGACTAGCGATCGTAGAACAACAGCCTCAGGCCAATCAAAGTGCCCAACAAAGGCTAGCTGCTCACGTCGTTTTAAAAAAATATCACACTGAGATCTATCACCAAGATGGCACGATCAGTCGGTTACCCATCGGCGGTCCCTACATGGCGACTGGTGGGATGGGCGATACTTTGACAGGGATCATCGCTGCTTTTATGGGGCAATTCAAAACACTAGCTCCAGCTGAGGTTTTAGATGCTGCCGTTTATTTACACAGTGCCGTTGCCAGTGACCTCTCGCAAAGTAAATATGTTGTTTTACCGACCGATATCATTGAACATCTACAAGCTTTCATGGCGCAGTTTAGCTAGTTCCTGCTCGCTTAAGGGACGGTAATCTCCCCGTTTTAGAGTAGGATCGAGTTTTAAACTCCCCATTTGAAGACGTTCTAGCTCCAAGACTTTCATCCCTACCGCTGCAAACATCCGCTTCACTTGATGATATTTGCCTTCCGTGATCGTGATCTCGATCTTAGACCGCTCATGCGCTTCATCAACAGTCAAGATCTTCAATTTGGCAGGTTTAGTTTTTTCGCCATTTTTTAACGTCATCGGACTAGCAAAGGTCACACAAGTTGCTGGTGTTACTATTCCTGCGATCTGGGCGACATACGTTTTAGCCACGTGCTTTTTGGGACTCAGCAATTCATGACTCAATGCCCCATCATTTGTCAAAAGCAACAAGCCCGTCGTGTCTTTGTCTAAACGCCCCACTGGGAAAAGTTTTTGGTTACTTGCAGGTTCGACCAACAGATCTAAAACAGTTTTCTCGACCCGATCTGTTGTCGCTGAAACAACCCCTTTTGGTTTATTTAGCATATAGTAATAATAATTTTGATACTCCAGTACTTTTTGCCCTACCATAACCTGGGAAATAGCAGGATCAAGTTGGAATTTCCCGTCAGTGATAACTTCACCGTCAACACTGACGCTTTTTTTGCGTAACAATTTTTTTACTTCAGAGCGTGTCCCCAGACCCACCGTCGCTAAATATTTATCTAATCTCATCTTATCTCCACCTAAATATCTTTTGTAATTTACTTGTTACTTTCGTTCCTAATATACGTTGTAATAGGCCGAGTTTAAAACAAGCTAATAAATATAGATAGCCTCCGATCCCAGCGGCTAGGCTCAGACCCAGCAAAGCTGACCAGCGACTATTCCCGGGAAATATCATATAATAGCCGCCTACAAACAGTAAAGTCACACCAAACATCAGTAATGCTACCATAAACATCTTATTGACATTAACTTGTAACTGTCCCGTCGGCAGATCATATTTCAGATATAAAAAGCGTAGCATTAAATAGCTAGCCCAACTCATCGCGATCCCTGTCGCTAAAAGTGGTCCAAAAACACCCAACCAAAGAGTCAATGGATATTGCAGGATTAATTTTAGCCCTAACCCCAAAGCGGTATATTTGATAGCTTGTTTATTTTCATAGATACCTTGCAATAATGAACCTAAAACGTTGAATAGTCCCATTGCTAACGCCACATACGCTGAGATCGCTAAAACAAAGATCCCCGTTGCCTCATAACCGTAGAATACTAGATAAAGCGGGCGACTGACTGCCGCCATCCCAAAGACAGCTGGTAACATCACAAAGAACAATAACTCTAAGGATTCTAATAGTTGTTTTTTCATCAAAGTACTATCACGTTTAGCAACAGCTTCACTTAAAAGTGGGATCGCTGTCGTTGCCATTGCAGTCGATAGTGCCACTACGATCATGATCAACTTATTGGCATTCCCCGCAAATAGAGCATATAAGGCATTGATCTGAGCCATACTATACGCACCGGCTTGTTGCATGATCACAGGGAAGGTAAACTGATCGACCAAATTAAACATCGACATCGCACATGCAATAAAAATAAAAGGTAGAGCTTGATATAGGACCTCTTTTAATAAGGTCGCATTTGTTATTTCGAGCTGATCGTTACTCTGAGATACTAGCTCATCCAATCTTTTTTTATGCTTGAGATAGTACCCCACTAACAATAGAGTTCCACCTACAGCGCCAACAAAAGCAGCAAACGTCGACTGCCAAACGCCGGCTTCAAATGGTAACCCCATAACTTTGATCGTGATATAGGTCGCTAATAACATATAGATTATTCGCAAAAATTGTTCGATCAATTGCGATAAAGCAGACGGTGCCATATCCTGAAAGCCCTGAAAATATCCGCGCAAAAGACTCATCGACGGAATGATCAATAAAGCTAAGGCCAAGGAACGATAGATCGAGACCATCCTTGGATCACCTTGTGAGATCCAAGGTGCGATCAACCAAAAGACTAGCGTACAGACTGCCCCTAAGATGAACAAAGCCACTAAACTTGTCTTAAATAATCTTTTTGAAACGCCATATTCATTTTTAGAATTATAATGTGCAACTTGTTTAGCAACAGCTGAAGGGATACCCGAGATCGCGATCATCAAAAAAATACTATAAACAGTATACCCCTTTGTATACAGAGCATTGGCCTGCAGTTTGTCACTTCCAAACCAGCTATACCAGGGAATGATGTAGAGCGCACCTAAGATGCGGGAAATGATACTCCCAGCTGTCATCCACGCCGAACCACGAAGCATCTTTTCTTTCATCGTTTGTTCTTTCATAGCATATATTCCTTTCTACTGTTTCAGTATAGATTCTAGCAAAAAATATAGTACTAAAAAAGATTTTCAACTTAAAAACACCTCAGAGTCTGAACTCTAAGGCGTTTGTGCTTAATTATTTTCTTTAGTGGTTTTGAGTTTTCCTGAAAGGATGAACAATAAACTAAACCAGATCAGCGCAAAAATGATCGAGATCAAAGTACTTGTACTCGTTGCCAATAGACCTAAGACGATCACAAAAAAGGCGATCGTTAAGAAGTTAGTCCAAGGATAAAGTGGCATCGGAAAAATACTTTTGGCAGTTTTATTTTGTTGCCGATACTTATAGTGACACCAAACTAAAATGATCCAAACAAAGATAAAGCTGACCGTAGCTACCCCTGAGATGATCTCAAAAATGCTACTTGGTAAAATATAGTTCAAGATCACGATAATAAAGAGGACCGACGACGAAAAGACTAAAGATCCAACTGGTACACTGCGATTACTGATCTTAGCCATCTTCTTTGGTGCTTGGCCGCTATTTGCTAAAACAAACAGCGTCCGACTCGTACTAAAGATCGCACTATTACATGCTGATAGTGCTGCAGTCAGAACCACAAAATTGATCACAGCTGCAGCCATCTTGATCCCGATCCCAGAAAAGACTTGGACAAATGGACTTGAAGTTGTTGCGATCTCGTTCCAAGGATAGATGCACATCAAGACAAACATTGAACCGACATAAAAGAGACCGATCCGCATCGGTAATGTGTTGATCGCCCGTGGAAGATCTTTTTTAGGATCCGCCGTTTCACCCGAAGTCAAGCCGACCATTTCGATCCCTGTAAAGGCAAAGATGACCATCGGAAAAGCAGCTAATAACCCGGAAAATCCCTTGGGAAAGAGGCCACCGTAATCGACTAAGTTACTCAATTGTACTTGATGACCACCAACGTTAGCTGAAGTCAATAATAAGATCAGACCTGTTGCGATCAAGGCCATGATCGCTAATACCTTGATGCTAGAAAACCAGGCTTCTAACTCACCAAAAACCCCCACACTCAGTAAATTAAAAGCTAACAAGATCAAAATGATCGCTAAAGCTGTCACCCATTGTGGAATATTGGGGAACCAGTAGCGAATATAGATCCCACTAGCGGTCAGATCGGCCATAGCCAAGCTTTCCCAACATAGCCAATAAGTCCAACCGACAACAAATTCCCACTTTTCACCGAGATATTGGCGCACAAATTCAATAAATGATGCTTTAGAGGTATCAGACAAGATCAATTCACCGATCGCACGCATCATTAAAAAGCAAAAGATCCCTGCAACCAAGTAAGCGAGAATGATCGCTGGCCCCGCTTTTTGGATCGCACTCCCAGACCCTAAGAAAAGCCCAGTTCCTATGGCACCGCCGATCGCGATCATCTGTACATGGCGGTGCGTCAATGCACGAGATAGTTCGTTTTTCATGCTATTAAAATCCTTTCTGAGACATTAATGTTCCTTTTTATAAATGTGTTTACGTTCTATTCTATCCAATTTACTTTGATTTCGCAAATTTCTTTCAAAAAATCAAACACATTTTAATTTTCGTCTGTTAAAAAATAAAGAAATGAGACCCCACTGGATCTCATTTCTTTATTTACTATTAGTTAGCAACTACATTGACTAATTTGCCTGGTACTGCGATCACCCGACGGATCGTCTTACCTTCAAGCTCAGCCTTGATCTTTTCGTCATTCAAAGCAAGTTCTTCTAACTCTTCTTTTGAAGCTGTCCGCGAAACCTTCAAGTGTTGCTTGATCTTACCGTTAACTTGGACAACGATCTCAACTGTATCTTCGACTAACTTACTTTCATCATACGTTGGCCATTTAGCATAGGCGATACTTCCAACATTACCTAATAGAGTCCAAAGTTCTTCGGCCATATGTGGTGTGATCGGTGAGATCAATTTGACTAAGCCTTCAACATATTCTAGTGGTAAAGAATCAGCCTTGTAGAATTCATTGACTAAGACCATCAATTGTGAAATTGCGGTGTTGAAATGCAATTTTTCGTAGTCTTCGGTAACTTTCTTGACTGTTTGATTGTAGATCAAGTCCAAATTACCTTCGTTGATCGTTGTGATCCGATCACGTAATTGACCATTTTCATCGATCAACAAGTTCCAAACACGATTGATGAACTTATTAGCCCCATTTAAACCATCTTCGCTCCAAGCGATCGAAGCATCAAGTGGTCCCATGAACATTTCATATAGACGTAATGTATCGGCGCCATATTGCTCAACGATATCATCTGGGTTGACCACATTACCCTTGGATTTAGACATTTTTTCGTGGTTGTTACCTAAGATCATCCCTTGGTTGACCAATTTTTGGAATGGTTCTTTAGTTGGGACAACGCCTAGATCATATAAGAATTTGTGCCAGAAACGAGCATACAATAAGTGCAAGACCGCATGTTCAGCCCCACCAACGTAAAGATCTACTGGTAACCAAGCCTTTAATTTTTCAGGATCAGCGATCATTTCATTGTTGTGTGGATCGATATAACGCAAGAAGTACCATGAACTACCAGCCCATTGTGGCATTGTGTTAGTTTCGCGTTTCCCTTTACGTCCATTTTCATCGACCACATTGACCCAATCTTCGAGGTTAGCTAATGGACTTTCACCTGTACCTGAAGGCTTGATGTCATTTGACTTAGGCAAAAGAAGTGGTAATTCATCTTCTGGAACTAAAGTCGTTTCACCATCTTCCCAGTGGATCACAGGGATCGGTTCGCCCCAGTAGCGTTGGCGTGAGAAAGTCCAATCACGTAAGCGGTAATTTACTTTCTTATCACCCACACCGTGTTCTTTCAACCAGTTGATCATCGTCTCGATTGCTTCTTCTCTGGTCAAACCATTCAAGAAATCGGAGTTGATGTATTCACCCTCACCGGTGTAAACTTCTTTTTCAACATCGCCGCCAGCAATAACTGGAATGATCGGTAAATCATATTTCTTTGCAAATTCCCAATCACGTGGATCATGGGCAGCCGAGACCATAACGGCTCCAGTACCATAAGAAGCTAAGACATAGTCAGCCAACCAGATCGGTAATTTTTCACCATTTACTGGATTGATCGCATAACTTCCGGTAAAGACCCCAGTTTTTTCTTTAGCTAGATCTGTTCTTTCAAGATCAGACTTGTGTGAGATCTCTTCAACATAAGCTTCAACAGCTGCTTTTTGTTCTGGTGTCGTTAAACTAGCTACCAGTTCATGTTCAGGTGCGATCGTGATCGCTGAAGCACCAAATAAAGTATCTGGACGTGTAGTAAATACTTCTAATTGTTCATCTTGACCATCAACTTTAAAATCGATCGTGGCACCAACTGAACGTCCGATCCAGTTGCGTTGTTGTTCTTTGATCGCTTCAGGCCAATCAAGATCTTCTAGATCATCGATCAAACGATCTGCATAAGCCGTGATCTTTAGGACCCATTGACGCATTGGCTTACGGATAACTGGGAAGCCACCCCGTTCAGTCTTACCGTCGATAACTTCTTCATTAGCCACTACAGTCCCTAGATCTGGACTCCAGTTAACTGGGATCTCAGCTTCATAAGCTAGACCACGCTTGTAAAGTTGTTCAAAGATCCATTGTGTCCATTTGTAATAAGCCGAATCGGTCGTATTTACTTCACGATCCCAATCGTAAGAAAGACCCAATGATTTGATCTGACGTCTAAAATTGTTAATATTTTTCTTAGTAAATTCACGTGGCGAATTACCAGTATTCAACGCATATTGTTCCGCTGGTAACCCAAAAGCATCCCACCCCATTGGATGTAAAACGTTGTAGCCTTGCATCCGTTTCATGCGTGAAATGATATCAGTCGCCGTATAACCTTCAGGATGGCCTACATGTAGCCCTTGTCCCGATGGGTAAGGAAACATATCTAAAGCATAGTAATTCTTTTTATCCTTATCCTCAGTTGTCTTGAACGTCTTATGTTCATCCCAATAACGTTGCCATTTTTTTTCGATCTCTTTATGATTATAGCTCATCTATCCATAGTTCCTTTCTAGAAAATAAAAAAGTCCTATATAGAGTCATAAACCCCATATAGGACGAAAAACCGCGGTACCACCCATATTCCAACACTAAGTTGACACTTAACTTCGTAACGGGAAGGACCGTTTTCACTTACTAACTTCGGCGAAAAACTCAAAGGCGAGTTCAGAAAAACCAACTTGTATACTCACAGCGACCGTATACTCTCTGAAAATAGCTCAGTTCTTCCTAATACTCCTTATCTGCGTTCAAATATTTATTTCATCTTAGCAAAACCGCCCGACTAATTCAAGAGAAAATTATTTTAATTTCAAATTTTGCCCGACATAGATCATGTCTGAAGTCAAATTATTCAAGGCTTTCAATTGATTTACCGTCGTACCATTATTGGAAGCGATCCGCCAAAGCGAGTCACCAGCTTTGACCGTATATGTTTTCTTTGTACTACTTTGAGCGTTTGTTTTATTAGCCGTTGTAACTGCGCCCTTAGTTACTTTAAGCGTCTGACCAACATAGATTAGATCACTTGATAAATTATTGATCCGTTTTAAGTCATTTAACGTCATTTTATGTGAATTAGCGATCGCCCACAAGGAATCACCCGCTTTAACGGTATAGGTCCCGTTACCACTTGCTTGAGTTTGATTTGAATTTTGAGCAGTATTTGTACTTGGCTTGTTAGAAACTGTTTTACCAGAGACTTTTAAGACTTGGCCAGGCATGATCAAATTGCTACTCAAATTATTCAAATTCTTCAACTCTTGTAAGCTCATATTGTGGTTGACTGCGATGCGGTACAAAGAATCACCCGCTTTGACCGTATATGTCCCATTGCCACTTGTTTGCGTTTGATTTGAATTTTGTGATGTATTTGTGTTCGTACTTGGCTGGTTCGTGTTTGCTTGGCCCGAGACTTTCAAAACTTGACCGGGCATGATCAAGTTGCTACTCAAGTTATTCAAATTCTTTAATTCCTGTAAGCTCATATTGTGGTTGACTGCGATACGGTACAAAGAATCACCCGCTTTGACCGTATACGTCCCGTTGCCACTTGTTTGCGTTTGATTTGAATTTTGTGATGTATTTGTACTTGGCTGGTTCGTATTAGCTTGACCCGAGAC
>JAAGKN010000054.1_pt1 | contig 163909 bp, 155 predicted proteins | sample 6206371 | NCBI WGS metagenome assembly JAAGKN01 (sample SAMN11533720, study PRJNA540317) | gut metagenome | isolation source: fecal pellets from male and female animal of same cohort | host: Peromyscus leucopus | place: USA:CA | collected 2017 | reverse complement strand
CATATATAGTTTTCAAAGACTAATTGTAACACCCACAATATGCAAGTGCTTTTACATTATACTACCACTAAAAAAAGAAATCAAGAACTTTTTTTATATTTTTATTAATTTTTTTAAAAAGTCATCGATAAGGAGAAACATTTAGAGTATTATAAATTAAAAGTTGAATATTTCCATGATCCTTAGTCATTAAAATAGTTGAATATTGTTTTAAACGTTGTACCACTGTAGTATCAGGAAGACCATACCGATTATTTTCACCCACGGATAGGATTGAAAGACTAGGTTTTACCAAATTTAAAAATTCAATTGAACTGGAGCTTTTAGAACCATGATGGGCAACCTTTAAGACATCTGCTTTAAGATCATCTTTAAAATATTCTATTAAATCATTTTCTTCTTTAATTGTCATGTCCCCAGTCAAAAGAAAAGAATATTCCTTTAATTTAAAGGATAAAACAATGGAATTAGAATTAGAATCTTTAGATAGATTTATTGGTCCTAAAATAGAGAACCGAACAGCTCCACAAGTGAAACTATCTAGTGCCCCTACTCCTATTCTATCAACCTTCTCCATATTTTTTATTGGCTCTAAATCTTCATATTTGGAATAAAGTAACTTTGTTATTCTAAAGTTTTTTAGCAATTTATCAAGTTCTCCCATATGATCTTGGTCAAAATGGGTAATCACTAAGTAATCAATTTTTGTAATTCCTATTCTATTTAAATAGTTTGTTGTACCATAATAGTTATCTATTAAAATGTTCCCTTGATTAAAGGGAAGTTCAATTAGAATGGAATCTCCTTGCCCCACATCAATAAATGTTACCTTGTAGTATGGATTAACCATTCTAATCATTGATAGATATATAAGATAAGCTAAGATAGGTATAAAGCGAAATCCCAAGTTTTGATGCTTTGCCAATCCAATCAGAAAAAAGCAAAATAAAACATAATAGCAAAGAATCCAATAAATGTTTAGGCTTGGTATTTTAATACAATAAGAAACGTTAGAAAGACCCACTAGAAACTGATTTAAAGAAACAAAGATGGATTCATACTGTTGAAGAGGAATAATGAGAATCATCAGCATAAAAAGAAGGACATACCTACCAAAAAACAATCCCAAGAAAAAGGAAAGGAATATTCCTAAAATAGAAATTTGATTGGTCTGATTGATGATAAAAGGTAATATAGAAAAAATACATAAGATATTTTGAAGAAATGCTCTACCAAGCGGATGCTTCCATTTTATAAATTCTTTTATAAAAATGAGTAAAAAACAAACAAGATAGCTCATAATGAAACCAGATTGATAAGCGGAAATAGGATTTATTAACACCATTATAATATAGCTGATAGATAAAATATCCAACTTCGTAAATCTCAAGCCTCTTCTTTCCTTGAGAAAGCCTAAGAAAAGAAACAAAAAAGCTCGAAAAGCGGAAGGAGGATATCCTATTAAGAAGACATAAGCTCCTAAAAGAAAAATGCTGAACACTGTTCCTTCAATTCTAAAAATTTTTCGAAAGAGCGTGATGAATACTTGATAGAAAAAAAGAATATGCAACCCACTAATTGCTAAAATATGAGACAGATATAAGGAAGAATATGCCTGTTTAATTGTAGTATCCAGCGTAGACCTACCAAACAATAACGTTTCAACATAGGAATAGGTAGTTTCTCCTAAGCGTCTTTTATAAAAATTTAGTATTTCGTATATGATGCTATTCCTGTTTAATTTATGTCCTATCCTATGATACGAAAGAATACTACCTCTATTATAGATTCTTTTAGCCGCATAAAAGGCCTTCGTATCAAAATCCATTTCATAGGATTTTTCTTTAAATTTTGTAACCTTGATACAGGCCTCTATTTGATCTCCTACTCGCAGCTGAGCACTCGGTTGATAGACTAAAATTGTGCCATTTCCCTTAAGAACAATGGATTCCTTAGATTGCTCAATTACCTCATAGACTCCCCAATATTCCCCCTCTTCTAACTGAAACCTTTGAGGTCTTTGCAGATAAAAAGAGAGACTTACACAAGCCATTAGAATCAAAGCATTATAAAAATGACTTGTTTTTTTATACAAAAAAATAAGATAAAGAAACAGGATGAAAAGAAAAAAGAAATATTTGAAGCTTAATAGAATCAAGATAACGCTAAATAAATGATAATGCAATTCATTGTAAAGTGGCCTTTTGCATAATAGATTCCCAAGCCTTTTTAGGTACACTTGCTACCCTCCAAAAAACATCCCAAGAGGAAATCACCCCATTTTGGGAAATATATTCTAAAATTTCTTCACTTCTTTTATCTCCAATTTGATCCAACTGCATAAGCTCTTCCTTAGTTGCAAGATTGATATTTATTTTGTTTTCTCTATTCTGATTTAAAGAATTACATGGTTTATCTAAAGTAGGAATCACAATTGTCCTACTAGAGTCAATGGTCTGATTCAAATCAAAGCCTGATAAATCGCTATATTTTGTAAAAATTGTCTGAATCTTATATATCAAACTTCCATAGGTTAAAGGATTATGATAAACCATTTCACACTCCTTTGCTACCTCTCCTTCTATTCTTAATCGAATTTCAGAAAATGCTTTAGTTTCTTCTCTAGGTCCAAGTAGTATTTCCTCTTTTTCTCTTAATTTCCAGCCAAAGAAGATTATACAAATGAAAATAAGACTCACTATCCCTATTCTCCTCTTATAGGACATTTCTCTCACCTCAATTTTAAGTATTGCCAACCCTCTTAGTTTTTTTAAGAGATTTCACAAAAAAAAGAAAGTCTTTCAAAGACTTTCCAAAGCATTTCTTAATTATTAGTTTTTAAGATTATTGGATTCTCTCCAATCTGAAGCCTACCATCCTGAATTTGAATCGTAGAACCATCAAAAAGATTACTATATTGCCCATCCATCAATTGAGCTGGGACAAACCCTTGTATATTACCTACATTGAACAAGCACTCTACCATTTCTTCTTTTGTCCGATAGGTGATATGAATCACCTCTAGTTCAGATAAATGAATGTCAAAAATTCCATTTTTAAAAATAGGAGCTTTCTTTATTTCACTGCAACGCTTTAACAAAGCTGGCAAATCAAATTTACCTAAATTACTCCAATCTACTAAATCCTTTTCAAACAAGCTTTCAAGCTTTTCATCTACTGCCTCACTTCCAGCGTATACAAAGGCTGCCCCCTTTAAAAAGAACATTGTTGCATGAAGATTTCTAAGTCTGATACCATCCTTGATAAATTCACTAACTCTATGGCGATCATGATTCTCTAGGCAACGGATTTTCACATAGTTTTCAGGATAACGTCCTTCCTGTCTTAGGATTTCTTTAAGCCATGTATTCAATCCTTCACCCGTTTGAATATAGTGCTCATAATATTCCCATATATCATAATCGTATTCCATATCAAACGCCTCATAAAGCTCACAATCAGAGGATGCTTCAAAGCCTAAATCTCTGATATGCTTTACAAAACTCACCTCAATGGATTCTGCAAGTAAAATGAAATTTGGATTTATTTTTAAAAGCTCCTCTCGGGCAAGCTTCCAAAACTCCAAAGGAACCATGGAAGCTACATCACAGCGAAATCCATCCACCCCAAGATTCGCCCAATAACAAAGAACCTTCAATAATTCCTGCCATAGCTCTTTTTGGGTAAAGTCTAAATCGGTAACATCCCACCAATCTCCAACCTTTCCAGAAAACTCCCCGTGTTCATTGCAATACATCCATTCTGGGTGTTTCTTTAAAATCTCAGAATCACGAGAGGTATGATTGAAAACCACATCTATCATTAGCTTCATTCTATGCTGATGAACTCCATCTATAAGCTGTTTAAAATCTTCTAAGGTTCCTAAGGAAGGCTCAATAGACCAGTAATCTTGAATAGAGTAAGGACATCCAACAGAGCCCTTTCTGTTCTTTTTTCCAATAGGATGAATTGGCAATAGATAAAGTATATCCACTCCAAGCTGTCGAATTCGATCTAAATCCTGAAATATCCCTTGAAAATTAGACAAGTCCGAATACTGTCTAGGAAATACCTGATAAATCATTTGATTCCTCAGACTTAAATTTGTATCTTTAGCCATAAAATCCCCCTTAATTTTTTTCCAAATCAAAAGAACCTAACATATGATTTTCAATATCATATAATTTAACGATCCTATTTTCTAAAACCATAAAGCTCCGCTTCGAATTATTTTTTGGGATGGTGATACTCCCTGGATTTAAGAATATTTGGCTTCCTTTTCTCTCCATTAATGGGATATGGGTATGTCCAAAAAGGATAATCCCTTCTTTTGAAGAGTCTTCTGTCAAATGATGACCATGCTCTAAATGAAAATGCATACCGTTTAGGATTAAATCCTTTGCTGAGGCAAGGGGAAAGCTTAATACCATTTCATCCACCTCAGCATCGCAATTTCCTTTTATACAAAGGATTTTATCAGCCAAAGGATTTAATATTTCTATAACTTTTTTAGGATTATAGGATTCAGGAAGCTCGTTTCTTGGACCATGATATAATACATCTCCCAAGCAAATCAAACCCTCACAATCAAATTCATAAAATTTTTTCACAACCAGCTTTGCAGATTCCTCTGAACCATGTAAATCGGAAAATATCAAATATTTCATTCTAGACCACACACCTTATTTAAAGCCTTCAAGGAAACAAATAATGAGCCAAACTCCTCGTCGGTCAGCCTATTAAAGATAGGAGATGCAAAGGATAGCAATTCCTTATTAAATTCATTCATCATCGCATGTCCACTATCGCTTAAAAACACCTCAAACACTCGGTTATCCTTTTGACTTTGTCGCTTATAGAGTAATCCTCTATCCACTAAGCGGTTGACAAGAGGAGAAATTGTGTTTGTAGATTTATTTAATCTCTTACAAATATCTGTAATTTTTGTGGCTGAAGGATGATGATATACATCTAAAACAATAATTCCTTGAATAGGACTTAAACCATATGGTGCACAAAGATTTGCTCTTGTATCTCCAATAAATTGTGAGGTTGCCTTTAACACCTCAATAAGTTCCAACATTTCCTCTTTGTTTTTCATAACTTTTTACAAAAAAAGTGACCCTTAGGTCACTTAATTCCTTTCTTACTTTACTTCAACAATTTCTAATTTGCAATCGGTAACCTTAACAAGCTTTTCTCCTGCTTCTAAGCCTAAATCAGAAGTTGCTTTTGCTAGAGCATCTGCATAACTACCAACAACTGCCTGAACACCCCAAACAATTGCTAAGGTACGTGCATCATCTCTAGAAGCTACAGCGAAATAAATATCAGAAGCTGGACGATACTGAGAAATTGCTAAGGCAAGATCAACAGATCCTTCTGCAACAATTGCAGGAATCTCAAAGGTTGCAGCTAAAGTTGCAGCAGCTAAACCAATAGCGTCATCCTCATTCTTATCTTCTTTTCCATATACTACATTTTCAATCATAGCCTGATGATCTAAATCATCCTCAGCTCTTTGATCGATTTTAGACATATAGGATACAGCTTCAAAAGGATAGTCTCCTTGTGCAGATTCTCCAGAAAGCATTGTAGCTCCTGTACCATCTAATACAGCATTATGGCAGTCAGAAACCTCAGCTCTAGTAGGTCTTGGATTAGCCTGCATAGAATCTAGCATCTGAGTTGCACATACAACAATCTTACCAGTAGACTGAGCTAAATAAATCATTTCCTTTTGAATTGCTGGTAAATCCCAAGCATCAACATCAACGCCTAAATCACCACGAGCTACCATTACACCATCAGAAAGCTTGATGATTTCAGCCATATTAGATACACCCTCTTGATTTTCAATCTTAGAGATGATCTTAACATGGGTATTCTTCTTTGCAGCTAAAATTTCACGAATCTGACGAATATCATCAGGACGACGTACAAAGGAAGCTGCAATGAAATCTAAGCCCTGATCACAGGCAAATTCCATATCTGCCTTATCCTTAGGAGATACATATGGCATATTTAAAATAACGCCTGGAACATTACAATTTCTCTTGTTCTTAAGCTTACGATCATTTTGAGCCTCACAAACTAATTCCTTACAAGACTCATCCTTTTCAATAACCTTTAAGGTTAAATTACCATCTTCAATTAGGATTCTACCACCGACAGAGATATCGTCATAAAGACCTGCATAGGAAATAGCTACCTTCTTAGCGTTTCCTAAATAGGAGTAATCCATTGTAATACGGATGATATCTCCCTTATGTAGCATTACTGGTTCATCATTTTCTAGATAACCCGTTCTAATTTCTGGACCCTTAGTATCTAGCATCATACCAGTATTCCAGCCCTTTTCAGCATTTAATGCTTTAACATTTTTAATACGGAATCCTTGCTCATCGTAATCGCCATGAGAAAAATTCATACGCATTACATTCATTCCTGCAGTACCAATTAACTTTTCTAAGCAATCTTTTTGTTCACTGGCAGGACCAATTGTACAAACAACTTTTGTTTTTTTCATTTTATCTTCTCCTCTTATTTTTAAAATTTACATTTTTGTAATGATTTAAATTGAATCATTACCTCTTCAGAATATTTATAGATTTGCCATTTTTTTAAAAATAATTCATCATTTAAAAATAATCTATTTTTTCGCATTCCAAATAAGATTATACCATAAATTTCGACATCTTCAATATTTTTGATACATACTTTTTAAAAAATAGCGGAAAAATGCATTTAAAGTGTTTTTAAAATATTCCATTTTTAGAAAACACGAGCTTGGAAAACAAAATTTTATTTCTTTTTTTATAAAATAGTGATATAATCGTATTAGCAAAATTTTTAAAATAAGGAGAACATTTTATGAAACTTTCACCTCTTCAAATCGCGAGATATTCTTATGTTCCAAAATTACCAGGAATGCTAAGAAATGGTATCGATAACATTTGTGTCAAGGAGGGATCCAGCACCCAAAGTGTAGCAGATCAAGACAAGATTAAATCTTTATTTCCAAACACCTATGGAAAAAAAGAAATTACTTTTCAAAAAGGTAAAAATACATCAATCCATAAAAAACAAGTTGTAGGTGTTATCTTATCCGGTGGTCAAGCACCTGGTGGGCATAACGTCGTATGTGGATTGTATGATGCTTTAAAGGCTGCCAACAAAGACAATGTCTTATATGGTTTTAGAAATGGTCCTAGTGGACTACTAGAGGATGACTATTTAATCTTCGATGATGAATATATTAATCAATATCGTAATACTGGTGGTTTTGACATTATCGGTTCTGGTAGAACGAAGCTAGAAACAAAAGAACAATTTGCTATTGCAGCAAAGGTATGTAAACAGCATGGCATTACTGCTATTGTTATTATCGGTGGGGATGACTCTAATACAAATGCAGCTGTGCTAGCTGAATATTTTGCTGCCAATAACACTGGTGTTCATGTCATTGGTTGTCCTAAAACAATTGATGGAGATTTAAAAAATGAAGATATTGAATGCTCCTTTGGATTTGATACAGCCACTAAAACCTATAGTGAATTGATTGGAAACATTGAAAGAGATGCTAATTCTGCAAAAAAATATTGGCATTTTATTAAAGTAATGGGACGCTCTGCTTCTCACGTAGCTTTAGAATGTGCTTTAGAGACTCAACCTAATATTTGCTTAATATCAGAGGAAGTTGCCGCTAAGAAAATGTCTTTAGCTCAAATTGCTGATTATATCTCTGATTCAGTAGCTGCTAGAGCAGCAAAAGGTATGAACTTTGGAGTAGCTATTATTCCTGAAGGCGTTGTAGAGTTTGTTCCAGAATTTTCTGTATTAATCCATGAAGTCAATGAATTATTAGCTGGCAGTAAAGCTGAGGCATTCAATAAGCTTACCACTTGGAAAGAAAAATATGAATTCATTAAAAACGGTTTAAGCAAAGAAGCTATGGAAGTATTTGAAATCCTTCCTGAAAACATTCAGCAGCAGTTATTCTTAGAAAGAGACCCTCATGGAAACGTACAGGTTTCTTTAATTGAATCTGAAAAATTATTCTCTGCTTTAGTTGCAAATGAATTAAAAGCCAGAGCAGAAAAAGGAACTTATAAAGGAAAATTCAATCCTCTGCACCACTTCTTCGGATACGAAGGACGCTGCGCATTCCCAAGCAACTTTGATGCCGATTACTGCTACTCTTTAGGATACAATGCATTTATGCTAATTCAATATGGATATAATGGTTATTTATCTAAAGTTTCTAATTTGTCAAAACCAGCTGAAGAATGGATTGCAGGTGGTATGCCAATCACTAAAATGATGAACATTGAAAGAAGACATGGCGAAGATAAACCAGTTATCCGTAAAGCATTAGTAGAATTAGATGCTAAGCCATTCCAATATTTTGCAGCACATAGAGCTGAATGGGCAGTTGAAACAGCATACACTTATCCAGGTGCAATTCAATACTACGGTCCATTCGAAGTATGTGATTTAACAACTAGAACATTGGCTTTAGAAAAAGGCGAATAAAAAAACAAACACAAAATTTAAAATATTATATAGGACTGTGGAAACCCTAGTTTTTAAGTGGGAATTCATGGTCTTTTTTTCTTGCTTAGGGACTCTCAAGCAAACTAAATTATGCTAATATCTTTACAAAGACAAAAAATCAAAGACTTATTTTTGATAATTTAATAGCTGACAAAATAAAAAACACCTCCAAAGAAGACTTTATAATCTCAAGGTCAAAATTCCTCCAGAGGATGGTATCCTATTGATTATTATTGTCTACTTTAAAGGTATCTTATCAGCTAAAGTAAAAACTTATTTTTAATTTTCAACTAAATCATGTAAACGATCTAGGAATTCTGATTCTGTAACGTTCTTCTTTGGTGTTTCTCGTTTGGAAACCTCTACCATAGCCTTCGTCTTTGGAGCAAGGCTCAATGTTCCAGCACCACTAACACAACCATATGGACAAGCCATTCCTTCTAACAAATAGCCATTATACTTTCCAGCCTTAGCATCCTTTAATAGCTTTTTACAGTTTTCTAATCCTTGAGCAGATGCCACCTTAATCTCTAGATTAGGGTTCATCTTTTTAATGGTATTTACTACTGCCTGAGCAACACCGCCCGCTACAGCAAAGCCTCTACCATCTGCCGTAGTTTTATTCTCTAAAGGCTTTTCCTTTAATGCATTGAAATCAACCTTTTTCGCAAGGAACATTCCCATGAGCTCCTCAAAGGTCAATACAAAATCTACATCACTTCTGACGCTCTTTCTAGAGGCTTCTAGCTTCTTGGCAGCACATGGTCCAACAAAGACAACCTTGGCATTTGGATGCTCCTTTTTTACCAAACGAGCCGTCAATACCATTGGCGTAAGAGCCATAGAAATATTATCCTTAAATTCGGGGAATTCTGTTTTAGCCATAACTGACCAGGAAGGACAACAGGAGGTACCCATAAAATTCAATTGAGAAGGTACCTTCTCCAAGAAATCTAAAGCCTCCTCATAGGTACATAAATCAGCTCCTATGGAAACCTCATATACACCTGAAAATCCAAGCTTGCCCATCGCATCGTCAATGGTCTTAAGATTTACCTTAGGGCCAAACTGACCAACAAAGGCAGGGGCCATAATCGCATAGACTTCTTCATTTGCTTTAATAGATTGAATGATTTGGAAGATTTGAGATTTATCTGCTATTGCTCCAAATGGACAATTTACCAAACACATCCCACAGCTCACACATTTATCATAATTGATCTTTGCACGTCCAAATTCGTCAGACTCAATCGCATTCATTCCACAGGCCTTTTCACAAGGTCTTTGGCGATGAACGATAGCCTTATAAGGACATACATCAATACATCTACCACATTTTATACATAAGTCCTGATTGATAACAGATTTTCCATTTACAATTTTAATGGCATCCTTAGGACACACATTAGAGCATGGATTTGCAAGACATCCTTCACAGGCATCTGTCACAAAATAGGAATCTGTAGGACAGGCATTGCAGGCAAAATCAATCACGTTTACAAGAGGTGGCTCATAATAACGATGTGTACACACAGCCTCCTCAATTCCCTTGGCAATCGGAGCATGCTCATCTGCACTACGAACTGGAAGTCCAATCGCAAGTCTTAACCGCTCGGCAACAATCGCTCTTTCTAAGAATATAGATTCACGATACTTTGCTCGTCCCCGCAGCATCTGATATGGAATTTCCTCAATTCGGCTGTAATCGCCACCCTCATAGGCGAGCTTTGCAACCTCCTCAAACACTTTTCTTCTGATAGTTAATATTGATGAATAGCTTTCAATCATAAAAAAACACCCTCCAATTCATCTATAAGTATTATACAAGTTAATACAAATAATCGCAAGGTGTTTTACATATATTTCTATTGAAAATTACTGCTGTTCTTCTGCTATTACATACTTTTCTAAGAGAATGCTATCAGAAATATTTTTCAGGTGGTCTCCCATTCTTTCAATATTGGAAAGAACCTCAACATAATGGTCCGCATTCAAATAAGAACAAGCTCCACTATTGATTCTATGCACATGACGCTGATGGAACACGACCTCAAGCTTATCGATTTCCTCTTCAAATTGATTAACCTGTAAAGCAAGCTCTTTATCCCATTTATAGAAGGACGTAATTGTCGTTTCCACCATCTTCAATAAAACCTCATAAATCTGAGACAAATCCTGTTTGCCATCCTCAGATAGCTCTTTATTGGTTTCGTATCGTTCTGAAAAAAATTCAAAAATATTTGTACAATGATCGCCAATTCTTTCCAAGTCCTTAATCGTATCAAGGTATGCAGAAAGCAGATGAGAGTTAGATTCACTGATGTCAGATATTGTAAGCTTAATTAAGTAATCATGAATGCGCTTGTCCAAACAATCAATGGTGCTTTCTAGCTGACGAGCCTCTTCTTCATAATTGCTCTTCTGTTCAAAGCTATAATCCTTCGCCATTCCAACATAATCAGTAACACATTTGCACATAAAATCAATTGCTTTTTTAACAAAGGATAAGGAGAGCGTGGGTGATTTTTCAATCAGCGTATAATCCAAAAGCTCATCTAAAATCGTCTGCTGCTCATTTGGCTTATCCTTAAATACCTTAGTCGCTAGTTTTACCATCAGGTTGATAAAGAAGAATAGGATGAAGGTTGTAATTAAATTAAACAGCATATGGGCAATCGCAATGCTCATTGGTGGATTTGGGCCAAGCCCCGATAGCATCGACCCTTCAATCAGCTTCATTAACTCCGTAAAAGGCCACAACAATATCATAAATAGGATGGCCCCAATCACATTAAACATCGCATGAACCATGGCAGTTCTTTTGGCTTGAACACCTCCACCAACGCACGCAAAACAAGCCGTAATCGTTGTACCAATGTTACAGCCTAGCATAATTGGAATTGCTCCAAATAATGCAATAGTCCCCTGATGATACAAGGTCTGCAAAATACCTATGGTTGCGGAGGAGGATTGTACTACTGCCGTCAACAATGTACCAATTAACAAGCCCAATATTGGGTAATCTGCTAAGAAGGTAAACGCCATCGATGCCTGCTCACTATATGCTTCAAGGATGATATCTAGGGCATCTCCCATCGTCTTTAAACCAAAAAACAATAGACCGAAGCCAAAAATAATTTTACCAACCTCTTTGACCTTATCATTCTTTAAAAAGAAAATCATTAATGCCCCAATTCCTATAAATAGAGGCGAGTATTGTTCTATATTTAATCCAATAATGAACGATGTAATTGTCGTACCAATGTTCGCGCCTAAAATTACACCTACCGCCTGAGGAAATGACATCAGACCAGCCCGAACTAAGCCTACTGTTAAGGCTGTTGTCCCAGAGGAGGACTGAATTAAGGCGGTTACTAAGGCTCCCACCAATATTCCCTTTAAAGGCGTATTTGTCGTCTTTTCAATAAATACCTTTAATCGATCTCCAGCTATAGTCTTTAAGGAATCCCCCATTTGATTGATTCCATATAAAAACAGGCCTAAGCCTCCTAAAACTGTGATAAGCTGTATCAGCATATCACCAACAGATAAACCACCACTTAAAAACATTGGACCCCTCCAACTATTCAAAGATTCTATCTTTTATTTTTAGTGTATGTGAAAACATACGTTTTAATTATAACAAAACTAAATTGCATATACAATCTTTTCTCAGAAATGAACAGAAAAAACGTTTTATAGATTATAATATTTAAATCTTTTTGCCCTTTTCCTATTCAACTTTAAAAGAAAAAAGAACTATGCAGTTTAAAGCATAGTTCGTAATACCTATGATCTTGGCAGATTATCTATAAATCTTTGCAAAGACCCATCAAGAAAGTCTACCTTACGAGCGAACAAAAAGGTTTTATCGTTGATTTTTACACTTTTCCCCTCTAAGGCATAGCTAGCTCCAGCAAAGAAAGCCAGTAGCTTATTAGCTGCAAGAGGCTCTAAATCCTCAAAATTCAAGATTAAAGGATAACCATTTTTCATTTGGTCAATCAGCTTAGCTGCCCGTTCATCATTATCTGTCATCTGTTCTATAATCAAACGATCACTGGCAAACTGATCACTATTAAGGCTTCTAGAAGCCTCCTCATATTCATTTCTTTTTTTACCAAATAGTCCCATTATTCTATTACCTCTTCTTCCTTACGAATCATTGGAAGTACCGTTGCTCGATTGCCTTGACGAACCATAATTAAGGTTGTTTTTGCAAAGCCCTGAAGAATATCCATTCTCTGTGGTGGACAAGCAATGATAACCTGCAATGGCATAGAGTTGATAAAACTCATCATTGCATGCATACGATTGGCATCCATCTTATCAAATACCTCATCAAATAGAACTAGACCAATTGGGTCTCCAGCAACAATGGAATTCTTAGTATAAACACGTACAAAGGAAGCTATGATAGCCACATAGAATGGAACCTGAGTTTCACCACCTGATTTTTCCTTAAATACTTTAGAATAGCTCATTGTCTCCCCATTTTTATTGATGATGCGGATATCATAATCCATATAGGTACGATAATCTGTGAATTTATTAATTGCCCCATTACTATTCACCTCATCGATGGATAAGGTTTCAAAAAGCTCACGGATTTGCTCATCATATTTTTCTTGAAATTCATAGGTTAGTAATCCTTCATTTCCACTTTCCAAATCAGAGGTTACCATTTCATAGAAGGAAGCATATTCACTACTTCTAGGGAAAATAAACTCATACCGGTCATTACCAAAGGTAATATTGGATAAGGTTTCATTAATTTTTAAAATTTCCTGCTCTGCTGTTAAAATATTATTTCTAAGCTTAGCAATGAAATCCTCCTTAAACACAATTTCAGCAGCCTCTCTAGCACTTCTTACCTTCTGCTCATATTTAATCAATTCTGTCTTCTCCAGCTTGGAAAGCTCAGCTAAGAACTTATTAATCTCTGTTAAGCCAATAGAGAATGTTGAATTATAGGTATTGATATAAGCATATTGCTTAGCAACTAAAGTGTCAGAAAGTAAAGTAAAGCTAGATTCCTCTGCCTTATACTTCTCCTGATACTCATAGAAGGCTGATTTGAAATTCTTAGTCTGAACTAATGCTTGATATTCATCCTTAGCTTTTTGCTCAATCACAACAGAACCACCAGCGAGCTCCTTCAAATCCTTCTCTAAAGCCACTAACTCATTGCTCTTATTTAGGATAACTCCGTTCAAGGCGTCAATCGCATTATCGATACCACCTATTTCCTTACTCAAGGCTAACTTCTTAGAATCATTTGCTTTGATGGTTTCTAAGATTTTTTCATAGTCCTCCTCAAGCTCTGTAGGAGTTGCCGTCTTTTGACGGATGGCCTGTCTAGATAAATCCTCTAAGGTATTCTTTTCCTTTTCTAATAGTAAAGCCTTGTCCAAATCGTCAATCAACGGACGAACATCAATTCTATCCATCAAGCCTAAAATTTGATTTAAAGCTTCTATTTTACCATTTAAGGCAATGTATTCATTCTTAGCAGCATCAGCCTTTTCATGCCATAAAACAGCCTGCTTAGAGGCAGCGTTCTTACCAATAAAAGGCTTCTCAACATTTGGATTCAAGCTAGTAACTGCATATCCTCGATAAATCAATAAATCATTGGTAATGGAGGTATGATAATTTTCTAGCTCCATCGCATCATTGCACATAATGACACTGCCACAGGTGTAATTGATGTAGCATCTAGCATCCTGATTTTCACTATCGATAATAGAAGCTAAGGATCTAGATTCAAACTTCTTATACTGGCTAATCTGCTTTGTATTGACAAGACCTATGCCATATAAACGATATTTATTCTTGATTCGAGAAAAAATCTGTAGGGCCTGGTCAAAATATCTAGGCTCAACAATCATATTAAATCTACGGTTTCCTAAGAAAATCTCAATGGTATCTGCCCAAGTCTGATCCGTAATTTCACAAATTTCAGCGAAGATATGAACTCGAATATCATAATTGTAAATTCTTTTTAAGCCTTCTTCTATTTCAGCTCTAATCTGTAAAAGCTGAGTAGGGAAGTTTACACGGTTCTGATCTAAGCCCTTTAAATTTGTAGAAATTTCATTGATTTGGGCTACAAGAGCTCTTTTCTTGCTATCTAGGAAGCCTAGCTCTTGATTGATTTTATTCTGTGCTACCGTCAAGCGAGACTGATAATCCTTTAATTTAATCTTGGAGGCCTCCACATCCAAAGAGTTAATTTGAACAAGTGGCAGATTTGCCATCTCTGAGAATAGCTTATCATCAGAAAGCTTTCTTAAGGTATTCAAGGCGTCCTTATAATTTGAAGCTCTTTTCAAGAACATTTGCTGATTTCCCTCTAGGGCAGTAATGTTCGTTTGCGTTTTTAAAATTTCGCGATTGATATACTCCTCTGCCTTAAAGGTATCATTATTGCTCAATGCATTATATAAGTCACGAGACCGCTCATTTAAGGCAAGAAGTTCCTGTTCAATAGAGTTGATTTCCTGCTCCTTCATTACACGCAAAGCTTCCTGCTTCTCAATTTGACGCTTTGCATCATTGATTTCTGCCTTAATCGCTTCCGTGTCAAAAAGGTGCATCAAATACTCAATGTAATTTTTACGCTCCTCAATCCCTCTTAATTCCTGATAAATTCCATCAATTTCCTTTAAATCACTAATCTTTTTATTGATTAGCTTTAAAGTATTTTCTAACTCTTTATAAGACCGGATAGAGTCCTTAATTGCAGATACATCAATTTCTTTTTCTTCTAGAATATTTTGATAAATAAATTCCTTAACATCCGTAATTGGCTTAAAGGCCAGAGCCTTAGGTATCAAGCGGTAAAAATCCTCATTGATGGAACCGAAGGCTGTTCTAAAGCCTCGCTTCGCTTCCTTCTTTGTCAAAAAGAATTCAAAATTAGGATTATGCTTTCTAAATTCCACTGTACCATAGATTTGATGTTCTGGAGATACAAACATAGAGTCATTGATCGGTTCAAACGTCCGGTAAAACAAGGTTTTAACAGGCAAGAGCTCACCAAAGGCATCAATTACTGCACCGACTGCAAACCGCATATCCTGTTTCTCATCATAGAACTCTAAGGCAACATGTCCAGAAACATCACCATTACGCAAATATTCCTTATCATCCATACCTAGCTTACATTTCACATAGCCACGCAAATCACGCTTTCCTTTTTCGTTGGCTGCAAGGTTAAACATTGTATCTCCTGCCGTTAGAATATAGGTGATTGCATCCATAATGGTAGATTTACCAGAAGCATTTGGCCCAGAAAGTAAGGTATTTCCCTCGATTTCGATTGTTTCATTGGAAAGATAATGCCAGTTAATCAAACGAATTTTTACTAGCTTTTTCATTCTCTGTCACCATCCTCTTGTGTAATTCTCATGATTGCGGTATAAACCTCATTTACGTCCTCACTCTTAATCGCCATTAAAATCGTTGGTAAAATTACGATTCTGCAGGCAGAAGATGTTACATCGCCAGTAACCTCAATTAAATTATATCTTCTCAATAAACGAATAGCAGAAACTAAATCTGTTTTATTTAGCTTTCTTTTAATCTGCAAATAATCATATTTGGTATGAATGTCAGAAATTGCGCATACGATATTGTCATTTAAGGATGTATCCTTTGCCTTTTCATGATATAAAAGACGCAAGATCAACAAGATGATAGACTCATCTCTTTTTAGCTTTAGCGTATTAGAAGGGGTAGCCCCATCTAGCATCACAGAGCCAGTTGCAGAATCTAAAATAATTTCATATCCCAGTACTGCAAAAAATTCATCAAACACCTCTTTGTAGCTCATTAAAAAATAATAGCTTTCCTTATTATCCTTTTTATCCCGGCAAAGAAAGGTATTTGCCAACAGCTTATTCGCCGTATCCCTAAACTGGTTTTGTTGGGTTGTATTCATTGTTTCAAAGGCATTTAACATCGTTACCCTCTCCTCTCAATTAAAAAGTCCTTCAACCGATATCGCTTATGCTCGATTCCACGGTCAAAAATAGTGATATCATAATCTAGGTTAGAAGCATACATAATACAATACACCGTCATCAATACTAAAGAGTCCTCTGTCTCATAATGGATCATATGGCTTGCCAGTAATTTGCCATCCACCATATTGGCTTCTAAGAAATTCTTTATTTCAACCTCATTATAAGCAGATTTGAATTGCTGCATAAAGTCATCGGTAAGCTCAAATCCCTCAAGTCCTAGCTCATCTAGCATTTGGTTATAGTTTCGAGAATAGCTTCCTCTTGGTGTATATAAGGAATTTTCCTGGGAATATACCTTAGTACGATTCAGGGTGTACAAGGTATCGACAAGCCGCATAGACTTATCTATCTTTCCCTTTTCATTTGTATTTTTGATGTATTTTAAAATTGAATTTAACTTACCAATGATATTGTCATCTTCACTCAAAAGGAATTTAATCTTACCAATGGTAGAGTTGATATAGGTTCTGTTTTTATTATCAATTTCAGATACAAAGCCATCAATGGAATTGAACACATCAATCACTTCATCGATCGCTTTATTCGCTCTTGCAATTGCTAAATCGGAAGAGGCATATCTTCTCTTATAGTCATTGACAATCATGCTCATCGCAAACTCATTGGCTTCTAGTTCCTCTAACTTAGATACAATCGTCAAACGATAGCGGTTAATATTATCAGAAGTCTTCATCTTTACATAGCTACGATCATAAATTTCTGATTTAAAGGTCATTAGACGTTCCATCAAATCCTTAATCTCAGACGTTTCAACAACGCTACCGATGTATTCCTTCAACCGACTATCTAGTCTTCTCAAGGCTCTTATCAGCTGCTTCGTATAATTATATACTAGGTCAAAGGTCATTGCATAATCTACATTCTCTGGATTGGTCAGTAAGGAATAAATGGTAAAGATATATCCTTGATATTCATTTGCGTAGACCTCATAGGATTCTCCATCTTCGCCATAATCTAAAGCATTAGGATAGGCATTAATCAAAGCCTCACAGATGATGATTGCCATATCAGAGAAATTCAATATTTCCTCATAATCATTGGTAACATCTATGTAAATCCAGCCACATTCTTCCATTCTTCTTAAAATATAATTTGCAAGCTCTCTTTTAGATTGAGGATTAGACTCCTCATCTTCCTCATCCTCTATATCATACAAATAAGAACTATTATCTAAAAAATTTACTAAATCATCCGCTACAATTTTTTTCTCTATACCTAGTATAGAGCCTGTTTCGTAAGTTTTAAAACTCTGCAGGATAGAGGCTAAATAAATCCTCTTGTTTTTAGATGAAAGTAAAGAGAAAAAATTATCTGGCATCATACCAAAAAAATCCATCATTTTTCCCACCTATCTTTTTTCCCATTTTAAACTATTTTATCAAAAAAGCACGACAAATACAAGAAAAAGCCCTATAATTTTATAGATTATAGAGCTATTTTTCAAAAATTCTTAATTTGGAAAGCCTATAAGGCTTTTTTCTATTCCGTTTTTAAATTATCCTTCTGCCACTCTAGGATTGTTTTCACTAGCTTTCCAGCATAGTAGGTATCATCCGGATGGACTGTATTGATTTTAAAATCTCCTTGACTTCCATCTGGATTCAGCACATGAAAATGGTGAGTATCATATACGCCCTCTTCCTTGCCTACATAGGATAAAGCCTTTAAGCTGATACTATCAAAAAAGGCCTTAAATTTTCCAGAGGATTTAGCCTCAGAAATAATCAGCTGATCGCCCTTTAAAGATAACAGCATACATTTTGGAAGATTGGTCTGTTTTTCTTTGGTTGCGATAGAAAAGAAAAAATAATAATTGGATTCGGTTTTATTGGCAAGAGAAAAGCATACAATATTTCTCTCATCGATATAATCTAAATCCTTTAAAACTTTTTTTGTTTTTTCATAGTTCATAGAAATACCTCTTTATCCATAGATTTATCTTAATTAAAACCATATTTTCTTTAAAAAGTCAATAGGAATTGTCGAATTTTAATTGGCAAAAAGTATATCTAGCTCCTCTCTTGAAAGCTCGCGATATTGTCCTTCTTTTAAATCTTTAGGTAAGGATAATCCACCAAAAGAAACTCGCTTCAGCGTCAAAACCTCTAGATTTAAGGCCTGAAACATTCGCTTTACCTGATGGTACTTTCCCTCAGATATAGTGATAAATCCATGGTTCTCTCCTTGGAGCTTGAAGCTTGCACTTTTGCATATATAGCCATCCTCTAAGACGATTCCCTTTTGAAATTCCTGATAAAAGCTTTCCTCAAATTTTCCTGAAAAGGTAAGCTCATACACCTTGTCTACATGACGATTCGGAGATAATAGTTGATGGGCTAACTTTCCATCATTTGAAATCAATAAAAGTCCAGTAGTATCCTTATCCAGTCTCCCTACAGGAAACAATCCTCTTTTTTCATAACCTACAATAAAATCCATAACCGTTGGCTCTATTGGATCATAGGTTGCACTGACATACCCAGAAGGCTTGTTTAAGATAAAATAGAGGAGCTTCTCATAGTGTATACTTTCCCCTAAACAAACAATTTCATCCTCATTCTCATTGATCTTGAGGTCATCATCATATACAGGAACACCATTGACTAAAACATAACCCTTACGGATGAAGGCCTTGACCTCTTTTCTAGAGCCATACCCTAAATGGGATAAAATTTTATCTAATCTCATAGGGCAATATCCAGAATGGAATCTTCAATCAGATACGCCATTTCTTCATCATAGGAGGAATCACAAATCTGCTCATCAGGTATAATCAAATATTTGATTTCCCCATTGGCCAAGATTTCATTATTTTCATTTAATATTTCACATTCTGCAATAAAATAGCGACTCGTCGCCTTGGTTATTCTGCCAACTCCCTTTAACTCAACCCCATAAGGAACAGGCTTCCGGTATTTCGTTTGAAGGTCAAAGGTCACAGCTAACTTCTTAGGCTCTATAATCCAAAAGGCTCGACAAGCCAGCTCATCAAGCATAGCACTAATCATTCCTCCATGAACTCTACCAGGGTAGCTTTGATGTTCCTCCTTAAAGGTGAAAAGTCCACACACACTATTGTCTTCCATCTCATAAAACTGTCCTTGAACTCCAAAAGCATTATCCATTCCACAAATCATACACATTTTGCTGTTATATTGTTTTTTAATAACTTTCATATCCTAATCCTCATAATCTTCATAATCGTCAAACAAATGAATATTTTTTTCTAATAATTTTTTTACATAAAGATAACATTTTTTTGCATCTACAATATAGGTTTTACTATTTCCAATATAGGTCTTTTTAGCAATCCCTTGTTTTAAAAGGTGGGGCAATAGCTTTTGATAATGCTCACTTAAATGCGCATTTTTTGTTGAGTAATGCCTTGGCATGTAATACTCTATAGCCCTACCATAGCCTTTAGAGGTGAAATGATAGATGTGGTCTGTAAACCTATCCTCCACCTGAAACTCCTCTTCTATGCTATGGATAAAGGTATTCTTTGTTAGAGGTGCTCCCATAAACAAGATTTTTGCATCATACGCCTTCAAAGCTCCAAAACAGCCTTGGGGACTTACAGGTGTTGTGCTATGTAAATCTAAATCTAAATAGACATCCTTGTTTACTCCATAGGCACATACGGAGTGGGTAGGATGAAGACTCCGCTTAAACCCATTTGTTTTCAAAGCAATATTCGTAAGAGCTCCCACACAGGAAGGGGTATGCTCAGCCTCAAATACCTGATGATCCTCACGTATCGTAGCCCAAGTATGCGTCGGAAAAATAAGTAAGCCTTTATCTACTGTCTCCTGAAGGGCAGCAATAATATCTTCTCCTCTACAATTTCCAAAGCTTTTCAGACTTGAATGTATCATAAGGGTATCCTCCCGCTTGATTCCATTTCTCTTCAAGTCAAAAAGCAAGTCCTCCTTCGTCGTCGTAAGCATTTCAATATGGGAATTAAAATATTGTTCTATAAAGTAGGTCTTATTATAAATTTCTTCCTTTGAAAATCTTTGATTGGACACAACAAGCTTATCCTCATCTGCTTCTCGATGGATGATGGCAATCACCTGCCCTTCATAGTTATCTATAGGATAATCCAAATCTAAAATATAGGCGTCAATTTCCTCTGAATCTATAGGTGAAATTGTATTTGGAATATATCCATAATTGATAGGATACCTTATATCTTTACATTCGGGATGAATACTTCCCAAAGGACGGTCAACATGAACCAGAACCTGTTTACCTAGCATTCTGTGCTCCTTTCTATAATATAAAAGGTCCAAAATGGACCTATTCATTACTCTTGTCTAAAATTATAAATCAAATCTTCAACTGCAATATCCTTGTCTACCAAAATATAATTGTGGTTGACGATTTCTTCCTTCCAAATACCCTTTTCAACGTCTGTCCAATTCTTGCTGCGACATATCTTAAACTCCAATGCCGTATGCTTTGGAAAACTCATTGTTGCAGTAAAGGTGTCATCTGCATTTCTTTGCATCCTCACTGCTTTATCTGGATTCCATTGATCATAGCTTGTTACAATATATAAATCTCCTGCTGCGCCTACTGCTTCATACATTAGCTTTGCAGTAAAGTGGACATTGCATACTTCTAGTACCTCAGTAGAAGTTTCCTCTTCATCATCCTCTTCTACCTCATCTTCTTCCTCTAAATCGTCTTCTACAAATACTTCTTCACCCTCAGCCAAAGTTTTAACATATTTCTTAATTAATCCTTCCTCTAAAAGTGTATCAAAGCTTCTTGGATAGAAAACCTCCTGATAATTTATATCCTCAGCAAGGCAAAGCTGAATAGCTCCTGCCTTAGATAGGGCAATCTCCAATAATTCTAAAGCGTATTTTAATCCACGATTACTTTTAATTGAAACCACCATTGGATAAATTTGTCCCTGCTTCTTATCAGAAACATCCTTAAATCTATATTTTGTTCCCTCATACTCCTTTGGATCCAATGCCAAATGCAGAGATAAATGCTTAACAGCAAGCTTAATAACAGCCACCTTTACTCTGCCTACAGAAATGGTTTCCTTGCTGAAGCTTAGTCTTGTTGATACTCTCTTACGTGTTGCACATAAATCCTTAATTGCCTGATAATGAGGTATAGTTTCCTGTGATAAAATTAATTTTGCTGCAAATGATTTTTTATATGTAATCTTCTCCATAAATCTCAACCTTTCACTTTTTATCCATTAGCCATTATAACATAAAAAATTACATTTTAATACTTTTTTAGAAAAAATATTCAATTGTCCCAAATATTTACCTAGGGAAATCATAAAAATAATATTAGGTGGTAAAATGCAGATTTTAGTTTTAGGATTTTTAATTCCATTAATTGGTACTACATTAGGGGCAATGCTCGTTTTTTTATTAAAAAAAGAGATTAATAAAAATATAAAAAACTTATTGCAGGGCTTCGCAGCAGGAGTTATGCTAGCTGCTTCTATTTGGAGTCTCATCATACCAGCTATTGAGCTTTCTGGTGATAATCCCTATACCTGCTATATTCCTGCAGCAATAGGATTTATTTTAGGAATGCTTAGCCTAATGGTTTTTGATATGTTTATTCAAAAAAGGAAAAAAAGTGTAAATATGCTGAATCTAGCTGTAATCATCCATAATATTCCGGAAGGATTATCCGTAGGTGTGGCTTTTGCGGCTGCAATGACTGGAGATGTCTTTATCGCTACTACGGCCTTAGCCTTAAGTTTAGGAATTGGAATACAGAATATCCCTGAAGGGAGCATTATCTCCTTAAACCTTGTGCCTGAAAAAACGAAATTCAAAGCATTTTTACATGGCTTTTTATCAGGCGTAGTAGAGCCAATTGCCAGTATTGTTGCCTATCTTTTGATGTATTATATCAACCCTACCATGCCATACTTATTAAGCTTTGCTGCTGGAGCTATGATTTTTGTGGTAGTAGATGAACTCATTCCTTCCTCTAGTGGAAAGCTTTGTAATATAGGAATATGCATAGGCTTTGTCATCATGATGGTACTTGATGTGATGCTAGGGTAGCTCTATATACTTTATTTTAAAATAAACTTTCGTTTCAGTATTTCCTATGCTATAATTTTATTAAACAAGGAAGTAGGCTGATGCAATGAAAAAACTTTTTATATTCTTAAACCTCTTTTTCCTAATATGTCTTACTAGCTGTACAGAAAAAATAGTAACCTCCTCACCAAGCTTTATCGTATCCTTTGATAGCATGGGTGGTAGCATAGTATCTGAGCAGATTGTTGAAGCAGGTCAAAAGGCAATAAAGCCGACAAATCCATTTAAAGAGAACTCAACTTTTTTAGGATGGTATGAGGATGAAACTTTATTTGATTTTAATACAGAGATTACAAAGGATACCTACTTAACCGCAAGCTGGGAAGAAATCTTTCAAAACTACGGATTGCCAGTCTTGACAATAACTTTAGAAGATATCACTATCAGTCAAAGTGGGTATTACACAAGTATGGAGGAGGTTGGCAGCTTTATCTATTCCTTCCATAGACTTCCAGACAATTACCGAACTAAAAGTCAATTTAACAAGCAGGATTATACGGAACAAAATAAGCTCAGTGTTGGAGGAGATGTTTTCTATAACCGAGAAGGGCTTCTTCCAGCCAAAACAGGACGAACCTTCACGGAATGTGACATAGATTATAAAGGAGGAGCTCGAGGAGCCAGACGCATTGTCTATTCCTCTGATTTTCTAATCTTCTATACGAACGACCACTATAGTAGCTTTTATATCCTGAGGTTCCTATGACAACATTAGAAATTGATTTATCCATTTTTAATACTAAGAAAAAACTTTTAGCATATTTTGCTTCTCATTTTAATGAAATGTATGATTTGAATTATGATGCTTTGATTGATGTGCTAACCTTTATAAAAGAGCCTTTAACATTAGAGCTTTTGAAGGAAGACCAATATGAGGATTTAGAAGAATTAAAATCTATCTTAGAGATTATTCATGAAGAAAATTCTCTTATTACAATAAAAAATAAAACCTGATTTGGGCTTTTACCTAAATCAGGTTTTTTATTGAAAACTATTTCTTAAAATTTAAAGTATTGTAAACTGTCTCGCCTGCTTCGTTTGTCGCAGAAAGAACACAGCCTGTATAATAGGTCTTCTTATTCCAATTACATAGCATCAATTCTACCTTAACTGTTTCACCATCAAACGCCTTTAACCAGTTATATTGGCTAGCTGATGAACAATATAATCTCAATTCTTTTTCTGTATTCGTTGGAGATACCACATAAATGTTTGTATAGTTCTTTTCCTCAACCACCTTAATCATAGCATCTAGAACAAAAACTTGTGCTGTGAAATCCTCTTCAATAGACAGAGCCATTAACTCTTCTAGAGTTTTCGTAGAATCGAAGGTTGTCTTATCGTACTCATTTTTTCCATAAAGGTTTACAATCAGCTCACAATCTAAAATGACAGACTGGCCATAACAATACGCCTTTCCCTCTTCATTTTGATGACCGAAAAGTGTTCTATTTCCCTTTAAGATAACTTCATTTCCTAAGGAAACCTTTTCTAAGGTTTCTGCTTCCTTAACCGTAATGGCGATTGCACCTGTAGAATCAATCAAATAGAAGCCAGTTTTATTCACTAAAGAAGGTCCTACGATTCCTCTTACATATACTTCTGTACTGCCTGGCGTAGTCACTGCCCCAGCCAATGGATCAATATCTAGCACTTCCTTGATGGTCTTTGTTTCAGGTAACTCTAGAGCTACTACTTCTATGTCAAGGGTTACAGAATATTCTGCATAGTCCATATACTTAGATTTTATGGTTATTGTCGCTGTACCCTCCTGATTCGTATGCATGAAAAGCTTGTCTCCTTCTAAAACAAAGCTTACAACATCAGGATTACTAGAGCTATACTCTAATTTTACATTTTGAATTCCTAATAAATCAGAAGAAACACTAGTAATCAATTCTAAGTAAGGATCACTATTATATTTCTTTTCAAACTGGTCTACTCCATAATATGTGACAGCAAATTCAGAGGAATCCTCTAAATCAAATACATAGCCATCATCAAATACTTCTATTGGGAATAATCTCCAGGAACAGCCAGCCACATTAGATTTTGCATTTATAGCTGAGAGATAAACCGTACAAATCTTGCCATCAAACTCATCTAGCCACTCATAATCTTTACCATTACATTGGGTATAAACATAGGAGCCTGTCACTCCGTCTATATCATCAATATAGTAATTCACAAAACCAGCACCAGGAACCTTTTTGACTAACGCATTAACCTTAAATATTGTGGTAGTTATATTCTCAGTAACTGGGGTATCCATAATAGCCTTCACAGTAGATTCCTTTATCCAGCTCTTATCAAAAGCATTTGTGGTTTTTTCGTCATTTTCTAAAAGATAGGCAGAGGATAGCTGACAACAGCCCTCATATCCAAACTTTGCAGCATTGGCCTGTTCTGTATCTAAAATCCAGTAATCCTTTTCAGCAGCGATCGTAATCTTATTTCCTATTTGAACTCTAGGCGTAATTTGAGAATCGTATACATAGATAGACTCTGTAGAATCCACCAAATAGAATCCACTTGGAATCATACCATTTGCATAGGTGATTTTAGCGACAACACCTGTAACCTTCACCTTAGCTCCTTTTTCTGCCTCTCTAGCCTGTTTAACAGAGGCAGCAGTGTAATCTGCCTCATTAAATTCTACCTTTTTATGAACAACTTCTTTAATCCAAGCACTCTTCAGCTCAGCAGTACCATTATAATTCTCTAATAATCCGTAAAGGTATACCTCGTCTCCCGCATAAGGCTTATCCTCTAATTCACTATATCTATCTGCCCCATCTGCACTATAGGTTCCATATACATATAAGGAGCCCGTAGCATCTGAAATGGTCATTTCACCATAGGTAGGGTTTGTAATCTTATCTACTGTACCACGAATATAGAACCGTTCTGTAGATTTATATCCCTCAGGCTCACAAAGCTTCGTTGCCTCAGCACAAGTGATGATTCTTTCCCATTTTGCATACAGAGTAGTGTTTGCAGAAATTATCTGTGTGTTAAAGTCAAAGACAAAAACCTTGGCAGCATCACTATACCATCCAGCAAATACACAGCTTTCTTTGGTTGGATCAGCTGGCTTAGCGACCTTTCCTGCCTCATTTAATTTGACAGTTTCAATTACAGAACCACCATCTGTATCAAACTTAACCTCAATAGAGGTCGTTGGCTTTGGTGGATCAATTGGCTCTATCTGGTCTTCATCATCCTTTTTCTCTTCCTCTTTTGTTGTACAGGAGGTAAATCCACCTATCACAACTAGACACAAAAATAAAACACCTAAAAATTTTTTTAACTTCATACCTTTGTCCTTTCTTCTCCTAACTTGATTATACAAGATAAATGTCGAAAAGAAAAGTTATATTTATTTTTTTTAAATTTTGACAAGATTTTTAGAAATTATATTGATTTTGAAGAATAATAACTATATAATATATGAGTCACTTAAGTGACATTAATATCACAAACTCTGTAAGGAAAAGGACTAGAACGCAACTGGTCCTTTTCTATTTATATTTTTAAAGGATAAAAAAACAAGGGCCGCAACCCTTGTTCAGACCCTGGGCTTCAAAAGTATCCAAGGTGCTATCCTATTTTTATTTTATAGTCAACACTTTTCACGATAAAATTGCTAGTAATATATTTTTTTCCTTTTTAATTTGTTTTTATTGTAAAAAATATTCACTAGATTAATCTATATCCTCTTTTCGTTGGAACCCGTAGAAATAAAATTACGTTGATCAAAATTTACATTTGAACTCACATAATTTCAGACATCTTTATGCCACGCAGCTTCTTAAGAATGGAGCTGACATCTACACAGTCAAAGAATTATTAGGCCATGAGAAGCTAGAAAATACACAACGCTATTTAGATTTTACAAATGAAGAAATTAAACAAAATAACTTCAAGTATAATCCACTAAATAACTTTGAGTAATTTAGAAACTGTTCAAGATATAGAACGTATTCGAAAATCAAGCATTTTATAGTATAAAAAGAAAAAAAGATTGAATCATGGTACCTCGCAAATACTTTGATAAATCAACCTTTTTTCTCTTGCTATAAATAAAGTTTCATTTAAGAAAACTCTATTTTCTTGATGGAGGCCCCGAACAGATTCGAACTGATGGTCGGGCAGTTGCAGTGCCGTGCCTTACCACTTGGCTACAGGGCCATATTACAGCGCTTTTTTATTATATCAAAGGGCATATAGAAAGTCAAACCTAAAAGCACTTTTTTATATTTTTGGCACTCTTGTATTTACAGTGCTAAAAATAGGAGTATAATAGTATTGTACCTCAGGAATGGGGCATACTAAAGAAAGGTGGTATGACTATGGAACAACAAAATTTAAACGAAGAAAATGTATTAGAAAAATACGGAAGAAATGTTGTTGCACTTGCGAAAGAGGGAAAGATTGACCCTGTTATTGGAAGAGATGAGGAAATTAGACGTATCATCAAAATTCTTTCCAGAAAAACAAAAAACAATCCAGTCCTTATTGGAGAACCAGGCGTAGGTAAAACAGCTATCATAGAAGGATTAGCTCGAAGAATTGTCGCTAATGACGTCCCTTCTACAATTAAAGATAAAGAAATTTTTGAATTAGATATGGGAGCTTTGGTGGCAGGAGCTAAGTATCGAGGAGAATTTGAGGAAAGACTCAAGGCTGTGCTCAATAAGATTAAAGAATCTGATGGAAAAATCATCATGTTCATTGATGAAATTCATTTAATTGTTGGAGCTGGTAAAAGTGATGGTGCTTTGGATGCATCTAATATGCTAAAGCCTATGCTTGCTAGGGGTGAACTACACTGTATAGGAGCTACTACACTTAAGGAATATAGGGAATATATCGAAAAGGATTCAGCCTTAGAGCGTCGTTTTCAAAAGGTATTGGTAGGTGAACCAAGTGTGATTGATACAATCTCTATATTGAGAGGTATCAAGGAACGCTTTGAGCTGCATCACGGTGTAACTATATCAGATACTGCAATTGTTGCTGCAGCTACCCTGTCTAACAGGTACATCACAGATCGTTTTTTACCTGATAAGGCGATTGATTTAATCGATGAAGCCTGTGCCTCCTGTCGAATGGAATTAGATTCTAAGCCTACTATGCTAGATGATACAGACCGAAAAATAGCACAATTAAAAATTGAACAAATGGCTTTAAAAAAGGAATCTGATCCAACCTCTAAAAAAAGACTAGAGAGCATTGTAAAGGAATTAGAGGATTTAGAACAGGAATCTAAAGATTTAACATTGAAGTGGCAATCTGAGAAAAAGGAATTAAATCAATTTAAAGCATTAAAGAAAGAATTAGATCAAAAGCGTTTTGAACTAGAAAAGGCTTTTAATGAAGGAAATTATAAGCTAGCCTCCGAGCTCCAGTATTCTTCTATTCCTTCTCTAGAAAAACAAATAAATGAATATCAAAACCGGAGTAAAGAGGATCATCTTCTATCAGAGTCTGTAGATGAGGAAGCCATTGCTGAGGTTGTAGCCAAATGGACGAACATTCCCATTTCCAAGCTAATGCAGGGGGAAAAGGATAAAATTCTCCATCTTGGGGATACCTTAAGACAAAGAGTTATCGGTCAAGATGAGGCCGTCCAATTAATTAGTGACGCAATCATACGTCAAAGAGCTGGAATTAAAGACGAAAACCGTCCTATCGGCTCCTTCCTATTTTTAGGACCTACAGGTGTAGGGAAAACTGAGCTTGCCAAAGCTCTAGCTGACGCTTTATTTGATAGCGAGTCCCACATTGTTCGTATTGATATGTCTGAATATATGGAGTCTCATAGTGTGGCAAAGCTCATTGGTGCTCCTCCAGGATACATCGGATATGATGAAGGTGGACAGCTGACCGAAAAAGTAAGACGAAATCCTTATTCCATTCTTTTATTTGATGAAATAGAAAAGGCTCATCATGATGTTTTCAATATTTTACTTCAAATTCTAGATGATGGAAGACTTTCAGATTCTCAGGGCAGAACCGTAGATTTCAAAAATACAATCATCATTATGACCTCTAATATTGGTAGTGAGCTTCTTCTTTCTGAGGATTCTGATACTCAAAAGAATATTCAGAATCTCTTAAAACAGTATTTCAAGCCAGAATTTTTAAATAGAATTGATGAAATCATTACCTTCCATCCTTTAAACAAAGAAGTTCAAATGAAAATTGTAACTAAAATGCTGAAGGATTTAGATATGAGACTACTATCTCAAAACATAGATATTTTATTTACTGATGCATTAAAGAAATATGTCCTAGACCAGAGCTTTGATGAAGAATTTGGAGCTAGACCTGTGAAGCGTTATATTCAAAAGCATATTGAAACCTTTATTGCAAGTAAAATTCTAAGCAGCGAGATTGTCCCTGGCATATCTTATGTTTTAGATGCTTGTAATCAAGAAATTCGTCTTTTAACTAAATAAAAAAAGAGCCTAAGCTTTAAGGAACCATAAGGAACCATTTAAAAGCTTAAGCTTTTTTTATACTTCTACTTCACAAAATTTGGAAGACCTAATCCAAAGAATATAGATAACAATGAAACAATTGCCAAAATCCAGAATAAGATTCTCCAGCCCTTTGTTTGCTTATTCGCGAAATCAAAGGCTACAAATATAACAACAATCAATAGGAAAATACTTGCAATCCCTGTAAAAATATTTTGAAGAGGCTGACCTGCAACCGTTACATTGACTTTACAAGCATCAAAAATCACCTTTAAAAGCCATGCTACTGCGTTTAACAGCATCGCTCCAAAAGCTAGCATTCCTAAATATCCTGTTCTTCCCTTTCTTGCCATATCCCATTTCCTCCTTTAATCTAAGACTATTATACCATTAAAACAATAAATTCCTAGATTAATTTTAAAAGAATTTGATTTCTTAAAGGAAAGAACTATTGAAAAATATCAATTACTAAATCCAAGTCAAAGGTTTCCTTATCATAGACGTCTATAATTTTACGAACAACTAAAATGTGATTTAAATAAATTTCAAGCTTGGCATAAGAGGAATACAGCTTGAACACCATATCAATTTCTTCCTTTTCTTTTTTCTTAATTGGAAGAACGATATCCTCCTTTACATGAAGATAATAGCTAACCTCCTGTCTAGTATTATAAACTCCTTTTTTAAAAATAGTGACAAAGCTATAGTTTGAATTATCCTTCGCCAATTCCCGGTGATGATTCCAATCATTGCCATCATTAATGGTGACAATAATCAAATTTTTATTATCCTTTTGGTAGTTAGATACTAAAATTCTTTTGGATTTTTTCGTATACCCTGTTTTACCAAACACAAAGCTTTCATCACTAGTAACCAGCTTATGCTTATTGATCCATACATAGCTGGATTCCTTAGTGGTACAGCTATGCTTATGGGCAGAGGAAATTGCCACAAAGGTTTCATTTTTGCTTACATAAGCACCAAGTAAGGCCATATCATATGCGGTAGAAAGATTATATTCCCGTTCATCTAACCCTGAAGCGTTAGTAAAAACACTATTCTTCATACCAATCTTTTTAGCCAAGGTATTCATCTGTCGTATAAAAATCTCAGAATTATGTCCACTTAAGGCAGAGGCAGCATCATTGGCAGACCTAAGCATCAAGGCATAAATTAAATCCTTCCGCATTATTTTTTCATTTTCTTTCAAATACACCTTAGACCCAACCTCTAATGTATCCTCCTTTGAAATCACAATTTCTTCATTTAAAGGATAGTTTTCTATAGCGGTAATCGCTGTCAAAATCTTGGCAGTAGAGGCAATTAAAAATTGTTTATGTAGATTATTTCCTTCTAAAACCCGATTGGTTGTCGCCTCCATCACAATATGACTGGATTCTGTGTTGGTCACAACTGCAGAGATGGGGAAAGAAAAGGAAAGCAATGTTAATATGAACATCATCATTTTTTTCATTATGGTTCACCTAACATAATCCTATGTAATACTACGCTTAAAAAGACATAATCTCCATGTTTTCTTAAAACAAAAAGGATATCTTACCCAAAGATACCCTGTTTAACTCTTATAATTTTAAGATATTGATGTCTTCAATTTCAACAATCGGAATCAGCTTAAGCTCGTTTTCCATTCGAAGCTTTAACCCCAAATCACTGACATCCTCAACAATTCCTTCATAGGTTGCTTCCTTGGTATAAATTTCTGCCAAAACATGTATCCTATAGTAAAGCATTGCCTCAATATCCTCTAGCCGATGAAAGGCTACCTTCTTACGCTTGACATTTCTACTGTCAAAGAAATCCTGATTTTCACTACCTTCTTTTTTATCACTTACGCTATCAATAAATAGAGTTGGATCATTCATCATTACAATCACCTTAGTACCATTCTATGAATGGGAAAGGCTAATTATTCTTCTTTAAATAATTTGAAACAGCAGTTGCACAGGATGCACCATCCCCAACCGCCTTACTAATCTGCAGTAATCCGCCAATGGCATCACCACAAGCAAATAAACCTTCAATGTTTGTCATAAACTTTTCATTGACTAGAATTGAATTTCCAGATAGACCTATTCCTAAATGCTTAGCAAGTGTAAATCCAGAGGCATTCCCAATCGCGATAAAACAGCCATCTATGGAAAATACCTCTTCTCCAACTCGAATGGCTTGAATCCGCTCTCCACCAAGAACTTCATCTATCTTTCCAAGGACAACCTGGATTTCAGGGCGAAGCTCTACCTTTAACGGCCTCCCATCGGTGAACACAATAATTTCCTTACATATATTTTCCAAGACGGAAAGCTCATGAGCCATATAGTTGCCGTTACCAATTAACGCTATTTTTTTCTTTCGATAGAAAAAACCATCACAGGTAGCACAGTAAGAGACGCCCTCAAACTGATCAGCCTTACTATACCGGTTACGTGAGGTACCACAGGCCAGAATCACAACCTTTGCTTGATAAACTCCTTGATTGGTGACAACAGAAAAAGTAGTATCCTTATTTATTTCTAAAACCTCAGCCTGTATCATTGGAATATGGAGGCTTTCGGCCTGTTTCACACCTAGTTCTAATAATTCTTTTCCCGTGATATGTGAAAACCCATAATAATTTTCAATGCTTTCAATCTTTTCTAAGGCTCCACCATCCTTTGCAATAATTAAGGGCTCATACCCATATCGTTTTAAATAAACTGCAGAAGAAATACCAGCAGGGCCTTTTCCAATAATTATTGCATCAACCATCATTTTACAAATTCCCTTAAAGCCTCAATAGGCTGATAGCCCACTGTTTTATTTACAATCTTTCCATCCTTCACTAAAAATAAGGCTGGTATAGAAGAAATACCAAACTGAGCAGATAATTCCTCTTCTTCATCGACATTGACCTTTCCCACTACAAGATTATCCTCTTCTGAAAGTGTCTCTAAAACAGGCCCTAGCATCCGACAAGGTCCACACCAATTTGCCCAAAAATCTAAAAGGATGGTTCCTTCCTTTACTACCTCATTAAAATTTTCTTTTGTTACATGAATTACTGACATAATCTTTCCTCCTAATATTCTTTATGTATTTTTGTCAAACTTTCCACATCTAAATCCTCAATAAAGCTTTTCCCCTTAAAGCACTCAGGCTCATCTGAATAAATCTCTGCATCCTGAAGCTGACTAGATGCAAGAAATAGAACAATAGCGGCACAATTGGATAAATTTAAGCTTCTTACCTTATTTGTTGTTGGAATTCGGTAACAGCTATCTAGGTTTTCCTTTAAGATATCATAGGCAATCCCCGTAGATTCCGCACCCAAAATTAGATAAATATTTTCCTGAGATTTCGTAAAATCAATACTTGCGGGGCTTTGATGACCATACCGTGTAAAGAAATAGTACTTTCCAGGATTCTTCTTCTTGAAATCCTCGTAATCCTCATAAACCTCATATTCTAAAAACTCAAAGTAATCTAGACTACTTCTTTTTAAATGCTTCTCATCTAAGGAGAATCCTAAAGGCTTAATCAAATGGAGCTTTGCATGAAATCCAACACAGCTTCGCATAATATTTCCTGTATTCTGGGGAATTTCAGGATGATATAAAACAACATTCAACTTCATATTATTTTTTCCTTTACTATAGTATTTTATCCCATCTGTTAAGAAGATTTCGTCATATATTCTGTGATATGCTATAGTTTTCCTATTCCACCTGTTCTCCAGTTAGAGTATACGCATCCGCATCTAAGATTTTCACTCGAATTCTTTCACCAAGCTTCAACTCCTGTTTTGCCGCTACATAAATACAGCCATCAATTTCGTCAGGAGCAAATGCATCTGACCTTGCAACATAGAGATATGAAGCTTCATCATACCCTATAATAAAAGCATCCTGTACTATCGTGCCAATTTTCTTTTTCTTTAAGGCGAAGGCAATTTCTGCCTGAGCTGCCATAAGTCGCTCATACCGGCTTTGTTTTACATCCTCTGGGATACAATTAGGGTAGTTACATGCATAGGTATTTTCCTCTAGGGAAAAGGTGAAGGCTCCCATATGATCAAACTCTATCTCCTTAACAAAATCAATCATATGATCTACATCCTCTTCCTCCTCATAGGGAAAACCCACCATTAAAGTCGTGCGTAAGGTGGCAGAGGGAATCTCTCTTTTTATCTTATTTAATAAAGTAACAATCATTTCCTTATTGCTTCTTCTAAGCATAGCCTTTAAAACCTTATCCTCGCTATGCTGAATCGGAATATCAAAATATTTCATCATCTTTGGTGAAGTCTTGATAAATTCAATGAGCTCATCTGTTACAATTTCCGGGTAAAGATATAATAAACGAATCTTAAAATCTCCCTCAATTTTAACCAAAGCTCGTAACAAATCTACTAACGCAAGACGATGGTATAAATCATATCCATACTTGGTCGTATCCTGAGATATCAAATTTATCTCATAGACCCCTGAAGCCGCTTCCATTTTTACTTCTTCAACGATATCCTCTATCGGTCTACTTTTCAATTTTCCTCGAATCAAGGGGATTGCACAAAATGCACAACGATTCATACAACCATCCGATATTTTAACATATCTCATATAATTAGGTGTAGAATAGATTCGGTTTAAAGGACTAAACTGATTTTGGTAATTGAAATTAGAAGACATCACCTGATTAATGATACTTCCAATCTCAGGATATTCATCAATCCTTATAAACCGGTCTACCTCAGGAATTAATTTTACAATCTCTTCCTTATATCTTTGAGATAAGCACCCACAAACAATCAGCTTGGCCTGATTTTTTCTTTTATATTCAACCATTTCAAAAATGACAGAAATGGCTTCTTCCTTAGCCGCCTCAATGAAGGCACAGGTATTTATAATAATAAGCTCTGCAGTCTCTGGACTCTCTACTAAGGTAACATTATCTTGTAAAGCTCCTAAAATCATTTCACTATCCACTTGGTTCTTGGCACAGCCAAGGCTTTGCATATACAACTTCATATGAAACTCCTATACTCTACTAGCAAAATATATTAAACAAAGCGTTGCAAGTAAACTAAACATAAACGCAAATATACTACTCCAGGAGGTTTTTTTATGACGCAACAATCCTAAAACAGCGACGGCACTTCCAGGGATAAATAAGAAATAAATCATTTTGTCCATAAAGGCTTTAGCTCCTAGTTCTAATTCTGAAAGGATTCTACTTCCAAAATCATAGCACAAAAGGGTAGCCATAGAAGAAACAGCAACGGCTAACGCAAACATACCCAAGCTTCCATAAAACCGATAAAATCGGTCAATGGCCTTGGCATATTTCAATTCTCTTTGTTTCAAATGCTCATAGTCCTTCTGTTGATTTTCCACCAAAATAGATTCATTATTTTGGTAGTATTTTAAACGACAAAGCCCATTATACTTTGACTTAGCATTGAACCGAATACCAAACACAAATAAGGCAATTATAAACGCCAAGGCAGCCCCTGAAATACATATGATATTAACTATATTGGAAAAATCCAAGCTAACCAGCGCTTCCTGAAGGATTTCCCCAGAATTCTTCTCCTGTATAAAATGAAAGAGGAGAACCACAGGATAGTATAAGACGGTTAGGATTGTAAGAACCAACAGCCAAACTGTAAAATATTTATGATTTCTTAAGGATTTATTCAGTTTGCTTAAATTATATTCCTCACGCTTTATAGGCGTGTATTCTCTTGCCGTTCTATCTAACTCGATATCGTTATCCAAAGTATACTGCTCCCCTACATAGGTATCACAATACGGGAACATTGGATCATATCCAGAATCTCTTTCCTTAAGGATAATTTCACCTTTTTTAAATAAATCCACAAACTCTAGATAACTATCAAATAATTTTTCATAAAAATCTATTTTATGAAGAATATCCTTAAATTTTTCTTTTTTCTTATTGATCTTTTTGCGATATTTCTTCAAATTATACCGCAACAGCTTAGCATCTGTACTTTTAAATTTATAAAATTTTAAGTGCTCCAATAGGTCTAAACAAAATTTAGGCTGAATGATTTTTTCTATCGTTTCTAAAGGGAGCTCCTCAATAAGAAGCTTAAGTCCAGCAAATACTGGTGTACCTCGATGCTTCAACTCTAGGATATCCTTCAAATAAAATTTATGTCCTAGATGCAGTAAAAACTCACGATTTTTAAATAGACGCAAAGTCCTTTTAAAAGGATCCTTTTCCTCTAAAAGGATAGGCTTTATATACTGTTCGAGGCTATCAATCTCATCATATTGAAAATAATTAAAAATAAAATCCACCGCAAATTCTTCACTGAAATTATTCTCTAGGGTAATTAAATTCATTCTTAATTTTTCGTCTTCAATCGTTGATAAAATTGTTTTAGAAAAGCCCTTTTCCCGTATAAAGGCCTCCATCGCTTCATTCGTCTTCAAATCCTTATAGACAGAATCAAAGGAGGAATACCTTCTAGCACCAATCATTAGAATGTGCTCTTCTGTGATGGTATAGATGATAAATGTGAGGGCATTCTGTAGATATCTCGTTTCATATAAAATTTGGAGGACTTGTTTTTTAAATGCTTTAAATTTTTTTACAAACTTCAAAAAAGCCTTCTGCTGGATTGCCTCTAAAGCCAAGTCCAGATTTCCAGCAAAATCTATACCCAAGCTATTTAAATCCGTATATTCCTTTTCATTAAATCCATATGGCTTCATTTTCTCTCTCCTAACATAAAACCAAAAGCTTACCTATTTTCCCATCAGCTCTTTGCTATCTAAAATAATGGTGGTTGGACCAACGTTGGTAAAGGTAATCTGCATATCTGCCCCAAACACACCAGTCTGAACCCTAAGACCATAGCTTCTTAGTTCCTCAACAAATTTTATAAACATGGTATTTGCCTCTAGATAGGACATAGCCTCCGTAAATCCTGGTCGATTACCTTTTCTAGCATCTGCGTAGAGCGTAAACTGAGATATGGCAAGGATGGAACCCCCAATATCCCCTATGCTTTTATTAAGCTTTCCAAAATCATCCTCAAATATTCTTAAACCTACAATCTTTTTAGCTAAAACCCTTAATTCAGCCTCTGTATCTGTATGAGTAAAGCCAACCAGTAGCATATACCCTTTATCTATTTGCCCCGTAATCTCTTGTCCTACCTTACAGCTAGCATTCAGCGCTCTTTGAACAATCACTCTCATAGATTATCTCTTTCTATATTGTGAATATAGCTGATTTTTTTCATATTCACAATCATTTTTTCCAACTGAATTAAATCTGGAGTTAATACCTTAAGCTTAACTACCGTCTCCAAATTCGAATTATTATTTGCGTTAATCGATAGGATGGATAGACAATTTGCTGAAACGACATTCATTATTTCTACTAATAGGTTATTATTAGTAACTGCCGTAATCTTTATGCTTACAGGATATTTCCGATTGGGATTCGTCGCCCATTCTAGAGAAATCAAGCGTTCCTTCGCAAAGGAGCTTGCATTTTTACAGCTACGATGATGTACCACTATTCCATACCCCTTAGTAACATAACCCATAATCGGGTCTCCTGGAATCGGATTACAACAACTCCCCAGCTTCAGCTGTGGGTTCTTTAAGCCTTCTACTACCACACCTGTTTCTGAGTTGGTTGTAAGAATTCTTTGAGAACGTTCAATTTGTTTAGCCAAGCTCTCTTCATGGTTTCTTCCTTCCCCTGTATATTTCTTGACTACTGTTTTGGCAGATAGAGCCCCCTTGCCAACCTCACAATATAAATCCTCAAGAGAGTTGATATTATTTTTAGAAAAATTGGTAACGACAAAATCCTCTGTCAAATCTGGGGTTAACCGATTACTTCTAAACTCTTCTTCTACCAAAGACTTTCCATTGGCTACAAGAACATCCCGATTCTGCTTATTTAAAAAGCTTTTAATCTTATGCTTTGCATGGGAAGTCTTGGCGATTTTAAGCCAGTTTTCGGATGGTCCAAAGGAATTCTTATTTGTCTTTATGGAAATAATATCCCCATTTTGAAGCTCATATTCCAGTGGCACAATCCGATTGTTTACCATAGCTCCTACCGTTTTATTTCCGATATTAGTATGAATTTTATACGCAAAATCTAGAGGTGTAGCTCCCTTTGGTAAAGCGATGACCTCTCCTGTAGGTGTATATACATAGACGTTGGTTGTCAAAATTTCTTCTTTGATGGTATCAACAAAATCCTTTGCCTCTGCACTTTTATCTTCTTCAGAGTATTGTAATAATTCTGCATACCATTTTAATTTTGAAGCAATTTCAAATTGCTCCTTTTCCTTAGAGTACTCCACATTTTCCTTATAAGCCCAATGCGCAGCAACACCCAATTCTGCAACTCGGTCCATCTCCTCCGTACGAATTTGAACCTCAAATATCAAGCCATCATTACTGATGACTGTTGTATGCAAGGATTGATACATATTAGGCTTTGGTACCGCTATGTAATCCTTAAAGCGTTTTGGCACTGGCGTATAATGCGCATGGATAATTCCCAAAACCTGATAGCATTCTCCAACCGTATTTACAATGATACGAATAGCTAATATATCATAAATATCTTCAAAGGCTTTGGATTGATTGATCATCTTCTTATAAATACTATAGGTATTTTTAATTCTTCCCTTTATTTCAAAATGAGGTATTTTTTCTGGTTCTAGATACTCCCGTATTTCAGCAATCGTATGATCAATACTATTAAACCGCACAGCAGTATCATTTTTAATTTGGGATATAATTTTTGCATACCAAACAGGCTCAACATATTTTAATGCAGTATCCTCTAGCTCTGCTTTAATCTTGAACATACCTAGCTTATGCGCAAGCGGAGCATAAATTTCTAGCGTTTCTTTCGCTATTCGCTCCTGTTTTTCTGCAGATAAAGCCCCTAATGTTCTAATGTTATGCAAGCGGTCAGCAAGCTTTACAATGATTACTCGAATATCCTTAGCCATCGCCAATAGCATATGCTGATGATTCTCTGCCTGTTTTTCTTCTAAGGAGGCAAATTTCAACTGTGTCAGCTTAGTAACTCCATCTACAATAGATGCGATATCCTCACCAAACACTTTAGCTACATCCTCTTTGGTTTCCTTCGTATCCTCCACTGTATCATGTAAAAGTCCTGCACAAAGTGTCGCTGGACCAGCATGCAGCTCAGCCAAAATAATAGCAACACATAAAGGATGGACGATATAGGCCTCTCCACTTTTTCTAAACTGTCCCTCATGTAGTGTAGCGGCAACATCATACGCTTTTCGAATTAACTCCTGATCCTTAGTGGTATGAATATATTGACTTGTAACGGCATATAAATCCTCATATCCTACGCTCATCTAAAATCAACTCCTAAAACCAAATCCTACCTAACTATTCTCCAGAATACTCCATCAAGGATAAAACGTCATATCCCTTAAGTAGCTCTCTTCCCTTTAAATCCACAAGTTCTATTAAGCAAGCAACACCAACAACCTGAGCCCCTAAACGCTCACAAAGTTTAATCGTGGCCTTGACCGTTCCTCCAGTTGCCAAAAGGTCGTCAATGATAACAACTCTATCTCCCTTATGAAGGGCATCCTCATGAATACTTAGCGTATTTGACCCATACTCTAAATCGTACTCCTCATCTAGGGTTTTTCTAGGAAGCTTTCCTGGCTTACGAATTGGGGCAAAGCCAACACCTAAATTTGTGGCAACAGGACAACCAAAAATGAAGCCTCTAGCTTCAGGCCCAACAATCATAGTTGCATTTTTTCCTCTTGCAAATTCTGTAATTTGATCTACAGAATATTTATATGCTTTTCCATCTCCCATCAAAGGAGTAATATCTCTAAAAACAATCCCTTTTTTTGGATAGTCTAAAATACTTGCAACATAATCCTTTAAATTCATAAATAAAAACCTCCAGCACATATATTTAATTATAACATATATTTATCTAAAAAAGGTTGATGAAATGAAAAAAAAACTGACAAATATTGAAGTAATTTTGGTTGTAGGTACAATAATTAAGCTTTTAGGGCTCATCTATAAAATATTATTGACAAGAATTTTAACGATTGAGGGCATGCGAATTATGTCTCTTATCTTTCCAACCTTGAGTCTAGTTCTATGTCTATCCTCCTTATCTATTTCAACCGTTGTAAATCAAAATGTGGCAGCCAAACTAAATAATTCTAAAACTATTCTAAAATCCGCCTTTAATATCACCTTTGTATCCTCCTCTGTTATCTCTATTTTACTCTTATTATCCTTTCCCATCTATAAAATTATATATCAGACCAGTTTCATCTATTATCCGCTTTTAATCTGTATCCCCCTAGTCTATCTATCCAATACCTCAGGCCTATTAAAGGGATACTTGGAAGCCAATAATAACTTTAAAACTACCTATTATTCAAATTTTTTTGAACAAATTGCCAAATTTGTTTTGACCTTTTCTATGCTTTTCATTTTTGCAAATCAAAGTATGGAATTTAAAATTTTTATGTGTTTTTTTGCATTGATGCTTTCTGAGGTGGTTTCTTTTACTTATCTAGTTATCAAGGTGAAGCGGAAAAGAAAAATTAATTTTATGGAGGTGAAAACCAATGGATATGAAAAAAGTATTTTAAAACAAGCACTTCCTCTAACTTTAGACCAGCTGGTAATGACAATCACTGGCTATTTTGAGCCACTAATTTTTTACTATGCCATTGGTCTACAGGGGTATGATTTATACGAGGCAACCCTATATTATACAAAGGTCTGTTCCTATGCAATTCCTCTTTTAGTTTTTGCCCATTTTGGGGTTTTAAGCATTGCTAAATTTACCTTTCCTAAAATCACCAAAAACCGAAACAATCCCAAAGCCTTATCGGCAATTTTATCTAAAGCTTTTTTCATTTGTATCATTATAGCGGCCTTCAACTTCATCATCTGTTCATTCTATGCAGCAGAAACACTCAACTTGATGTATGGCGACTCCTCCTCTGCAGAAATTGCAACTAAGCTAGCTATTTTTTATATTTTTTCTTATTTTAATCCTATCTTTGTGATCATTCTTCAAGCCTATAAGGAGGAGAAAAAGCTACTCATTTCCTCCATCGTCTGTTCCATTCTGATTCTAACCTTAATCTTTATTTTGACCTACTTCTATAGCTTTACTGGCTTTTTAATTAGTATTATTGTAGGGAATATTACAAAATTCTTATTTTTATTTTTCTTTGCAAATCATTGTGTCAGATTTAAGATGGAATGGAAAAAGCTCCTACCTTTAGGAGCCGTGCTTATTCTTTATTATCTACTTAATTTCTATTATCGAAGTGTTACGACCTTGGCTTTATCAACTCTAGCTTGTGGCCTTCTAGTTCTTCTTCTTTATTTCCGTTTCTTTGGAAATAAAAAAGTGTATTTTCATGGAGAGAGGCATAAATGATTTTTTTGAAATTTAGGTTTCTACCACTTAAGCTTTCCTTGAATTCTTTCTCTTCCCAATTTAATAGTTCTAAACTTTCCTTTACAACCTGTCCACTGATGATTACAGGAAGCTTGACCTCATTAAATCTCTCTCTTCTAAAAATGGAGAGAGTTCCGTTTGTCTCCAGGATGGCCAGCTTGATTTCATCTATATCCATAATGTGCTCTAATCGCATTTGGGAGATAAGGTCGTCAATGGTATAGTGCTCCTTCTTAAGATTTTTAATTAAAAGCTTACCATCTAAGACAATGGTTCTAGGAGACCCATCAATCAAGTTTCTAAAGAAAGATTTTTTAAGTAAAAGAATACTTAAAAGCTTCTGTAAAACGACTAATAATAAGACACAAAAATAGCTAGGGAGGATAAATTCATCGTTGTCAATTCCTAGAGAAGCAATATCAGCTATTATCAGCAAAACAACCAAATCAAAAATAGAGAGCTGACCTACCTCTCTTTTCCCTAAGACTCTTAAGGATAATATCAAACAAAAATAGACTGCAATTATTTTTAAAAATAAAAATCCATAATTCATACTTTTCACCTTTTCATATTTTGCGCATAAATACTAAAATATATTCATATATAATACTGGTGAAGCGTATGAAACAAAAAATTAAAAGTGGTATAAAAATTTATGTATTCTTAGTCGTATATGTCGTACTAGCAGCTGTTCTATATTCAACCTACATAGTAAAAACCAATCAGGATTTTAATTTGATTGCCAAGTTAGTTGTTGGTGGACTAGCCTATTTACTAGTAGGGTTCGCTTTTGGAAATGCCATCCATAAAAAGGGATTAATTGTAGGGCTACTTGTGGGAGTTATACATTTCTTCCTTCTGAAGCTCATTTTCTTTTTAAGTAAGGGCCAATTTAATTTTGAAATTCTTCCTTTTCTAATTCAAATCACTCTTGCAGGAGTTGGTGGATTACTTGGAGTAAACCTAAAGAAAATATTTTAAACCATCTAATTTTATGATACAATAGCTATAGGTGATAAAATATGAAGCCCTTAGCTTTTCGAATCAGACCAAAAACCTTTGATGATATTGTAGGACAGGACCATTTAGTTGGTCCTAAAGGTGTTATACGAAAAATGATAGAATCTAACCAATTGTTTTCTATTATTCTATATGGACCAGCAGGCTGTGGAAAAACATCCATCGCAGAAATCATTGCTAGCTACTACTCCTTGAATTCCTACAGCTTTAACGCCTCCTGTGACAACAAGGCAAAGCTAAAGGAAATCGCAGAGGCGGCAAAGCTCTATGAAAACATCATTTTAATCATAGATGAAATCCATAGAATGAAAAAGGATGTTCAGGATTTTCTTCTTCCGTTTGTAGAATCTGGTACATTGACGATTGTAGGTCTTACCACAGAAAACCCTTATCGAGCTATCAATCCAGCGATTCGTTCCCGAACACATATTTACCGACTCAATGAAATTACAAAGGAGGATATCCTTAAGCTTCTTAAGAAAACAATAGAGGAAGAAAAAATGAAGCCTATCTCTGAGGATATTCTAGAGTACATAGCCATTGTGTCCTCCTGTGAGGTACGTTCTAGCTTAAATATGCTAGAAATAGCCAATATGCTGGATGAAGAGGAAATAACCTTAGAAAATGTAAAGGCATTAATCGGTAAGAAAAGCTTCGCAATTGACGAAGAGGGAGAATCCTATTATGACATTGCTTCTGCTATGATAAAGTCTATCCGGGGAAGTGATCCAGATGCTGCAGTCCATTATCTTGCTAGATTATTAAAATCTGAGGATATCGAGTTTATTGCTAGAAGATTGATGATATTAGCCTATGAGGATGTTGGTTTAGGAAATCCAAATGTAGGGCCTAGAGTTTATGCGGCATGTCATACGGCACTAGAGGTTGGTCTTCCTGAGGCTAGAATTCCTCTAAGCTATGCAGCCATAGATTTAGCTACCTCTCCTAAAAGCAATTCAGCCTATCTAGCGATAGATAAAGCCCTAGCAGAGCTAGAAACTTTAACATCTATGCAAATCCCACCCCACATTTTGAATAAGGAGCTAAAAAGTGGTAAGGTTACATACCAGTATCCTCATGACTTTCCAAATGGCTATGTAGAACAACAATATCTACCTGATGCATTAAAGGAAAGCATCTATTATGAGCCTAAGGATACTGGCTCCTATGAAAGAGGAATTAAGGAATACTTTAATAAATTAAAAAAATAGTCAGCGATGACTATTTTATATTTATCTTTTCAAAATCTGCAACGGAAACATACGGCGTTTGCCCATGATACAAGATGCCATCCTTACGGATAATGACATCTCCCTTCTTCTGCAAACGACAAGCCATATCTGAACCAAAGAGCTTAATAGAGGTAGAAACATCTGTCATGTTAAACGCAACAATATCACTTTTGTTCAACTCTAGCTTTGATAAAGCATTTTTATTTCTAGCAACAATTACAATAGTGATTCCAACCTTTATAGAAAAACGGATGGCATAAACGATTTTTTGGAGTAAAGAAGGAGAAATCGTAGTCAAATCCATCAATAAAAAATGAAATTGAGGATAAATCGGATCTATATCTAGATTCGATTTTTTTATTTGAAGATTTGCTTCCTGTATGGTTTCACAATTAAAGTATTTTAAAACCTCACTTCTTCTTTCATATTCACTGAAGGCTTCATCTAACGCAATCCCAGCAGACTTCTCGTTATTCACATACAAAAACCCGTCCTTATTGAGGGCAGAAAATTCATTGTCAAAATCATAAAAATAAATATCACTATAGGTAATATTTTTAATTAAAATACTCAGAATAAATCCTCGAATGAAGGTTTTAAGTCCACTACTTTTATCTCCAATTAATACTAGCATTTTGCCTGTAGATATGTCTAAGGATATTTTACTTCCACTCACATCTAAAGCCATAGGAATCGTTGGACTAGTCCCTTCCTCAATCAAAATATTTTTCAAGGTAAATAGCTTTCTAAATTGATTAGGATAATCCAAATAATATTCATTTTCATTTTTTAAAAGAAAGCATTGGCGATTAAAATATCCCATAATAGCCTTTAAATCCTCTTCATTTTTATGAGCAAATTTTAAAGTTATTCTGGATGAGGAATAGGAGGTCTGATAAGAGTCTACCATACAGTACATTTTTTGGTCTCTAACGAAACGTTTCAATCCCTCAAATCTTTCCTTATTAATTTCATTTTGTAATGTGAAATTAGCTTTGGAATCCATATCCTCTAGATTGTTGATAGAAATGCGCCGATGGACTGTTTTTTTAGAGGGGGTTGGGTAGTGAATTCCTTTAAAGTACTGACTCGTTAGATGGATAACCTTTTTTGGAATTTGAGTGATTTTTCCACCTTTAAACAAACTAAATATTTTAATGTTTGCAAAATAACTGATTCCAATGAGCACAAAGGCAATTCCCAACAAAATACTTCCTATCTTACTGACCAAAAGACAGGAAATTTGGAGTAAAAGGGCTCCAATCATACCCCCTCCACAGCTATAGCTGATATTATAGGATTTTAAATAATGCTTATAGAGCTCTAATGTCTTGCCGAGAACATTGGTATTTGTCATCCCTAAAGCATCATATACTCCCAAATGCGCAAACATCAATAAAGCCATGATAATAAAGATGGTCCCAATAAAGGAGATATGGTGAAAATCGATTTTCTTTTTGAATAATAAATAAACTACAGAATAAACCATAGCAAAGGCTAAAAGTATCGTAGAAAAATCTCCAAAAATAAAACTCAAAAAAAGAGCCAGCGTTTTTCCAGCAACCCCTACTCTTCCTATCAGCAATATGCAAAATATACAAATTCCTATATCTACTGCAACATATAAATAATCCTTCTTTTCTCGGATTATATGATTCTTCACCTTAGGCATATCATCAGCTCCAGTATTAGTAAATATAACACCCACCAAGTAAAAAAAATGGAGAAAAAAAAGGCTACTTTGTAACCTTTTTAGAATTTTCAATATCTGTAGATATCAACACAGGAATAATAATGGGACTTCGCTTCGTTTTTTTATAAATATAATGGGAAAGCTCCGTCTTCAAAGCATTTTTATATTCACTCCAATTGATAAACTTATTCACTAAGAATTTAATAGAAACCTTTTTAAAAACTTCAATGATTTCCTTCATCAGCTCTTCATCGTCATTCATATAGGCAAAGCCCTTCGAAACAATTTCTGGTCCTGCAACAACGGCCTTCGTTCTTGGGTTAATATTTGCACATATCATCAGTAATCCATCTTGAGCAAGGAGCTCACGGTCACGCATCACGACATCACCAACATCCTTAAAGGCTTTTCCATCAATCATAACCTCACCAACAGGAACATCACCTGTGATACCACAATATTTTCCATTCTGGAAATCTGCAATATCTCCATTATCTAGAATGAGCACATTCTCATCGGTATACCCAACACAATTTGCTACAACTCGTAATGCATATTGATGACGATACTCTCCAATTACTGGAATAATGTATTTTGGTAAAAGAATATTGATCATCTGCTTAATTTCTTCTCGGTTTGCGGAAGCAAAAGGTAAAAGATTTGAATTAAATTCCTTCACATTGGTCGTAACTCTGTAAATGATGTCCATTGTCCGAGCTGCCATTTTTTCAGTGCCTAGATAAGGGGTCGTCACTACCGCAATGGTATCCGTAGGCTCTAAATGAATGAGACGGTCAATTTGCTTGGCCATTCTTTGTAGCATAAAGTAAGGCTCATGCCGTTCTCCTGTTACCAACACAACTAAATTCTTATCATTATTTTGATTTTTCTCATCTAAATATCTTAGGTTTGCTAAATTTTCATTAGGGATATTTAGATATCCAAGCTGCATCGCCTGATTGACAAGACGCTGCGTTTTTCTACCTATAATAGCAATCTTCTTATTCTGTTCTAAGGCAATATCGATAATTTGCTGGATTCTTAAAATATCTGAAGAGAATAAAGTGAAAATAATTCGATTTTTCGCTTGAACCATCAAATTCTTAATTCGAAGCTTAAATTCTAATATCGTACCTCTAGATTGTTCATTGTTAGCCCCTAAGCTATCTGTAAGAAGAGCAAGAACTCCTTCCTTTGCAAAAAAGGAAAGCTCCCGATACATATGAGCATAATCTATCTTAGAATTTTGATCAAAATTATAATTTCCTGTATAAATGATATAGCCATCCTGTGATTTTATGGCAATTCCTAAACAATCTGGAATATTATGCGCAACGTCAAAGAATCGAACCTCTACATCCTGCATTTTCAATACAGTTCTAGCTCCAACTGTTACAAATTTATTTGTTTCAATTGGAAAATTTTCTTCCTTTAGCCGATCAAGTAAGACAGCCATAGTAAATTTAGAGGCATAAACTGGAACTAAAAATTCCTTTAAGATATGATATACCCCACCAATATGATCATCATGTCCATGCGTTAAAAAAATACCAGCAATTCTTTCCTTATTTTCAACCAGGAAAGAAATATCATTAATAATAATATCTACACCATATAATTCCGCCGTTGGATACTTTAGTCCTGCATCTAAAATAAATAATTTTTTATTGATTTCCACCACATATAGGTTTTTACCATCCTCTTGAAGCCCTCCAAGGGAAAATATCTGTATTGACGCCATAAAATCTTAGAATAGCAAAAAGGCTATTCATCCTCCTAACCACTTAAAAAATCGAATACTTCGTTATTATAATAATACTATATTTATAAATATTTTTCAATATTTTTTTTCAGAATATTTGCTGCAGAAATATGGGCAAACTTTGAAGGAATGGCAGCTACAATCTCATAACGTAACCCCATATCATTGATCTTTTCAATATCAAAGCCATAGGGCGAAGAGGCTACATCAATAATTCTCTTTCCCTTAAATATGGAATAATCCCAGTCTAAAACCTTTGGAATAGTATTGATGATAATATCAAATTCTTTAAAATCTGCCAATGGATATCCTTTTAGCCGTATAAACTTCTCTTCTGCTTCATTGCTGGGAAATACAGAAAAGCAGCAGTCGTTTTCCTTCAACAGCTCCGCTAGAGTATATCCAATATTGCCATAACCTAAAATGATAATTTTTTGATCTGACACTGCAGCATCTGCAGCATTTAAATAATGAATGATTCCCATCGATGTCAATTTTGCATTCGGAATCACAAAATCTGGATCCTTTAAAAGCTCTACTAGCTTTATCTGTCTTTCCTTACATAATTCCTTCAATTTATTATTAGCATTTCCAACAATAATGACTTTAACCGCATTTTCCTTTAAAATATCTAATAAATTCAGCTTAGATTGTTTGATGTTGTAATATGAATCTATCCCACCGAAGGGTAGCAGCAACACATCCACATCCAAAAAATCACAAAGCTCTGTAGAAATTTTCGCATGAAGCATTTTGGCTAAAGCCTCGTAACGAATATCTCCTTTTATAATACCTAACATTTTCTCACCAATTTATTCTATGTCAGGCAAAAATAAAAGGTGCCAAAGCACCAGTTATTTAAAATTTTACTACTTCAACCTCTACTTTGGTTCCCTTAGCTGCCACAAATGCATGATTTGGTAGGTCTTCTCCATACATGCCCTTCTCAGCTGCATTCCAGTTCTTGTCTGCAACCACCTTGAACTCTACATTTTCACCGGCTGGTAGCATTTTAGATGCAGTATACTTACCACATTCTGTACAATAGGTAAGCTTTACACCCTTGTCCGCATTCCATTCTCCTAATGCAGTTACGCTTCCAACAATGTATAAATCCAAATCTACTGGAGCCTTTACTAAAAATTCTACTTTTGTATTTGCCATATATATCATTTCCTTTCTAATACTTACAATGTAATTTTATATAAATTTTTTTAAGATATCAAGGTAAAAACGTTTCCTATACAAATATTTCCATAATAATACATAATATTCAAAAAAAAAGAAAAAATATAGCTGTAACCAGTAAAAATGTGATATGATTAAGTATGGTGATAAATATGAACTTTCCAACAGTCAAAAGGGAACAAAAAAAGGTAATCAACAAATCCAACCTAGGTATGGATTTGGAGGAGGCAATCAATCAGAGCAACACTTATTATTTAAACAATAATATTGCAGTCATCCATAAAAAGCCTACTCCAGTACAGATTGTCAAGGTGGACTATCCATCTCGTAACAAAGCCGTAATTAAAGAGGCCTATTATAAAACCCCCTCCACAACGGACTATAATGGAATCTACAAGGGAAAATATATTGATTTTGATGCGAAAGAAAATCATAATAAGACTGCCTTCCCTTTAGCAAATGTATCTGCTCATCAGGTAGAGCATTTAAAAAAGGTTCAGGAGCATGGTGGAATTGCCTTTCTTCTTGTTGCCTGGAATAAGTACAATGAATACTACCTATTACCCTTTGACGTTTTAAATGAATATTGGGAAGCCTCCTTAAAGGATGGAAGAAAATCCATTCCTTATGACGCTTTTAAGGAAAGAGCCTATCCTGTAAAGGAAGGCTATTTACCTAGAATAAATTATTTAAGGGTTATCGATGAAAAATATCTTAAATAAATTTCTTCTCTCTATCACAATACTTACCCTCATCATCACAGTTATTGGAAGTATTACTGGCATAATTATTTTTAAAAAAGCAAGTGATACTTCTATTTTTATTCGCGAAAATAGTAAACCGATTTACATCTATGATGCACAAAATAATCTAGTATCCTCAGATAGTCTTTATTACGAGTACTGTTCCATTCAGGAAATCAGTCCTAATATCATTCATGCGGTCATAGCAATAGAGGACAATGACTTCTATAAGCATCAGGGTATTTCTGTAAAAAGAATTATAAGCTCCCTGTATCAAAATTTAAAAAATAACAACATAATTTCTGGAGCATCTACAATTACTCAGCAGTATGTTAAAAACACTTATTTAAGCAATGAGAAAACCTTGAGTAGAAAAGCAAATGAAATTGCCTTAGCTTTGGAATTAGAAAAGAAATATACAAAAGATCAAATTATGGAGGCTTATTTAAATACTATTCTCTTTGGAGGTAATATCTATGGAATCAAAATGGCCTCTAAGTATTACTTTAATAAGAATCCTAAGGATATCTCTATCAATGAAGCTGCCATATTAGCAGGAATGATTCAGCTTCCTAATTATTATAATCCCTTACGGAATCCCGAACAGACGACAACTCGCAAGAATTTAGTCCTTAGACGGATGATGGAGGAAAACTATATTAAGGAGGATGAATACAATAGTTTGACGCAAATCCCTGCTCAAGATATTGTTGATAAAGGCTTTACAAATACAAAAATAACCTATCTAACCCCCTATACTGACTATCTATTTGCAAATCTGCCTGAAAGCAATGACCAAATTCTTTCTATTAAAACTCATTTAGACACAAATATTCAAAAGGATTTATATGCCATAATGAATAATGAATATAAGCTTTTTAATGATGAGGATTTAAACTGTGCAATCGTCGTTTTAGACAATATGAGCTATGGAATTAAAGCGATTGCCGGAAATCGTTCCTTTCATCAGCGAGTTCTAAATTATGCAAGTGACGTTCTTTTGCAGCCAGGCTCCACTATTAAGCCACTTTTAGATTATGCACCAGCTTTTGAATATTTAAATTATAATCCAGCTACCATTATAGTAGATGAACCCTATACATATAAAAATGGAATGTCCATCAAGAATTATGACAATGGCTATTTAGGTCCTATCACCATCCGCAAAGCATTGAGCGATTCGAGAAATATACCTGCAGTCAAGCTTTTTAACGAGGTTGGCTATGAAAAAGCCTTTGATTTTGTCAGACAACTAGGCATTGAAAAAAAAGACCAAATTTATGAAGCAGACGCTATTGGAGGAGCAACCCAAGGCTATACCCTTTTAAGTCTTGCCAATGCGTATCAGTCCTTTGCTAGTTTAGGCTACTATAAGAAAGCCTCTGCCATCAAGGAAATCAACTATGAATTATCTACCTTTAAAAATGATACTGCTCCTAAGCTAGTAATGAAGCCAACAACAGCATTTTTAATCAACTCGATTCTTCATGACGTGTTTAAAGGGAGTACCTTTGACCAGCAGGAAACTTTTATGATGGCTAAAACAGGACAGACCAATTATGATAAAAAAACAATTGAAAAATATCATTTGCCTTCCAACGCAACCAAAGACTCCCTTTTAATTGCTTACACAAAGGACCTTACTATCGCAGTATGGGTAGGATATGAACGTATCATCGATGGAAAATATTTAGACTACTATAAAAAAAATATACCAAGAACCATAATGAAAATTTTATTGGATCGATATGCTTTAAAAAATCAATATTATGAGCTTATCGAAGGAATCACCAAAAGCTATATTACCATCTATGAGGATAAGGCTTATCTGGCAAAAGATAATGGTTACTATGAATATTTTCAGGAAGGAAATCAACCACTCACCTATCCAAATTATGATATTAGAGCATAAAAAAGGCCTTCAGGATTCTACTCCTGAAGGCTTTCTTGTTTGGATATGTTACTTCGATATTTTAAGATAAAATAAACTAACGCTCCTGCTCCTAATGCAAGCATTAAAACGATTCTCACTGCATATCCTCCAATCTGCATACCAATGTGAGGATAATACCGATAAAAGATGACACCTGTTTGAAATAGGAAGCCAGTAAAAATCTGATTTATTCCATTAAATATAAATATTAAGACAGGAAGAATCAAGGATAAAACAAAGGTTTTAATAATGTTTAATCCAAAGGATGCTATTGCCGTAAACGCGATAAAATATAAAACTATATCCAAAAAGAAAAAGACAAAGGATAACACAATATAATGAATGACACTTATTCCATTGACATCCGTTCCATTTTGAAAGATTAAATAGGTATAATCATTTGAATAATTAAAGGAGATAGCTAATATCACTAGGAAATCTAATAAAAATACGGCACCTGTAATAGCCATAAAACAAAGCATTTTATTTCTCCATATTTTTATAGGCTTAACATTTCTGGTATAAACATATTTATCCGTCTTATAGCTATAATCCTCATTGAAAATCTTTAAAGATATAAATATCAAAAATAACGCAATTACCATTGTGGAATATGTTGTTGTCAATGCAATAAAGTTACTTTGATTCGCTTCATAAATGGACATTTCATTATAGGCCCTAAAATCCTCATAGGCTATCGAATGGTCTAATAAGTATTCATAAAATGCCAATACCTCGGCTGCTCTATCCTTATCCTTAGCTGTAGTCGCTAATTCATAGTTATTTTTCCAGGTTTGAACTATTTCCTGAAGCTGGGCTTGGTTTTCATAGGATTGGATGGTATTGCCACGGAGAGTATATTGCTGATTGATTACAAATAATGCAGCAATCATAACTAAAGCTATGAGTAATATTATCCAAGATATTATAATACTTTTAGAAGAAAATAATCTTTTAAATTCACTTTTCATACAATAAAAGAAATATTTAATATTTCCATTTCCTTTCTGATATTAAAAAGAGTAAGTAGGAACTGATCATCCGCTGTCAACACATAATCTTCTCCTGACATACTAAATTCAATATGATTTTCTAACAAAAATTCATTAAACTGTGAATTTCTACACTTAATTCTAATATCATAGGTTTCCTGATCGTCTATTTCTTCTAGTTTTCCATCCTTTAACTCAAGGATAATTTTCCTCTTTAGCTTATTCATAAAATATGCATCATGAGTGGCAATCAGTATGGTTCCACCTTTTTTTCTTTTCTCTTCAATTTCTTCCAATAAAATTTCTATACTTTTACTATCTATCGCAACCGTTGGTTCATCTAATAGCAGAATATCACAGGGAGTTAAAAAGGAATATATTAAATTCAGCTTCTCCTTCATTCCTAACGAAAGCTGAGAAAATTTTTTATTTAAATTTTCTGTCATCTCAAGTTTTTGAGCCAAATCGGGAATTGCTTCTATTAAATCCTTTTGGTCTTTAAGTAAATACTTAAGCTGATCTAATGCTGGTAAATAAGGATATCCTGTAGCCTCTTCTATTAAACCAGATATTTGGCCATCACAATATATTTTTCCTTCATCCATATGAATAAGGTTTAATAATATCTTAAAAAGGGTGGATTTGCCACAACCATTTTTTCCAACGATACAATAGACATTTCCTCTATCAAAATGGTAGGTTAATTGATTTAACACTTTATTATTTTTGAAAGATTTACTTAAGTCTTTAATTACTAAACTATATTCTTTCATATGCCATAAAACCTTTCTCGTCTAATTCTAAACGAAGCGTATACCCTAAATCGATATCTGTAAATTGCTTAATGTATAAGGTATCTCCTTCCACGTAGTACAAGTCACTATTCGTTGTTTGGAAAAAAGCCAATAAGCTTTCTTTATCTTTTATATCAAAATAATTATCCTCTAGTTCTGAATATAAGGAGTAATCATTAAAATACCCATTAGTCGCGTGTACACCAGAGAAAATACTTTTCTTTGTAAAAAAAGTAAAATTACGATCATAGTGTTCACCAGAATAATTTTCAACCGTTAAAAAATCACTTTCAATTGAAAAAACAAAATAATACCCATCCTTTAAAAATAAATATTTTTCATTATCAACTTGCTTAAAAAGATATTCACTACTTTTAAGGTCTGAAAGTAAATTGTCCTTATTCTTTATCTTATAAAGAGAATCCGATTCAATCACATTAAATTCCCCAAAATTCACATTTTCATTATCAAAAGTTTTAATCATAATCGTAGAATTTTTTTGATTGATAAAAGTGAAAATTATAATAGCGATTAAAGGAATCAATAATAAAGAACATAATATAATTATTTTCTTTTTCAACTTTATTCACCTCAGTTTTGACTTGGAATATCTACCCCAACCAAGTAATTTTGTCCATATTCTAATGGCCAAAAATCATATGCATCATCTATAAATTTATCGGCACTTTTAGGAGTTGCAATACCTTCAACCCAGCCACTACAACAAACAATAAAATGCTCTGTCCCATCTGCAGTTTCATCATGCTGCCACCATAATGCTCCTACAGTTTTTGTATATTGAAATTTGACTTCTATATATCCAATGGCTACCATGTCATGCTCATTCACACCAAACAGCTGAACCTTACCAGCTTTAGTAAAATCATAAACTCCTTGAAAAAATTTATCCTTATTTAACCAAGTCGTATGTTCTACTCCTAATTTGGATAGTTGGTCTGAAAAAATGCTTTGACAATAATACGCCTTTGTTCCTTGCCCATTTACAAACCACCCTTTTTCAATGGCATAATCTACACACTCACAAAACATTTCATTATTTCCAGGATAATTTGGTAAATTCCCTGCATAAAAATTTAAGGCAATTGTAGAAGCTACTTCGGCACAAGTACCCTCAAAATTAGGATCTGAAGTATAAATTCCATTTAATATTTCTTGACTTAAATTCAAAGTTGGAACAAAATCAATATAATAGCTCTTTTCTACATAATCTCTATATTTATTATTTAAGTACTCTTTAACTTGTTTTTGAGTATACTTGATTTCCAATGCACTTTTCGCTACATAGTCAGAAGATTTAGCACTACCACTTAACCCTAGAGCTAAAAGTCCTAAAAACACTACTCCCATTAATCGTAAACTTTTTTTCATTTTCTTCACCTTCTTCTATATTACTCAAAATATGTATCATAATATACTCTTAGTAACATTCCTTCATCAGTAAAGCTCATTTCCATAGTATAGTTCTTTGATAACCTATCTTCCCCTGCAGGTACATAGCCCCCTACTTTATAGTGTTTTATGTAAAGTACTTTATTCTCCTCATTGTACTGCCAGTACTCTGGATTAACCTTGCTATAAAAATCAAGCACCTCTTCTTTAGAAGATATTCCTAAGGGATTATCCTTGATTTTAAATTGTTCATGAATTCCTCCATCTGTAGTAAAGGACTGCCAAGGAATTGAACAGGTATATCCTATAGGCTCTTCTCCTTCGAAGATTGGAGTTAATAAGCTTTCTATGAGAAAACCATCATGAACAAGAAAAAATGGATAGAAACCATAATTCACACATCTGGTAAAGAAATTCTCTAAAATAATTACTGGTTGTTTTGAGGAGATAGATAGTTCTGAAAAGAAATAATACCCATCTTTATTGTAGACAGCATAATCTCCTTTATCTAGTATGAGATATTCACTTTTCTTTATTTCCTCAAAACAATTCTTACAATCTTCTTCTGATTCAAAATAATATATATTGCCACTCTCCATAGGATTTCCGATTCTAGTTTTAATTTTATAATCAAACTTTCCTAAAGATAGCTCTGTTTTATTATCATAGAAGCTAATGGATAATTCTGTCCTTGTATCTCTCAAACCAAAATACAAAGATATTCCTAAAATTCCTCCAATTAGAATCACTATACTAAGCACTATTATTATCATTTTCTTTTTCATTTTTCTTCACCTTCTTCTATATTACTCAAAATATGTATCATAATATACTTTTAGTGTGATTCCGTCGCTTGTGAAACTCATTTCCATAGTATAATTCTTTGATAATCTGTCTTCTCCTGCAGGCACATATCCCCAAGCTTGATAACTTTTCACAAATAAAATATCTTTTTGCTGATCGTACTTCCAATACTCTGGATTTACCTTACTATAAAATTCAAGTACCTCTTCTTTAGAGGATATGCCTAAAGGATTTTCTTGCTTCTTAAAATGTTCACTAAGTCCTCCATCTATAGTAAAGGATTGCCAAGAAATTGAACAGGTATATCCTATAGCCTCGTCTCCTTCTGTCATTGGAGTTAATAATTTTTGTATAGATCCGTTTTCCACTAGAAAAAATGGATAGAATCCATAATTTACACAACAAGTGAAAAAATTCTCTAAAATGATTACGGATTGTCTTGGGGAAATAGATAGTCTTGAAAAAAAATAATACCCATCTTTATTGTATACCGCATAATCTCCCTTATCTAATATGAGATATTCACTTTTCTTTATCTCTTCAAAACAATTCTTACAATCATCTTCGGATTCAAAATAATAAAAATTGCCACTTTCCATAGGAGATCCCATAGAAACCCTAATCTTGTAATCAAACTTTCCTAAAGATAGTTCTGTTTTATTATCATAGAAGCTAATGGATAATTCTGTTTTTGTATCTCTTAATCCAAAATATAAAGATATTCCTAAAATTCCTCCAATTAAAATGACTATACTTAATACTATTATTAATAATTTCTTTTTCATTTTTGTTCACCTCAGTTCTGGCTTGGAATATCTACTCCAACCAAATAATCCTGTCCATATTCTAATGGCCAAAAATCATATGCATCATCTATATCTTTTTCACTACTTCTAGGAGTTGCAAAGCCATCATTCCATCCACTACAGCACACAATAAAATGTTCTGTTCCATTGACTGTTTCATCATGCTGCCACCATAATGCTCCCACGGTTTGTGTATACTGAAACTTTACCTCAATATATCCAATGGCTACCATATCATGATCCTTAATACCAAAAAGCTGAACCTTTCCTGCATTTGTAAAATCATATACCCCTTGAAAAAATTTATCTTTATTTAACCACGTCGTATGTTCTACTCCCAATTTAGATAGTTGGTCAGAAAAAATACTTTGACAATAGTATGTCTTCGTCCCTTGTTCATTCACAAACCAACCTTTTTCTAATGCATAATCTACACACTCACAAAACATTTCATCATTACCAGGATAATTTGGTAAATTTCCTGCATAAAAATTTAAGGCAATGGTAGAAGCCACTTCTGAACAAGTTCCTGTAATATTATCTTTCAAATATATACTATTTAAATCTCTTTGACTTAAATTTACAGTTGGAACAAAATCTATAAAATAGTTACATTGGAAGTAATCCCTGTATTTTTCTTTTAAATAGTTTCTTACTGCAGCTTGAGTACGTAAAATCTCTCCACTACTCTTTTCTTGATAACTAGAGGATTCTGCACCTCCACTTAATCCTAGAGCCAGTAATCCTAATAATATTAAATTTAGGAATCGTATGAATTTTTTCATGTATCTCCCTCCAATAAAAATACTTTTCTATTATAATTATAGCAAATTTAAAAGGAATTTAAATAAAAAAGTTTTTACAAATTTCGACATTTCTTAAAAAATTAAAAAGGAATTGCATTTCCCGGCCAATTCCTTGATGTTTAATTTAATTTTGGAAACTAATTTTCTCCCAACGAATCAATGGATAACGGAAAAGATTACTCCCTTCCACATCAACATTATACATATTCACTGAGGTTATACTATGATTCTCATAGGTTGTATAATAATAGATTCCTTTATCCGCATTGCAACATGCTGTATACACCGTAATTTCATATTCATCATCTCCAACAATACAACACCCTTTTTGTTGTTCAACACTGCCTAAAATATGAAAAAATTGATTTACACTCTTATCCTCAGTATCTGCAACGGCAGAATTTATTTTTGTGAAAGCAGCTCGGACAAATCTGGATAGAGAAGATAAATCCCCTGGCAATCCCAATGCTCCCATTCCTCTGCTGTAGGTTTTCAAATCAAGCTTTGAGGAAAAGAGATTTTTAGGAGTTTTAGGTGAGATGCTCATATAGTTATTCAAATTGAATATTTGTACATCAAAGGGAGGGTTATTGGTAAGAACTCCAACTTTATTTTCATAAATTTTTAATCCTGCTTCCATATATTCAACTGTTATAGTTCTTTGCTTATCAGCGATTATCCAATGCAACTCAGCAACACCTAGCTTTTCATCATAGCAATGCTTTAAAAGATGAATATTTTTTACGCATTCCTCCGCTTCATCTGTAGTAGCACATCTGCCTAGAATATAAGGGATAAACTCAAATTGTGCTAAATTTATTTTCCCTTCCTGGGGCTCATTTGCATAACAAGCGTTTCCCACAAAGTTTAGGCCTGCTATACACAACCCTTTTTCATTGACTGCATCATAATATAATGGGTAATCTCCTGGAACATAGGCCATTCCAATCATAGCATAATGAACTGGCATGTTTTGGGTATACTTAAATTTTAAATTATATTTTCTTGGCGTTATTGTCACTTCCTCATGATAACAAAAATCCAAATCTAAGGTTCTTCCAAAGTAAAAATCCTTTGTTTTATAAGTAATTGCGGTACACATAATTATCCTCTTTTCTCAATTCATTTTCCGTATTGTATCAAAAATAAAAGGGTAAAATAAAGGAATTCTGTCGAGAATAAAAAAACCAGAAAAATTAATTTTCTGGCTAAAAATATAAAAATAAAAGATATGCCAATCCATAATAAATTAATACTGCAATAATATCATTTATTGTTGTAATAAAAGGTCCAGAGGCAACGGCAGGATCTATTTTAATCTTCATAAAGAAAATTGGTACTGCACAGCCAATTAAACTACATAGCGTCATCGCACATAGCAACGATATCCCAACAATACTTGAAGCCTTAGCTGCTTCTAATATATTATAGGCTTCGCTTGCAATAGACTGTTTAGTGATAAATAAAAACAAAAATACAAATAGAAATGCTAAAATGGATAATATCAAACCATTTAAAAAGCCAACACGAAGCTCCTTAAAGCATACTCTCCATAAATCTCTTTTCTTAGTCTCCTCAGTAGATATCAAACGTATGGTGACTGCCAAAGACTGTGTTCCTGTGTTTCCCGCCATATCCAAAATTAAAGATTGAAAAAAAACAATCATAGGTAAGGTGGCAACCACACTTTCAAATCCAGAAATCAAGCTAGAAACCAATAGACCTAAAAATAAAAGAGCAATCAGCCAAGGAAGCCTTTTTTTAATGGATTTAAAAACAGATTCATTCAAATTTTCCTCTTCTGTTAAACCACCAAGCTTAGCATAGTCATCTGCCATCTCTTCATCTAAAACTTCAACTACATCATCTGAGGTAACTGCTCCTATTATTTCATTTTTTCCATTCAAAATGGGATAAGAGTCAAGAGCGTATTCCTTCAATCTTCCAATGCAATCTCCAACCTTTTCGTTCGCATAAAAATAAGGATAGTTTTGTTTCATCAGGGAAACCAAATCATCATTTTCTCTTGCAATAATTAAATCACGTAAATCTAAGGTTCCGAAAAAGTGATGGTATTCATCCTCCACAAAAATCGTAGAGACATTGTCATTTTCTGCTGCCTCACGAATCACCTTTTTCATAGCGGTTTTTACAGTGTTTGTTTTGGAAATGAGAATATAATTCGTGGTCATCTTACTACCGATTTCATCCTCATCATACTGGTTAATCAATTGAATATCTTCAATGGAATCTGCCTCCATTAAAGAAACAATCTCTTTTCTTTCCTCTTCGCCTAGCTCCTCTAATACGTCAACCGCATCATCAGAATCCATGAGTTCAATGATGTCCGCTGCTTTTTCCTGAGAAAGCTCCTCTACAAAATCAGCAACATTATCTAAATAAGCAAAAATATCGGAAACATTTTCTTCTCCAAGGATATGATAGAGTTTTAATCTTTGGTCTTTATTTAAATTTTCTAAAGCATCTGCTATATCACTTTCATGATACTGTAAGATTAAATTTTTCTTTTCATCATCTGTTTTGTTTGATTCGATAATTTGTTGAAGCTCTTCTATGTAATCTCTTAACATAGTATCCCTCCTTATAGCTCAAAATCAAAGGAAAAGTTCAATAAAAAATCCTTATGTAAGCTTGCATTCATTTCCCTAGCAGCATAGTTTTTTTCTCTTAAGTACATATACTCTTTTGTATATGCCTCATCATCTATAAAGATTTGTTCCTTATTTAAAGGAAAAGAATTCTTTAAATTATTCAGTAACCCTCTTAGGTTTTGTAAGGACTGAAGATAATATTTAGCAACTCTATCATACTCTTCTTCTGTAACCATTTGTGAAGTAAATACATCTCTATTTTCGCTCATCAATGCTTTAAAGCCAGCAATATTTCCCAACCGATATACTGTAACCAATACATTATATAAATTCAATTCATTTTCTGTAGAATGGGCTTTTAATGCTGGGTGATACAGCTTACAATATTCTATGAATTCACGATCTAGATTTTCAATATCCTTAGCATGATAGTGAGAACATCGTTTTTCCATCTCTTCAGCCTGGTGAACCTGTTGGTGAAAGGCCTGAATTTGAATTGCAAACTCCTTCTTCTCATCGTCTAAATACTTTTTTATATCTTCTAAATTTTCTTTTTCTCCCTGTTTGGCGATGGCTTTAGATAAGTATTCGTTTTCGTATAATAGGTAACGTTGTTTTTCTAATTCTTCTTTAAATTGTAAAATATACGAATTATTCAAAAAACTTGACTTGCGCTTCAGAACTTCATATTCTACTACCACATTTGTCAATTCCTCTTTCAGAGATAAAAACTCTTCTCTAGTCATATTAACACCTCACAGTGCTATAATTTTATCATAAAAAGCTTTAAAAATCATCTATAAAAAGTAAAATTTATTCTTGAAATAGCATATTAAATGCGATATAATATGTACGCACGAATTTTTAATACGACTCGGTAGCTCAGCTGGATAGAGCAACGGCCTTCTAAGCCGTCGGTCGCAGGTTCGAATCCTGTCCGAGTCGCCATTTTTTATATTATCATAATAAAAGAGCCCTTGAATCAGAACTATTCTACTTGTCCTATATTCAAGGGCTTTTCTTATATCAATATTAATTAATTTTTTTAAAACTATAATTTTCTTATTCATTGTCTTTATGCTTCTTTGCTAGAGTATAATTGTCGTCAATTAGTTTCTCATAATAACCTTTACCAAAATAATAAACAAAAACGAATAAACAGGTACATAAAACAGCAATTTTATTTTCTATTATAATATATTCAAATTGTTTTTCAAGAATGCAATGATCCATAATAATTTTTTCAAACGATTCATATTCGGGAGCTGTAAAGTCTTTGCCAAGTATATAATTTGCCTTTAATAAATTTTGTAAAAAAAGCAATTCAAATTCTTTTATTGTATATTTACTAAAGTTTTTATTCGTTCCTCTTTTATTTACTATGCATTTATACTTTTTGTTTAACACATCATCGACTTTTATAAATAAATCCTTATAATTGAGATCTATTAATGGCTCTTTATAATCCCTATAAGATTCTATCATAGGATAGTTGATCAACAAAAGCCCATTTTCTGTTTCATCATAAAAATAATTCATCATTTCTTTTAATACACTTTTCTTATTTTCATAATGATTATCTTGGATTTCTAAATCAAAAAACAAATAAATATATGGGTATTTATCCTCTAACCTTTTAGCATCCTCTATACGTCCGTTTTTTATTAAAATTTGTCTTAACACTTCTATAGTTGAAGTAGAATCATCAATAAAACCTTCATTTAAATTTAAAATAGCTTGATATAAAGAATAAATATTTGTACGAATATCTACAATTTGTAATTCACATGATTGATTCCATTTAACCTTGCCCAATTGTTCAAATAATTTTGGCTCAGTTTTTTCTCCTTCAACAATTAAAAGAATTTTATTCCGTGAATGCGCCATTTCTATACATCTTCTCCAAATTATGTGCTTCTCTAATTTCTTTATCTGTACACTCACTCAATGAACAAACTTTGCCACCTGTTAAAATAAAACAACAATCAGGTCGTGTAATAGAATTTCTCATTAAATACGTGTTGTGAGATGTGACAAACGATTGCATATTTTTTTGATTATTTATTGCCTTAAAAATTATTTCAGCTGTTTCATAATGATAAAATGCATCAAATTCATCTAAAAACAAAAAGGAAACTTTTTCAAAATAAATAGACCAACAGAAATATAACCACAAAGCGTGTGTTCCTGTAGAAATAATAGAGGAAAATAAAGCTTCGCCATCATTAAATTTAGCTATTAAAACATTCTGATTATTAAATATCCTTGCTTCTAATTTATAATGCAAATCATTCTCCGCTAAAAATTTCTCAAATTGATGAATTTGATTGTTTTGAATAACTATCTCATCCATACTACTTCCACCACTTATTAAACCTATAAAACCATTACCATCATTTAAACATCTAAACCACAACATTCCTTCAGCAAATTGGATGATTTTTTGGATTACAGGGTTTACTGGAGAGGTATTTCTATATATATATTTCAAAATAGATAATCTATTATCATTTAATTCAATCTTTAAAGTTTCTATTCCCTCCAAATTAAATACACTTTTTTGGGGATTCTGATAATCATAATAGAGTAATGTCTTGCCTTTGTGTTCAATTTTCTCATACTGCAACTGATCTATGGTTGTTTTACCATAAGAATAAATATATATTTCGTTATCAAAGTTGAATTCATATCTAAATTCAATAAGTTTACTTTTACTATCCAAATTACGATAATTAGAATACCATGTAAATGCTGGTTTTTGTTTATCAGTTAAGTGTACTGTTAGATCATATAAAGCAAAACCTAAATTAGATTTCCCCGTCCCATTTTTACCATAAATTATTCCCTTATTCACAATACCATTTTTTACCAAATCATCATTAAAGGTATAATCTCTTGCTTTAGATAAATCTAATACGAATTCATCTTTAAACCCTTTAAAATTTTTAACACTAAATTTTCTTATCATAATATACTTTGCCTCACTATTTGTTTTCATTATACCATTCCTTTCATTGCAAATCAATACTTTCCGTAGTTTTTTTACGGATATATTATATTTTATGATTAATATGTCTTTTTAATTCAAATTATTAAAAAATTAATTTAACCAGTTCTTCCACATACCTACTATTTTGAAAAGGATTGTTAAGGACTTTACTTTATTAAATTTGCTCGATAATGTTGGACCAATTAAAAAGTTATCTTTAACTAATAAAGGAATGAAAACTTATCTTAACATTAACAATATTTATTGATGATATACAAATGAATCCTAAATAAAAAAAATTTGTATGATATAGAATATATGAAAACCGTTGAATTCACCCTCGAAAAAAACAGATATTCTCTCTATGTGGGAATATGTGTAAACAAAGAAAAACACCTCACTTTGATATAATGGTATTGACCAAAAACCATATCAAAGTGAGGTGTTAATGTAAGATTTTGAATTGTTAAATCAAATATTTAGATTAATACAATTGACTGATCTAAATCATTTGCCAGTTTTAATTTTAACTGTGCTTCTTCTAATTCTGTGCGTTGCCTTTCTAGCTCTAACTCATAATCGTAAGGCAATCCCTCAGTAAATGATACGGATGGGTTAGTAACTTGCTCAACGTTTGGATAAACATTTGTATTAGCACAATCTTTGATTCTTTTAAGTTCTTCTGCTTCTTTATATAGTGCTTCTGCTTTTTCCAACTCTTTTCTAGTGTCATCAATAGTGACTTTATATGCATCGCGAACCTTGTAATCGGAAAGTTCTCGTTCAAGAACATCAACACGATTGAAATATTTATTTAACTTGTCTCGGCTGTTCAATGTTACTTCCTCCGTTTACAAATTAGAAATTATTTCTGCACGTCTCCCCCGAATCCAAGTTTTGGGGTTCACATAATTTTGAGGTTTTTCGTTGTGGTTTTGATTTAATAAGATAACTAGTTGGATTATTATTAAATTAATATATCTTTTCTCTTATTTAATTTTTTTAAGAAATAAAAGTTAATCTTTTGAATTATGTTACTATTAAAAACTAGGCAATTTGATTTAATTCTATTTTTTTATTCTCAATTATTTCATTTATCTCTTTTATATATTTTTTGGCTTTTTCCGTAGTATCTATTACTTCCTTAAAATCATCAAATATATCTTTTTTATAGGATTCAGAAGAATAAGGAATTAAAATTTCTTCTACTAATTTTTTTAAATTACTTTCAAAATCAACTTTTTCTTTTCCAGGCAGTGGATATTGATTGCTATTATTCATTAATAAATTTAAAATATATTTTCTAAAACTATCATATTTTTGAAATAATTCTGTTGAACCATTATTATATTCTTTACTTGACTTTAAAAAGTTACATAATGCATAATTATTTCCCACTTGTAAAGAAGAATCTAACCATATCAAAAGCCTTTCTAATATTGTATAAAATCCAAAGAGAGAATCAATCGTTCTTTTATTAATATGTTCTTTAATATACTTTTTATACACAAAAACGCCCCCTATAAATACTATTATGCTCAATGCAGAACTTATAATACTCATTATATACGATGCATTTTCTATATTTAATATAATCATATTTTACACCTCTGTTTTTTTTCTTACAATCCCTATAGGTAAAAGCGGATTTCTTTCTGACCTATCAAGACAGTTCTCATAATCTATAGTGCTATATCGGCTTGTTCCTTCCCGTCTACCACCACAATAATAAACATTAACGGCATCCTTCTCATTATAGAACCATTTGAGTTTTTCTACATACAAACGTATTATTTTTAAAAGTGCAGAAGATAACTCCAATTTAATATTATCAAGTAGTGAAGTATCATTTGAAATTGAAAAATCATCAAGATTTAATGATAAAATGAACAACCGATAATCTGATAAATAGCTAATATGTGCTTCTAAAGTTCGTTCTGGATGGGGATATTCAATGTTATTAGACTCATATAAATAATGTTTTTTTCTATTTGTATTTGAATACATATTTTCCCAACACTTTAAAGGTGGTAACACATTCTCAAAAAAACTTTTTTCTTGTTGATAAAGGTAATCTAAACAAGCTTTATGCTCTTTATTTCCAGATACACTAAACACCCTATCCATAACTTTATTAATTAAAGTTAGGCATCTATACTCACCATTTATTTTTTGTAAATTTTCCTTACAAAAAAGAGGTTTGTAATCAGTAGCGTATCTAGCAGCAAAATACTCAAAATCTTTTAAATTTTCTAGGTAAAACCGCCCAGCATCAGTTATTTTTAAACTAAAATCTTCGTTCAAAAATATTTCTCCTGCTCTAGCTCGTTTCAAAATTGCTATCAATTTATCTCTATTAATATTCTCATTATTAAACCTAATTATTACTAGTTGACACCATTTATTATTTTCTTTTTTTGGTTCATTTAAATTTAAAATAACATCTGCCAAGGCTTCAATATCAGTATCCCTTATTTGGTCACCATTTGATTTTTCAAAAGCTTCTGTTAACATATCACTGAAAGATACATAACATCCATTTGGATTGCTTAATATATCCTCGTTAGGGTGTTTTCTCTTCAAATAAACCAAAATACGTCTTGTATAAGGTAATCCTAATTGATTTTCACCTTCACCAATTGCCTTTATTTTTTCAAAAAAGCCATGTTTGGCAATATTTCTAAACAAACCACCTATTATCATTTGCCTTGAACCTCTGATTAAATAAGAACTATTATCAAAACTATTGTCAATCTTTTTTTGCAACCAAAGGTAATCATTAAACAATTTTTTCTCCGCTAAAGTTTCATCTAAAAAAATAATTAATCTTCTATAATTGTGGTTATACATTTCTTGTAATTTTTCATATAATCCTTTCATACAATCATCCTGAAATATATATTCTAAAGCAATCCCCACTGTATCTCTTTCTAAAAAATTATAATTCTTATTATTTTTAAGATACCTATCATAATAGTCTATTCTTTTATCCAAAATATCGCTAACTCTAAACCAATCGCTTATATTTATTGCATAATTCATACCATCTTCTTTATTTGGAACATACGAGGTTAACATATTAATGGATGTTTCTCTACAGGACATTATAATACGAATCCTATTAAGAACATCTTGATAGTCATTACTAAAATAATCTAAATGTTTTATCCCACACAAAAAATCATTCATTAAAGTTGCTATCTTGTTTATATCTGCATTATATATTTGTATTAGTTCGTTATTTACACCTGTTAAATAATGTTCCAAACTATCAATGAAAATAAATAATTTTCCTGACGACTTATTTGAAAGAAGAGAAAAAGATAAAATAAAAAATAATTTAAATAATTTTTGAGCAGTATAATCTTCATTATTCGGATCTACACATTCATTAATTATTGCAGAATATATTTCATTATTATATTGACTATCGCTAATAATCTTTTTATCTAATTTTTTGAGAATATCAAAAACCACATTAAACTCTTGATTAAAAGTTCGTTCTAATCTAGTTTCATTAAAATTAAGATAACATTTCAGTTTTTTCTCAGTAAGATTCATTCTTCCTAAAAGAATATTTAATTGCACCATTATTAAACTTATAAAATATGTAACTGTTCTTGCTTCATATGGAGAATTCCATGTTTTACCGCAAAATGAAATACCATTTCCTCTACCTAACCCTATAGAAGCAAAGTCAAGTTTAATACAGTAATTATTGGGATTTTCTTCTTTAAATTTTTTCATTAAATAACCAACGTATATACTCTTACCACTACCACAATAGCCTATAATATTAAAGGTATTTTCAACTCCATAATTTAAAGAAAGATTATTCTCAAAATTAGATTTTTCAACAAAATATCTTTTTGCTTCATCTGTTTCTAACCCATCAAACCATGTAGGTGCAAAGATTTCTCTATAAAATACCTCATCCGAAATTACTGATTTGTTAAAAACCGTATTAGAGTCTCCATCATTTGGTGTATAAAGAAATAAATCTTTAATTTTAAAGTTTATTTTGGACATATTTTCGCTCCTTTATTTATATTAATAAAAATTTAAATAGTTTATTGATTTGCTTAAAATTTTTAATATATTATTTAATTTTATTATAAATCTTATTGCGACAATATTCATCAAAAACCGTCCGTCAAAGTTCGACATTTTTCTGCCAGAAACTATAAAAAAATATTTACCTTGTACCATAAAGTTTTAGAATCTTTTTTTATACATATAATTTACTATGACTATCTTCCTACTCATTATCCTATACCTTCTAATTTCTAATCCTAATATTATTGCTGAAGAGGTGCATAATGCCAGCATTCTATGGTTTACAATACTTCTTCCTACTATGTACCCAAGCTTTGTCATTCTTGATTTAATCTACTATATGCCTCTTGTCAATAAGTTGTCTGCAAGACTTGTAAAGCCTTTTTCTTTTCTGTTTAATATTCATTCTTCTAAAGGCGTGTTTTTAATTCTATTAAGTCTTCTATGTGGTGCTCCTGCTTCAACAAAGCTTATATCTACTGCTTATGAAAATAAAGAGCTTTCTTTTTCAGAATATGAAAATTTAATATGTGCATTTTCAACACTGTCTCTTCCCTATACCTGCTTAATTTTAAATATGTTGCAATTTTCTATCATTTTATATTATTCCATTTTTCTTATATTAAGTTTTCTTTGGATGAAATGCTTTCAAAAAAAAGAAAAGACCAGCGTTTTAAATGCTGACCCTACTAAGGATTATATCCAGATTTTCTTTTCTTCTATCAAAAAAAATACAGATATTCTTTTAAATATTTTAGGAATTTTAATTATATTCCGCGTACTCATACGAATCTTATTACCAGAAAATTTTCTTCTATATCCTTATTTAGAAATATTAGGTGGCTTAAACGCCACCAACAATCCTTGGATTGTTCTAAGTGCCTTAGGATTCTTAGGAATATCTGTCCATCTCCAAATCTTATCCATCACTAAACAATTAAGGTATTCCAAATTTCTAGGATCTAGATTATTATTTAGTCTTCTGGGACTTCTTGCTTTTTTTTGATTGTACAAAGAAAAACACAAGATAAAATACAGATAAAACTAGTAAAATAAGGGTAGTCACATATTCATAATCCTTTGGAACAAAAAATCCGCCAATTCCCATTCCCAAAAAACAAAGACTAGCAAATAGATTGATAAGTAGAATGGATAATCTCTCTTTTTTCTTACTTGCAAATGTAAAAATCAAATTTAATATTAAAAATATTCCTATGATAATAGCCAGAATATTATAAAACATACAATCACCTTCTGAATCCATACTATACTAAAAATAGCAAAATTACAATAGAGTCATTTAATTTTACTAAGAATTCGTGTATAATTTAGGTTAAACAGGAGGCTTGTATATGCTGAATATTCTTACTGAAATTACACCAACTAGAAATTTTTCTTTAACCTATATTATTTTAGATAGTATTTTTATAGTTTTCTTTTGTATATTGTTAGCAGTTAAAAAAAGATATGCTACTCTTTTATGGTCTTTACTTGGTGGTATCTTATATTTTATAGTAGATTATGGATACTTCCATCTCATCAGCCATAGCCGTATCATCACCTACCAAGGAAATCAAAGTGAAGCTATTACCTTTTGGGTACTTCTATGGATGAGTATGTCTTATGGAATAACCAACTTTGCCTTTATATGGCTCGCTTTAAAAAAGGATAAATATTTAAAAGAGTGGCTGCTACTCATCATTCTTTGGTGGCTTATTGCGCCATCTATAGCCTCTATAGATACCTCTAATCCGGTGATGACTTATCGGACAACTGGTCAATACCATTTCTTTATGGGAATTCTACTTTTAATTGGCTACTTTATAGTTATTTTATATAATATCTTCACTAAACAAGCCAAAATCAACTTATTCCATTTACTTCTCATCGGAATATCTGTACAGTTTGCCTGGGAATTTTCTTTACTCATCAATGGAATTCGACCTTTAAATGAAGTCAGCTTAAAAACGATTATTGTAAATTCACTTTTAGAAACGAATTTAGGTTTACCTTATATGTATTTCCTCCAAAAGTTCTTTTTTAATCATTACAACGAGGATTTCACCAAACTTAAGCGAATATAAGAAAAAATAAAAAAAGGATACGCATTTTTAAATATTATGGTATAATAGAGAAGTAAAAATAATAATTTGAAAGGATTAATATTTATGAAAGAATTTATTATTGAAACAAGTGCTAGACATGTGCATGTTACTAAAGCAACTTTACTAAAGCTATTTGGTGATGGTGCAACCTTAGAAATTAAAAAGATGCTATCTCAGCCTGGACAATTCGCTTCTAACCAAAAGGTGAAGGTTGTTGGTCCAAAGGGTGAATTAAATTGTTCTATCCTAGGACCAGAAAGAAGTCAGGATCAAGTAGAGGTATCCTTATCTGATGCACGTACCCTAGGAATCACTGCTCCTATTAGAGAATCTGGAGATGTAGCTGGGTCTGCTGCCTGCAAGCTTGTAGGTCCTGCAGGAGAGGTTGAGTTAACTGAAGGCGTGATTGTTGCAAAGCGTCATGTTCATATGACTCCAACAGATGCTGAAGAATTTGGTGTTAAGAATGGTCAAATTGTCAATGTAAAGGTTTCTAATGAAACAGGAAGATCCTTAATCTTTGGTGATACAGTAATCCGTGTTTCTCCAACCTACGCTCTTGCGATGCATGTGGATACAGATGAAGCCAATGCTGGTGCATTAGCTGGTCAAGTATTTGGAACAATTGTAAAATAAATAAAAAATTGGCTCCTTTGCATAGGAGCCTTTTCTTTTGCCTAATATCTTTCTAATTCGGCAGTACGTTCTTCTATTAAACTGTATAGATCCTTAAAATCTGTTTTAAAATTGCCTGGGTTAAATCTTGCAGCCGTTTGTTCAGCCTTTGTATTCACATCTATCGTAAGCAATAAAACCTTAATTTCTTCCTTACTAGCATTGTTCTTGGCGGTTCCCATATCCACGTTAACTACTGCATTCAAATCCTCAAATGCAGTCTTTGGAGTATTGAATTTAAAAGATAATTCATTACATGAACCGAAGGAGGCAGAAAAACCCATTTTTCCCGTAAACTCCTCTATTGCTTTATTATTTGTATTATCAATAAAGGACTGTGATAAAATTGCAATTCTTCCTCCTGCTATATCCGGGAATATTTCATTTAATAGTTTGAAAAAAGCATAAGCAGATTCAAAAATATCTAAGCTATTTGTATTAGGAGCGGTGAGAGAATATTCATAATCTACCCGTACTGGAGTAAATCTTATTCTTAGATTTCCTTTACTAAACAATAAATTTTTAACTTCTACTCCATTTGGTAAAGTATCTAATTTAGACTGTATTTCATAATCTAATAACATATTCTTGATTCTTTGTTCATTTTGTAATAGTAAATTTAAAAAGTTTCCTATATAACTATATGACACTCTTACTTTTTTTAAATTCATTTTAATTCCTCTTTTATTTTCCTGAAATTGCTAGTGCCTGAACGGCCAAGCTTGGAGCCCCTACTCCACGTTTAAACTCAAAATCATTTCCTACAAAGCTTACATTATTCAGCATATCCTGTAGGGTGCCAGATACAATGATTAAAGTTACTGGCTTAGTCTTTTTTCCATTTTCAATTAAAAAGCCATTAGATTGAAGATTAAAGGAGCCACTAATTGGATTTAATCCTGCATGCAGTCCTTGAACACCTGTAATGTAAACACCATTTCCTATCTTTTCAAACATCTCTTCTAAGGAAGTATCTCCTGCCTTTAAATATAGGTTAGATGGGGCAACACTGACACTTGTATTTACACCTGATTTATAGCCATTGGCTGTGGACTTAGTCTGCATCATTGCAGCTGTTTTTAAATTATGAAGATAAGTTTTTAGGACTCCCTGCTCTACAATGGATTTCGTATAGCTAGCCACTCCCTCATCATCAAAGGAATCCTGACTTGGAGCCTCTAAGAATAAAGGATCATCAATCAATGTGATATTTTCTCCAAAAATCTTTTGACCTACCTTATCCTTCAAAAAAGACATATTTTTTAACACTGCTTCTGCAGAAAAAATATTAGAAAATGCTTCTAAAAGATTGCTTACTACCTTTTTATCTAAAACCACTGGATATGTTCCTGAAGGGATACTTTCTGCCCCAAAGGAATCCACTGCTTCCTTTACAAGCTCTTCTGCAAATTGATTTAAATCAGCCTCCTTGATATTTGTAAGACGAAGATAATCAAAGCCAGTTTTTGTTTCTCCGTCCTTTTCACAAATCACCTCTGCATAGAGTAATGCGGTTTGTGAATGTCTACTTACACTTAATCCATTAGAATTTTCTATAGTGGTCTTTGTTTCCATTTCAGAATAGCCAATTTCACTTTTTGATACATACTCACTCTTCTGTTTCAAAAGGTTAGCCAGCTTTAAGCATAAATTCGCTTTATCATCCAAAGTATACTCTGAAAAGTCATTTTTCTTTTCTACTAGCTTTGGATATTCCTTATCTCCTGCATAGATGAAGAAAGGATCTTTTTGATTTTTCACAGAACAGTTATCCTTAATTCTTTCAATCAAGGAAGGAATCATTGCATCATCATCATTTTCTTCATAAATAGTGACAATCTGATTTTGATATACACCACGAACTGCTAGAACTCTCGTTTCAAAGGAAGTATTATTTTCAATATTTTCATTAAAGGAACTAATCTCTATTCCATGGTTATAAACTGAATAGGCCTCTATTTCTTCTATACCTGCCTTATAAGCAGCTTTTTTTAATTTCTCAAAATTCATTATTTGTTCCCTCCGTTTCCACCAACTGTCATATTTTTAACTCGAATTGTAGGCTGTCCAACACAGGCTGGAATACTACCAGAGGAGGAGCCACACATGCCATATCCAAAGGATTGATTGTTTGCTACCATATCGATATTTAACAAAGTATCCTTTCCGTTTCCTATTAAGGTTGCGCCCTTAATTCGTTTTGTAAGCTTGCCATCTTCAATCATAAAAGCCTCACCAACAGAGAAATTAAATTCTCCCGTTGCAGGACTAACAGAACCACCTGCCATAGTTTTGGCAAATAGACCATATTTGGTATTTGCTATAATTTCCTCTAAGGTACTCGTTCCATTGGCAATATAGGTATTTGTCATTCGAGAGGTTGGAGAATAACGATAGCTTTGACGTCTCGTAGAGCCTGTAGGCTGTGCGTTCATTCTTCTACCATTTCGCATATCAACCATATAGCTTTTTAAGATACCATTCTCTATTAACACATTTTTACGAGTAGGATTTCCCTCATCATCTATATTTGCACTTCCCCACTCATTGGCAATCGTTCCATCATCAATGGCTGTCACACAGTCAGCAGCAATCTTTTGGCCAAGCTTACCACAGAACACAGACATTCCCTTAGCAACGCTGGTTGCTTCTAAAGAGTGTCCACAGGCTTCATGGAAGATTACTCCTCCAAAGGCATTGTGAATTACAACATCATATACTCCACCAACCATTTCTTCTGCATCCAAGCTTTCTACAGCTGCTTTCGCAACTTCTGTAGCAAATGGCACAAAATCAAAGGCCTCAAAGTTAGAAATATCAAAATTTCCACCATAAGAGTTAGATGCCTGCTGCATATCCTTACCATCACTTGCCACTGCTACAGCAGCTACACGCTGATGATTTCTAACATCCGTCTTATAAACACCCTTGCTCGTGGCAATCGTCACAATTTGTGTTTCATCCACAAAGGTACTAACAGCCTGAACCACCTTAGGACTATAAGCTTTCATTGTTTTAGTACAAGTCTCTAAATATTTCGCTTTCTTAGAATTAGGAATATCCTTAGAAAGGACCTTAAAGGAAGTTGTATTTCCTACTTCACAATCTGTAAATTCAAAATCATGAATCAAGACCTCACTATGATATGCTGTTCTCAATTCCTTGGCAAGCTTTAATAGCCCCTTCTCACTTACATCATTTGTGTAACCATATACCTCTGCATTATCCTTTAAAATACGGATTGCAGCTCCATAAAGATGATTTGCATTCACATCTTCTATTTGGTCTGCCACCATACGAATAGAATTTTTTACTGTATCCTCTAAAAAGATTTCAGCATAATCTCCACCAGTGGTCAGACATTCTAAAATAATTTTTTTTGCTAGTTTTTTATCCATAGAATTATCCTTTACCTTTCTCAAAACTAAATATAAATTAATTATATCATGTTTTCAATGTTTTTCAAAACGTTATTTACTTTTTTCAACGGTTTTTTGTATTTTTTTCTAAAATTACTATTTTTTATAAAACAAAACTTCGTCTTTTATTTGCTGCGGTATTCGATATGATTCTCTAATCTTGCTGATAGATTTTGAAATTATAAAAGGATCATGTTTTGAATCTGCTAAATAAGCTTTTGCTAAGTCAGGATATTGAATCATAAGAGTTGCGATAAACCAAGCAATACCCATTTTGGCATAATATTCTTTTGCGTAAAGCTCTTGAATCCAGGCATAAGCTGTAGCTACATAGGTATCCTCTAAATAATAGCACATCAGCATAACAGCTACAAATCTTACCTCAAACTCATTTTTACTGTCTTTAAATAATGCTATAAAATTCAGCATTTCATCCTTGTATTGCTTCGTAGTCTTGAGGGAAGATACGAGTCCATCACAGACTGCCCAGTCCTGAATCTTTGGAACAAAAGCCTTTAAATAGGTAAGTCTTTCCTCTAACGGCATCTTTGCAGAGGCAATCACATACCCTTCTAGCATTTGAAGTTCAAAGGAGGAATCATCACATTCCTTTAAAAACAAACGAAAATCTCCTTGATTTACCTTTTTGGCAAGCCCTCTTAAAAGTGGAATTTTAACGCCATATACAGGTAGAGTATTAGGTATTAAGCGTTGGTTATATTTTAAAATATTGTCTGTCGCCAGGCTTTTCAATTGATTTTTCACTTCTTCTATCATCCTAAATCACCTGATTTATTATCTCATAAAACAACTTTAAAAACAATATACTTATCTTGGTGAGACTATGAAGATTGGAATTGCAATTCGAGAAAACAATTTAGACTACTTTATTCATAAAAGCTATATCATGCTACTAAAAAAATACAATCTATCCTATGATTGTATTACTCTAGAAACACCCCTAGATTCCTTTGATGGGTTTTTACTTCCAGGAGGGAATGATATAGATGCTAAATACTATGGTCAGGAATCCTACGCTTGCTTCAATGTAAGCGAAGAGATGGATTTACTAGATAAAAAAATTATAGCCTATGCCATAAAAAACAAAAAACCTCTACTTGGGATTTGTAGAGGCATTCAAAGTATCAATGTATTTTTAGGTGGCACACTCAAACAGCATATTTTACATCACAGCAATGAAAATCACTTCATTCGATTTAAAAATAAACTCTTTTTGGTGAATTCCTTTCATCATCAAAGCATTGACGTTTTAGCTGAGGATCTCGTCGTTTTAGCAAGAAGCTTTGACAACGAAATAGAAATCATTCGTCATAAATCTTTAGAAATCTATGGCATTCAATTTCATCCAGAGCTATTTGATTTTGATTTAAAAGAACTAATTAACGAGCTTTAAAGCTGTCGCATTCTGTTTCGCTACGATAATTAGCATTTTCATTACCAATTACAATGGTTTTTGCTACACATTCATTGTTCTCATTATGGATACAATAATTGGCACTACATAATACCTTTACCGTAGATGGCTCTGGAGACATTTCCTTTGCCATTTCAGAAACTAAAATATCTGAATTATGTGGATTTTTAAAGCTTTGACAAAAGGTTCCTATTTTACTTTTGGCAAATAATCCTTCAACGTCAATATGCTTCTTAGCACACTTGCAGTTTTCGTTATAACCACACATCTTCACATTACAATTTACATTCGTCATACTATTTCTTCCTTTCAAAGATAGTATGAGCTAAATCCTTAAATTTTATTCGCTTTCTTCTAGAGTTTTTTTCGTAGTAATTTTATCAATGAGGGCCACAATTTTTTTATTAAAAATAAAGCATAAGCCAGCAACAACCGCACTTAAGCAGCCAATAATGATTCCCACTGTAAAGTTTCCCGTAATGAGGGTATTTCCAAATAGAACTGAAACAATCGTCATAGGAGTACGGGCAATTATATTGATTAGGATAAACCATCTTACCTTTACTTTGGTAAAAGGAACGATAAAAGCGATAGGGTCCTTTGGTAAAAAAGGAATCAGTAAATAAGAAAACATCAATACACCACAGCGCTTTCCATCCTGTAATAGTTTGAATTTTTTGGGTTGCTCTGGATCAATAAATAAAGCAAGAAAACTATACCCAAAAAGCTTAACTAATCCAATGACCACCAAAGCACCTAAGGTCTGTCCAACCAAGCAAATAGTGACAGCTAAGGCAGGGTGATACATCATCCCCGTCACAATGACGACTGGCCCTGCAGGAATAATTGCTAATACAGTTTGAACCACCTGTAAAAGCATAAGAATAATCCAGCTAAAGCTACCAAAGGAGTTTAACTGCTCAATAATGTAATTCCGGTATTCCTCATCCTTCTGTACCCGTTCAAAAATCGGATATAACTGAATCATAGCATAAATACAAATTCCTATAAGAACAACAAGCAAAATAACTTGAATTGTTATGCGGATAATACGTAGCTTCTTTTTCTTTTCCTCTTCCATATTCTACCACGACTCCTTTATTTGTCTACTAATTTTTTCTTTTGTATATGGGTCTTCAAATTCTACATAATAGCTTGTTAAGCATAGGTTTCCATCTGCCTTACTTCCATAAAGCTTATCTCCAACTATTGGATGTCCTATAGAACTTACATGCACTCGAATTTGATGAGTTCTACCTGTTTCAAGCTGAAATTCTAATAGTGTTGTATCCTCAAAAGCTTTAACAACCCAATAGTGACTAATTGCCAGCTTTCCTTCCTTACTAGACGAAACATATCTTTTATTGGAATCCAAGCATTTAGCGATATAATTTTCGATTCTACCACCTTGCTCTAAAATTCCTTCCACTAAGCATAAATATTTTCTCACTATATGCTGATGGGGAGGCTCTAACAGACTTGCACTATACCGATCCTTCGCTACAACTAGTAAGCCACTCGTCTCTCGGTCTAACCGATTCAATATATGAATATCTGTCGATTTAAAGTAAGCAACAAGCTGTTGATACAAGCTTGTAGGATTTGCTTGAATGGGAATAGTCAAAAGATTTGGCTCCTTATCAATAATCGCATAATGCTCATTTTCAAAAATAATCCTAGGAGTTTTTAAAGAGATAGGCCATTTATTTTCTTTAGTCTTTTCTATATAATGAACCTCTATTTCTTCTCCAGCATTCACTTTCTCAAATAATTTTTTTTGTTCTCCTCTAATCCAAAATTCAGCCTCAATAAATTTTAAATGCTTGTAAAATCGTTTGGATACATTCTTTTTTATCACTTCCGCTAAAGAGCTATTTTCTTCAGCCTTAAAAACTAAAATATTTTTTTTCATATCTTCATTGTAACACAAATGTTACTATAAAATAAATAAAACGCTTTCAATTTTTTGAAAAAATGCTATAATTGAAACATGAGGTGAGATGAGTTGAGTGAAATTATATCAGAAGCACAACGTTGTTTAAAATGTAAAAGACCATTATGTAAGGAAGGATGTCCTGTAAAAACAGAAATCCCTACCATTATGCAGATGTTTTTAGATGGAAAAATGGAGGAGGCTGGGGAACTATTATTTAACAATAATCCTTTATCAGCGCTTTGTTCTTTAATTTGTCCCCATGAAAAAAATTGTATGGGACATTGTGTTTTAAATCATAAAAACACTCCTATTAAGTTTTTTGAGGTAGAAAATTACATTTCCACCTTCTATCTAGAAAAAGCTAAATTGAAAGGAGAAAAGAAAAACGGACATCTCGTTGGAATTATTGGTGCTGGTCCAGCTGGGCTTACGCTTGCTTTCATTTTGGCAGAAAAGGGATATGAAGTAACCATCATTGATTCTAAGGATAAAATTGGTGGAGTATTACGCTATGGAATTCCTGAATTTCGTCTTCCAAAATCTCTTTTAGACAAGCTATTGAACCGAATGAATGATTTAGGCATTCGTTTTAGACCAAATACATTAATAGGTCCTACGGTTACCATTGATGATATGTTTGAGGATGGATATGATGCCATATTCATAGGAACAGGCGTATGGAAGCCAAACCGACTTAGAATTCCTGGAGAAACCCTAGGGAATGTTCATTTTGCAATCGACTTTTTGAAAAATCCTGACTCTTACAATAATCTTGGGGATCATGTCATCATTATTGGGGCAGGAAATGTAGCAATGGATGCTGCAAGGACAATCCTAAGAAAGACTTCTGCTAAGGTGGATATCATCTTCTTCCGTGGCAGAGAGGAAGTAACAGCCTTAGAGGAGGAGCTTATGCTAGCCGAAGTTGATGGTGTAAAGATGAACTATTATCTAAATACCATTAAAATTGAAGCAGATGGTATCATTGTTGAACCCGTAATAAAAATAGAAAATGAGGATGGAAGCATCACCTACCAAAACGATACGGAACATCCATATAAAATACCAGGCTCTTCCGTGATTATAGCCATTGGACAAGGAGCCCAAACGAATATTGTTAAGAATACAAAGCAGATAGACACTAATCAAAAAGGTCTTATTGAGGCATCAGAAAAAGGAGCTACTACAAGACCAGGAGTATATGCCGCTGGAGATGTAGTATCTGGTGCTAGAACCGTTGTAGAAGCTGTTGCAGCTACAAAAAAGGTTGCAGAGGAAATTGACCAATATATAAAAAATAAATATAATGAACTATAAAAGATAACAAAATCTTAAAATTGGTAAGTTTGAATTTAATATTCCCTACTCTATCTATTGTTTTAGGATTGCGTTTCTTATCCTATCAATGGCTTCTTTTGTTTCGTTACAATAACTAGCTCTAAGTATCTTGTAAAACAAACAAAAGTCACATTTTGAAAGGAAAAAAATTGAAAAAAATATTATCATAGTAAATTAATTGCAAGATAATCCTTGTAAATGATTTTTAAAGACAGGAAAAGGCACCCCAAGATGCCTTTTCTTCTTTTTATTAAATGTTGCCCTTTTCGTATTGCACCTTGAAATAGTCAAGGTAAAGCTTGAATTTATCTTGTGCCATAAGACAGGTGTCGCGCAGGTAGCCACGCTCGCTTTGCCATTCCTTTAAGCCGCGATAGTAAAATAGTTTAAGTTCTTCGTCAATAATAAACGGCACGATATTGTATTTTAAGCACTCTTTAAAAAGTAGCAGCCTGCCAATGCGCCCATTGCCGTCTTGGAAAGGATGGATGCATTCTAATTTGTAATGAAAGTCCAAAAGGTCGTCAAACATTTTTTCTTTTTTTGCGTTGTATGCAAAAAGCAATTCTTTCATTTTTTGGGCAACTTCCTCGGGCTGCGTCGTGTACATATCGCCGACGGTGTTTGGCAACTTCTTGTAGTCGCCAACGGCAAACCAATCCTGCCGTGCGTCCGTTGTGCCACTCTTTAACGTGCGGTGTAATTCTTTTATAAAATTTTCCGTGATAGGCTTTTTGGCGTTCTCAATTATTAAATCAATACACTTAAAGTGATTAGCCGTTTCCACAATGTCGTCAACCTTAACCGTGCCGCCGTCAATTCCAATTGTGTTTGTTTCAAAAATGTAACGCGTTTGATCGTGCGTTAAGCGGCTTCCTTCTATATGGTTGGAATTGTACGTTAACTCGATTTGTACTTTATGATAAATACCGCCCGAAAGCTTCGCTTTCTTTTCCGCAGAAAGCACCTCCAAAAGAGTAGTTGGCAATTCTATTTTTTTATTCGCTCTATCGGGTTTTTGTGCACCTTCGGGAATATTCCAAGTCTTGCCCGTTAAAAATGCGCCGTCCACCTTTCCCAACGCACAATAATTCCGAACACTTCTTTCCGATATATTCCATTTTCTTGCCGTTTCGGTTACAGACAAATATTTCATTGTAATAACACCTCTCTAATTATTATAACAAAATATCGGCAAAAAACAATAGATTAAACGGCAATATTCATAATGTTTTTGCCGTTAACGGAAGTTTTTTCACCTTACACTTTACATTCAAGTGACACCCGAACAGAAAAGTACAAGATGAAAGTTATAGAACAATACGAAAAAAGAGCAAAAATCGGTAAAGCTTCCAAGGTTAACCCTGTTTATCATTCTTAACAAAAACACAGAGAATATCTTGAAAATTTCTAGTCAACAGACCAGTATTGAAAACCATCATCGGTATAAATAATTTCATTTTCTTTTTTTATCTATCAAACGTATCCATTATATAAAACTTTAAAATATGATTCGCATCCTCAGGATCCGTATTCCCCTTCGCACTTAAATTTTCTGGTTCTGCTATGTTTGCTAAGTAGTATAGTTTAGAATTAAATACTACCTTCGTTCCACAAAACAAAATTAATTTTCATTACAATGATTTAGGTTACAAAAAATCTCCTCATTTTTTTGAGGAGATTCCAAAGCTATGCAGTTTTTCTGCTTTTTATCCACTTTATAAAAACGATGGTTTCATGGACTAATAAAGGTAAAATGGATAAGCCTGCTGTAACGAGCCATTCCCATACAGTTAAATTGAAGGTTGAAAACACGTCGCTTACTCCTGGGGTTTCTATGACAAACAGCTGCAATGCAACTCCAAATAGAAAGGCTATGAATAACATCCAGTTTTTATCTTTAAACACATGAATAAAGGACCGAGAGACATTGCTCATTCCTATCATATGGAATAACTCACAAAAGGCTAAGGTTGTAAAAGCCATCGTTTGAGCTTGATGAAGAATATTAGAATTTGTGGTATACAATACTTTAATGGATTCAAGAGAATACGCTCCATTTAGCCATCCACAAGAAAAGAAGGCAAGTAATACAGCAATTGTAATTACTGCTCCATATCCTAAAGTAAGTCCAAGCCCTCCATGAGCAAAGATGCTTTCCTTTGGATCTCTTGGATGTTCTTCCATACATTTAGGATCCTTTGGCTGCATACCTAAAGCAATCGCTGGCAATGAATCTGTTATTAGATTAACCCATAATAAATGGATAGCAATTAAAGGAGACGGAAGCCCTATACATATTAAAATGAATAAGGCAAGTACCTCTGCAATATTACTTCCAAGGAGAAAAAATACGGTTTTACGGATATTAGAAAAGATACCACGTCCCTCTTCTACTGCCTTTTCAATAGAGGCAAAATTATCATCTGTAAGTATCATATCAGCTGCACTCTTGGCGACATCTGTTCCCGTAATTCCCATCGCAATTCCTATATCTGCTGACTTTAAACTAGGAGCATCATTGACACCATCCCCAGTCATCGCACAAATATTTCCTAGCTTTTGAAAGGCCTTTACGATTTGCACCTTATTTTCTGGAGATACTCTAGCAAATACTCTAGCAGATGTACAAGTCTTTTCAAGCTCCTCTGTAGTCATTTCATCCACTTGAGCCCCTGTATAGCATTGATTCTTGTCTGTACAAATTCCAAGCTCTTTTGCCACTGCATAGGCAGTATCCTTATGGTCTCCTGTAATCATAACCGTTGTAATTCCTGCCTTTTTCAACCTTTGTACGGCTTGAGCGGCCTCTGGCCTTGGTGGATCAATCATTGCAACTAAACCAACAAAGGTAAGCCCCTGTTCTGTAATTTTTTCTTCAAGACTATAGGCAAGAGCTAAAACACGTAGAGCCTTATCTGAAAAGTATTGATTGGCTTCATAAATTTTCTCAATGTCAAAAGCCGTAATTTCTCTAGGCTTGCCATTATCTAAAATGTGAGTGGTGGTTTTTAATATGCTATCTAAGGCTCCCTTAGTATAAATGATATTCCCCTCTTCAGATTTATGCTTCGTAGACATCATCTTTCGTACACTATCAAATGGAAGCTCATCTACTCTAGGAAATTCCTTTTCTAGCTGAGTCTTATATAGCTGAAAGCTATTGGCAAAATAAACCAAGGCAATTTCTGTTGGGTCTCCATAGACTCCATCATCTACCCTTGCATTTGAGCAAAGACTCATTCCTCTGGCAAGAAGCTTTAGCTGTTCATTCTGATTTTCAGAAGTAAAATCCTTTGATTTAAAGAATTGCCCTGGCAAATACGCTTCTATTACCGTCATTTTATTTTGAGTCAGTGTTCCCGTTTTATCTGAGCATATTACCCGAACTGCTCCTAAGGTTTCTACACTTGGCAGCTTACGAACAATCGTGTTTGCCCTGACCATACGCTGTACTCCAATAGCTAAAACAATCGTAACAACCGCTGGCAGTCCTTCAGGTATAGCAGCCACTGCCAAGGAAATAGAGGTTAAAACGGCTTCTAAATAAGCTTCTATTTCTGTAGCTTTGCCATCCACACAAATCCAAATGATATCGACAATTAAAACAGCCAAAACAATTCCTAAGGTCAAGAACCCTAAACCCTTAGAAAGCTTTGCCAAGACCTTTTGTAAAGGTGTGTCTTCTACCTCAGCTTCAGAAATGGAGCTGGCAATCTGACCGATTTGGGTGTCCATCCCCGTCTGAGTCACAATCCCTTTTCCCCTGCCATAGGTGACTGTCGTAGCCATGAAAGCGCAATTTAGTTTATCTCCTAGACCTGCTTTCTTTACTACTATACTACTATCCTTCTCTACTGGAACCGATTCTCCAGTCAAGGAGGATTCATTTATCTTTAGGTTTACACTTTCAATAAGACGCAAGTCTGCACCAACAGTATCTCCTTCCTCTAAAATCACTACATCTCCTGGAACAAGAAGGCTTGATTTGATCTTCTTTATTTTTCCCTCACGAACTACGCTGGACTCTGGACTAGACATTTTTTTGAGTGCATCTAAGGAGTCTTCCGCCTTAATTTCTTGGATTGTGCCAATGACAGCATTCAACACTATAACAATTAAAATGATGATGACATCTGGCCAATCTCCTGTCGTTAAAAAATTAAATGCATCTCCAGATCGAATCGTTTGAATAGTCTCATAGACAGAAACTCCCATTGTGATAGCTATAGCCGCAAACAGGACAAAAATCATAGGATTATTCAATTCTCCTAAGAATATCCGAATCCAAGACCTTCTACCTTTTTCTTTCAATTCATTTGCCCCAACTGTGTTGAAACGATTGGTAGCTTCTTCCTCAGTTAATCCAGCTTCTGAAGTTTGTAAAATAGCTTCTGTTTCTTTAACGTCTAACTCTGAAAAAGACATTTCCTTTAGTTTTGACATACTTTCCTCCTAAAAAATAAAACAGGCTCTATGCCTGTTGTTTCTTCTGTAAGATGACAAGACAAGCATAGTATTATAACTATACTTAAGTCTTGATGCTTAGGTAATTTCCAGATTTACATCGGATTGGTGAAAATTACTGCCTCTTTAAAAAAGGTGATCTACTCCCTTAAGCATTATTATAATACTCGTTTTGTAAGAATTTGTCAATTTTATTTTTTGAATTCATTAAATTTCTATACATATTTTATTTTTTAGAATTGACATATACCCCCATAGGGTATATAATCAATGTGAGGTGATACAATGAATTGTTGTGAAGAGAAAAAGACAGAACGGAGTGAGGAGGATAAAAAAATTCTCATTTCAAGAATTAATAGAATTGAAGGGCAAATGAGAGGAATTGCCAGTATGATAGAAAATGATAGATATTGTGATGATGTATTGATTCAGCTTTCTGCCATAGATAAATCCATTAAATCTTTGGCAAATGTCTTATTAGAAAAACACATGAAATCCTGTGTAAAGGATAACCTATTAAATGGAAATGATAAGGTTTTAGATGAAATAGTTGATTTATTTAAAAGATTTCAGTAGGTGATACAATGAAGAAAAAATTTAAAATTGAAGGCATGACCTGTTCTGCCTGTCAAAGCCATGTCCAACATGCCGTTGAAAAATTAGAGGGAATTCAGGAATGTAATGTGAATTTACTAGCCAATTCTATGGATGTTTCCTTTGATGAGCAGGCGCTTAAGGAAGCAGATATTGTATTAGCAGTGGAAAAGGCTGGCTATAAGGCCCTTTCCCCAGAGGATATAAAGAAGGAAGAAAAGCCAAAGATGGACTCTAAGGGAAAAATCTTAATCCTTTCAGCAGTCTTTGCAGCTATCGTATTCTATTTGGCAATGGGACCTATGCTGTATATTCCTATTCCAAGATTTTTTGAGGATAACCCTTTAATTTTAGCAATTACAGAATTGCTTTTAACCATCCCAGTCGTTTTCATGAATCGTCATTATTTTATTAACGGCTTTAAAAGGCTATTCCATCTTTCTCCGAATATGGACAGTTTGATTGCATTAGGCTCTTCTGCCAGCTTAGTTTACGGAATATATATCATCTATGTAATGGCTTATCAGCTAAATGCAGGAAATGAGATTACTCATTATGTCCATGATTTATATTTAGAATCAGCCTCTATGATTCTTGTCCTAGTATCCTTCGGTAAATACTTAGAAGGAAAATCCAAGAAAAAAACAAATGACTCAATCCAAAAGCTGATGGATTTGGCTCCTAAAACGGCAATCCTTTTAAAGGATGGAAAAGAGACTGAGGTTTTCGTTGAGCAGGTCAAACAAAATGATTTCGTTGTAATCAAAAAAGGAATGCAGGCTCCAGTAGATGGAATCATCGTTGAGGGAAGTGGCTCCTTTGATCAAAGCAATATTACAGGAGAAAGTATCCCTGTATTCAAAGAAAAGGATGAAGAGGTCATTTCTTCTACAATATTAACCAATGGGTATACCGTGATTCAGGCTACTAAGGTTGGAGAAGATACTACCATTCATACAATTATCAAGCTAGTTGAAGAGGCAGCAAATTCAAAGGCCCCCATTTCTAAATTGGCTGATAAAATCTCCTTCTTCTTTGTCCCTATCGTCATGTTGATTGCACTCATAAGCTTTATCGTATTTGCATTTTTAGAAAATGTCAGTTTTGCTTTCGGAATAGGAATTTCTGTATTAGTTATCGCCTGTCCTTGTGCATTAGGTCTAGCTACTCCAGTAGCTATAATGGTGGCAACAGGGGTAGCTGCTAGAAATGGTTTGTTGATTAAAAATGCGGAAATTTTAGAAAGAACCCATTCCCTTAAAACCATCATATTAGATAAGACTGGAACAATTACCGAAGGAGCTCCTGTATTAACAGACATCATTTCCTTTTCCGAGGAAGATATCCTTAAAATTGCTTATACACTCGAACAAAAATCAGAACATCCTTTAGCGCTAGCCATTATGAATGAGGCTACCAAAAAGGGTATTGCTGCTTATGAGATAGAAAATTTTGAAATCCTATCTGGATTAGGTGTTCAAGGGGACATTCAAGGAATAACCTATTATATAGGAAACAAGAAATATATTTCTTCTTTGTCTATTGATTTAGAAGAGAAAGAAAAACTCATTCAAAGCTTAAGTGAGCAAGCAAAGACCCCTCTTTTTCTAGCCACTAAGGAAAAGCTCATTGGAATTCTTACCGTAAAGGATAAAATAAAAGAGGATTCCAAAGAGGCAATTCAAAGGCTACAGAAACTAGGACTAGAGGTCATCATGCTCACAGGGGATAATGCTTCTACTGCTGCTAGTATTGCAAAGGAGGTCGGCATTACAAGGGTAATCAGTGATGTCATGCCAAATGAGAAGCAAAGGGTTGTAAAGGAGGAGCAGGCAAAAGGAAAGCAAGTGGCTATGGTTGGTGATGGCGTCAATGATGCCCCTGCCCTGATGTGTGCAGATATTGGTATTGCCATAGGAAGAGGTGCAGATATCGCCCTAGATGCAGCAGATATCATCTTGGTATCTAATTCCTTAAATGCAGTTTATAGCGCAATCCAATTGAGCCGACGAACCATAAGAAATATTAAGGGTAACCTATTTTGGGCTTTCTTCTATAATGCAATAGGAATTCTCTTTGCGGCAGGAACATTCTACTATGCTTTTCATATAAAACTAAATCCTATGATTTCAGCACTAGCAATGAGTTTCAGTAGCGTATTTGTAGTTACAAACGCACTACGTTTAAATACCTTTAAGACAACAAAGAAAGGAGAAAAAAAGAAGATGGAAAAGTACACGATTCAAATTGAAGGCATGATGTGTAAGCATTGCCAAGCAAGAGTGGAAAAGGCTTTACAGGGTGTTGCAGGCGTTCATGAGGTCACTGTTTCCTTAGAACAAAAAAATGCAGTGGTAACCTGTGAAGGAGTTTCTAAAGAGGCTCTAGTTCAAGCTGTTACAGAAGCTGGATATGAAGCCAAATAAAAAGAGGATGCTGACATCCTCTTAAGATTAGGGCATGTGATGCCCTTTTTTATTTTACTGAATTTACCATAAGCTCACACAAGCTATTTGAAAATTCTTGGGGATCTGTTGGTAAAATTCCTTCCATTAATAAGGCCTGTGTATATAAAAGCTTTGCATATTTAGGAAGATTTTCCTTATTCTCAGCATAAGCCTGCTCCATCGCCTGGAACACAGCATGGTTTGGATTAATTTCTAAAATACGCTCCGCCTTCATGCTTCTACCTTGGTGCTGAGCCTGAAGAACTCTTTCCATTTCAAAGGATAATCCCTCAGCAGCAGTTAAACAACAAGGAGCGTCTACTAAACGCTTAGAGAAAACAACATCCTTACACTCTGGAAGTGCCTTCTTCATATCCTCCAAAATATCCTTCTTTTCTTCCTTTAGCTCATCAATCTTCTTTGCTGCTTCCTCATCAATTAAATCTAAATCTCCTTGATTGATAGATTTAAACTTAACACCATCATACTCAGACAATACCTGAAGCATAAATTCATCCACATCGTCTGATAGAATTAAGACATCATAGCCTTTATTTTTGATTAAATCCATCTGTGGAAGCTTTAAAACTGCATCCTTATCCTTGCCGACAGCATAGTAGATTTCCTTTTGACCTTCTACCATAGCCTCCTTATATTCTGCAAAGGTAATTCTCTTTTCCTGATTTAAGCTAGCAAGAATGATTAAATCCTTTAAGGATTCCTTCTTAGCACCATAATCCTCATATAGACCATATTTTAAATTGATACCATAATCATTAAAGAATTCCTCAAACTTTTCGCGATCATTTTTAAGCATGCGTCCAAGCTCTGCCAAAATCTTCTTTTCAACGTTAGTAGCAATCTTTTTAATTGACCGATCCTCTTGAAGCATTTCTCTAGAAATATTCAAAGGTAAATCTGCAGAATCTACTAATCCCTTTACAAATCTTAAATACTCTGGAATTAAGTCCTTGCATTTATCTAGAATGAATACACCCTTTGTATAAAGCTGTAATCCTCGCTCATTACGATCGTTAAAGTCATAAATTGGTTTTTTAGGAATAAATACAAGAGCATTATAGGTTAGCATACCCTCTACATTGATATGAATGGTAGTTATTGGATCCTGATAATCCATAAACTTAGATTTATAGAAGGTATTTAGCTCCTCATCTGTAACCTCGCTTTTATTCTTTTTCCAGATAGGAAGCATAGAGTTTACAGTCTCAAGCTCTAGGTGAGTATGCTCTTCCTCATCATCCTTGCTATCCTCAGGTTTTTCATCATACTTAGTAACCCAGGTTTTGATTGGATATCTTACATAATCAGAATACTTTCGAATGAGCTCCTTAATTCTATACTCCTCTAAGAATTCGTCATACTGGATGTCCTCTGTATTATCTCTTAGCTTAATAACAATTTTGGTTCCATAATCGTCCTTTTCGCACTCATCTATATCATAAGAATCTAACCCCTCAGAAGTAAAGACATGGGCTTTCCCATCCTCAACAGATTTTGTATACACGCTGATTTCCTTTGCCACCATAAACGCAGAATAAAATCCAACACCAAACTGACCAATGATATCTACATCAGGAGTCTTCTCATTCTCAATTTTTTCTAAAAATTCCTTACTTCCACTTTTAGCAATAGTACCTAGATGGTTGACCAATTCCTCCCTTGTCATACCAATTCCATTATCAGAAATCGTAAGAGCTCTCTCATCCTTATCCGCTTCAACTAATATCTCATAGGCTTCGGCAGCCTTAGAAGAATCTGTAAGTGCTACATAATGACGCTTATCAATAGCATCACTCGCATTAGAAATCAATTCTCTTAAAAAAATCTCCTTATGCGTATATATAGAATTGATCATCATATCAAGCAAACGTTTTGTCTCTGTTTTAAATTCCATTTTTTCTTTCATATATTTTCCTCCAATTGTTTTACAGCATTAATTATATACCCTTGTATTGGCACTGTCAATAGTTGTTTGCCAAATATTTTTATTTTGTTTAAAAAAAAGAAAAATAAAGTATAATTGTAGTTAAGGTGATGTGCTATGCTAGAGGGCTTTAAAATTAACTGTTACCCACTCAATCGTTCCATTCGGGTAACCATTCATTTGCCAAAGGATTATAACAATACAAGAAGATACTATCCTGTCATTTATATCCTCGATGGACAAAATGCTTTTAAGGATGAAGATTCCTATAGAGGTTCTTCCTTAGGCTTTGAGGAAATCATTGAGATTCTTTCCTTAGAGGGAAAGGACGCTATATATGTAGGGATTGCCGCCGCTAGCAATCCAGAGAAAAGAGAACAGGAATATCAAAATACCACTTTATCAAATTTTATTGTCTCTTCTATTCACCCCTACCTTACTACAAGATATCGGATGAATTCCTATGTTTATGTTTTAGGATGCTCTACTGCCGCTTTCACTGCCCTTTCTTTAGCTAAGCAGGAGCTATTTAAGGGAGCAATTCTCATATCTCCTATAGTAAAACTAGAGGAAATTGAGGAAATAGAAAAATTAAATCAAAAGCTTCTATATATCTATGCAGGAGAACAGGAACTAAATGGGGAATGCAAAAAAATAGCCTTGGAATTAAAATGCATCTTAAAAGATGCAAACTATTGTTTTGACGATAATGCTCTACATCAGGAACAAGCCTGGAAGAAAAAAATTTTAGAGGCGCTTAACTATCTCGTTTTATAGATGTAAAATATTACCAGCCCAAGAGGTTGGTCTTTTTTTTATAATGAGGGTAGGAGGAAGATAAAATGAAAAGATTATTAATTCTACTTGGTATGTTTTTAGCAGTCTTTAGTCTTAGTATATTTCCTAAGGCAGAGGCAGCTACAGTATCAGGTCAGGCTGGAATGGTAAACACGAGTGGAAGTAATTTAAACGTGCGAGCAAGTAATTCTACTTCTTCAAGCATCATAGGAAAGGTGGGTGACAATTCTTATCTAACCGTTCTTTCTACAAAGGGTGATTTCTATTATGTAGAATATCTAGAAAATACTTACGGATATGTACATAAGGATTATGTGAATATTGTTTCAAGTAAAGCAAGAAAGGTAAACACTGGAGGAGCAAACCTTAATGTAAGATATGGTCCTTCTACTTCTTATTATCAGTTTGAAAAAATCAAGGATGGCGATACCGTCATTGTTCTTTCTGACAAAGGCTCCTGGTCTAACGTATTGTTTGAAGGAAATAAGGTAGGCTATGTATCTAACGACTATCTAATGAGTACATACACCTATGATTCTATTAAGCTAAATGTAGTTAGCTTTAAGCAATATGACAGTAGATGGGCAAATTTAACTCTAGGTACAAGAGGACAAACCATTCGTGAAATTGGATGTCTTACAACCTGTATCGCCATGAGTGAATCCTATAGAACAGGGGTAACTAAAACACCTGCAACCATTCGAAATACGAATAGCTATACTGCAGATGGAAGCCTATATTGGCCTAGTAACTATGTTACATCCACCTCTAGCACTTATTTAACCACAGTATACAATCAGCTAAAGCAAGGAAAGCCTGTATCTGTTGGATTAAAGAAAGCCGATGGTGGGCAGCATTGGGTTCTTGTCACAGGATTCACTGGTGGAAACACCCTATCTTCTGCTAACTTCATTATAAATGATCCAGCCTCAACAAAAACAAGACTAAGTGAAGTTATAGCTAGCTATCCATATTTCTATAAAATAGCTTACTATAAATAGCATTAAAGCGCCAAACTATGGCGCTTATCTTTTTTATTTTATCTTCTTGATTACTTCAATGATATCCTCGTTAAATACTAAGCTTGCCAAGGAATCATAGCTAGTAGCACTTTTATTGATTAAAATTAAATTCTCCCCTTGAAAATATCGTAGATAAGAGGCAGCAGGGTAAACGACAAGAGAGGTTCCCACCACAATCAAACAATCTGCTTCAGCGATACATTTCACAGCCTTTTGGACAACCTGCATATCTAAAGGCTCCTCATATAGGACTACATCGGGCTTAATCATTCCCCCACAGGAACAATAATTAGGAATGGTAGGATCGATGTCCCTTATATCAAAATATTTATGACATTTCATACAATAATTTCGTTTAACACTTCCGTGAAGCTCATATACACAAGGACTCCCTGCTTCCTGATGTAGGTTATCAATATTTTGAGTAACGATTGCCAAAACATTGGGTAGTTTTGCAAAAAATTTGTGAGCTTCGTTTGGTAAAGCATTAGGATATACCATCTTTGAGCCATAGAACTCAAAAAAGGATTTAGGATTTTTCATAAAAAAAGAATGAGATATAATTTCTTCAGGGCGAATAAAATGACTATCCTTTTGATTGTATAATCCTTGATCTGAACGAAAATCTGGAATTCCAGAAGGCACAGAGATGCCTGCCCCTGTAAACACCACAATTCGCTTACTATTAGTAATTATTTCTTTAAGCTTTTCATAACAATCCATAGTTTCCTCCTCCTAAAAAGGAAAAGCCTTACCCATAAGGAGTAAGGCATCAATTTATTTAAAATTCCATTTTGACATCTTGTTTTTTAGCTTCTTCTGCTTCAAAATATTCTTTTTTAGTGAATCTTGAACCAGCTACTAAAGAGCCAGGGAACTGAAGAATTGCCTTATTAAAGCTTGCAACATTAGAATTAAAATTACTTCTAGCCGCTTGAAGGTTTTCCTCTACCTCAGAAATAGACTGTTGAAGGTTATTGAACATTCTATCAGCCTTTAAATCTGGATACCGTTCAACAACAAAGCTCAACTGCTTCGCAACCTGAGACATCTGTTCATTAAATTCTGCCTTTTCTTTTAAGGAAGCATTCACACCTGGATTACGCATTTCAATAACCTGAGATAACGTTTCCTTTTCGTGCTTAGCATAGCCCTTTGTAGTATCTAGCATCTTTGTCAATAAATCAAAACGCTTTGTCAAGTAAACATCAATGCGAGACTCAGAATTTTCAACATCCTGTTCCATTCTTATAAACTTATTTCGAGTTGATATAACCCAGGCAATTACGCCTATTACTAATAACACAACAACTGCAGCCACAACAAGACCAATGACAACTCCGGTTTCCATTAAAAACATTTGTCCTTCCTCCATTTGATTCCCTTAATACTATATATTATATACTGAATTTAGACAAAAAACAACATTATAATAGCAATAACTTTTTTAAATCCTCAACTTTATCGGTTTTTTCCCAAGGCAAGTCTAAATCATTTCTTCCAAAATGCCCATAGGCAGCAGTTTGCAAGAAAATAGGTCTCTTTAAATCTAAGCATTGAATAATGCCCTTTGGCGTAAGAGGAAATACTTTTCGAATCGCTTCTCCTATTGCTTGCTCATCTACAACGGCAGTACCAAAGGTATCTACCAAAATAGATGTTGGTTCAGCAACTCCAATAGCATAGGAAAGCTGGATTTGGCATTTAGAAGCAATCCCAGCAGCTACCACATTCTTTGCAATATAACGCGCCATATAAGAGGCGCTACGGTCTACCTTGGAAGGATCCTTTCCTGAGAAACAGCCACCACCATGTGGGGCAGCCCCACCATAGGTATCCACAATAATTTTACGACCCGTCAAGCCAGAATCTCCTGCTGGACCACCAACGACAAATCTTCCCGTAGGATTAAACAGATATTTGGTATTTTCATCTACTAGATTTTTTGGAATGATTACATCAGCAACCTCTCGCTTAATATCCTTTGCTAGTACCTTCATATCCACCTCAGGAGAATGCTGGGTAGAAATTAATACGGTATCCACACGACAAGGCTTTCCCATATCATCATATTCTACAGTAACCTGAGTTTTTCCATCCGGACGCAAGTATGTCAAAATATTATTTTTTCTTACCTCGGTTAAGCGCTTTGCTAGCTTATGAGCAAGCGTTATCGCTAGTGGCATATATTCCTCTGTCTCGTCACACGCATATCCAAACATGATTCCCTGATCACCAGCTCCCTGTTCGTGCTCCTGAGTTTCATCCACTCCCATTGCGATATCTGGAGACTGCGGATCAATTGCAGATAAAACTGCAAGATTATCCGCATCAAAGCCATACTTTCCTCTAGTATAGCCAATCTCGCTTACCGTCTGACGGACTATTTTTTGAAGGTCTACATAATGATTTGTTGTGATTTCTCCAAACACCATCACAAGACCTGTAGTACAAATCGTCTCACAGGCAACTCTCGCATTTGGATCTGCAGACAAAATATCATCTAGGATAGCATCTGAAATTTGATCCGCAATCTTATCAGGATGTCCTTCTGTGACAGACTCTGATGTAAAAAATCTTCTCATTATAGTACCTCCTTTATTGCCTTTGCTAGCTGATCTGCACAGCTGGTTGGACGCATTCCACAAAGGTTTCCTTCCAGTAGCTCTGCCATTTTCTTGGCATCCTGACCTTCAACCAAGAGCCCAATAGCCTTTAAATTTCCATTACATCCACCAACAAAGCTAACATTATGAAGCTTGCCAGCCTCATCAATTTCAAAGCTAATCTTTTTAGAGCAAGTGCCCTCTGTTGTATAATTATAATTCATACTCTTCTCCTTCATTTCCATCAAATATTTTTTCAAATTCATCCTTGAACCTTACAAAACGGTCAAAGACATTTCCATCAAAATAAACACTAAATTGTTCTGTCATATATTGCATCGTAAGCTTATGATTGTAGGCCTTTTTATACGATTTTATACTACGCATCGTCACATAAAGCTCACAAATTAAAATCAATTGAGCCTGAATTTCATTTTGAATCCGATTCATTCTTAAAACAAATTCCTGAGTGTTGGATTCCTCAAAGGTAGAACGAATAATATGCTCACATTTTCTTTCTAGCTGTAGTCTAGAAATGATAATACTACCTAAATTTGTTTGTTCACGCAATAATGCAAATTTTTCATCCTCGTTTGCACCATCGGGTAAAAAGTTCACACTTCTTTCAATATGTATCTTTGCAAAGTTTTCTATCTCCTGACATTCCTCTTCTGGCATAGAAAGTAGCTCAGCTAAACGTTTGGCCATTTTTGAAACAATACGAACACTTTCCTTATCTTCCTCAGATCTAGAGGAATTATCAAGGGTAACCTCAAATATCTTGGTTACAACATTGGTGAAATCCTCTTGAACCTCCCGGCGCTTCATCAATTCTTTTTTTCTTTCCTCTTGCATATAGCCGCTCATAGATACAATCGCGTAAAGCACCAGCATAAATACGCAAAGGAGAATTGTTCGAATTAAGATATCCTTAAATGCATTACTCACAAAAAATTCTTTAAAAAACAACCCTAAATCAGAAGCCATCTCTGAAAAAATAATTTCATAGGTCACTGTAAAATGGAGAATTGTAACTAAAGCCAATACCCATTCAAAGACCGTTTTTAAAAGCTTTTTATTTTGATAAAAGGAACAAACTGCCAAAGAATAATAAATTAAAATATATCCACATTCCTTCAAATAATCAATTGAACCATACTTCAGCTTGAAATAAATTACAATGGAGAGTAGGAACATATAAAAACAGGCAATATAACTCGCAATCGTCTGTGTAGTAATGTCATTTGGGTTTTTATTGATTGTTTTTTTTAAGCCTGAGTTTACCAAAAAGGTCACCGGAAATAAAATAAATGTCAATACTATGTTTGATTTTTCTCCAAAGGATAGAAACGCAAACATTAAAGTAAAGATGAGGTTTGATATAAAAATAATATTTTTGATAACAATGTTTTTTCTATATAAAACCTTAGTATCGTCTGTGATATCAATGCCACTTTCAAAGCCAAAGGTATTACTAAAAAATTTGTTATTCTTTATTTTATTCTTTAGCGACATTCATATCACCTCCTAAATTGCACAAATATTATATCACAATCGTCATGAAATGACATCAAACTCTTTCAATATTTTTTGTCCATTGACAAAATCCTTTGCCTGAAGCATTTTTTTCCCAGGAACAAGAATCAGTTCTAAGGAAACTGCATCATCTAAGGTTTTGATTAAAACCTGCTTTTTCAAGGACAAAATCGTCCCTGGCGCACAATCTAAAGAATTTGGAACCACCTGGGCCTTAAACACCTTAAGACTAATATCATTGACCTTTAAAGTAGCTCCTGGGTCTAAGGATAGGCCATTGATTTGTCTTGCAACAACACGGGCAGGCTTACAAAAATCAATGATTTCCTCAGCTGCAGTTAAATTTGGAGCATAGGTGACGAGGTTTTCTTCCTGTATCTCTCCAGGTAGTCTATCCTCATAGATGTCTTCTATTACCTCCAACAACAAATCTCTTCCAAGATAAGAAAGCTTAGAAAAAAGATCTGTTGCTGTGTCCGTATCTGAGATTGGACATTCTCTTTTGGCATACATCTTGCCAGAATCTAGCGCTTTAGCCATTTCTATAATCGTGATTCCTGTCTCAGTCTCTCCATTCATAATGGCTCGCTGAATAGGTGCTCCTCCACGATAAGCTGGCAACAGAGACCCATGAACATTCATAGTTTTTTTAAATAGGTTGAGAACCTTGGATGGAACATATTGGCCATAGGCCGCTGTAACTAAAACATCGGCTCCTAAGCTTTTTAGTCTTTCTACCTCTGTTCCTATTTTTTCTGGCTGAAGCACAGGTAATCCTAGCTTCTTTGCGCAAGCACAGACTGGTGTATCAAGCCATTGGCCTTTTTTTCGAATTCGATTGGGTTGACTGATGACCAATTGGACTTCATACCTTTCATGTAAGGCTTCTAAAATAGGGACTGCAAATTCTGGAGTTCCCATAAATACTATTTTCATTTCCTACATCCTCGCAATCTTTAGATTAACTTCCTTATGATTCTGATATATTGGATAGATTTCTTTCAGTTTATCCAACACAATATCCTCTACTATTTTTAACTGAATCGTAAATCGAAATACATCATTCAGCTTAAAAGGTAACCCTTCTGCTGGTCCTAAGATTTCACTTTGCTTGGCAACACTCCTTAAAGCATAGGCGATACGATTGACCTCTTCCTTTGCTGCGATACAGTTTTTAGATTCTACCATAACCTCAATAGCTAAAGAATAAGGTGGCATCTTTGAAATTCGCCGATACTCTAATTCTCTTTTTACAAAGCCCTCATAATCATTATGTAAAGCACTTTGTATCACATAATGGGATGGCTTATAGGTTTGGACAATGACCTCTCCTGTCAGTTCTCCTCTTCCAGCACGTCCGGAAACTTGTTCTATAAGATTATAGGCTGTCATATTTGCTAAATAGCTAGGGTAATGCAACGCCAAATCTGCATTAACAATTCCAACTAAGGTTACATTTGCAAAATCTAAGCCCTTAGCAATCATCTGTGTTCCTACTAGAATATCTGCCTCATGATTTTTAAATTTGCGGAAGGTTTCTTCATAATCCTGAACTCTAGAGGTCGTATCCAAATCCACTCGTAAAACTCTAGCTTCTGGAAGAAGATTTTGAAGTTCCTCCATCACCTTCTCAGTTCCACTTCCGACAAATCGTATCTTACCACTTCCACAGGAAGGGCATTGTTCTACATTAGGGCGACTATACCCACAATGATGACATTTCAAAAGGTTGTTGTAAGCATGGTACGTTAAAGATACATCACAGTGCGGACATTGAATCACCTCTCCACAGCTCCGACACATCACAAAGGAGGAGTGTCCTCTCCGATTTAAAAATAGGATGGCTTGTTCCCCTCTTTGAAAAACATGAATAAGCTCTTCCTTTAGTACTTTAGAAAATACCGACTTATTTCCCTGTTTCAGCTCTTCTGTCATATCTACAATCCTCTTTTTAGGCATTGGCTTCTGATTAGCTCGGTTCGGCATAGAAAGAAGCGCATACTCTCCCTCTAATGCCTTGTAATAATCACTCACATTGGGAGTAGCACTGCCTAACACTAAGGGACAGGAATGAGTCTTACTGCGGATGGCAGCAATATCCAAGGCATTATACCTAGGATTTGTATCCTGAATATAGGAAGACTCATGCTCCTCATCGATAATGATTATTCCTAAATTGTCTAATGGGGCAAAGATGGCTGATCTTGCACCTATCACAATATTCACCTCATGGTTGATGACTCTTTTCCATGCACTATATTTATCAGTAATGGATAACCTAGAATGCATGATGGCCACATCATTTCCAAAGAAGGATTTAAAGATGGACGTAATCTGCGGAGTCAGGGCAATTTCCGGAACCAGCAGCAATGCCTGTTTTCCTTGGTTTAAAACCTCTTTTATCCAACGAATGTAAACTAGAGTCTTTCCACTTCCCGTTACTCCATGTAAGAGATATGTTTTTGATTGACCTAGCTGTAAGCTCTTAAAGCATTTCTCCTGTTCTTCCGTTAAAGGGTATTCCTCCATAGGTGGAATTTCTTCCTCCTTAAGGGTCAATACTTCCTTTTTAAAGCTACCAACAATTCCCTTATCTAATAAAGTTTTTAAAACAGACTTAGAGTAACCACTATCCTCTAAAAGCACATCAACAGGAGTAGGCTCATTTAGTTCAAGCAAGTATCTCAAAAGATTTTCTCCCTGCTTGCTGGTGGGAATGCCATCCTCCTTTAAAACATACACATAGGTAATCGTCTTTTCATTCCTCGTTTTTTTAAGTCGAGTATCTAGTTCTATCTCCTTACGTTCATAGGCTGCATACAAAAGTTTCTGTTCCTCTAAGGGTCTATGGTCAATAATAATCTCCTTACGACCATTAAAGATAGACTTAAGCTCTTCAGGTATCGTTTTAGCTATCGCTACCTTTTGATATTTAATTTTTAATGCGGTAGGAATCATCGTTTGGAGAGCTGAAGCAATATAAGAAAAATTTTGTTCAGCTATTGTTTTTGCAAGTCTAACGAACTCCTCATTTAACACAGGATAGACATCCACAATATCACTGATTTCCTTTAACTTCTTTTTAAAAGCTGTTGAAGTCTTGAGTTCAACAACAAAACCCATAACTGTTCGATTTCCAAACAAAACCCGAACCCGATATCCAACCCGAAGAATTCCTTCTAAATGTGGGGGAACTAGATAGTCAAAGCTCCGATTCACTTGTTTTGCAAGAATATCCACAACAATGCTTGCTATCATATTTTCCCACCTTTCCTCTAAGAATAAAAGCCATCGGCAATGATGGCTTATTATACTACTTTTATACACCATCATACAAGCATTAGCACCTTACTTAAAAGGTTGCTGAAGAGTCACAGAGCTTGTCTCTCATCTTCTCTTTATGGACAATAAATATTATACATTGTTTTTCTTGATTTTACAATAAAAATTATAGAAAACTATTTTACTTTCTTTTTCGTCGACGTCGTTTTAGAAGCTTCTTGTTTTTTCACTGGTTCCATAGCTTTTTTGGGGGTTGTCCCTTTCGGTTTTTCAGTAGAGCTAGTTTGTTTCTTATTAGGAAGCACGGTCTTTGAATTTGTAGGCTTCGTTGTTGGCTTAGTAGCGGAGACTGGCTTTGAAGCTGTTGGTTTTGGCTGGTTAGAAACCGTCTTGGCTGGTGCTGGCTTAGCAGGAGCTGTAGGCTTGATTGTTGGCTTAGTAACCTTAATCACCTTTTTCTCCTTTTCAATTCTTTTCAAATACTCTAGGTCATATTCTACTTGAGTAATAAGATTTTTACCCTTCGGCTGAGAAATGAGACCTTTGTTCATCAAAGCCTTTTGTCTAAGCTCTACAATCGCCGCTCTAAAGCGTTCAGTTACTCCAGCCTGAAGCACCTCTACGCCCCTGCTGAATAGTTTATTGAAAACTCTATAAACTGTAGGCCTACTCTTATACATTTCAAACTCAATTTGCTGTACATAATAATACATTCTAGCTAAACGTTCTAAAGACTTATCTCCATCCGCAAAAAAATTATCAATATCTGCGCACAGCTTAGTGCAATTCCGCATACACTCCTTGGCTCCACCACAATCCTTCAGAATCGGACTTACTAATGGATAAAAGCTGATAATCAAAATCAGATATTCACTTGTCTCTGTTTTAAAGAAGATAGCTAAGACGAATAAGGCTACAATAAACATTAGAACAAAGAAATAAATATAGAAAATTCTACTTAGCAGGTATTTATTTTTGGCAGCATTACTTCTACAGATATATAGATAGCTATAATCATCTGTAATATCCTTTGGCACATCGATTACATTGTATTGTTCTAGGCCCTCTAGCTGAGGGATTCCTTTTCTAATAGCAAGCTCGTTTAATTCGTTGGTTAGCTCCCTATCATATTCTATTTTAGAAAAGGTGGAACCTGTCACACTAATTTCATAGAGCTGTAAAGAACAAATTGCTATATCCTTATGACGATTGAGAAAAGATGTTGCACCCTCCGTAATTAAGGATAAGGCAAAAGATACAATAGAACAAACTAGACTCTGTGTTGGCGTAACCTGAGGAATAAAGGCCAAAACAACAGGAATAATTGCCAAAAAATATAACCCTACTCTTATGATCTTCAATTCTAAAAACATGCGGTTAGCAGCATAGTAAAATTTAGCATGCTTATCTAAAGCGCATCTTTCGCTAACTTTGTTCATAAGGAACACCCCTTTTATAATCTCGGTTTCTATTATAAAAGTAAACGAAAAATTTGTCAATAAATGATGTCCTCTAAAGCTTTAGGATTTATAATTTCATAATATCCATATTTCTTTGTTCCCCGATGAACAACAACCCCTAAGGTCCGCAATCTCTTCATATACTTTGTCACAGAGGTTCTAGACATGAATAGGGTCTCACATATCCCCTCAATTGAGATATGAGGGTTTCGTTGGATTAACTGAAGCATTTCTTTTTCTTTTGTACTGAATTTCATTTTTTTCACCTCTAAATAAAAAAACGTGATGAAAAAATAATCAGCACTAAAAGCTAATTTAAAATCATCACGTCATCCAAGTTGGAAATTCACTCTACGCCATTCAATTGTCAGTAGCCGCCATAGATGAAGTAGAGCCCTTCCGTCTATGATTCTTCTAGCTACATCACTTAAACTATAGCATACTTTATTTAATTTGTTAAGTCCACTTTTTTATCTTTTATATGTCTTTTTCTATAGGATGTAAAAGAAAGAATTTGCAAACCTATCCAACAATGAAAAAGGTAGCACAGTCTAAAAAGCAAGTTGGAATAAAATAGTTTACCCCTCTTCAGTTTCTTGTGTTTTTATTCCATCTTTTTGATAACTGCTCTATTTAATTTTATCTCAAAGGTATCAATTTTATCTATAATTTTTTTAATATAGCTATTATTGATTTTTTCGCAGGCAGAGTCAATCTCATTAGAGGCTTTTCTAATCGTTTCTGAAGATTTAAGAATGGCAGTAACTTGTTTTTCTAATGCTTCTAATGGATTATCTAAATAAGTTTCTTTTATCTTTTTGAATTCTTCAATTAGATCCAATTTACTCTTTAATTCTATCATTTCATGTTCTTTGCTTAAGAGTAAATCACTAAATCTTGTAGATAAGGAAGCAATCATGTTTAAAAATACCATTAAGTATCCAGGTCTTACAACATACATATTTTCATAGTCTCTAACCTTAAAGATAGGAAGAACATTTGGTTTTGCCAACTCCAAGTTACTTACTAAAACAGCATATTTACAGTCTTTTTTAATTCTATTTTCTTCTAATTTTTTATAATAATGTTCATTCGTTTGTTTTATCTTAGAATCTGGATTTTCATCTTTCATATCTAAGCATACGGAAGTTAATAACTCCTTTTCATTATGAGCTTCACTAGCATAGACTTTAAAGATGTAGTCAGCCTTTGAGCCTTTATCCTCACCCTCACCTTTCACTACTTTATTATCCTTAGTCCATGTACAGTTGAATAAGCCATTTTGCATATAGGAAATAACCTCATTATCGCACCAAGCTTCTAAATCTTCACCAGTTTGCTTAACATTCATACTAGCCTTTTGACGCTGTAAATTTAATATAATCTCTTCTTTGGTTTGCAGCTCTTCTTTAAATTTTTCTTTTTGTTCATTTAAAGCTTGTGATAACTCTAATTCAGCTTTAGATTTTACTTCTTGAATCTCTACTTCCTTCTTAGAATTTAATAGTACAGCTTCCATTCTTAATTTATTAAGTTCAGTATTATACTTGTTTTCAATCTCTAATTCTTTCTGTTTTAATTCAGATTCTAATCTTACAGATAGCAGGTTATATTTTTTTTCTAACTCTTGATACTTAGATTCTTCCTGCTTTTTTATCGTATTAATTTGGGTTTCATATTTAGAATCCATTTCTTTTTCTTTTAACTTAATATTATATTCCGCTTGTTGGTTTAAGCGGATAATATCGGCTTTTAGCTTACTTATCACAATTTGATTTTCTGCAAGGAGTGTCCTTCTAACATCAGCCAATTTACTTTGATAAACTTTATCTTGTCCAGATTCGATTATTGAATCAATGTATGCTGTATCCACTTGAACTAATTCTTTTAAATCGATCACATCACCTTTAGAAGCGTCTTCTGCTAATTCTAATATGGTTTTTTCTTTAACTATTACGTTTATCTTCTTCATAGTAATTCTCCCTTCTTCCTAAATTAGGAATGATTCAAAATATCCTTTATCTTTGCTGCCATGATTTCAATCGCCACATCATGCTTTGTATCATTTGGAATGATGATATCGGCATATCGTTTGGTTGGAGCAATATATTCCTCGTACATAGGCTTGACAGTACTTAAATATTGCATGATTACACTATCTAGCTCTCTGCCTCTTTCATTCATATCTCTTTTTAAACGACGGATAAAGCGTATGTCAGGATCAGATTCTACATAAATTAGGATATCGCTCAACTCCCGAATTCTTTTATCATATAAAGCCAATATTCCCTCTAAGATGACTACCTTAGAAGGCTTTCTTTCTACCGTTTGATCTTTTTTACGATTATGCTCTTTAAAATCATAGACAGGGGATTGAATCGTCTGATTGCTTAATAAAGCAGCAATATCCTGATATAAAAGATCCATATCAAAGGAATTGGGGTGGTCATAGTTGATTTTTTTCCTTTCCTCTAAGGAAATATCATCCTGAGATTTATAGTAATTATCCTGACATAATACCGTAACATCCTGAGATTCAAAATGATTGATAATTTCTTCTACCACCGTAGTTTTACCACTTGCCGTGCCTCCAGCAATCGAGATTAATATTGGCTTCATAAACTTCTCCTTTTTTGTTTTATATATTTCTTTTATTTTATCATACTTTCGACAGTAAAAAAAGAAAAACCTAAAGAAACTCTCCTTTAGGTTTATTCTCTATAATTTTATACAAATTACAAAATTATTCTTCCTTTAATTTCTTTAAAAGATACTCTATCACAAAATTAACTGACGCTTCTCTAACTTCTGTTCTACCGATGCTTCCGAAATATTTTGTTTCACTACAAAGCTGATTATTCATGTAAAATCCAAAACAAACCATACCAATGGGCTTTGTCTTAGTAGCGCCTGTTGGCCCTGCAATACCAGAAATTCCAACTCCAATATCTGAGCCTGCCTTTTGCGCACAACCAATTGCCATTTCTCTGGCAACCTCTTCACTGACAACACCATAGGTATCAATTGTCTTTTGCTGGACATCCACCAATTGTACCTTAGCCTCATTTGCGTAGGTGACAAAGGACAAATCAAAAACTTGAGATGCAGCAGGAACTGCCACAATACTGGAAGCTAACAAGCCTCCTGTACAACTTTCCGCACATGAAATTTTTAAATTTTTATCAATTAACAAATCTACCAATTCTTTATTCTTCATAGATAAAACTCCTTTTTTATAGTTTATCACTAAACTAAAAAAATAAAAGAGATTTTAGAAAAATATTTTATTCTTGTACATAAAAGGATAATGGATAAGATAAATAACCAATTTCCTCTAAATTCTCACAGGAAACAAACCCAGGCTCCGCTAACAAAAGACTAGGAATTCGATTGACAATCGTTGCACAGGTATGCTCCACTGTGGCAGGCTTTTCAACCTTAAATTTTACATTAGGCTCTCCATAGATCTCCCAATCACACATATCTCCATCCTCAGGACCATAAACCTTGCCAATCGTTTCTTCTTCAATCGTTATTCCCTGATAGGTTTCTACAGTAACTACAGCGGACATTCCTATACATTTTCCAGCAGAAATAGTTTCTCCTAGGGTTGAACTATATAGATCTCTGTCAATGGTATAGGGGACATTCTTTTGAGTGATAGATTTAATCGTTAACCCAAGCTTAGAAGCCATAGCCTCTGAGGCATTCCACGCATAGGATGGGACAACATCCGTTGGATGAGCTAAGCTCTTCTCAAACTCTTCCACAGTAAGGCCACAGCCGTGAGCCTGAGCTAATGCCAGTCCATAATCCTCTACATTGTAGCTATAAGCTCCCTTTATTTTTTCTATTCTATGTGTTCCTCCACATACCATTCCCACCATATTGATCCAAAAAATATCCTGCATACCTGAACCTGTTATGGTACATCCATTTTCTTTTGCCAGTAAATCTAACTCATTGGTTAGCTTAGCTGCAGTTGTCCAAGGATAGATGGCCTCCTCACAGGTCGTAATCACATTAACTCCTCTACTTAAGCACTGCTTACAGGCTTCAAAAATATCACCCACAAAGCTAAATAAGGTGATGATAGCCACATCTGGATCTGCCTCATCTAATACTCTTTCTGCATCTGAAGTGATAAAAATTCCCGTCTTAACACCTAGTTCGGCATAATCACCAACATCTTGTCCCAATATTGCTGGATTGACATCTATGGCTCCTACAATTTGAGCCCCTTTCTCATGTAGATATCGTAAGATATATTTTGACATCTTACCACAGCCATACTGAACCACTTTAATTTTTCTCATTTGTTCCTCCTATTTTCTTTTTTAAAACTGCATACTCCTACAGTATAGTATATGATGCCTATAGCTGTTTTAGACATAAAGAAATAAAAAAATGCTTATCAGCTCCATAAATGGCGATAAGCATTTTTATTGGTATGATTATTTGCTAAGATATATGACCTGAGTATCAGATAAAGCCTCTTCCTTATGAGAAATATAAATAATGGTCTTATGACTATCCTTTAAATGCTTTACTATCTTCCTTGCATTTTCCTCATCTAAAGCACTACTAAACTCATCAAGCAAAAATATAGGTCTATCCTTGGCATAGGCAATTGCAATCGCAAGTCTTTGGATTTGACCAATTGAAAGCCCCTTACCACGTTCATTTAAAGGTGTATCTAAGGAGATGATTTCCTGGTCTAGACAAGCAAACTTCAAAGCCTCTTCTATTTTCTCTTCTGAAACATTTGCAAGCAATTCAAAATTCTTCCGAACGGTAGAGGAAAATAATATATTATCCTGAGGAACATACGAAAATAAAGAACTTATGTCTCCTGGTAATTCCTCATCGTTCCAATAGGCTGTTATCTTCCCCTCTTCTGGAACCAAAATTCCCATCAACAATAAGCAGAGGGTCGTCTTTCCAATCCCGGACTCTCCAGCAATACGAACGATACTTCCCGCAGGAATCTGGAAGGACAAATCTGTTATTACCTTTTTTTCCTGATAAGAGAAGCTTATATGTGAACCCTCTAGCTTACTAAAGCTAGTATAGGTATGCTCTTCAAGTGGTTCTCCTTCTAAACTTTTACTTAACCGTTCATAGGATGTTTTAGCAAGACTATACCGATTAATCAGTCCAGAAACACTTAGAATTGGGGTTTGTAAATGCTGAATCAGCTGAGTCAATGCCAATAATGCTCCATAGGTGAGTAGCCCAACCGAAATAGCATAGCCTCCATAACAGATACAGGAAGCATATAGTATATTGCTGACAAAAACCATCAAATTAGAAGCAGTAAGCTGTAATCTATATTTTCTTTTTCTTGCAGCAGTTGCAGAGGCAGCCTTTTCATCATAGGCCTTTAAAAATTCCTTTTGGGCATGATAAGCCTGAACCAAGGTTACATTTTCTACGGTTTCTTGAAAAAATGCATTCATTGAACCATCCTTCTCTAAAACATTCTTATGAAGCTTTTTCATTTTGTAAGAATAGATTCTAGCAAAGATAAATCCTATCAGCGCCACACCAAGTAAGAGAATCAAAATTCTCCAATCTATGATGACAACTAAAATCAAGGCATAAAAAAATCGACCAATTTGATAAAAAGCTGTAGGTAATACGTCCATTTCTCCAATTAGAATATGGTCAATATCCGACGTATAGTTTTGCATCAAAACAGCAGTATGAAAATGATTTTTTTCAAAGGAGGTTATCATTCTTTTTTCTAATAATAAATGCTTTAATTCCATTTCTCTAGCAATGCTGAAATGAGCATATAAAGCATTCTCTACCCATTTAAATATGACAGCTAGAAGGACAAAGCCCAATAAGATACCACTAAAGATAAACACTTGTTTGGTATCCTTTTGCTGAGCAGCATCCAAGATATACTTTGATAATAGGGCTAAGGAAACTAAGCAAAAGGAAGCACATAAGTTTAGAATTCCTAAGCCTATCCAACTATAATTTTTTTTAATTAATACCATTTTGCATATATTCTCCTTATCCATCGAAAGTGTAAACTAAAACAATAAATTCGATATGAGAATCCCTTCAATTGTTTTCTCTTCCCCTTCCTCGTATAATAGGCAACGACTTTAGCAAAGCACTGCTCCTTAGAAATCTCTTCTAATACGAGCTGGTGGTCTCCAATCATAAAATATGTATCTTCCCTTATCTCCCATAACCGGTGTAGAACATAACTCCCATCATGGCGTTGGTAAAAAAGAACATCCTTTTTCTTAGGGTTTTCTATCCTAGATAATTCTACCTTGTCACCTGTATGCCATAGTGGTTGCATACTTGTTCCTTTTATTGGCATAAGAAAGGTTTTTTGATTTTGAAATGCCTCTTGCATGATGGGAACAAGCTCTTCTACTTTAATCATCTAACAAGCCCTTTTCCTTAAGTGCTTCTATAAAAGCTTCCATATCCATTAAAGCTTGATCCCTTGAAACCTCATATTCTGCTAAAATTCGGTCTAAAAGCTGATCTTTGGTGATGTCCTGCTGCAAGCTTTGATAAATAAAGGCACCAACCTCATTTGTTTTTAAGATTACATCCGCAGCAACATTGTGGTCACTTAAGGGTAATATACGATAGGTATTTCCTATTTTTTTAAGCATACTATTCTTTTTCAATATCATTCAAATACACCTCTATTTCGTAGTTGTTTTTCAAGCGTATAGAAAGCCTCAGCTTCCATATTACATTCATATAAATAAAGCGGTAATTCCAGTAATGAATCTATTAGCTTGCCCCATTCCTCTTTTATCTCATACTTAGGTAAATCAATTTGAGATAGTAATAAAGGAAAAGCATCCTCGTTAGAAAGTTCTATTACTTTATTAGTTTTTCCCTGTTTTAAAAAAATAATAGCCTTTAAAGGAGCGCTTTGATTGGTACTCACAAAGTGCTTTCCACTCCAGGGATTAGGTAAAATTGTGATTTTACCATCTGTAATGCACAAAACATTTTTATCATCATTGATACAAACTGCCTGCCCAAACTCTTCCCAAAGCTTTCGCTGGGTTGACTTTCCTACTCCACTTTTCGCACAAAATAAAATACCACTATTTTGATAGTTCACAGAGGAGCTATGAATAAATAACCGATGATTATGTTCTTTTATCCAAGCCACAAATGCATACTGGCTCAGCAAATACTCCACCTCAAAACTATCATATTCTAGATATAGAAAGGCTTTCTCCTTACTATAAAGAATACTACCTACCCATCGGTTAGCTATATATTGTTCCTGTAAAATTCCTAATTCTGTTTCATATTTAATAAAATATAACGTTTTTTCTATTTGTATTTTTTTAGAAAAAGAGGGAAGCCGTTCTATGGTTGACAAAAAATAATCTGGCTGTTGTTTCGTTTGAAAGAGCTCTATATTTTGAAAGGAAGCTATATGCTTTAACTCTAAATCAATATAGATTCCACCAGCTTCTATAATCATATCTATCCCCTCCTCTTTTAAAAAAACAAGACTATCTATGGTTTATAAATAGTCTTGGTTCAAGCTTACTTCTTCTATTCTAAGGAAGCTATAATGTTCTTTAAAAGTAGCTCTTCTGCCTCTGTTATGGTTGTAGAATCCAGATAGTCATTTGCTACCTCAATAAAGGATGTATTCACTTCATTGGTGAAATAAACCACTCCATCTATTTCTACATAGATGACTGCCTTAAAATGGAATAACTCATGTCCTAAAACATCAGATACAACTAAACCAAATTGGATATATTCTCCATTTGGAGTTACCTTGCCAGTTTCATCTACCAAAACGCTTGTATCCTTGAAATCATAGCATAAATTTTGAAAGCCTGTTTCTTGAATTAATTGGATAAATTCAGAAGCACTTCCACCTGAATAGCAATCCGCAATAGAGTCAGGCTCTAATTCCTCTGAAGACATAATAATTACACCATAGCTTGAGGCATTAGCAAAAATATTCTTATCAAAGCGTCCTCCAAAACGTAAACCAGCGCTCGTCATTTTACCAGTTTCATCCACTGTTGCCTTCATAGAAACATCCACATTCAAACTATTGATGCTTGGAGTAGGCGGCACCACAGGTTTATCTTCAGATACACCTACAGAATAAGAGGATAAGACCGCACGTGGAGTTGAACCGCAGAATATAACGACAAAATGTCCATCCTTTGGCTCTAATAGGCTAGCAGATATAGAAGCAGGCCATGAGGAAGACTGATGAGTGACAACACTATAGGTGTTTGTCCCTATCTCATTAAATAATACATAATATTCGGATAAGGTTCCATATTTATTAGAAATATCTAATTTTACAGATTTAGAATTTTTAACATCAAATTTTTGTTCTAACACGACTCCTGTCACAGAGGAAAGACCATATTTGGCATCTACTGTAGTGATAGGGGAAGCACTTTTTCCATTAGAACCGATCCTCAATTCTGAGTCAAACACTCCATAATTAGAAAAATAGAATGGTTTATCATTAATACTGCCATTGAAATCCTTTCCATAGGCTCCTGAATTGCTGAGACCATGATTTGCAAAATCAACGGTTACAGCATTAGATAAGACAGGATTATCTGGGTCATCTGGGTCAACAGGAGTTGTAGGCTTTTCAAGCTCTGCAATAGTTTCTATTGCCTTTTCTAATTGACTATAATTAGTAACAAGCTTTTTCTCATTGTAGTTTAAAGCATCATAGGCGTTCTTCGCTGCTAAAACGATAGATTTATGATCTAAAGTGACAACACCTGGAATTTGGGCAATTAATTCAATTGCCTGCGTTACCTTATTTTGATCTACTTCCTGATTGGAATAAGGATTTGGCCATGCTAAATCTACATATTCTGGATGGTCTATATAAGGATTTCTATTGTGCTGCCAATCTTCATAAATGACATTATTACGATAAATTTCAGCATCACTTACTGGATCCTCATAATGCCATTTTAGTAAGGTTTGTAAATTACCAAAACGACCATTTCCTGTTTTAGAAATGCTTGTATGTGCATCATTGACCAACTTCAAATTATATGGAGCAGTAAACCCATATCGAGTTGCCATATAAAACATCATACGTGCTACATCGCCCTTGACCTCATCCCGAGGCTCAAATGTATCACTCGTCCAACGATTCCCATAAGAATCTGACTTTACACCACTAACACCATCTAACTCACCAAAATCAGAGTTACTTCTGCTGGAATTGATACTGTTGAGCGTTGGTCTTAAATGGTGAGCATCACTATATGGATCCCAGCTTTCTGTTCCAAAGCCATGAGATTTTGCCCATACATGCTCCTTATTCCATGATCCGCTAGATAGAGATTGACCTGTATATAAACAGATAATTCTTCCATTGTTGTTTGGATCTGGGTCAGTTTGAGCTAAAACCGTATTATTGGTAGAATAGCTATGCTTATTATAATTTTTAGAAATAATAACAGATAAATCTCTTCTAAAATCTTCATCTGTTTTATTCAAATCCAATGAATCATAGTACCCTGCTGGAATTTCTCTTGTTAAATATTTTGTATTATAGGCCGCATTAACCTTTGGTGTGCACACCAAAAATAAACATAAAACAAAAGAAAACGCAAGTAAAGTTTTCCATATTTTTTTCATAATTTAACACACTCCTTTTCAAGCAAAAACAGGCATTATAGCCCTATAAGCTACAATGCCATATTTCTCTTATTATTTAAATAGCCAACTGAAGAAATCTCCCTTGTGGTCGCCACCCCAATCACTACCAATTGAGCTTAAACCAGATGCAGCAATCACATCCTCAATTTCTACTTTCTCTTCCTCTAAAACTGGTGTAACATAAGTTTTCATATTTTTCCCTCCTTAAGCTTCCTTTGAAATAATATTTTGTAAAACCTTTAATTGTTCTTCTGTTAGAATTACTTCTGTATTTTCTGGATTCTTATGATCCTCAATATATCTAGAAGCCTGTTGTGCAACAGATTTTATCTTGCTGACTCCTAAATAAAGAACACCATCATATTCCATATAGATTACAGCGGTAAAGTAGGTTTTATAATGACCTTCCATATCAGTCATCACCCACGCAAACTGATAGCCATCCTCTAATAAAGCACCATTTGGACAAGCCATCTTTTTAACACCTGCATGAGCAGCAATAAACTCATCAGCTGTTGCATATTCCGTTTTACCTGCAACAAATCCAGCAAAAGTAGCGTTATCTATTGCCATTACACCATAGGAGGCAGTTTCATTATAAGAGTTTAAGGAAATCTTAGCTCCAAATCTGAAATCTACATCCACTGGCATAAAGTTACTATCATATAAAGCCTTAAGACTTGATTTTGTTTCTGTATGAGTAAAGGATGAAATCAAATTATCATTAATAACATAGGAAGAATCATCCATAAATTGAATAGTGGTATTATTAAAGTTACATAGGCTTCCTGTAACGGTAATCTTATCTCCTTCAAAAAGTGGACCATTTAGTTTAGAATTATAGACAGATATTGTCGTCTCTGAGGTCAAATCCTTTAATGTAAACTGAATAGATTTTTCATTTAGCTTCTCGACACTTGAAACAATACCCATACAACTAAACTTATAGCTTGTCTTTGTTGTACCAGCTAAAGCGGCAATTTCATTTGCTTGGTCCACCGTAATATTCTCTGGAACCTCGTAAACTGCATTGAATACCGTCAAGTTACTTACTTCAAATGCCTCTCCTGGAGCGTAGGTCTTAGTACCATCATTCCAGCCAACTAAATTAGTATACTTATAAGCTGTCATCTCCAAATCAGCAACTGTAGGAAGATTGCCTGTTAAAGCTACACCTTCTAGTTCTGACAAAGTTACGCCTTTGCCTTCTTTAAATACACCTTTTCCTGCATTAAATCTAACACTATATCTAGCAAAGGATTCATCATATGTATATTGAATGGTAATTGCAGATGCCTTCGCAAGAGCAGTACCACTCACTTTAATATAGAAGAAAGTATGTTCTACTCCATCTGGTACAGTATAAACAGAATTATCCGCTGTTAAGGTAGTTCCTGTTAAATCTGTCACATTTTCAATCACACTATTAGAAGTATAAATTTCTACCTCACCTATTAAATTATCTAGTTTAATAGAGGAAATATTACCTTTTACGGTTGAACCATTATATAAATACCCTGCTGCCTTTTGGAATTGAATCATATCAGATTGTACCATCACCTGGTAAGTCGTATAAGAGAATTCATTTTTGGTGTTATCCTCATTCATTAAAATATGACTACCATTGTAGGAGGCGTAGCTTGTCCCACCAGTAACTGGCTTAAAGTTATCTGTAGTGATAGATGCATAATTGTATGGATCAATATCCCAGCCAGCATATAATGTCATAGCTCCGGTAGCAACCTCTACTTCAAAGTCAAATAAATTTTCACAAGTGGATTCTTTATACCAGCCTTTAAAAATAAATCCGTCTTTTTCAGGAGTAGCAGGTTCTGAAATTTTTTCATTTTCTTTCACCTGAGAAACCTTAGGCTCTGTTCCATTTTGTGCATCAAAAGTTATATCATAGTAGGTAGCACTTGTATCAACCATACTATAGGTTATAGTTAGACTGGTTAAATAGCATGCACCAGTAACGGTTGTGCCATCAAAATAAAAATAATTATATCCATCCTCTACAGCTAAATCAATAGAATGGTCCTTAGTCGTAGAAGCATTTGTAACTTTCTTGGAACTTGTGGTAGCCATAGCATCTTTGGCAAAATAGAGAGTTGGGGAGTTTTTCCCACTAGCTGTCCATGTCATTGAAACATTGGTTATTGCACCTGGTAAGGCAACTGTATTCTTGATATACGTTCCTTTTCCCTTATTCATTTGAATACCCTGAGCATTTTTATATACACCATATGCTTCTACTGGAATATCAACATTCTGCTCCTCAAAGTCACTAACACTATAGGTATGCGTAAACTTTGTTGTATAGCTTGTTGTGATTTCAGTGAAATTAGTGATGGTAATATCAAAGCTCTTAGAAGTTACAGCCGCATTTATCCCTATTGTAGCGCCCACTGTAAGAAGTCCTAAAAATACTAAAATCGTTGTGAATACTCTTTTCATTTTCTTTCCCTTTCTTACTTTCTTAGTTTATCAAGTCCACGGCAACCAGCCTGTGTCACCTCCACCAGAAATACCAGAGCTTGCTATTACATCTTCAATTTCTACTTTTTCTTCTTCTAAATGAGGTTGGCAATACTCCTTTTTCATAGTCAGACTCTCCAAACAAAATATTTTTTAAAAAAATAATTTACTTACCATATAATTATATACTAGATAGTATATAGTTTCAATGGTTTGAAAATCTTTTCATCAAAAAAATTTGTTTTCTAACAAAAAAAGAAGAAATCTTATTTTTTTAATTGCTTAATTCCTATTTGTTCCTGCTCTTTTCTTTCTTTTTCAACCTTTTTTTTGTTTGAAAAAAGAATTTTTAAAAGATTAGGTAATTTAAAGATTGTCAAGTAAAAGAAACGATGTAAAAATAGGATAGGATAAAATAACCAGCATTTAGATAATCTTGGATAAATTCTCTTTCTATGCTCCTTATTAAATAAAAATAAAGTCTCTAATAAAAACTTGAATTTTGATTGATTTGAAAACAAGAAAAACTGATAGGATACTGTAGCCTTAGAGACGTCCTCATTTTTGGCATGAACTCCCTTCTTCATCATAGCATCAATTAACTTTTTTCCTCCTCTCAAATCATAATGCTTGATAAATGATTGTTGAGTAATGATATGAATAGCTCCATGAACAGATTGATGAAGCTGTTCTAAATTTAACTTTTTCACTTCTTCCTCAAGTTCCGCATCTAGTTCCCATTTTTGACACATATGAAAGAAATCTAAAATATAGCGAATTCCTTCTCCTGTTGCTAGATGCTTATTCAAATGAGCTAAACAATAAAGATAATGAAATGTATGGTCCATCTCATATAAGTAAGAGTTCTGTTGGGTAGCATGCTCAAATACGTTTTCAAAATAGGTATAAAAAATATCCTGCTCCTCAAACAAGGAGAGATGAAGCTCAACAACCAATTGCTCATAAAGATATTCTGTATGATGTCCACATTCCTCTATAAATTGAAATCCTTGTTCTTTTAAAAGCTTTTGGGCAAAAGAATACTCCTCTGGACAAACTACTACATCGATATCTCCTCTTAAACGAAGAGCCTCATCAGGATAGAGCTTTGATAAAACGGCTCCCTTAATAAAAAGGTGCTTTATTTGATGAGAAACGAATAAGGATGAAATCTTCTCCTCAAGATGATGAAATTTTTCCTGCATCAAGGTGCACCCCAAATAAACCTGTTCAAAAGGCTGTCCATAGACAAAATATAGATATCCTGCTAAGGACTGCTGATTCATTTTTTTGATTTCTTCAGAAACAGATCCAGTAAAAGAATAGGTCTTATTTTGATAATACGCTTGAAGAATTTGTAAAATATTCATTTTAAAACCTCCAATTCTACCTTATATTATAGCATAAAAAAAATTTTATCATTGTTTTTGTCGATAAGAATTGAAAAAAGTTTTATTTCATATTAAAATTTTAATGAAATAAATGAGAGAGGAGCGTATTATTCTATAATATAATACCATTTTGCTTATGAAGACATTAAAAAAATTTTTATTGTGCACATTGGCTTTCTTAGTACTACTACCTGCCATAGGGTGTGGAACTGCAGAATCAGAGCCTACATTTCATGTTTCTGAAGAAATCATTTTAACAACGAATCAAAATATTGACTGGTCTCAATACGTTGAAATAAAAGTCGGCAATGACGCTATAGATTTGAGTCAAGCTGTGATTGTTTTAACTGCGGGAGACGATACGAAAAGCGGAAAATGTACTTATGAAATTACCTATGAAATTCATGGCCAGACCTATAAACAAAGCTTTGAGGTAACCTATCAATACCCAAGTATACCTGATCCTGAGCCAGTATTTAAAATCACGAAGGATATTGTTTTGGCAAGTGATCAACAAATTGATTGGAGTCAATATATAACAATCACCTTAGGGGATAAGACGATAGATTTAAATCAGGCAGAAATTAAATTAGTTTCTGGAGATTCTTCAAAAGATGGCAACTGCACCTATGAAGTTTCCTATTTATCCAAAAAGGAGACCTTCCAAGTAACCTTCCAATACAAAAAAGAAAGTGAACCTGTGATTAGCATTGCTAAAAATATCACTTTAACTAGCAATCAAAACATTGTATGGGGCAATTATATAGCTATTACTGTAGATGGGGAACTCATGGATTTAAGCTCTGCTATAATTACTTTACTATCTGGAGATTCCTCTCAAAATGGAACCTGTACCTACGAAATTGCCTATGAATATCAGGAAAAAACCTACAAGAAAAATTTTGAGGTTACCTTTAAATATGAGGCTCAGTCTACCTTAACCGCCAAGCAAAGACTGCAGTGGCAAAAAGCCATTGGAATGAATTACCAAAATGTGACCGTGTTGGATGGGATTTTAAGCCAAACCTTCTATTGTAGTGAAAGTATGATCCGTTGTGATTATACAGTATCTGACAATGAGCTGAGTACTTATTTGAAAAAAACAAATAATGGCTATGAGATTTATAAGGATGGAGCTTGGACTCAGGCAACCGCTTCTGAAATTGAACAATATGGACTATCCTTTAATTTTAAAGCCATAGACGTCTCTAAACTAAGCTACGATGAGTCCCTTGCTTCCTTTGTCTATTCAAGTACAGATTTAAACTTCTGTCCCCTATACCAAGCTTTAGAGGGAACCTTTGATCATTCCATCTTCTGTTTGGATGATGCAGGGTATATCAGCTATATTGGACTTCATCATGAGGAAACCTATGAACAGCTTGTTCTTACTGAATTTGGAAAAACCAATCCAGGAACCCCTTCTGTTAATCCACCTGTTGTAGACCCTACTCCTGATTTTACATTAGGTGATATCCAGAATATGACGCTAAACTCAACAGTTGAGGTATCTGGCATTGTTGTTGGAAAAACCACAAGAGGAATATTGCTTAAGGATGTCTTAGCTGAGGAATATGTATTTGTTTATAAGAATTCAGCTGTGGATGCTGCAATTGGAGATTTAGTTGCAGTCGCTGGAACTGTTACAGAATTTGGTGGTGCAAAGCAAATTTCTAATCCAAGCATAGAGGTTACATCCCACAATGAAGCTTTTACATTTCATCCTGCCTCATTAGCTGGAAGCGATATAACAGCCTATGCAAATGACATTGTTGTCGGATTACAGGCGTCCATCACTGGAACACTACAAATTAGTGGAAATTACTATAATTTTTCTGTGAAGGACACTTCTGTTTTAGTATCCATCTCTTATCCAACCCAAAGCCTATCTGAATATAACAATAAAGAAATCACCATTGAGGGTTACTTAATTTATGTATCAGGCAGTAGTAAAAAATATGCCAATTTGGTTTTAGTCAATGTGACAGAGGAAGGTACAGTAACACCTCCAACAACTGAAACTTTAACTGAGGAACAAAAGACGATATGGACTCAGGCCATGTCATTGGATTATAGCAATTACACCTTAAACGACTCAGTCAAATCAAGTACTCAAAGTATTAACGAAAATCTAATCCATTCTACCTCCTTTGATGAGAATGGATATGTCGTTCTAAACTATTATAAAAAAGAAAATTCAAGTCTCTACATCTATACATTTACTGGCTGGGCTTTAACAACTTCTAATCCTTTACTCACCATTGAATTCCAGCTTTTAAAAAATCTATCTTTAGAGGATATAACCTATCAAACAGAAACGAATCGGTATATAATTTCTACCACTAAGCTAGCGCTAGCAAGCTTAATTCCTGGCTGGAAAAGCTACTCTGCTTCTTCTATCTTTGTTGAAATAATGACGGAAGAGCAAACCTCAATCATTAGTGCAGTTGGCATAATCACTAGAAATGACGCCCAGTTGATTGCCATATCTAATGTTGGCACCACCACCTTTGCTGACCCAGAGGAAAGCTGCAATTTAGTATCTGTATTAGATGTTCAGGATTTAGCTACTGATACTCTTTGTACAATAACTGGTACTGTAATTGAGCTTACAACAACAGGATTTTTAGTTGGTGATAACCTCAATAGATTACATGCGGCAGTGTATGTAAACCTAGGAAAACAACCTGAGGTTCAAATTGGCAATCAGGTGAAGGTGTTTGGAACGGCAGTTAAACAAGAAATTTCTTTAGAATTTGATTCTACTGCAAGAATAGAACTACTAGAAGGAAACGAGGATTATGCCTTTACTCCTGATTTCCTCTCAATGGTTGAGGTTTCAGAATATGTGGAAGACCCAAGTGTAGGAGTTCATGTAGAATTTGTTGCTACCTATAAAGGAAATAATCGTTTACAGGTAGAGTATGTTGACCAAACCATTGAATTGATTCATCCAGTGCTGGATTTAACAAGTTATACGAATAAACAGGTGTTAGTTCAAGGATATTTTATGTATACAGATTATACCGAGCTTGGCACAAATAACATCTATATGATATTAAAAAATATGCAGGAATGCACTGAAAAAAATCCATACTTAGTGGATTTAACTGAGGAACAAAAAAATGAATTTACTCAGGCTATCAGCTATGGGTATACATCCAATGTATTACTTTTTGACGGCATCTTCAATTCCTCTACTGACATTGATGCAAATGGCATCATAACCTTTACCTATATAGATTCTGAAACTGGTGCTGAAAATAGCTACCAGCTGAAAAATGAGAATGGTACATATCAGGTCAATGAGGGCTCTGGATGGACAAGTATTACGGAAGAGGAATATTTAGCCTCAGCTTTAATTTTCCAGTTTAACCAGCTTGATCTTACCAAGGTGAAATACAATACAAAAACTGGACTCTATGAGATGAATGCTGTGGATTGCAACATCAACCAGCTTGCACCATTCATGGCAGATGAAGATACCACCTATATAGGATATACCTTCTTAATTGTAGATGGTCATTTTGGGGCAGTTCAAATCATTAATTTATATGATGGATATTTATATGCAGATACCTGTTCTATCCATTTTAAAGAGGCATAGGACACTTCCAATTTCATAATCTAAAAAGGGGTTATACTTTATAGCTCCTTTTGTTTTTTTAAAAAAATACAAAGAAAAAAGGAGTTTATTGGACTCCTTTAGATTCAACTATTTATCATTTAAAAAATCTTCATTAACTTCAATATCTAAATCATCGATGTCATCGTCTTCGTTAACAACAGGCGTAAACACAGTTACTTGCATCTTAGTTTCACCGATAACTTCAGCCAATATTTCTAAATCGATGTCTAATTTTATCTCATTATCCATAATTTTAGCATTGGTAACGGTTGGATGCTTAAGTATCTTCGCTAGTACATCATCACTGTTTTTTAAATATTCCTTTACGATTCTTTTAACCTTGATATCCTTTTTATAGGCTACCTTTTCTCTTAAAACATCAGTTCTTGAATTTTCTTCAGTAGAATACCAAATATTAACTTCAAATTCACCATTTATGTCTACCAGGTCATTATTTCTGTTTGCTTCAAACTCATGATTAATAATCCAGCATCCTAATACTGAATAGGGATGCTTTGTTGTATTAATACTGTGCGTTATATGCATAGCCTTTTTACCCTTAGCTACTACTGCCTTAGTAACAATTTCACGGACTTCATTCATTATACATACCTCCCTAGTGCTAGTATATGAAATAAAGGGAATTTAAGTGCCAAAGATAATTTAAAAGCAGGTCAGTTTTAAACCCAAAACATAAAAATTAAAAAAATGCCAGATATAAATAAAATCTAGCATTTCTAAACATTCTGCTTATATATCGTATTTAGATATAATCTCTGCCGGCGTCTTTCGCATTAAAAGAAAGATAGGCAATAAACCAAATAAGAAATTCATTGCATATAATAACAAAACACCTAAAAAAGTATAGAGGTAGCTACTCTTTAAATAATTCATAGATAACGTATTATTGATATTGGCCGCTACCGTGTCAAAAATGATAATAGTAAATAGGTATCCAAACAAGGACGTCAGGGTGATGGTTACAAAAATATCAGATATGAACTGTAAGAAAATTTTCGTTCTACTAGCACCCAAACTGCGATAAACACCAATTGGATAAATATCTGAAATCATTCTACTGCGCATTACAAAATAAATGAATATTCCTATCGTAACCATTAATGCTAACGCTAAGATTCCAAAAACAAGCAGGTTTACATATTGTTCCTCTCGCATTGGGTCAATTAGACTATTATAAATATTCTTCAAGGTGAGCTCCTCTGGTAAAGATTTGTTCACACCTTCTAAGTCCTTTGTCATAAACCAAAGTGGTACTCCATTTACAGAATTTTCTATAATGATGTCTTCTTTAGTAAAGAGGCATCCTGCCGCAATAGACGCTTCATCTCCATAATATATTCCTACAACTATTGTTCCACTTACAGTCTGTCCTAGCTGATAGCCTGTATACACGGAAGCTAAACATTCTCCAATTTTTTGAGGATTTCTTCCAGAAATGAGCTGATAGGTTTCATAACTATAACAATTTGTTTTTAAAATACTAGTAAACTTACTTAGTTGTTCTGAATGAATGATATAGGTATCACTTGCAACTGCATAATCCTTAAATTCACAGATTCCAACCACATAAAACTTGCGATTGCTTATAATTACAGTTTTATCCAGTTTATCCATGGCATTTGTATAATTTGTTGTTATTAGTATATTTTCTGTTCCTAAATCCTCTTCTGTTAAATCTCTTCCAGCAACCATAGTATAAGTGGATAGCTTCTTTTCTATGGAATAAAATCGTTCAGCATCATTTTCTCTCATATAGCTTCTCTTAAATGTTTCCATATAGACAGCCTCGTCTACATAACCCAAATTATAAGGATTCTCTGAGACACCACTGATTACAAGAGAAGGAACCTTGGAGGTTTGACATTTCAATTTTTTTCCAATCAATTCCTCATAGGAATCATAATAATACCCATATTCTTTTATGAAATCATCTGCAAAATTTTTACTGATAACAATCTCTCCAGCGCCTGGTTTTCCTCCCGCAAGATAGCCAGTTTTTTGAATATCCTGATAAGGTATTACTGATATGTAATAAGAGAATTCAATACTTTCCTTAAAGTTATATCGTTCAGAATAGGAGACAGAAAAGCTTACAGGCGTAACTACGTATTCAACTTTCTCCTCTTCTACCAAATCCTGCATAGTCCCCTTTAAAATCGCATAGCTTGTTAAATCTTCTGCCACCAAAGTATCAAAATTTTTATCTGCAACAATAGTTGAATCATCTACAATTCTATAATTTGAATACCCAATCACTGAGATAGCTAGCAACATTCCAATCACAAAAAAACATCCATAAAGAAACTTCGCTCTTTTTTTAGCAAAACGCATTTTATTGAAGCTTTTGACTAAGGCTCTCCAAATACGCTTGAATACATTATCTCGTTTTTTTCCATCATTGTACCAAGAGGTATCATACTCAAACTTTTCTAAAGATTCCTGCTTCAATGCCTGATAATGGTCATCAATAAGTTTTATATTTGTTTCCTCTACTAGCTTAAGCTTTTCATTAGAGGTAATATAATAGGTTCCATTTTTCTCTACAATTCGAATGTCTAAAGGCTTAGCCTCCTGAGATGTATAATATCTAAGACTTACTAGTTCTCCCTTTTCTTCTGTTAAATTCAAGTCCTTTAGATATATCGTATTATTCTGCTCCGTATGAAGGACATCTCCTCCTTCACAAGTATAGGATTCTATAATTTTACCATCTCGGATTTTAATCACCTGATCAGAATAGAAATTGGCAACCTCTTCATTGTGAGTCACCATCAATACTAAGGAGGTCTTAGATATTTTCTTTAAAATATTCATAACCTCAATGGTGTTCTCATTATCTAGATTACCTGTAGGTTCATCAGCAATGATAATCTTGGCTCTTTTTACTAAGGCCCTCGCAATTGAAACACGCTGTTGTTGTCCGCCAGATAAGGCATACGCCCGTTTTTTTCTATATTTATACATACCAACAGCCTTTAAGGTGTATTCAATCCTCTTGTCCTGTTCTTCTTTATCAAAGATGCCAATCATTTCTAACGCAATCGCTAAATTACTATAAACTGTTTCCTCTAATAAAAGATTGTAGTTTTGAAAAACATATCCAATTTCATTTCTTCTAAATTGGTCTACCTTTCTCATTTTGTAATTTTCAAGTTCTAATCCATCATAATTGATAGAGCCTTTGGCTTTATCTAATCCACCAATCACATTTAAAAGTGTAGTCTTTCCACTTCCAGATGGGCCAAGAAATGATACTAATCCAGTAGTAGGAAGCTCAAAGGTTGCCTCATTTATAACATGTATCTCATTATTTTTACCTTTATTATAAAATTTATTTAAGTCTTTGATTTTAATCATTTCTAGCCACCTCCCCTTTTAATGTAGTGTTAACACTAAATTTATAAAGACGGCGGTTGAATCTTCGAGCAATCAAATAGGAAAACAGCAGCATCAGTAAAAAATAAAAGAATATAATACCAAAGCCCATATAATCCCCCATAGTTAATTGATCCGTAAAAAGTCTAGCAATCACAAAAACTACTAAGGATACGATAGCACACAGCATTCCTAAGGAGATAACCTCCAATATCACAATTTTACCTAACTGCTTTTTCACCATGCCTAGAGTTCTAAGAACGCCATAGTCTTTATTTTTAGAGGCATAGACTCTAGCTAGGATAACATAGGAAATAAAGAATAAACCAATTAAAGCAATCAATACTAAGATACTAAAGGTATACAGATAAATTAAATTGATGGTAGAAGGTTTTATCATTTGTCGAGTTGGAATTGAAATATAATATCCCTGCTCTTCCACCTTCTTCTTTAAAGAATCAACATCGTCAGAATAAACCACTGCCTCATAGGTTTCATCAAAGTGATTTTCAAAATAATCTCTTCCTACAAATAGGTATGGAGTATCTCCTGGAATATCCTCATATCTCACTTCAATATCATAGGAAATTGGATACAAATCATCAAATAGATAAGAAAATTCTAGTTTCCCCTCCATCGCTTTACTACACAGAATATAAGAGGATTTTAAGGTCCCATCATAAGCACGATTCAAAGACCATTTTGTACCATCTACTGTATAATACATTATCGTTTTACGATCTAGCAAATAGTGATAAAATTCTTTGTTAAATTCCGTATCACTAATTAAATAGGGCTGGCGAATTTCTTCAGAGGTGGCAATACCTACAACTTTACCAAGTGTTTTCATAAAATCCATTTGCATATGATATGAAAATTTATCAATAAGATAATATTCAACACTCTCATTTAATATAGAAGTATATTCGTAAATCTCAAAATTATTATAATCTGCTGGAAGAACTAAAATACAATCCCCCTCTTCCTTCATTTCTCTACCCCGAATCATCGCATACTTAAAATCCTTTTTAGTATGTTTCACATTTTCAATACGACGAGAAGAATTACCATAATAAAGAGAAAATTCTATTTCTTCATAAAACCCATTTTCTATAATTTCTTTATGAGGGGCTTGGTTTATTTTTTCCATATTTAATGGCTCATGCTTCAAATCATACACGATAGCTCTATCTTTCGTTAACAGGCTATATCTAGGATTTTCCTGTATTCCTGTTTCTGTGGAAACCTCCAACATTAAAAGACAAAGTATCAAGGCGATAAAAGATATAACTAAAAATACAACCGAGGTAAAAATCGTCTTTTTCGGTGTTGAAATGATATTTTTTAAGGCTAATCTTAAAAAGGCTCTCTTCTGAATTTTAGGTTCTACTAGCATCAATTCTTCCTGAGCCTCTTCTTCTAAAATATCTAATAATTTCACATCTTCTATGACTTCTCCATCAGACATCTTTATCTTTCTAGTGACTATATCCTTCACCTGATTATAGTTATGAGTCACAATCAGCACCAGCTTGTCTGCCGCAACCTCCTGAATCAACCGAATAATTTCATCTCCCGTTTGACTGTCTAAATTACCAGTCGGTTCATCACAAGCTAAAATTTTTGCATCACTCGCTAAAGCTCTGGCAATTACGCATCGTTGTTTTTCCCCACCAGATAGCTTAGTCCCCTTATGGTGAATTCGGTTAGATAGTCCTACCTTTTCAATGATGCTTTTGGCCTCTCGTTTGGCCTCCTCCACAGGCTTGCCACGAAGAAGCAAGGGCACCATCACATTTTCTAATACAGAATAGGAATCAATTATATTATAGTTTTGAAATATAAAGGAAACATTATTTTTTCTAAAAACATCCATATCATTTTGATTGAAATAGGAGGTTTCACTTCCTAAAAAATAGATTTCTCCCTCTTCATAGGTGTCTACTCCTGTAATCACATTAAGTAGGGTGGATTTTCCACTTCCACTATCCCCTGTAATAGCCACAATCTCCCCACAGGAAAAATTCAAATTTATGTTTCTAAGTCCTAAAGTCACGACTCCGTTATTGGTATAATATTTGCTGACATTCTTTAATTCAAGCATATAACTCACCTCAATTTAACTTCATTTTATCACTAAACAAAGTATTTTACAATAAATATAGTGGTATGATATAATAGATTCATATAGAAAAAAAAGGATGTGTAAAATGTGAATTTCATTTCCCTAGCAATTTCAATTTTTATTTTTAATAATATTTTAATAACCATAACTCGTCTTTTACCTATCAGAAAAAAACGAGCATGGCAATTTGGACTGATTACCTTCTTTAATTTAGGCTCTTTGGTAGGCTATATATGGATGCTGGTGGAGGGGGAATTTAGTGTTCTTTTTCTTTTAAGTGTTTTAGGAAATATCCTAGGAATATTAATCGCTTATATTGTCTCCATGATGATTGTCTTAGAAGGGGTTACACTCTTCAAATCAAAACGAATGCGTGAATTTGAAAGAAGCGTTCAAATGAAGGATGGAAAATCTATTCCTCGGCATATTATCGCCTTTATCTGCCTTTGTTGTGGAATTGTCTTAGCAGTGTATGGATCAATCTCCTTAATGCATTATGATAAAAACTTATTGTTTTCTATCATTGGAAGCTTTATCGGTACTGGGGTTGGCATTGGTTTAGCCCTCTACTTCTTCATTACTGGAAATCCTCAGCATAAAACACTTAAAGCTCAAAAACTGCTTTTTCTCATCAAGGGAACAACCCAGGATTATCTTTATACAGCGACTCTTTCAAAAGATTTTACTATTGAGAATGCGATTGGAAAGCTGAAGGACATCTATATTTTAGATGAATATGGACTTCTAATTACTCCCAAGGATAGCTTCATTGTCAAAGGAATAAAGGCGGATGGAAATGTTTCTTCTATCCTAAGTGAATTACAAATGGAACCCATTTTAGAAAATCCATTTGAAGAGGCTTTGAAGGAATTTCAAAAATATAATCGTAAAAAAATCATTTTAGATGAAAACAATCAAGTTATTAAAATTAAGAATATAAAATGAAAATGGGCCCTATCAGCCCATTTTTTTATACATTAAATTTGAATAATAATACATCGCCATCCTGTACAGCGTAGTCTTTCCCCTCTTGTCTTACCAAGCCTGCTTCCTTGGCTTTCAGCATTGAACCACAACGTACTAAATCTGTATACGCAACCGTCTCTGCGCGAATAAATCCTCTTTGAAAGTCAGAATGAATAATTCCAGCACACTCAGGAGCCAGCATTCCCTTTTTAAAGGTCCATGCTCGACACTCATCAGGACCAGTTGTAAAATAGGTTGCATATCCTAATAAATCATAGGTCGCCTGAACCAAGCGATTTAAGCCTGGCTCTGTAATACCTAAATCTGCTAAAAACATTTCTCTAGATTCTTCATCCAATACGGCAAGCTCAGATTCTATCTCAGCAGATATGCCTATAATTTTAGAATTTGTTTTTTCTGCGTAAGCCTTAAGCTTTACATAATTTTCATCCTTTTCGTAATCTGCAATGGCAGCTTCAGAAATGTTCGCCACAAACATAAAGGGCTTAGAAGTAAGAAGTCCATAATTTTTCAAATAGAGTGCTTCTGCTTCACTAAACTCCAGGCTACGTACTGGTAGCTCTGCTTCTAAGGTTTTCTTAATTTTCTTTAGCAATTCAAACTCAAAGGGGGCATCCTCAACCTTGGATTGAGCCTTCTTCTCAATCTTAACAATTCTCTTTTCCACAGATTCTAAATCGGCCAAAATCAATTCCATATTTATGATTTCTGCATCTCTCACTGGATCTACAGTTCCCTCTACATGAGTGATATTGCCGTCCTCAAAACAGCGAACCACCTCAAGGATTGCGTCACAATTTCGAATATTCCCTAAAAATTGATTGCCTAAGCCCTCTCCCTTAGAGGCTCCTTTAACTAGACCCGCAATATCTGTAAATTCACAAACTGCCTTTGTTGATTTCTTGGGGTTATACATTTTGGTGAGCACATCTAAGCGCTTGTCAGGAACCTCCACCATACCCACATTTGGTTCTATTGTTGCGAAAGGGTAATTGGCAGCCAAAGCACCTGCCTTTGTAATTGCGTTAAAAAGCGTAGATTTACCTACATTAGGCAATCCTACAATTCCTGCGGTTAAAGCCATATATTACTTCTCCTTACTACTTGATATATAAATCGTTATATGCTTGAATTGCATCCTCAATGACATTCTCAGCATCCTTACGGCCAAGAACTTCCATTACTACCGTTTCCTTATTTTCTAATGTCTTATATACATTAAAGAAGTGGCATATCTCATCAAAATAATGCTTAGGAAGCTCACTGATGTCTGTATATCCATTCATAGATGGATCATTTTGACATACCGCAATTATCTTTTCATCATTTTCCTTCTCATCCACCATTTTTACTACACCAATAGGAAAACACTTCACCAATACAAGTGGGTCAAAGGTTTCATTGCATAAAACTAATACATCTAAAGGGTCTTTATCCTGAGAATAGGTTCTAGGAATAAATCCGTAATTTGCAGGATAATGCGTAGAAGTATAAAGAATTCTATCTAAGATGATAAGTCCTGTTTCCTTATCTAATTCATATTTCTTCTTACTTCCCTTAGGAATCTCTATACAAGCTATAAAGCTATCCTTCTTAATTCTATCGTTATCCATATCATGCCATATGTTCATCGTATTCACCTCTTTTACTATCATACCATAAGTCGCCCTAAAAATAAAGAAGCAAACCAAACAATTTCTAATGAGAATATCTTCTAAAAGGATTTAAAAAACTGATTATAAATTTTGTAAAAAAATGTTATAATTTAATTCTAAAGGGGGATAATCATATGAAATCAAAACTAAAAACAAAACCAAAAAAAGCATTTTCAAGAAATAGTTTTCCTAAATGGCTGATATTAACCATACTCATTCCTACATCAATTGTCTTAACCATATTTATTACTGCGGTGTTCACCATATTAAAGGATTGGTGGAAAACTCCAGAAAAATATACCACTTTAAGACATTATGTAATCCCAGCAACTGTAGTAGTTACCATATTATTTGTATTTTACTCGTTATTCATTTTGCTTTCCAGAAAAAGTACTTTAGATAATAGATTTAACATTATGCCAATCGTCCTATCTCCAGTCTATATTTTTGCCGTTAATGGATTACTCCATTTAATGACTAATATGGACTCGACCAATCTATATGAAGTTTTAACGAACGCTTTAGTTGGCCTCACAACCATCGTAGTTACCTTCTCTAGTATAAAATTTGGTTTTGGACTCTCAGCGAATCGGGAATTGGAATATAGGCGAATCGAAAAAATGCCTGTATTTCAAATCAAATTAAATAATGAAAAACAGAGAAAAACTATATCTAGCCTTAAAAATGAATTTTACATTGTAGGATTTTATAAAGATGAGATGCTCTTTCCTCAGAGATGTTCCTCCTATAAAGTAACATATGTCTTAAAAGAAATAAATTTCATTTTAGAAGACAATCAAAATAAATCTTTTATAAATGATACTATTTTAGTCAGTGGAAAGAAGACCTTCTCTTGGGATTTAAAAGAAGGCTACCCCTATCTAATAATTAAAGATACTATTAATAACATTTATTTTATCCATACTGAAACTCACAAGATATTTTATATTCCTCCTCTTTATTTTCCTAAAAAAATCTACTATCAAATGACCAATTTTCATCTACAAAAAGAAAAAAAGGAATAATCATTATCCTATTCCCTCTTATTCCTTATTTACCGCATATAATCATACATAATTTTTAAAGCATTTTTTTCTAACCTAGAAACCTGTGCCTGAGAAATGTCTAGCTCCTGGGCAATTTCCATTTGCGTTTTGTCTAAATAGTAGCGATCATATATGATAGCCTGTTCTCTTTTAGAAAGCTTAGAAAAGGCTTCTTTAATCATATTATTTCTCATCCAGTTTTCGGTGATATAATCACTACCACCTAGCTGATCTTCTAGTTCTATAACGTCTCCGCCATTATCATAGATTGGTGTGGACATACTGATGGTATCCTGTATCGCCTCTAAAGCTAGGATGACATCTACACTATCCACATTTAGATATTCTGCTATTTCATTAATAGAAGGCTCTTTATGATGCTCTAAAAGGTATTTGTCCTTAAATCCTATCGCTTTATAGGCAATGTCCTTATAGCTTCTTGAAACACGAATTGAGCCATTATCACGTAGATGTCTTCTTACTTCCCCGATAATCATTGGACACGCATATGTAGAAAATCTTACATTGTGTGACAAATCAAAATTATCAATGGCCTTCATAAGACCTATACATCCAACCTGGAACAAGTCATCAAGACTTTCCTTCCTATCGTTAAATCTCTTGAGTACTGACAATACTAACTTTAAATTTCCAGCAATCATTTTTTCTCTAGCTTTCATGTCACCATCCTTGATTTTGAGCAGTAATGCCTGCTGTTCCTCATTGGACAAGGTTTTAAGCTTAGAGGTATCTACTCCAGTAATCTCAACCTTATGCATAAAATCTTCCTTTCATATTTAATATGGAAGACTTCTACGTAATCTATTCATTATTTAGAGACAATTGTTAACTTTTTCTCCATCTCCAGCTTCAGCTTATCAATAATCTTTTTTTCCAGTCTAGATATATAGCTTTGTGAGATTCCCAGCTTATCTGCGACCTCCTTTTGCGTGAGCTCTTCTGTCTTATAAAGCCCAAACCGCAGGGTGATGATTTCCCTCTCCCTAGCGTTTAATTTCTCTACAGCCTCATACATCATTCTTTCCTTTTCATTAGAAATCGCTTCATCGATAGCCAGAGTTTGATTGGTGGGAATTACATCAGCAAGTAACAATTCATTCCCATCTCCGTCAACATTTAAAGCTTCATCTAAGGATACTTCATTCTTTTGTTTGCTAACCTTTCTTAAAAACATTAAAATCTCGTTTTCTATACATCTAGACGCATAGGTTGCAAGCTTAATATTTTTATCTAGCTTAAACGTTTCTACTCCTTTTATTAGTCCCATAGACCCTATAGAGATTAAGTCCTCTAATAAAACCTTAGGAGACTCGAATCTTTTAGCAATAAAAACAACCAATCGCATGTTATGCTCAATCAAAACATTTCTAGCAGAAATATCATGGTCTAGCATTTTTAAAACATAAAACCGTTCTTCTTCCTCATTTAAAGGTTCAGGCAGGCACATCTGATTGTACAAATAACAAACATCATCCTTCTTTAATAGCTTAGATAAAAGCTTTATTAATATCATTTCTATCCCCCTAATAAATTAGAACCAAACATTACATTAAATGCTATATCTCCGTATGCTAGGTAAACATCCTTTTTTACATATTTATTTTTTATTTTTATTTTAAAGCTTTTTACTTCAAAAATAGGTATGGTTTTATTCGTACTTAAGCTATTGACTGTGATGGTCTTATAGTAGTGGCCAATCTGAATACTCCTCTTTAGAAAAACAATAGGAATATTATCGTCTGTCGTCAAAAAATTACCTGTATCACAGAATCCACTCAAATATATTGTACGATTATCATCCTCTATCATCACCTCATATTCTAAGACATCTGGTCTAAAATGGTATCTCTTAAAAATTGCATAACAAGCAAATAAAAATAAAATACCACCCAAACAAATTAAGACAACACTAAAATGATTCATCATTTTATATAAAATCCCCGCACTCCCTCCTAAAGTAAAATTAAGCATTAAATATATCAAACACAAAAATAATGCCTTTGAAGGTCTTTTAGTGATAAATGGAACAATCGATATAATTAAAATCATAAAATATCGATAGGGTTCTATCTGATAAGGAATAACTATATAAAGTAACATATATACTCCATCTAAAAGACATGAAATACCAATAGCAATTTTATTTGGCTTTATTCTAAGCAAATAATAGGCTATCTTAACAAAGCATAAATGAATCACAACATTAATGATAACTAGCAGCTCTATATATTTCATGGCACTAGTATACCCTATCCCAAACTAAAAAAATGTAGAAAAAAAAAGCAGGTTAAAATTTCATAATTTTAGTCTGCCAACACTATAAAATAAGAAAAAGACTTATCCTGTTTTTTTAGAATAAGTCTCTTTTTTATTATTCGATTTCGTTTACTATCGCTAATACTTCTTCCATAAGTTCAAGAAGCTTAGCATCTGCCTCAGCCTGGTTCTTGCCGACAACTCCATAATATACCTTAAGCTTTGGTTCTGTTCCAGATGGTCTTAAAACAAACCACATATTGTCGTTAAGGAAGTACTTAATTACATTACTAGAAGGTAAGGAAATCTTTTCCTTTTGCTTGGTTACAAAGTCGGTATGAACGCTCAGCTTTACATCATCCTTTGCCAGAATAGTAAAGTTCTTTAAAGCAATATCCTTGGTACGGAAATATTCCATAATGCGTTTAATCTTCGCTGCACCCTCTAATCCCTTTAGACCGATATTTGTAATACCTTCTTTATAAAAGCCATATTCCTCATAAATTGCGTTTAGGGCATCCACTAAATCCATCCCCTTTTCAGCATAGTAGGAAGCTGTCTCACAAAGCATCAATATAGCCTGTATAGAATCCTTGTCCCGGACACAGTCAGAGACTAAGCATCCATAGGATTCCTCAAATCCAAATACATAGGTGCCCTTGCCACCCTCCATTTGGCGAGCCTTTTCCCCAATAAACTTAAAGCCAGTCAAGGTAATTTCTACCTTCATTCCATACTTATGAGCAATAGCAACTGGTAAGGTTGAGGAAACATTTGTAGTAAACACATAGCCATCCTCAGGTAATGTCTTTTGTTCTTTTCTAGTTTTTAAAATATAATCTAAAACTAAAGCAGCAGTTTGATTTCCAGTGAATAAAACATATTCTCCATTATGCTCTACGGCTATTCCTAGACGGTCTGCATCTGGGTCAGTAGCAAGAACAATCTTAGCTCCAATCTGTCCAGCATATTCTATAGCTTCATCATAGGCTTCCTTATTTTCTGGATTTGAAGTTTTTACTCCAGAAAAATCAGGATCATTGGTCATTTGACAAGCTAAAGGATATACGTCATACCCCACACTCTTTAGCACGTCAGCAGCAAACACTTGTCCTGTACCATGAAGTGGTGTATAGACAAATTTTAAATTCTTCTTTAAATTAGGCCGTAAAATAATCTTTTTAACCTCTCGAATATAGACTTCATCAACTTCTTTTCCGATATATTCGATGCGGTCATGATTTTTAGAGTGATCTATAGAGAAGTAATCTTCAATCTGGTTAATCTCCTTTATGACCTGATCTGCAGCAGCTGGTAAACATTGACAGCCACTTTCATCATAAATCTTATAGCCATTATACTCCTTTGGATTGTGTGAAGCTGTAATCATAATACCACCAACACATCCAAAATGACGAACAGCAAAGCTTAGCTCTGGAGTAGGTCTTAGCTCCTCAAATAAGTAAACATGAAAACCTAGGGTTGCTAAAACCTCTGCAGAAATTCTTGCAAACTCCTTAGACTGATGACGATTGTCATGAGCAATCGCTACACCTCTTTTAAAGGCATTCTCAAAGTTTGATAAGTATCTTCCAAACCCTAATGTCGCCTTGGCAACAATATAAATATTCATTCGGTTTGTTCCTGCACCTAAAACACCTCTTAAGCCTGCAGTTCCAAACTCTAAATCCGTCGTAAAGGCCTCCTGCAATGCCTGATCATCCATTGCCTCTAATTCTTCTTTTAGAGTAGGCTCTAAATTTGGATTTTTCTTCCATAAATTTGCTTTTTCTAAATAATTCATATCCATAGTTCTCCTTTCTTACTATTATACAAAAAAATGGAAGCTTTTTCCACTTAAAATAAAGAAAATCTGGAAAAACCAGATTTCTAATTCTTGAGACTATTGAGGGGAGCAGGAATTTGTCCACCTCGATGGATGAAGGTATTGGGCTTTAGCTTGGAAATCTTCATTACAGGCCCATACCCTAAAAGACCGCCAAAATTTAGGGAATCACCAATTGTACGGCCAATGGCAGGAATTACACGAACTGCCGTGGTTTTGGAATTGATCATACCAATGGCTGCCTCATCGGCAATTAAAGCCGAAATCACCTCAGGAGTGGTATCTCCAGGAACCACAATCATGTCTAACCCTACAGAACATACTGCCGTCATTGCTTCTAGCTTCTCAATGGTTAAGGCCCCCTTTTCTACGGCATCTATCATACCAGCATCTTCACTGACAGGAATAAATGCTCCACTTAAGCCTCCTACTCGACTTGAAGCCATGACTCCACCCTTTTTAACTGCATCATTCAGCATAGCTAAACAAGCAGTTGTTCCACAGGCTCCACATTGCTCTAAACCGATTTCTTCTAATATATGCGCAACACTATCGCCAATTGCTGGAGTAGGTGCTAAGGACAAATCCACAATACCAAAGGGAACTCCAAGCATCTTAGAAGCCTCCACTCCAACCAGCTGCCCCATTCTCGTCACCTTAAACGCCGTCTTTTTTATGATATCCGCAATCTCAGCAATGGAAGCTTCCTTTGGAGCCTTAGCTATTGCCGCTCTAACAACGCCTGGTCCAGATACTCCTACATTGATTACACAATCTGCCTCACCAAGACCATGGAAGGCACCAGCCATAAAGGGATTGTCCTCCACTGCATTGCAAAATACAACGAGCTTAGACGCACCCATACATTCATCTTCCTTAGAAAGCTCTGCTGTCTTTTGGATGATTCTCCCCATCAGCTCTACTGCATCTAAATTGATTCCTGCCCGTGTTGAGGCAACGTTCACAGAGGAGCATAACCGCTTAGTTCCACATAAGGCCTCTGGAATAGATTCAATCAATTCCTTATCCCCAGGAGCAAACCCCTTTTGGACAAGGGCTGTATATCCACCTATAAAATCAATACCTATGTCTACCGCAACCTTGTCTAACGTTTTTGCATATAAGACAGGATTTCCTCCACTCACTCCAACCAATACTGAAATTGGAGTTACTGAAACTCTTTTATTAATGATAGGAATCCCATATTTTTTAGATATCGCATTACCTACTTCAACTAAATCCTTTGCATATTTATAAATCTTTTGATAAACCTTTTCACAGGATTTATAGATATCTGTGTCCATACAATCAATTAAGGAAATTCCCATCGTAATGGTACGAACATCCAGATTCTGTTCCTGAATCATTTGGATGGTTTCCATTATTTCTAAATTATTAATCATATTACTGCTCCTTAAATTTTATGCATTAAATTAAAGATATCCTCATGCATCACATGAATCTCTAAATTCCTAGCTTTTCCTAGTTCCGTCAGCTTATCTACAAATAAATTAAAATCAATAATGAGCTCATCAATGTTTACAATCATAAACATAGCAAAATAATCCCGAATGATGGTTTGACTTACATCTATAACATTCGCCTTATACTTGGAACATTCTCCAGCAACCTGAGCCAAGATTCCTACTGTATCATGTCCTAAAACAGATAAAATTGCATTCATAACTACCTCTCCTATTCCTAAAGACCTATTTGACCTTTAGAAAATATTTTAGCATACTCCAATATTAGAAACAATCCATATCAGATAGAAAATTTCAAAAATCATTTTTAAATCTAATCTATAAAAAAGTCGTTAATAGGCTTTTTATACTCTATTAACGACCAAAAATTGAATTATCTTTAAAGTTAAGTTTTCTGAATACTACTTTGGCTGCTTACCAATATAAGCTAAGATACCACCATCAACATATAAAATATGTCCGTTTACCGCATTAGAAGCGTCAGATGCTAGGAATACAGCAGGTCCTGCCAATTCCTCTGCTTCTAACCAACGACCAGCTGGAGTTTTAGCAATGATGAATTGGTCAAAAGGATGACGAGATCCATCTGGTTGAATTTCACGTAATGGAGCGGTTTGAGGGGTAGCAATATAGCCAGGTCCAATACCATTACACTGAATATTAAACTCACCATATTCAGAACAAATATTTCTTGTTAGCATTTTTAAGCCACCCTTAGCAGCTGCATATGCAGAAACTGTTTCACGTCCTAATTCAGACATCATAGAGCAAATGTTAATAATTTTACCATGTCCTTTTTTAATCATAGCTGGAATTACAGCCTTTGCCATAATAAATGGTCCATTTAAGTCAATGTCAATCACTTGACGGAACTGAGCAGCTGTCATTTCAATCATTGGGATACGCTTAATAATACCTGCATTATTCACTAAAATATCTACTACGCCTACCTCTTTTTCAATGGTAGCAATCATCTCATTTACCTGGTCTTCATTCGTTACATCACATACGTACCCATGAGCAGCAATTCCTGCTTCCTTGTAAGCAGCAATTCCTTTGTTGACTAAGTCCTGATTAATATCATTGAAAACAATTGTAGCTCCTGCCTCAGCTAATCCAGATGCAATCGCAAAGCCAATTCCATAAGAAGCTCCTGTAACTAAAGCTATCTTTCCATCTAATCTAAAATCATTCATTTTCATATTTTCTTCCTCCTATTTTCTTATCTTAAATCTGTCGTTTTAATATTGTCCATATCATCAAATTCCTGGTTTTCCCCACACATTGCCCATATAAAGGCATAGTTGGAGGTTCCTATTCCAGAATGTATACTCCAGCTTGGAGATATAACCAACTGCTCATTTTGCATAACGATATGACGTGTTTCCTGAGGTTGTCCCATCATATGGAATACCACATTGTCTGCTGGTATATTAAAGTAGAAATATACCTCCATACGGCGCTCATGCGTATGAGAAGGCATTGTATTCCAGCCTGATCCCTCTGCAAGCTCAGTCATTCCCATAGCTAACTGGCAGCTCTTACATACATCTGGATGAATATATTGATTAATCACACGCTTGTTTAAGGTTTTTGCCTCACCACATGGACGATGGTTTGCCTTTTCAAAATCAATATAATATGTTGGATAGGTTGTATGCGCTGGACAAGAGGAAATATAGAACTTTGCTGGATTCTTAGAATCCACAGATTCAAAAACTACCTCCTTAGTTCCCATTCCTACATACATACCATCTCTAGATTTTACATTGTATACCTTACCATCCAAAGTTACCTTACCAGCACCACCAATGTTTATGATGCCTAACTCACGTCTTTCCAAGAAATACGCCGCTCTTAGCTCATCTGAGGTTTCAAGTGGTAATGCCTTAGAAACTGGCATAACACCACCAGAAACAATACGATCCTGATGAGAATAAACCAGTAAAATTTCATCCTCTTCAAATACCTTTTCCATCAAGTAATGACGTCTTAATTCCTCTGTCGTATAGAACATAGAGTCTTCTGGATGATTTGCATATCTTACCTGTAATTTCATTTTATGCTCCTTCATTTAAAATATTTTTTACAAACATAAAGCTTTCCTGCATATCTGCGGGCTTTGAACCCTCAAAAATCAAATAAGCGTTCGGATTTGTTTCTTGGATTCGTTTTAACAGCCAAGGATAATCCATAATCCCCTTACCAATTGCACATTGCTTCAAAGCTTCATTTTCAATCACAAAATCCTTTAGGTGGAATATTACTATTTTTCCCTTAAAAAGCTCTAAGCATTCCTCAAAAATATGCTTATATTCCTGATAGTTGCTGAGGGATAAATAATTATAAATGTCTATGGTATAAAACACATGACCATTATCAATTTCATCCACTAATCTTTTTAAGGCCTTCGGTTCAAACATGCAGTGCCCATAAGCACCCTCTAAAGCAATGTTTCCATCGACCTCTTTGGCATAATCTGCCAAGTCCTTAAAGATTCTCTTCACCTCAAGAAAAGCCTCTTCAGTTCGATTTAAAGGATTGTAGGTCCATTTATCATCGTTATAGGAGCCTGTTTCAGACCCAACATAATGCCCCTTGAAATCCTTAAGATATTTTAAATGCTCTTTAAACTTTGCAATATTCGTTTGTACCAACTGCTTATTTGAATGCACGGGATTAAAGTAAGCACCCATCATAAAGATTTCTAAGCCTTCATCTTCAAAGGCCTTTTGAATGGAAATGGCTTTTTCCTTAGAAAGAGTCCCAGGCAACCCAGTCTCTCCTTCTATTGCCTTATTCAAAACTAGCTGAACACCATCAAAGCCAATCGCTTTTGCCTGGCTTGCTAAGGTGGCTGGATTACTTTTTCCAAAATCATGAACTCTTACACCGATTTTCATAACTTCCTCCTAATGATAAGGGTGCTACGAATGGTAGCACCTTTATTTAAAACATAAGATTAACGTTGAACACGTCCGTTTGCATTTCCGCCTGCTAAGGATTCTACCTCAGAAGCAGAAACTAAGTTGAAGTCTCCGTTAATTGTATGCTTTAATGCTGATGCAGCAACTGCAAATTCTAGAGCTTCTCCCTGAGTCTCTTTTGTTAATAAGCCATGAATTACACCACCAGAGAATGAGTCACCACCACCTACACGGTCAATGATAGGATTGATGTCGTAGCGCTTAGATTCATAGAATTCTTTGCCGTTATAAATCATAGCCTTCCAGCCATTGTGAGTAGCGGAGAATGATTCGCGTAGTGTGGAAATAACATACTTGAAGTCAAATTCTTTAGCCATCTGTTCAAAAATCTTATGGTATCCTTCAGCTCCTGTTTCACCAGCTTCTACGTTAGCATCTGGCTTAAAGCCTAAGCAAAGTTCTGCATCTTCCTCATTACCAATGCATACATCAACGTATTGCATTAAAGGCTTCATAACGGAAATCGCCTTTTTAGATGTCCATAATTTTTTACGGAAATTCAAATCAACTGAAACTGTAACATTGTGGCGCTTTGCAGCCTCACATGCTAGTCTAGTTAATTCTGCTGCTTTATTTGAAATTGCTGGAGTAATACCAGACCAGTGGAACCAGTCAGCACCTTCCATAATTGCATCAAAATCAAAATCCTCTGGCTTTGCCTCAGCAATAGCAGAATTTGCACGGTCATAGATAACCTTAGAAGGACGCATAGAAGCTCCTGTTTCAGCATAATAGATACCTACACGGTCTCCACCACGAGCAATGAACTTCGTATTTACTCCATATCTTCTCAATGCATTCACTGCGGCTTGTCCTATTTCATGTTCAGGAAGCTTTGTTACAAAATATGCATCATGTCCATAGTTAGCACAAGATACTGCAACATTAGCCTCTCCTCCACCATAAATAACATCAAATGAATCTGCTTGAACGAAACGAGTATTTCCTGCTGGAGATAATCTTAACATAATTTCGCCCATTGTTACTACTTTTGCCATAACTTACTTTTTCTCCTTTTTTATTCTTCTACTTTAATTTTTATAACTGCCTTTTCAACCAATTGTTCATCTACTTTACCCTTTGCTAGATGGATATCCTCTTTAAACACTAGCGCAAAGCCCTCTTCCAAAGTAAAATAAACTGTATCCTTTGCAGCACTATATTTTGTAACATCCTTATCTGGATTATAAGGTGTTGTTACCTGAAGGGATGGGTTCGTAATATCCGTAAATCCGAATAATTCTTTCCCCTTGAGCACAATCTGTAAATCTAAATAATGCTCGTGATTTTCAAAAAAGCATTCCTCCAAAGGTCTAGCAACATAGGTGTCTCGGTTTACATACACATTCGTTCCATCTATCTCTGTCTTTCCCTTTGGAAGGGCCATCAAATCATGATTTAATACAAAATCAATGGCCGTATCAATATTCTTACTGATACCCTTATATCTTTTAATATCTCTTAATTTTCCAACAATCATAAGTAAACTCCTATCTTACTACCTCTGCACTACCATTCGCAGCCATAAAGGTCTCTATGTCCTCACATGGTAAAACAAGGGCATCTCCATAAATCGTATGCTTTAACACAGAAGCATTTAAGCCATATCGTACCGCATAGGCTGGATCCCTGAAATCTTTAAGAAGTCCATGAATCACCCCAGATGCAAACGCATCTCCTCCGCCGATTCTATCATAGATGTTAAAGCGAATTGGCTCTGTTAATTCCCAGCTTAAATTCTCATTTTCCAATTTAAAATAGTATCCTGCTAAGGAGTTCTCCGTTGCAGAATAAACCACTCTATCTGTTCCAAAAATGTATTTTAATTTATATTTTTTTATCATTTTTGGGAAAACATTTCTTCTCTTTTCAGATAAGGTCGTACCTGTGAAATCATCATCTAGAGGAATTTCTAAAATGGTATTTGCATCATAGAAGCTTGCAAAGACAATATCCACATAATTCATAAATTGCTTATAAACAGGTCTTGCCTCTTCTACCGTCCATAGTTTAGAACGATAATTAAAGTCAAAGCTTACAGGAACCCCATATTTTTTAGCTTCCTTACAGGCTCTTAAGGCAACCTTCCGAACTCTTTCTCCTAAAGCCAAGGTTATTCCACTCAAATGAAACCAAGTAGCATCTGAGAAGATTTCCTCCCAGTTGAACTCCTCTTCTTGAATACGGGTAATGGCAGAATGCTTCCGGTTATAAATCACCTTAGAAGGACGCCCACCAAAGCCTGTTTCTAAAAAATAGATACCTATGGTTGAAGAACCACGTACTACATACTGCGTATTTACGCCATGAGACAGTAGATGGGTAATGGCCCCATCCCCTAATTGGTTTGGTGGTAGCTTCGAAATAAAGTAGGTCTGATGCCCCATATGCGATAAGGCTACAGCCACATTTGCCTCTCCTCCACCATAGTTTACCATAAAGGAATGCGTTTGATTAATCGTTGAATAGTCTGGAGTAGAAAGTCTTAGCATGATTTCTCCAAACGTCAATATTTTCTCCATAGAGTATATCTCCAAATTGGATTATTTCTTTAATGCTGCTCTAGCATTTTTAACTTCTTCTACAAAGCGTGCTGCCATAGCAGTTACTGCAGCAAAGTCACCCTTTTTAGCTCCTGCAGTCATAGATGAGCCTGCAGAAACAGCAACTACACCTGCCTTAATCCAATCCGCAATGTTATCAACATCAACACCACCAGAAGGCATAAGGTTAGCGTAAGGAAGTGGTCCCTTAACATCCTTAACAAATCTTGGTCCTAAAATATCACCAGGGAATAGCTTAATTACATCGCAGCCAGCATCTAAAGCCATTTTTACCTCTCTTACTGTCTGAGTTCCTGGCACATAAGGTACCTGATATCTATTACAAAGCTTTGCAACCTCTTCATCAAAGCAAGGGGAAACAATAAATTTTGCACCATTTAATATAGCAGCTCTTGCAGTTTCACTATCTAACACTGTACCAGCGCCTATTAAAACATCTGGATCCTTAGCATAAGCCTGTGAAAGGTTAGAAATAATGTCTCCTGCTCCTGGAACTGTATAGGTAACCTCAATAGAATTTACTCCGCCCTTAATACATGCCTCAGAGATTTTCAATCCCTGCTCAGTGCTCTCGGCGCGTACAACCGCAACAACACCAACTTCAGAGATTTTACTTAAAACATCAAATTTTTTCATTTTCTTTAATACCTCTTTCTCCTTCGTTTCATAATATGAAACATTCTAATTTCTATTATAAATTGATTTCCATAATTTGTCAATGAAAGCCTTATCATTAAACATTTTTATTATTGCCAAAACACGTCATATTAAATCAATAAATGCTTTATTTCGCTAAAAAAGTCTTTCCTCTTAAATGAAGAAGAAAGACTCATTTCTAATTTATAAATTATTATTTCAAGCCGTGGCAGAATTTATATTTTTTTCCACTTCCACAAGGACATGGGTCATTTGGTCCAACATGAGTTTTCTTTTCCACTGGCTTCTTTTTGACAGGCTCATTTTTAACATCATTGGTTGTGAGTCCCTTCATTGGGTCCTCTTCTTCCTGTCTAACAAACTGTAAGCGAGTATGGGTTGCATACTTTAAAACCTCTAAATTGATGTTTTCATTCAATCTTTGGAAACGTGCATACCCTTCCTGCTGATAAATCTCTAGAGGATTGGTTTGAGCATAGGATTGTAAAACAACGCCTTGGCGTAAGCCCTGCATATCATCAATATGCTTCATCCAATATTGATCTAAAACTCTCAAAAGAATGTCCTTCAAATACATGTCAAATAAATTATCTGGTAAATTCAAATTATATTTTTCCTTAGCATCCTTAGCAGCTTGCTTATTTGCATCAACAAACTGATAAGCCTTTTCACAGATATGATCAATAATTCCCTCATCATCTAAGGTTTTAAGAAGATTGACATCAATAGAATTTGGGGGAAGAATAGTTCCATTAAAGCTTTGGGCAATGGCATCATCATCAATTTCAAAGCGACGAGAGGAAATCTGACGCATATGGCTATAGCATACATTTTCTATTGCTTTACGCATCATTCCCTTTACCAGCTCTTCTAGGTTCTGAATTTTAACTACCTGCATACGTTGCTCATAGAAGATTTCACGTTGACGACGAATTACATCGTCATATTTCAAAACGTTCTTACGGGAATCAAAGTTATTTCCTTCTACTCTGGTTTGAGCAGAGGTCACAGCTCTAGAAACCATTTTAGAGGTGATTGGGGCATCCATATCCCCAGTATCCTTATTCATCAAGTTGATAATCATTGCCAAACGATTCTTAAAGGTATCACCACCAAAGCGCTGAATCAAATCATCTTCCGTAGAGATATAGAATTGAGAGAAGCCTGGATCACCCTGACGACCAGAACGACCTCTTAGCTGATTATCGATACGCCGGGACTCATGACGCTCTGTACCAAGGACAGCTAAACCACCAAGCTCCTTGACACCCTCTCCAAGCTTAATATCTGTACCACGACCAGCCATATTAGTAGAAATGGTAACACTCTTTAGTTGACCAGCCTTGGCAACAATTTCAGCTTCACGCTCATTATTCTTCGCATTTAGCACCTCATGAGGAACACCCATTCTCTTAAGCATACCAGAAACCATTTCAGAGGTTTCTACATTGGCTGTACCTACTAAGACAGGCTGACCAAGCTCATAACGACGCTTAACTTCCTCAGTTAAAGCCTTAAACTTAGATTTTTGAGAAACAAAAATTAAATCAGATAAATCCTCACGAATTACAGGGCGGTTGGTTGGAACCTCAACAACATACATATTATATATATTTCTAAATTCCTCTTCCTCCGTCTTTGCCGTACCTGTCATACCAGAAAGCTTTTTATACATTCTGAAGAAATTCTGATAAGTTATCGTAGCAACCGTCTGAGTTTCCTTTTTAATTTCCACATTTTCCTTAGCTTCTATTGCCTGATGTAATCCCTCTGAATATTGACGACCCTTTAAGATACGTCCTGTAAAGGAATCAACAATTAAAACCTCACCATTTTGTACGACGTATTCCTTGCCATTTGCAAAAATAAAATTGGCCTTCAAAGCATTGTTAATTGCATGCACTAACTCAACATATTGTAAATCATAGATATTAGATACGCCAAAAACCTTCTCTGCCTTCTCCATTCCAGAAGGGGTTAGCTGAACATGACGAGACTCAATATCAATCTCATAATCCTCTTCTGTCAAACGTTTAGCAAAGGTATCTGCACGTAGATAAAGGGAAGAGTTATTTTTAGGAGCACCAGAAATAATCAATGGTGTTCTTGCCTCATCAATTAAAATAGAGTCAACCTCATCAATAATGGCATAATTTAATCCTTTACACTGGGTAATCTGATTTTCATTATGAACCATATTATCTCTTAAATAGTCAAAACCAAGCTCACTATTGGTAGAGTATAAAATATCACAGGAGTACGCCTCACGCTTTTCTATAGAGGAAAGCTCACGTACATTCAAGCCAACCGTTAATCCTAAAAAGCGGTAAACTTCTCCGATTTCTCCTTCTGCCTCACGACGAGCTAGATATTCGTTTACTGTGACAATGTGAACACCTTCTCCAGAAAGAGCATTCAAATAAGCTGGCATAACTGCAGTTAAGGTTTTACCCTCACCAGTCTTCATTTCTGCAATATTACCACCATGTATTGCACAACCACCAATCAGCTGTACGTGGAACGCCTTCATCCCTGTTACACGATACGCAGCCTCTCTTGCGACAGCATATGCCTCAATTAAAATATCGTCTAAGGTTTTCCCATTTGCCAAGGCTTCCTTAAATTCTACTGTTTTATGCTTAAGCTCCTCATCAGAAAGCTTAGAAATACTCTCCTCTAATCCCTCAATTTTGTAGGCAAGCTTTTCACATCGCTTCATTTCCTTATAGCCAGAATCTAATAATTTCTTTAATCCCATACCATCCACTCAAGAATAGGCTTTACCCATTCTATCCTTCCTAAATAAAATAACACATTCTATAATACTATAAACCTTATTTTTTTTCAAGTTTTAACCAGGGAAAACTAAAAATATTCCTGTTTTTAGTATACTTAAAAAATAGCGAATTATGTATTTACAAAATACCACTTAACATTATAAAAAAAGAAAAATGGGGAAGCATCCCCATTTTATGAAAAGCACTATTTTGTAGTTGTTTCTATAACAGCATAGTCGCCATCATTTCTAACATAAATTACATTCGTCTTTCTAGTTTCCTTATCCAAGTAAATAAAGAAATCATGACCAAGTAATTCCATTTGATCGATAGCCTCATCTCTAGACATTGGTTCAAGATCGACATTCTTATCTCGAACTACTCTTTCCGTTCTTGGAGCCTCTCCCATTTCTACAGAACGAATTCCCTTCTTGCCTAGCTTATCCTTCATCCGGTCATTATATCTTCTGACCTGTTTCATCAGCTTATCAATTGCTCCATCAATTGCAGCATAGACATCTACATCCTGTACTTCAGCGCGAAGTATGATATTTTTGGTTGGAATTGTGACCTCAACCTTATGGAATGCCTTATAAACCTTGCATACTACTCTTGCAGAGATATGCTCATAATCCTGCAACAGACCTTCCAGCTTATTCAATTTTTTTAAGGCATATTCCTTGTTTGCATCAGATGGTGTAAACCCATTCTTTCCAACAATTTCTACCTTCATAATATCACTCCTTTTCTTGCTTATATTATATCATAAGTTAAAAGCGTTTTCAATAAATCGACTATAACTTATAAACATTTTGAGCTTGTAGTCCTTTTTCACCAACGACAAGGTCAAACTCAACCAGCTGTCCCTCATTCAAAGTTTTAAAGCCATCATCTAGGATGCTGCTATAATGTACAAATATGTCATCATAGTTTTCCTTAATAATGAAGCCATAGCCCTTCTCATTATTGAACCATTTTACTTTGCCTACTAACATGTTCTTACCTCCCTTAAGCACTATTAATCATACATCTAGACCCAACTCTTTTTCAACAAGAAAAGTACCAAAAATATCGACTATTTTTTCAATTGAAAACAGATTGCCAAAATGTTCTTTTTTTCAACATCTGCAAGAAAACTTAAAGACTCCAGCATAAAATCTGAGAGGTATAGCTTATCTTTGATAAAAAGTAAATATTCAGGATATTTCTGCAAAATCCAAGCGACAATTTTACTATATTCTTCTAGGTAAGCATCATAGATAAATGGGTACCCGTTATCCAAAAGACTTAAAACCATCAATTGGTATTCCTCTAAACCAAACGCCTCAACCCTAGGCATAAGTGGAAAATTATTTCGACATACCTCACATATAAAATAGTGCTTTGTAGAAAATAAGGTCAAAAAGGTCCGAGTTATATAAAAGCTTTTTTTGCAATTTAAACAGACCATGCTAGCACCTCCTATATGAAGTATTTCCATTTCTTTTATTTTTTTTAAAGAAAAAGAAAATTTTTACTAGGCGAGAGGCATAAGAATAAACCCTTAAAAGTACAATTACTTCTTTTGCTACTCTCAGCTGCATATAGAAGAACATTAATGCATTAGTTCACCGTTCTTGATATAGAACAGATTATATTTTTATACAAGGCGTAAATTCATTTCATTTTACAAAACCATAATAATTCCCATTTAGAGCGTCCAAAACTATTTGACTTTTATCGAATTAAGCGTTATAATTTTTATGAATAAATATTCATTCATAACTAGGAGGGTGCAGTAATTATGCCAAAAACAGCAAAAAGATGCCAAGAGATACGAGAGGAAACTCGAAAGAAAATATTACAAGATGCAATGCTATTCTTTGCTAGAAATGGGTTTGCTGGCACAAAAATAAGCGACCTTGCAGACTACATAGGGATAGGTCAGGGAACATTATATATTTACTTTAAGTCAAAAGAGGATTTATTTAAGGAAATTTTCACCATTTGTAACAATGGAAAAGAAATTAAAGAATTAAAAGTATTGTCACGATTACCTATTTCTGCAAAACATAAAATCCATAAATTATCAAAGACAATTATAGAAAAATTGGAACAAGACGAAAATTATGCAGCAAAGGTAACCTTAACTACACAGGTACTTTTTGAAAAAGATAATTTTATATCCGAAAGTACTACTTATCAATCTGAAATATACAAATATACAGCAAAAATAATTGAACAGGGTCAAAAAGAAAAAAGCATGGTTGATGGTTCTCCAATAAAACTTGCTGACTTTTACTGGAGCATTGTATATCTTTATTCATTAAAAAAACTATTTACTACAAAATACGAAATGATAAATATATCTGATTTAGAAAGAGTTTTAGTAAAGGACAATACTAAAAATGAATGAAAAAGCATTAAAAATAATCAAAATCAGTTTTTCTTTTGCAATAGCATTTGTTCTCTTATTCACTTCTCTTTTTACATACCGTGAACACCTTGCGGAAGCATATGAACTTACCTTTTTAAGCAGTTTTATCGTAGGTATTTTTTTCGTCGCCAATGGTATTTTACTAGCGTTAAATAAAAATATTTCACAAATACTTTATCTCTGTGCTACAATTTTGTTGCTGATAGTATTCTTTGTGTGTATCGCTTTTTCTAATCAATTTCAAATGAGTGGTGGTTTTACCTTTCTCCATATCATTAATCCCATACTTGTATTAGCGTATTATTTTGTCTTCTGTGATTTATCTAAAATTTCTATAAAAATGGTGCCTATAGTTGCCGCTCTCCCTTTATTATATTTAGCCTTTGTAATAATATTTGGTTCGATTACAGGCAATTTCATTTACTTTTTTATGAATTATCAAAAAGTAGGTGTTTGGTATTCGGCTTTATTTTGCTTTAATATTCTAGTGGGAATATTCGCCTTTGGCTTTGCACTTTATTTTCTTAATATAATTATTAAAAAACGAATAAATAAAAAAATTCCAGACAAGAAAGAATAAGGTATGACTTGAATCGTTATACTGAAAGAATTTATTGAAAACAAATATGATTTCTATGGTAGAAATATAAAGAACACAGTATATGTGGAAATGCCGCCCAACCAAGAACAAACAAAAAAGCTGTCATAGCTCGTTTACTGCGAGGTAATGACAGCCACTAATGCCAACACTATAACCAACAAACCGTAAGATAACCTTGCGGTTATTTTTTTCTTAAAAAGAACATTTCACATTAGTCAATTAGATAGTTTTTGATTATCTGCTATCCCCTTAAATGCTTCGATTCACATTAAATTTATCTGAATCAATATTAAATTCATTAATGATGGAAGCTCCTATCATTATATCAGCCCTAATCCGGTTTAGCTGCTTTTCATCTAAAGGCTTAGAAATATTTACCTCTAAGGAATCACCACTATTGTTGATTAAAATATAAAAATTTCCATGCATAACAATAAAGCAGATTCCTCCTGCATACATTCCTTCTAGTTCTAACATCTTCTGAATCATCACAGGAGTAAGAATATAAAATCCATCCTCTTTACTGCTGGCATAGCATTTAAATTTTTTATTAAATTCTATGACCTCAGTATCAAAGTTGGTCAAAGGTCTTCCCTGAAATCCTCTAGGAGCTCCATTCACAACCTTTAATTCTATATTTAGATCACGCTTAAAATCAATTTTGATAATTCTTCCTTTAAAATAAGTTTCATAGGAGGTCTGAGTATTCCCATGGGCATCCCGAGTTACAACTCTTTCCTGCATAACACAATCACACATTTCATAGGGAATCCCATTGTAGCTACAGGAAATATAATCCTCCTGAGTATATCGGTCTGGAACGGCAGCTACGCGAAGAGAGTTAATCTCATCCATAGATATCCCTCCGTTAGGTCTATATACAGCATCTACTCCTAGCTCATCGCGGATGAGCTTCTTGACTATAATGTCCTTAAATTTTTTCTTAAAGCTTCTCTCCTGGCTTGCAGCTACAATGCAGAGAATCATACAAGGAATAAAAAGGATTGTCCCCAGAAAAAAACCAAAAAATACAAGAACTAATCCAATTATCCCTAAGACTCCACCACATATATACATAATTCTACTTTTATTTTTTACAGTTTTTCTTTCAGTCTCTAATTCCTCTAGGCTTTTCAAACCTTTAGCTTCATTTTCCATAACCTAAACCCTTACTTCCTAATTTTCTTTTATTTTAACCTTATTTTCTCTTCTTTGCAATATATAAAAAAGAAAGACCTTAAAATCTTTAGGACTTAAGGTCATTTAAAAATTAATTTTTGTTTAAATGGTATACAATTTCTTTTAGCTCCGAACAAATCGAATCTATCTTTTGATTTAGAAAATCATCGTCTAATTTGTCTACTCCTAACAAATAGTCTGTTGAGACATGGAAATAGCTAGCAAGCTTTTTAATAATGTCACTATTCATTAGAGTAACTTCATTGATATAATTATCTAATGTTCTTCTTTCAATTTGTAAATCGTCTGCTATCTTTTTTCTTTCTAATCCACGAGAAGAAATAATTTCTGCAAGTCTTGTTTTCATTTTTTAATCTCCAAATTTATTACTTTATTCTATTGTATCATTTTTCAAACTAGTTTCTTTAGCAAAGAAAGAAAAACCAATAAATAGAAAGAAAATGTAATTGGAGATCAACTACAAAACTCTTTAAATTTCAGAAACTTTTTGTTCAATTAGGGCAATAGCCTCTTTAAAATTCATCTCAGTTTTTACAAGAGTACTCCGATCCTTAAGCTCTACAATACCCTCATTACTTCTTTTTCCACAAACAATCATATAAGGAATTCCCATAAGCTCCCAGTCCTTAAATTTAAAGCCTGGCTTGGCATTACGGTCATCAAGAACAGCCTCAACGCTCTTAGAAAATGCAGAATAAATCTGATCAGCCAAATTCTTTTGACTTTCATCACTATAAGCAATAGGAACGATAACCACATGATATGGGGCAACGTTGAGTGGCCACTTGATTCCAAATTCATCATGATATTGGTCTACAATAGATTGCAGAGTTCTAGACACTCCAATCCCATAACAGCCCATCACCATTGGAATATTTTTTCCTTCCTCATTCACATATACACAATTCATAGGCTCACTGTATTTTGTTTGTAGTTTAAAGATTTGTCCAACCTCTATACCTCTTTCTTGTTTTAAAGGCTTTCCACAAACCGGACAAAGATCGTTTTCAACAACCTTTCTTATATCACAAACAACGCCCTTAAAATCACGCTCATAATTCACATTGACTAGGTGAGTGTCTAATTCATTCGCCCCTACAACAAAGTTGCGCATTTGACTGACCTCTATATCAATGATTATTTCACAATGTAAGCCCACTGGACCAACAAAGCCATGGTAAGATCCTAGGCTTCGAATTTCCTCAGTTGTGGCTAGTTCTAAATAATTCTCATTAGAGTTTAAGGCATTGACAAGCTTAATTTCATTGACCTCTCTGTCTCCTCTAACTAATACAGCCACTAGCTTTTCATTTACATAGTCATGGTAGATTAAGGTCTTTACAGTATTTTTAGCATCAATGTTTAAGAATTTAGATACCTCTTCAATTGTCCGCATGTTCGGAGTAGATACCTTCTGCAACTCCTTATATTCTTCCATAGAGGCTTCTCCTAGCTTAGCGGTAGCCTTCTCCACATCGGCTGCATACCCACAGGCATCACAATACACTATTTCAGATTCTCCTACATCAGATAAGGCCATAAACTGATGAGATCCATTCCCACCAATATTTCCTGTATCTGCTAGAACCACCTGATAATGAAGTCCAAATCTGCTAAATATTTTAGAATAGGTATCATACATAGTTTGATAGGAAATTTCTAAGCCTGCCTCATCCTTATCAAAGGAATAGGCATCCTTCATAATAAACTCTCTACTTCTCATCAAACCAAAGCGAGGACGTCTTTCATCTCGATATTTATTTTGAATCTGGTATAGACTAAGTGGTAAGTTCTTACTAGATTTTACCAAGTCCTTGACCATTGCTGTAAAGATTTCCTCATGGGTAGGACCTAGACAGAATTCCCGTTCATGACGATCCGTAAACCGCATGAGCTCTGGACCATATTTCGTCCAACGACCAGACTCCTCCCACAATTCCTTTGGCTGAAGGGCAGAGCATAAAATCTCTATAGAGCCAGCCTTGTCCATCTCTTCACGAATGACAGCCTCTATCTTATGTAAAACTCGCAGTCCAAGTGGTAAAAACTGATATACTCCTGCCACTAGATTTTTCACCATTCCAGCACGTAAAAGTAAAATATGAGAATCAATTTTAGCCTCCTGAGGCGCTTCCTTTAACGTGGAAATCAGCATTCTACTTGCTTTCATTTTTACATTACACTTCCTTTTTTCATAAAACACTAAAAATTATATCATAATATAATCATAAAATCTATGACAATAAAAGCATTTTCAAAAAAGATTTTCACACTTTTTCTTTTCATTTTCATATTTTTATAGTAAAATAAGAACAGAGAATTTTTACGATGGAGGAAATTTATGGACAAAGTAATTACCAAAAACGAACTGGGTATTTTCGCTCTCGGTGGTCTTGGAGAAGTCGGAAAAAATATGTATTGTATAGAATATCAAAATCAAATCTTTATCATTGATTCTGGTATCCTATTCCCAGATGAGCATCTTTTAGGCGTGGATTATGTGATTCCAGATTACACCTATTTAGAACAAAATCAGCAAAAAATTGTGGGTCTTTTTATTACTCACGGGCATGAGGATCATATTGGTGGTATTCCCTTTCTTTTAAAGAAGGTTACGATTCCGAAAATATTTGCGGCCGGAGTAGCTGTAGATTTAATTGAAAATAAGCTAGAGGAGTATCCAGAACTACTATCCAAAACACAGATTGTAGAATTCAAGTCCCATTTTAAATATACGTTTAAAGGAGTCGAGGTTTCCTTTATACGGTTAAACCACTCTATTCCAGACGCCTTTGCGATTGTATTCACAACGAGTCTTGGAATTATTATGCACACGGGTGATTTTAAAATTGACTTTACACCAGTTGGACCTGCAGCGGAATATGAAAAGCTGGCCTCTTTAGGTCAAAAAGGAGTTCTTTGCTTGCTTGCAGATTCTACAAATTCCTTAAGAGAAGGCTTTACAGAATCTGAAAAAAAGATTGGTGCCTCCATTAAGGAGCTATTTTCTAAAATAGAAAATCGAATTATTGTGGCAACCTTTGCTTCCAATATTTTTAGAATTGAACAAATTGTAGAAGCCTGTGTAGAGGCAAAGCGTCACATTGCCATCTTTGGTAGATCTATGGAAAAGGCGATTGAGGTTGGCCAGCAAATCGGCTACATTAAGCCACCAAAGGGAACCATCATAGATGCCTCAGACATCAATAAATATAAACCAAATGAGCTATGCTTCCTATGTACCGGATCTCAAGGAGAGCCACTAGCGGCCTTATCTAGAGTGGCAAATGGATCCCATAGAACCATCAAACTAATTCCTGGAGATACCATCATCTTCTCCTCCAGTCCAATCCCTGGAAATCAAGAGGGTGTGAACCGAACCATCAATTTATTATTTAAAAGTGGAGCAAATGTAATCACCCATTCTCCAATCACAGATACGCACACCTCAGGACATGCTTCTATGGGTGAACAAAAGCTGATGCTCTCTTTAATCAAACCAAAATACTTTCTTCCGATTCATGGAGAATATAGAATGCAAAGAGTTCATGGGAATACTGCAATTGAGTGTGGAGTTAAGCCTGAGAATATTTTCATTTTAGAAAATGGGGATGTCGTTGCGTTTAGTGAAAATGGAGCCCGTTTTGCAGGCCATGTGACTTCTGGAGAGGTATATATTGACGGCACTGGAGTCGGAGATATCTCTTCTACCATCATCAAAGAAAGAAAATACCTTTCTGAGGATGGAATGTTCTCCTTAGTCATTACCGTAGATGCTCAGAAAAAAGAAATTCCTTTTGAACCACAGGTTGTATCTAGAGGCTTCATCTATATGAAGGATAGTGAAGAACTCACAAAATCTATTGTTGCAGAGGCAAAAAAGTTTTTAGATTCCGAAATGAAGAAGATGAAAATCTTAAATTTCAATGCGTTAAAATATAGCTTAACTGATTTTTTAAATCATTTGATTTATTCAAAAACGGATAGAAAGCCTATCATTATACCTATCTTTATGGTAGTTGATGCCAAGGCCACAGAAGATTAAAAAAGCTAGAGGGATAAATTCTCTCTAGCCTTTTTTATATCCTTTTTTAAATCCTCTATCTGATCCATCGTACGTAAAGGAAACACCTCTTTATCTAAAGTAAGAAAATGAGTACAGCCCAACAATAGGTTTTTCTTTTGCTTAAAGTCTAGTTTACCAAGAATCTCCACGACTGGCGTTCCCTCTTCTATAGCTGCAATAAGCTCTGTCCCATCAATACATTCTATCGGATAATGCTCCTTGACATAACGGATGGTATTATAGGAACCCATAAAGATGTTTTCCTTCTTTAAGTAAGGAGAAAAATATTCAAATACACTCAATATGGGAACCTGAAAGCAACTTCTAAGAAAGCCTGTAACTGTAACAGATAAGGTATTGCAAGCCAGAATAATTAGCTCTGCTCCCTGGTTCCGCAGGTATTCCACTAAATAATAGGAACGCTCTAATAGAAAAAGCTTTGATTTATTTCCATAAGGAAAGTAGCCTCGATCTAAAACTACTATGAGCTGATCCTGTGGACTTTTTATTTTTTTAGCAACTGCCAAGCCACCCATACCACTATCTAATATTCCAATCACCATATCCAATCACCATACTATAAGTATATGAAAAAAGAGCCCTATTTAGGCTCTAATATTTTTCTGATTTTTGCAGAAAAGCTTGTGGTCCGATTTACATCATTTTTAAAGGCTTGAAATACTTCCTTTGTGACATAGGAGTCATTAAACGCATCATGAACCTGTAAATCATCATTTTCATAATAAATTTGATAAAGCTTAAATAATCCTGCATCATTCTTCAAATTATAATAATTTTTAATCAGCTTAGATAAGTTGACAAAGCGCATATAAGGCGCTAATGAGGGTACCTTATGAAGCAGATAGGAGGAGCTTAAGGTGATACTATCATTCCTTCCATAGACGACAACGGTGGGACGATATTGTAAAAGCACGGCTTTAAAATCCTCATAAAAGTCCATATAAGGGATAGCCTTAGAATAAAATTGAGAATTCTCAAGCTTTAAAAAGCTTAAGGTCCTATTGCTGAGCTTTGGATTGACCTTAGGAAGAATATAATTTGAATAACGACTAATCTCATCCCCGTTTGCATCTACAAGCAAATAGCCAGCCTGAATAATCTCAGCCTTATATTCCTTTCCAGAGTACCCATATCCTGGCATGGTCATTTCCAAATCTAAAAACATGATATTTCCTAAACTAGATAAAAATTTAGAAAGGGAACTATTGATTTCTAATTTATCATAATAGTTTACTCTCTTATTTAAAGAAAAACTAAAAATTTGATTGACATAATTTACGATATAAGCATCAATTCCCTTTTTACGGAAGGTTTTATTTTCATCGTATTCTAAGTCAATATAGATTCCTTCATATAGGTATCTTTTAAACAAGCTTAGCTGACTACTTTGAAAATAAAAATAAATGATCCTTTTATAGGCCTTTATCCCTATCAATTTATGCTCAATATTGACCTTTACAATGTTTCCTAAAATATGCATATTAAGACCTCTTTATAGAAATCGACATTCCATCCCCAATTTTAAAGATGGAGGTATCAAAATTAGGATGCTTCAAAAGATAGGAATGAAAGCTAGAAAGCTTCCGAATAAGACCTCTTAAGGATCTAGATTGATTTAATGCATCTTCCTGATGCTCAACCAACCCATGGAATAGCATATTATCACAGATTACAGCTCCAAATGGAGAAAGTAATGGCGTATATAAATCAAAAAAATGGGTATATTGAGCCTTGGCAGCATCAATGAATATCAAGTCAAAGGTTCTATCCTTCAGCTGCTCAAAACAGGCTAAGGCATCCGCTTCAATGATTTCAATCGCATGCTCAAGCTTTGCCTGCTTCACATTCTTCTGGGCCAACTGAACCATCACTGGATTACGTTCTATGGTTACAATCCTCGCTCCACAGGCCTTATGCATCCGAATGGCAGAATAACCAATCGCTGTTCCAATTTCTAGAATGATTTTAGGCTGTTTTAATCTTAAAATAGATTCCAAAAAGGCCAGCCCCTCCTCCTGAATGATGGGGACCTGATGCTCTTTGGCATATTCTTTTAGCTCTAAATCTAAAGAATCAAATGTTAAATTTAGTAGATTATTCGCACTCGCAGCTTCCATCGCAGTCACATTCCTCAGAGCCGCAGCCACTACAGCCACCACAGTTTCCACTACAGCCTTCTTCCTCTAGACCATTGGAATAGTCCTCAAGTAGACCCTCTAGCATCTGCCACTCTTCCTCTGTTTCCACCTTCTGCAATTCTCCAGTGCCGTCACCCTTTTCAATATAGCATGCTGCGGAGGCTTCGTTCGTTCCTCTTGGAACAAATACGACATAATCCTTTTCAAATTGATCAGAGTGATAGGTAAAAAGGATATCACAAACGACTTCCTTACCATCCTCTGTTGTTATTGTAATTGTACGATCTTCCATATATTTCTCCTTTTTAAAATTTTAATTTATCTAAATAATTTTGCAAGATGACGACAGCTGCCATTTCATCCTTTTTTTCACGACGATCCTTTCGACGGACATTCCCTAAAATCATTGTCTTATCTACCATTACAGTGGTAAGCCGTTCATCCACTAAAATCACCTCTAGGGAAGAATTTTTTTCAATGAGATTCTTAAAATCATAGGAAATCTGAGCACGAATACCAGCATCTCCATTCATGTGCTTCGGCAATCCTAAAACTACCTTGGTCACTTTTTCCTTTTGACAAAATGCTATAGTATACTCAGCAGCTTTTTTATAGGCATTTTCTGGAAAACGATAGGTTTCCACCGCTCTGGCCAAAAACCCAAGCTCATCTGAGATAGCAATACCAAGCGTTCTACTGCCTAAATCTAATCCGACATATTTCATCGGCATAATTCCTTCACATGCTCTATTGCAGCCTGGGTTTTAGAAGCGTCCTGTCCACCAGCCTGGGCAAGGTCCTTCTTTCCGCCTCCACCACCTTGGCAAAGCTTAGCTGCCTCTTTTACAAGCATGGATGCATCTAGTGTTTTTGTTGCACAAACAAAGGTAACCTTGTTGTGATCTACACTCGCTAAAAATACGACCTCTAAATTCTTATTATTTCTTAACGCTACAGCCATATCCTTTAATAAATTAGATGGAACTGCATCTAAGCAGACAAATAGCTTATTCTCTTCAATTTGTGAATCAAAGCGATTTAAATTAGATAAAGCATTTTGACTCTTCTTTGCATTATATTCCTTTTCTAAGACCTTCAAAGCATTTTGAGCCTTTGCCTTCTCTTCTCTTAAGGCTAAAATATAGCGATAGCCAAAACAGGTTGGTTCATGGAAGCTATAGGCATAGGTCAAATATAAATCTTCCTTGGCTGCAGCCTCTGTAAGCTCCTTCGCCTTATGCACTGTTTCTAAAATTGATTTACTTAAATTATCCCCAGCCTGCTTTACATATTCCATAGCGTTAGAGGAGGTAGATGCCATAATACGGAATAAGCCATTTCCAATAGATTCATAGGAATTGATGGCAAAGCTTTCAATTTCTTTTGTGTTATCGACATGCGTTCCTGCACAAAACTCCTTTGAAACCTCCATATCTACCACTCGAACGTTTGCTCCATACTTTTCACCAAATAAGGCCATAGCGCCAAGCTTCTTCGCTTCTTCAATTGGTAAAACAACTGTATTTACCTTATGGGATTCCTGAATAAACTGATTTACTAAATCCTCAATTTTTAATATATCCTCATCAGATAGGCTATTGTAGTTATTGAAGTCAAACCGACAATAGGTAGAACAAACCTGAGAGCCCTGTTGATGAACATGTGCTCCTAAAACCTTCTGGAGGGCTGCCTGTAAAAGATGGGCTGCCGAATGGTTCTTACGAGTCAAATTCCGATTTTCCTTATCCACAACCGCATAAACCAAATCCCCAACCTTAAATGGATTATGCTCCAAGATATGAAGATGCTGTCCATTAGGCATTTTACAAACATCTAAAACTCTCACTTGATCAAGCATTCCCTTATCGCTGAGCTGACCACCTGAAAATGCATAAAATGGGGTTTCATCTAAAACGACACCCTGGTCAAAAACGGCAATAACTCGTGCCTTATGGTTCGTAGAATAGTAGCCAGAAAACTTAGATTCTGCTTTAAAATTTAGGAAAGCCTCATTCTGCCCTGACATAGAAGCTTCATCCTTACGGGCATTTCTAGCTCTTTGTTTCTGTTCCTCTAATAGCTTTTTAAATCCATCCTGATCCACAGTTAAATTATGCTCCTGAGCATACTCAATTGTAAGCTCAATAGGAAAACCATAGGTATCGTAAAGAAGAAAGGCATCTGTTGCGGAAATCATCTGTTCTGTCTTCTCAGCAATCGCACTAAAGCGTTTCTCTCCTGCTGCCAAGGTATCTAAAAATTTTTCCTCTTCTGCTGTAATAATTTTTTTAATAATCGCTGTTTTTTCATGAAGATATGGATAATATGGATCCATGATAGAAACTACAACATCCACAAGCTCTGCCATAAATGGCTTTTCAATACCTATGGATTTGGCATATTTTGAGGCTCTTCTCAATACTCTTCTTAATACATAGCCTCTACCTTCATTGGATAGAACAGCTCCATCCGCGATAGCGAAGGTCAACGTTCTTACATGATCTGCAATGACCTTGAAAGCCATCTGTCCTGTATATACCACATTCGAAATTTCTTCAATTTTAGCGGTAATTGGGCGGAATAAATCAGTATCATAATTGGTATGAACTCCCTGCATTACACAGCATAGTCTCTCTAATCCCCAACCAGTATCAATGTTCTTAGAAGGAAGCTCCTTATAATCCTTACGAGCCACCCCCTCTTTAGAGCTATATTGAGAAAATACGATATTTCCAATTTCTATAAAACGATCGTTATCAATATCATTTTCTATCAGTTCTTTTCCACGCTTATCATAGGCTTCTCCTTGATCGAAAAACATCTCTGTATCAGGCCCACATGGTCCTTCTCCAATTTCCCAGAAGTTTCCTGCAAGAGGAATTAAGTGTTCTGGCTCAATTCCTGCCTTAAGCCATAAATCTCTAGCCTCTGTATCCTCTGGATAGTAGGTTATATAAATTTTATCCTTAGGGAACGCAAACCATTTTTCATCAAAGAGAATTTCATAGGCATAAGAAATTGCCTCCTTCTTAAAATAATCTCCAATAGAAAAATTACCTAACATTTCAAAAAACGTATGATGGTGCGTAGTCTTACCTACATTTTCTATATCGTTTGTACGAATACACTTTTGGGCATTTGTAATTCTTGGGTTTTCAGTAACAACCGTCCCATCAAAATATTTCTTTAAAGGTGTAACACCTGCATTGGTCCATAAAAGAGTTGGATCATCATGAGGAACTAAAGAGGCTGAAGGCTCTACCTTATGTCCCTTAGACTGGTAAAAATCTAACCACATCTGTCTAATTTCACTTGAAGTCATTTTTCTCATTTTAAATAAACCTCCTACTTCATTACTAAAAAAACTCTAGTATATAATATTTTACCAAAATTTGCAATCTTTATCAAGAATAAACTACCTTTTCCCAAACATATCCTTCTTTTTTCTTAAGGAAAGAAAAATTAGGTCAAAAGGAGGGTTTTTATAATTTAAAGAAAAAATAGGATATAATATTTTTGGTGAAAAAATGAATCAAAGAGACTATATTGAACTCATAAAACTAAAAAGACAGACACTTCTCCTCTCACAAAAGGAGCTAGCCAAGCAAATCCCCATCTCTAAGACCGCCTATTGTAAAATAGAGAATCACAAACAAAATCTTTCCTTTTTTCTAATTGTACGATTAGCTATTCTTTTAGATATCGATTTAAATCTACTAAAAGCCCCACCCCAAGCTATCGTTTTTTATGATTAGAAAAGCCTGAGTTTTACCTCAGGCCTTTCCTATTCTATATTTATTTTTTTTAATACTTGCTTCATTGGCTTTTTTAATTGTTCACATTCACTAAGCATCATTCCAACAAGAATGCCTAAGCCTAACATCATTAATTTCTTCATGCTTTGTTCACCCAATATTATTTTTAGATAAAACTATAGAATTACTATGGTAATTTATTCCATAAAGCTATAGGGGGTTATCCCCTCCATATCATATTCTCCAAAAACATCAAAGGGAAGGGACGCATCTAATAGCTTCAGTTCTGGAACCGAGTTCACAGATAATCGATTCAAAAAGCCAGTTTGTCTCACAGGCTCCATCGTTTGAATGGCTTCCTTTAATACGGAAAGATTTCCAAGGATAATGAGTTTCTTCTTCGCTCTTGTTATTGCAGTGTATAGTATTTTTTTTCTAAGCATCATATGGTAGCTTGGCAAAATAGGTAATATGACATTGTCATACTCGCTTCCCTGAGACTTATGGATGGATATTGCATAGGCTAACCGGAGATTTTCCATTTCCTTTGCAGGATATTGAATCATCTTACCATCAAAATCGATGATGAGCGTATCCTTTTCCTTAACCTTCATAATCCCCTGAACAACTCCAATATCTCCATTCATCAGCATTAAAGTAGGATCATTTTTAAGTTGTAAAACCTTATCATTCTTTTTAATTATCAGCTGGTCTCTAACTAGCTTTTCTTCAGTTTCATTGTATCTAGTGGTGATGGCTTGATTTATGGCATCAATTCCGGCAACACCTGCATACATAGGAATTAAAATCTGCATTCCTAATTTTAAATCGTTTCCCCCATCCACATAGGCGTCTAAAATGCGATACAGTAGTTCTTTTATATTTTTAGCCTCACAGGGATAAAAATAGACCTCTTTTTTTTCACTAAAAATACGAAAATCTATTTGTCCAGAATGGACCATATTTGAAAGACGAATGATGTTAGAATCCTTTGCTTGGCGCATAATCTCATAAAGCTTAATAGTTTCAAAAAGATTAGAGGCAATCAAATCATGAAATACATTCCCAGGTCCAACAGAGGGAAGCTGGTTTTCATCGCCGACTAAAATCAACTGAGAACCTAAAGGTAATGCTCTAAAAAGGGAGGCTGCAAGATGGATATCAATCATAGAAGCTTCATCTATAATCGCAAGAGAACAGGATAATGGGGCCTCCTCTGTCATAGAGAATCCACCCTCATAATTATAGCCTAAGGCCTTATGGATAGTAGTGGCTTTAAAGTTTGCAACCTCACACATCCTCTTCGCCGCTCTTCCAGTCGGAGCCATCATTGTAACCTTCATATCTAATTCATCACAAGGAAAAACCAAATCATTTAATATTGCATAGCATCTAAGAATACCTTGGATAATCGTTGATTTTCCTGTACCCGGCCCACCTGTAATAATAGAGAGCTTATTACTCAAGGCTTTTAAAATAGCCTCCTTTTGAAGGTCTGTATAGCGAATGTCCAAATCCTGCTGTACCTTCTCTATTGTCTTTAAAACCTTATCCTTAGAAAAAAGTTTCTTTTTATAACTTTTAATTTTTAACAAGCGCTCGGCACATTTAACCTCACTTCTATACAAGGAAGGTTCAAAATAGCGGTCCTCCTCCTGAATAATCAGCTGTTGATCAACAAGGGTGCTCAAGGCATTTTTCAAATTGTCTTGAGTTAAGGTAGAGGAATGATTTAACAATGCTTCACAGGAATTTAATAGCTGAGATTCAGACAAAAAGGTATAACCCTGCTGATAACATACGGCATTCAGGGTATAGCGAAGAGCCTCTCTCAACCGAAGAATATCATTTTCCTGAAAGCCAAGACGTAAGGCAAGGGCATCACTTTTTTTAAAGCCAAAGCCATCAACATCGTAGATTAAGCAGTAAGGATTCTCCTCAATACGAAGGGCTGCCTCATTTCCATATACTTCATATAAGCGATAAATCATCTTATCTGTCAAACCAAAGCCATAGAGCTGAATGAGAACCTGTTCTTGGGCATAGTTCTCTTTCAAAACCTCTGTAATGACTTTCTTTCTAGCAGCTGTCATCTGAGGGACTTCATCTAGACAATCTGGATTATCCATAATCTTGTTGATACAATCCAATCCTAGAGTAGCTACAATTTTTTCAGCAAGCTTTTGACCTATTCCAAAAAAATTATCACTTGAAAGATAGGAAATCAACCCCTCAGAGGAATAGGAATTACTTTTCGTATAGGATTCAATTCGAAACTGTCTTCCATATTTGGCATGTTCTAAAAAGGTGCCGACAAATTCATACTCTAGCCCTTCCTCTAGTTCTAAAAAAGAACCGACAATGATGAGTTCTTCCTTGTGAGACGTAAGAATTTTGGCAACCTTATATAAGGAATCTTCACTTTTATAAATATAGGATTGAATACTACCTATGACAATCTCACTCATCAGTATCTTCTTCTTTCCTCATTATAGTACACTTCCTCAATGATGGCTCCTCCTAAGCAAATCTCTCCATCATAGAGTACGACTGCTTGTCCAGGAGTAACAGCCCGACAGAGTCCAGGATAATTCACTCGAATGGTAGCCTCATCCACATACTGAATTGTCACAGGAATATCCTTTTGTCGATAACGAAATTTAGCTGTATATTCCCTTCCCTCTACTGGGACATCACAAATCCAATTATACTCTCTAGCAAGACACCAATTGGATTCCAAATAAATACTGTCATGCCCTTGACCAACAATCAGCTCATTCTTCTCTAAATCCTTCCCGCAGACAAACCAAGCTGCAGAAGCATAGGCATTAGACCCACCAATACCGAGTCCCTTTCGCTGGCCAATCGTATAATACATTAGTCCATCGTGTGTTCCGATGATTTTGCCATCCACTGTCACCATATTTCCAGGCTGGGCCGGCAAATAATTCTTTAAAAATTGTTTAAAATTACGCTCACCAATAAAACAGATTCCTGTAGAATCCTTTTTGACAGCAGTTGCCAAATTACATTCCCTAGCAATCCTTCTAACCTCAGGCTTTGTCAAATGACCAATAGGAAATAAAGCCTTTCTAAGCTGGGCTTGGGTGAGCATACATAGAAAATAGGTTTGATCCTTATTGTCATCTATTCCTCGTAAAAGATAGCTCTTGTCCTCTAGATGACGCACTCTGGCATAGTGTCCCATCGCAATATAATCGGCACCTAATTCCTCTGCTTTATTTAAAAAAGCATTAAATTTAATATATTTATTACACATGATATCTGGATTTGGTGTTCTTCCCTTTTTATATTCCTCTAAAAAATAAGAAAAGACTGTATTCCAATACTCCTCAATGAAATCAACACGGTGAATAGGAACAGACAAGCTCTCTGCCACCTTTACGGCATCCTGATAATCTAGCTCCTGAGGACATACCTCATTATTCAAATCAGGATTTCCTAAAATATCGTGATTGGTTGCAGAATCCCAATTTCGCATAAACATAGCCTCAACCTGATAGCCCTCATCCTTTAATACCTTTAAAGCTACACTTGAGTCTACTCCCCCAGATAATCCTAATATGACCTTTTTCATACATTCACCACCTAACACCAAATATTTTAGCACATAAGACAATAATAATCTAGAAAAGAACATATTTTTTTTGTATAATAAGAAATAGGTGATTTTATGGAAAAGGAAAATGAACATACCTATGACAATGGATTTCATCCCAAAGAGGTTGTCCTAAAAGAAAATTATAAATTTTATAATCAAAATATCTTTTTTCGTTTTCTCTCAATGCTTACTGTATGGTTTACAAGACTATGGATTCTAGTTCCTAGACTTTGGATGGGAGTTAAGGTTTATGGTAGAAAAAATAAAAGAAAGGAAAAGGGTGTAATCCTGATTTCTAATCACATTCACCCACTAGATGCTTTCTTTTTAGCAACGACCTTCTACTTCAGGAAAGTCTATGTTACCATGCTACAAAGCAATTTAGGGTTTGGACTAGCCTCTAGGTATATGCGGATTGCTGCGGCTGTACCAATTCCAACAGAACGACGTCAGTTAAGAAGATTTAATGAACAAACTAGGATGGCTTTGGAAAAAGGAAAGAACATTCTGTTTTATCCTGAGGCGGCCTTAATGCCTTATTGTAACCATATTAGAAATTTTTTACCCGGTGCGTTTCACTACGCTGTCCTTTATGACAGACCTATTGTACCCTGCTGTTATACCTTCCATAAGCCTAAGGGTATTTATAAGCTACTAAGAGGAAAAAAGCCTGTCGTTCATTTCCATATTTTAGAGCCTTACTATATTAAGCATTCCGATAATCGCAACGAAACAATTCAAAGAACGACAGAGGAAGTTCATAAGATTATATCTGATTTCTTCCTTTCCCATAATGAATATGATTATGATAAAGAAAAGACCATGTAAATCATGGTTTTTTTTAAAAATATAAGGTATACATATCTAAATGTCCATAGGTGAATTCCGCACTGCCTTCTCTTTGAAACCCATACTTTTGATATAGGCGAATGGCACGAGTATTACAGGCATCTGCTAGAATTCCAAGTCCTAGAACTGAACGCTTTTTCGCTTCTTCTATCATGTTTTGAATCAAAAAGGAACCATAGTGCCTTCCAAGACATTCGTTAGAAACCATAACCCTTCCAAAGCTGTAGAGGTTTTCCTTTAAAAAGGTTCCTTCAGGATATTCCACATAGGCAGGATGAAAACAAGAGTATCCTACAATTTTACCTTCATCTACAACTACTCTTCCGTAATGATGTTCTAAATCATCCAATAATAGGTCATCCTTGGGATATCCATCTAACCATATCGGAAGGTTTTCCTCAACGATTCTTTCCTTTACCTGGTTTTTTAAACAAATAATTTCTAATAAATCCTCTAGCTTGGCAATGCGATATTCCATAGCTCTTCACCCCTAACTCTTATCATTATAAATATAATTTTTAATTTTGTCAAAAAAATAAGTCTAAGGAATTACAGCGGGTCTTGAATTATTGGTAAAATATGCTATTATATTTGTATGTAGGGTGTGATACAAATATGGAAGAATTAGAGTTAGATTTACACTATAAATCCGGCAAAGATAGAGCAATGGCCGGTATACTTGGTTTCTTTATAGGACTTGCCGTCATTGTTCCAGGAATCAGTGGTTCCACAATGGCTATCATCTTTAAGCTATACGATAAATTATTATATGCCATTGGAAATATATTAAAAAGGTTTAAGCCCTGCTTCTTATTTTTACTCCCCATTGGGTTAGGAGCAGTGATTGGCTTTGCATTAGGGTTTTTCGCGATTAAGCATTTGCTTGAACTACTTCCCTTTGCAATTATGGCTTTTTTTGCAGGGCTAATGGCAGGAGCCTTTCCTGCAGTGGCGGATGAAATAAAACAAGAAAAGCTCAACTGGAAAAGAGTTCTCTTATTCCTCTTAGGCCTTTTGATTCCGATTGCAATTGGCGTTGGCTCTACCTTCCTTCAAGGTGGAGTACGGAGCTTAGAAAACCTCCAATTTTATCATTATCTTCTATTTATCTTTTTAGGATATTTAGTCGCAATCACCCAAATCGTCCCTGGATTAAGTGCTACTGCTCTTCTTATGGCATTTGGATACTTTGTCCCTATTATGGAATCGGTCAGCATTTCCTATATTTCTTCGAATCCAGCAGTTTTAGGCGTGTATGCTTGTCTAGTTGTAGGCTTTTTAATTGGACTTGTTTCCTTTTCAAAAATTCTAACCATTCTATTTGCTAAAAGCAGAAAAACAGCATTCTTTATGATAGTAGGCCTATCCTTAGGCTCTATCATCTCAATGTTCTTTAATCCAGACATTTATGCAACCTATCAATCCTGGGCAAATGGAAATGTATCCTTTGGATTAGACCTTGGACTTGGACTTGGACTGCTAGTTATAGGAGTTATTATAGCGTATATCTTTGTAAGATATGAAAGAAAGCATAATATTGAAACAAAAGAAAAAGCCGAATAGTTCGGCTTCTTTTTTATAGCTCAGCCACATAGGAGGTTACGTTTTTCACAACCTCTCCATCAATCTGTAGAGCCATAGGCTTATCAAATCTAACCTCAATCCGGTTTCCTTCCATCAAGGAACAATACTTCTTTCGCTTTAGATGTCCACCCTTAAATATTGCAGAAAAGGTCATTAAGGTACGAAGCTTACCAGATTTATGCATCACAACAAAGGAAAGCCTTCCGCTAGTTCTATTCTGTGTTGGAGCTACCATCATTCCTCCCCCATAATATCTACCAAACATTGCAGAGGCAATCCATACCTTTTCATAGTGGTATTCCCTTCCATCTACAAAGACAATCGCATTCGCACATTTATATTTTCCTAACAAAAGCTTGATAGATATGGCAGTATAGTTGATATTCTTAATTCCTTTAGCTTTCATTTCATCCGCAATCTCACACACCATTCCATCAATTCCATAGCCTATACCATTGATAAAGTAGCGGCTTTGACCATTGATGGTTACCTTAGGTAATTTCTGTAAATACGGAAGAATGGGCACTAGCTTCTCCTTTGCTTCAATATCTCTTAAAAAATCATTGCCGGTTCCAGCCTTATATAAAAACATTGGGATATCTATTTTTTTCTCATAGGCATAATTGGCAAAATGATTTAGGGTTCCGTCTCCACCCACCAAGATTAAAGTATCTTCTGGCTGAAGTCTTTTTACAAATTCTTCTACCTGTAATTCTAAAACATTGATTTCCTCAAACCTAGGAAAAGAATCTTTTAAATCTATCTTTGCCTGATTTTTCAATTTTTCACCCTCACCATTTTGGGTTAAGGGATTATACAATAAATAAACCATAACGTCTACCTCTTTAAATTTTCTTCGATGATCGCTTGGGTCATAGTAGCCAGTTCTATTGTATTTTTATCCTGGTAATCTGAATGAGAAAGTACTTCTAAAATATCAAGATAGATATGAGTTCTTCGAAATGGAAAATTTTTCTTAACTAAATTCGCATTTTTAATACTGGCAATCACGATGTCAGATTCCGTTCTTGTCGCTATCTTAAAGGAGCCTGGATGAAAGGGCAACAATTTCCCTGTCTTACTTCTTGTTCCTTCAGGGCAGATATAAATACACGTTTTAAAATCTGAAATATATTTAGAGGCGCGTTGAATCGAATGTATAGCGTGGAATGCATTATTTCTATCAATCGGAATAAAGCCTGCTCGATGAATCAAGGGTCCACACAAAATGATATTCTCATTTTCAGGCTTCGTTACACAGGATAACGGCTGATGCTTTAGCTGATCTAATATTACCACTGGATCAAACATTGAGGTATGATTAGAAACAATCAAAAAAGGAGTTTGAGGGAGCTTTTCTAATCCACTGACATGCACCTTAATATTTGCAAAAAAAATCATCTGATGACAGGACTGTCGAATCAATTGCCAGTAAAACCTACTAGGCTTTTCTATTTTTCTCTTCTTATTTAACGTCAAGGTAAAAAGAAACAAGAACAGAACATACAAAAGAAAGGCCACCCCATAAAATCCAGGGATAGTTCCTATAAAAATAAAGCAATATTGCCACTGCCTATAAAGCTCCAATCCGCAGTATAATCCTATACTGGCAAGAATGCTTAACATTAAAAAAATAAAGCTTAAAACCATACTCCACCAACTTCCCTTAGGCAGATTATAGCATATTTCGACAGAATATCAAAAATTTTTTCTTAAGTAATTAAAAAATAGACACTTTTTTGAGTCCATTTTAATCATCTCTCAAGTGTCTATTCCTGTTCATTCCTCTTTTTTTCTAGCAGATTTTTTTATTTTATTATGATAAAAGAAGTTTACAACAACTGGTGGTGCCTCAAAAGGCGGAAGAAAGTCATCCTCATTTGTCTTATGCTCCAAGCCAAGCTCCTTTGTAAAATCCTGAAGCTCCTCATCTAGCTGTTCCCAATATGTAGTATCTTTTTTTTCATAAATTTGCCGATATAGTGGAACAAGCTGAGGATACTTCCTTTCTATGTATTGCAGGATGACTGCCTTAAAGGCTCCTCTAAGATTTAAATTCTCTAACCAAATTAGATTACAGCAGTTTTTAATTCTTTGGATGATAGCTTTTACATCTGTTATCCCTGGAAATATCGGAGAAATAAAACAGGTTGTCCGAACTCCTGCCTGATGAAACTTCTCCATAGCAAAGATTCTGCGTTCTATAGAAACTGCCTGATCCATATCCTCTCTAAATTCTTCCTCTAAGGTGTTGATTGACCAAGAAATACGAGCATTTGGAAATGTTTTTAGAAGCTCAATATCTCGTAAAATCAAATCACTTTTTGTGGATATGGAAAGTTTCACTCCAGTTCCCTGTAGCTCCTCTAGTAACGCTCGTGTTCTTCGATACTCCTCCTCTATGGGCTGATAGGGATCGGTGACAGAACCAATAAATACCTCTTTATTTTCAAATTTCGTTTTACAGATCGTTTCCCAATACTTGATATCAACAAAATCACCCCATGCTTCTTTATGGCCAGTAAATCGTTTCATAAAGCAAGCATAATAATATTTACAGAATATTCACAAACTGGTAAATCAGATTTATTCATAATATGCTTTACTTTTACCTTTGTTACTATTATAAGGTATCCTCATCAAATAGAGACAGCTGCTTAATCTTATCTATTAAAAAGGATTTCTGACTACCTTGAAGGATTACATCCTTAGGCTCTAGATGCCCAAGTAAAAGAGGGGAATTTGGGTCATGATTTTTATAATTAGTTATTGCCTTTGCAGGACTCTTATTAGCATAACAATATTTACATCCATTTAAGCAGGTGTCATAGGCGCCAATATCTCTACTTTCGATGCAATGACAGCCTGTACGCATTCCCTTATGTTTTAAAGATTTAAATTCTAAATGATTGGCGGCACCAAGAATTTCCAAGGTTGCACAGCCAGAGGGGAAAATTCCAAATTCCTGATAATCTCCATTGGTTCCACAAGTTTGAATTGTTAAATTATATTTTTGAGCAATACTTCCTAAGAATCTGGCAATCGTTCTTTTTTCCTCTTCTGTAAAAGGGATTATTTCTGGCATATTGTATTCTAGCTTTTTATATAGCTCCACAAAACTAAAAATGCATCGGTCTACATAAGGAGCTAGGCGTTTTGCCAAATACTCAAAGGTCCTGACATGCACCTCTATCGTGTACTTCTCTGTGAGGAGCACAGGATCATATCGCCAGGCTACTCTTTGTTTTCCAACTAGCTTAGACAAGGCTATGAGCGTTTGTATACTTTCATCTATGGATGGAACTCCAGGCTCTATATCTTTTCCATAGGCAGTAATTGTATAGTAAAAGTAAGTATTAAAAGAATCCGTTATTTCATGAAGTCTAGGTAAGATTGGAGCATAGTTTTTAGAACAAAATAGCACGACGTCTATCTTATCTGGGGCAAGCTCATATCTCGTTACCTTATTTGGAAAAAGAGGATTTCTAGCATATACATATCCCTCTTTAAATCGGTTTAAAAGCCATTCTGAAAAGTATTGTACTGTATCTGTGCGGGCTCCTGTATTTAAAATCATATAGTTATACCTCCTTATTGTATTTTCTTAAAAGGCTCTTCTAAATTCTGGCTTGTGCAAAATTCTTTTTAATGCAAATTGTACACTAGTTATTTAATCTCATATATAAAATAGGATAAGGATTACCTTGTTCATCCAATTCTGTTCTTTTATAAGTTCTGAATCCCATAGATTCATAAAACTCTTTTGCATTAAAATTTTGTTCATTTACCGCTAGTTCATTAACACTATAATTTTCTATACCATAGTTCACTAATCTTTTCCCTAGTCCTTTTCTTCTTTCATCATTTTTTATAAATAGCATCTCAAGTTTTCTATCTTTAATTCCCATAAAAGCAATAATTGAATTATCATCGTTTTCTATAACTAATAAATGGGCTACTTCTTTTAATGCTTGTGGTACATATTCTTTTATTTTTTTAATTTCTTTACTTGTTAAAAATAGATGTGTTGCCTCTACCGAATCTTCCCATACATCTAATAATTGATTTATTAAGAATGATGTTCTATCTTTTACTTCTACTATCTTCATTTATCAACACTCCTTAATATTTCTCTAAGCATTATATATTGCAAGTATTAAAATGTTTTGCAAATTATATAAAAAAAACCTCCACTTATTGTAACATATCTTGTCCAATAAATGGGGGTAAGTTCAATCAAAATGGTGCACCGCCTTACCGCAAAAACGAACACAGTAATATACAAGGTAAATAGGCGTGAATTGTATTGCGCGGTTGAATTGCCGCTATCGGACTATAAACTGTACGGCAAACAATTAGCGGCTATTCGGGTTTAACGGCTCACGGCTTGCAAGAGCTGTCATAGCGGTCTTATAGATACGCTTTGACAGCTTTTTTGCTTGCTCTTTATCGGGCGGCAATTTTGCATATACATTCTTTTCTTTATCGTCAAAATATATGACTGTAATGCCGTTCGGTATTTTATTCATAATAAACACTCCTTGATTTTCTCCCACCCATACCCACCCTAAATGGTACAGCAAGGCATAAAGAGTATTTTGTCATTTTTTATTGAATAATAGCCGATTTTACATTAAACGCCCCAAAATGTGTTACGCGTTACGGGGTGGCGTATAAAGTAATACTAATAGTCATTTATTGTCGGCGGTTGCCTTTTGAATAATAACTTTGCCGTCATTTATGGCTATAAATATTTTGCCTTTACATTTCGGGCAATAGATTTCTATTGTCGAGCCGTCCCAGCCTTTAATAGTTTATACCCGCATTCGGAGCATACAACGTAATATGTCATAACTTATTTTCCGAATTGACTTTGCTATAAATTGAAATTTATCTTAATGTCTTGACAAAATAAATCATATCTATAAGCTGTATTCCACACTCGTAAATCGGGTGGTCGTAATTATCTGTAAAAAAGTTTTTAACTATGTGCGAACGCTTAAAACCACATTCCTCATAAAACGGAACGGTTAGCGGGCTATCACCCGTGCCAACTTGTAAAGTATTATATTTTTCTTTGTAATGCTCACAAATGAAATCAACCAATTTTTTGCCATAGCCCTGCCGCTTGGATTGTGGCTCTACGGCAAGATTTTTGATTTCCAAAACACCATTGCCCTCGTCGCAAACTACGATTTCCGCCTTTACGCCGTTATCGTCAAGGACATACATAGCACCTTTATAAAGATACTTTTCAATCATACTTTTCTGCTCGTCCGCAAGTAATAACAATCGCAAATAATCCCATTTATTATTTACTTGATATATGTTCATTATTTCCCCGCTAAATTGAAATTTATAAATCAAACAATATTTTCACCCAAGATTATTTTAGGCATTGTTGTTAAACACCTATTCCAACGTTTATAGAATTTTTCTATACCGAGTTTTCCGACTCTTGCATGAACTTCTTCATTTTCCAGCACCCAATACAAGACATATGTTACCTTACCTACATTTCTTGTAAGACGAACAGGTAATTCTCCGTCTTTAACTGCATTGAAATCTTTTTGTCGGTGAGTACGTTTTATATAATGTACATCAATAACACCATCTTGCGCCAAGTAAAATTCCGCTACTTCCCTCATCAGTTCTTCAATTTCATCTAACTTGGTCAGTTTTGCCTCATATATACATATTTCATTAAACATAAAACACCTCGTTAAATTACTGTTTATCGTGCAATCATTATAGCATAAAGAAACTATATAAGCAAGCAGTCTACAATATATGACATAAATCATATTATAGCGATAAAATTTCTTGTTCTAAATCTGATAAACTCTTTGTGAGATATTATTTCATTTTTAGTAAGTGTTATTTAGTTTTTGTTATTCGCTTGTGCTTACCGTCTGGGGACGGAATACGCCGCCTTGTCAAATTGTAAAGGGCGACGATTTATCTCCCGTAAGGCATAAAACCGTCGTCGCCTACGGCGCAAACCCTTGACAATTTAACTGCGGCGGCATTTTTTGCTGGTTAAGACGGTAAGCACCAAAGCGAACAACAAAATTTTAAGCCGCAGTCCGACCAAGACCGCGCAAAGGAGCA